>SESH01030948.1_pt1 | contig 12893 bp, 6 predicted proteins | sample 3171561 | NCBI WGS metagenome assembly SESH01 (sample SAMN10866947, study PRJNA518727) | freshwater metagenome | biome: subpolar coniferous forest; feature: holomictic lake; material: water; isolation source: holomictic Lake 442 2011 16.5 m and 2014 13 m | place: Canada: near Kenora, Ontario
GCTCACCTACCGGAGCCCGGAGGGCGAGGAGGGCTACCCGGGGGCCGTGGATCTGGCGGTCACCTACACGCTGACGCCGGCGCACGCGCTGTGGATCGAGACCGAGGCGGTGGCCGACCGGACCACCGCGGTCAACCTGACGCACCATTCCTATTTCAACCTGGCGGGGGAGGGGGCCGGGACGGTGGCGGATCATGAACTCCAGATTTTGGCCGAGGAACTCGTGCCCACGGACGAGGCGATGACGCTCTCGGGCCGGCGGGAGCCGGTGGCCGGGAAGGCGGGCGATTTCCGGCGGTCGCGCCGGCTGGGTGAGGCGATGCCGCAGCTGTTCAAGGCCCACGGCGACCTGTACCTGCTGCGCGCCCCGGGCGCCCCGGGCGCCGCGGCGCCGCCGGCGCCCACGCTGGCGGCCCGGCTGGTGGAGCCGCGCTCGGGCCGGGTGCTCGAGGTTTTCACGGACGAGTCCTGCCTGCAGTTCTACACCGGGTATGCGCTGGACGGCACCCGGGTCGGAAAATCCGGACGCGCCTACGGGCCGCACGCGGGGCTGTGCCTGGAGTGCGAGGGCTATTCCGACGGCGCCAGCCGGCCGGACCTCGGCGACATCCTCGTGCGGCCGGGCCAGCCGCAGCGCCGGACCACGATCTACGCCTTCTCGGCCCGCTAGCTTTTTACCCCATGAGCAACTCCGCCCCCCCCGCCGCGCCCCCCCCGGCCCCATTGGACTATGGACTCACCGGCCGCCGCGCCGCCGCCGCCGTGGCGGAAGGCCTGGCGGAGGCGGACTGGTACACCTGCCCCGTGCCGCGCGCGACCCTCCGCCGGCTCCTCGAGCGCCGCAACGGTCCGGCGGTGCGCGACACCCTGCTGTGGTTCGCCCTGCTGCTCGGGAGCGGCTACGGCGGCTACGCGCTCTGGGGCTCGTGGTGGGCGATCCTGCCGTTCGCGGTCTACGGCGTGCTCTACGGCTCGGTGTCGGACTCGCGCTGGCACGAGTCCGGCCACGGCACGGCCTTCCGGACCGACTGGATGAACCGCGCCCTCTACGAGCTGGCCTCCTTCATGGTCCTGCGCGAATCGACCCTCTGGCGCTGGAGCCACATCCGGCACCACAGCGACACCATCATCGTCGGCCGCGACCCGGAGATCGCGGTGCCCCGCCCGCCGGACGTGCCGGGGCTGCTCCTGGGTTTCTTCAGCCTCCGCGGGTATCCGAAGTATTTCCGCCAGATCCTGACGCACGCCCTCGGCCGCCTGACCGCCGCGGAGCAGACCTTCATTCCCGCGAGCGAGGGCCCGAAGATCTTCCTCCGGGCCCGGCTCTACGTGCTGATCTACGCCGGCGTCCTCGGCCTCGCGCTCGCCACGCGCAGCTTCCTGCCGCTGATGTTCGTCGGTCTCCCGAACCTCTACGGCTCGTGGCTGATGGTCGTCTACGGCCTCACGCAGCACGCCGGGCTGGCGGAAAACGTTCTCGACCACCGCCTGAACTGCCGGACGGTCTACCTGAACCCGATCCACCGGTACCTGTACTGGAACATGAACTACCACGTGGAGCACCACATGTTCCCGCTGGTGCCCTACCACGCGCTGCCGGAGCTGCACGCCGCGCTGAAGGACGACATGCCCGTGCCCTACGACGGACTCCGCGCGGCCTATCGCGAGATCATCCCGACGATTCTCCGGCAGGTCCGGGACCCCGCCTACCACGTCAAGCGCCAGCTGCCCGCCCCGGCGACGCGCCCGGCGGTGACGGCGCCGACGCCCGACGCCCGCCCCGACGCCGACGGCTGGATCGAGGTGTGCGCCGCGGCCGACCTGGGGCGCGCCGACGCCCTCCGGTTTGACCACGGCCGCCGGACCTACGCGCTCTACCGCGACGGCGACGGCCAACTCCATGCCACCGACGGCACCTGCACCCATGGCAACACCCACCTCGCCGACGGCCTGGTGAAAGGGAAGCTGATCGAGTGTCCCAAGCACAACGGCCGCTTCCACCTCGCCGACGGCTCGCCCGCCCGGGCGCCGATCTGCCGCGGCCTCGCCACCTATCCGCTGGAGGAGCGCGGCGGGCGGCTGTGCCTCAACCTCGCGCGCCCCGGCGGCGCCGGCGCCCGCCCGCCCCAGCCCCACGCCCTCCGTGTCGTCTCCAGCCGCAGCGTCGCCACGTTCATCCGGGAGCTCGTCCTCGAGCCGGTCGGGGACGCGGGACCGATCGCGTTCCAGCCCGGCGACTACCTGCAGGTCGAAATCCCCGCCTACGAGCAGCTCCGTTTCCGCGATTTCGACCTGCCCGAGCCGCACGCCCGCGTCTGGGAAACCCAGCACCTGCGCGACCTCGTGGCGCGCCATCCGGCGGGCGGCCGCCGCAACAACTACTCGCTCGCCAGCAACCCGGCCACGGAGCGCACCCTGCGCTTCAACGTCCGCCTGGCCACGCCGCCGCCGGGCCAGGACTGCCCGCCGGGCGTGGGCTCCGCCTATCTCTTCAGCCTCCGGCCCGGCGACCGCGTGAACGCCATCGGCCCCTTCGGTGACTTCCACCTCAAGCCCACGCAAAAGGAGGCCGTCTACATCGGCGGCGGCGCCGGCATGGCCCCGCTGCGGGCGCACCTCTCGCATCTCTTCGAGACGCAGGCCACCGCGCGCCGGGTCAGCTTCTGGTACGGCGCGCGGGCGCGGCAGGAGGTTTACTACGACGACTATTTTGCCGGGCTGGCCCGGGCGCATCCCAACTTCACCTTCCAGGTCGCGCTCTCCGCGCCGCTGGACGGGGACGCCTGGACCGGCCCCACCGGCTTCATCCACGACGTCGTGCGGGACCAGTACCTGCGGTCGCATCCCAGTCCCGCGGCGGTCGAGTACTACCTGTGCGGCCCGCCGCAGATGATCAAGGCCTGCACGCAGATGCTGGCGGGGCTGGGGGTGCCGGCCGGGCAGATTGCCTACGACGAATTCTGAGCGCCGCCGCGCTCAGGCCGGCGGCTTCAGGGTGAGCTTCACGACCACGCGGAGGGTGCCGTGGCGGCCGCGCTGGCGCAGGGTGAGCCGGGGCTGGGTGGTGGCGTGCTTCCAGGCGAACTGGATGACCTCCCAGCGGGCCTCGACCGCGGTGCGGCGCGGATCCATCAGGGGCAGCGACTCGAGCCGGGCCTCGACGCCCTCCGGGAAGGTCAGCTCCGCGGTGGCGCGGCGGCCCGCGATGAGCACGCGGTTGCCGTCGAGGCGCATGGGCAGCTGGGTGGTCCAGTGGAAGACGGCGCCCTCGCCCCGGGCGACGGCCCAGTCGTCGGTGATGACGAAGGTGTCGGGGGTGGGGGAATCCCAGGTGCGGTGCCAGCGGGTGAACCAGCCCTCCCAGCCGGGGGTGGCGTCGATCGTGGCGTGGAACCGCGTGGCGTCGCCCGAGCCCTGGGGCTTCACGTCGGTGGGAATCGGGTTGAGCGGGGCGGGCCGCTCGGTGTCGCACCAGGGCGTGAGCATGTTGTGGCGCTGGGCGTGCTTGAGCTGGTTGGCGACGGGGTTGGCGTAGTCGACGCAGCCGAAGTCGAAGGCGAAGCTGTCGCCGGCGCACTCGAGCACGAAGCTGCCCTTGTCCTCGTGCTGGTGGTCGCCGTGGGCGCGGTTGCCGAGGACGAACAGCTTCACGAGCTCGGGGCCGAGGCGGCGGACGGAGGCGAGGTAGCCGAGGTCGGTCATCTCGAGGAACGGGCGGAGGGCGGGGCCCGAGGCGGGGATCTCGCGGTCGAGCCGCAGGATGGCGAGCATGGGGGCGACGCCGGCGCGCTGGACGGACTTCCGGTAGAGGGTGACCCAGTGGGACTGGGGCATGAGCCAGGCGAGGAAGGCGAGGGCCTCGCCGAAGACGAAGTTGGCGTCGCCGGTGAGGATCATGTCCTGGCCGTCGTCGGTGGAGAGGAGCATCTCGGCCAGCCGGTCGGTGCGGTAGAGCGGGGCGGGCACGCGGGCGCGCAGCTCCTGGTGGCGGCCGCGGCTGTAGAGCAGGGCGGAGACGGCGGTCTGCTGCGCGACCCAGCTGAAGTAGGACGGGCCCTCGACGTAGCCGCCGTCGGGCAGGAGGGCGTGGGCGAGGTTTTCCTGCAGGTTGTCCCAGGCGAGGTCGGTATGGGGCGCGACGCGGGACGGGGGCCGGGGGAAGTTCCCCGGGCTGCCGGGCATGCACTGCTCGAGCAGGAGCAGGCTGTAGAGCCGGCCGGGGGTGATGCCGCAGAGCTGGTTGGTGTGGTACATGTATTCCCACCACCAGGAGGCGTGGCACATGGCGCCGTGCGCCTCGGTGGCGAGGCGGCGCAGGAGGAGGTCGCGGCCGAGGGGCGTGAACCACTCGCCGCACAGGTCGAGGATGATGGCGCAGTCCCAGGCGACGAGGGACTGGGCGAAGCCGCGCTGGTCCCAGTTGGCGCCGCGCATGTGGGCGAAGAAGACGTCCTCCCAGTGGTCGCAGTGCACGAGGCTGAGGGCGAAGCGCGCGGCGAGGCGGCAGAGTTCCGGGTCCTGCCAGAGCACGCCGGCCTGGGCGGCGAACGGCCCGTGCAGCATGATCTGCTTCCCCATGTCGCGCTCGCGGCGGAAGACATTGAAGTTCCAGAAATTGGTGTGCTCGCCGATGAGGGATTCCGGCCGCACGGCCCGGGCCTTTTCGGCCAGCTGGCGCAGTTCGCGGACGGCGGGGGAGCCGGCGAAGTCGCGGCGCGCGGCCGCGAGCTCCTCGGCGTTGATCATCAGCCCGTAGGTGGGGGTGAAGGTCGGCTGGAACTCCGGCGGCTGCAGGTAGCGCTCCCACTGCTCGTCGTAGCCGGCCCACTGGGCGAGATGGTCGGGCAGCCGGGCGGTGCTTTGCAGGCCGAACCACAGCAGCCAGCCGGAGCTGGCGACCGGGTGCGGGTGGCGCACCTCGACGGTGAGGGCGAGGATCCGCCGGGCGCCCTCGAGGGCCAGCCACTCCTCGTGGCGCCGGGCGCCGCAGGGCCGCCCGGTGCGCGTGCGCGTCCCGGCGTCGGTCTCGGCCGTGAGGTGGATGACGCTGTCCTCGGGCAGGTTGAGGCAGACGATCAGCCGGTCGTAGGCGGAGCAGTCGAGGTCGTCGTAGCGCCGGTGCAGGCGGAGCACGCGGCCGTCGGGCGCGGGCTGTTCCCAGCTGAAGGTGTAGAAGGACCAGCCGGGGGCGAACTTCAGGCCGACGACGCCCGGGGTGTCGGTTTGCCAGCGGTCGAATTCGCGCAGGCGTTCCTCGAAGAACGGCTCGAAGATGGCTTCCGCGCTGTTGATCGGGGTGAGGCGCATGGGGGTGGGTCAGGCATAGGAGTTCCGGCCCGCCGGGCAATCCCCGTCCGGGACCAGCAATCATAACTGTAGTTGCCGAACGGCCCAACCTCGGCCAATAACGGGGCCCTGCCTGCGATCTTGTTGCCCCACCTCCCCCGCCCGTTGCGCCCGAACCTTACCCGCGTAGCAAACGCCGAATCGACCGAGGAGTAAGCTCATGGAACGACGCGTCACCCTGCGGGATATTGCCAAGGTCGCCGGCGTGCATTTCACGACGGTGGGGCTGGCGCTCCGGCACGGCCCGCGGGTCAATCCGGCCACGGCGGCGAAGGTGCATGCCGCGGCCCGGGCGCTCGGCTACACGCACAACGCGATGCTGTCGGCGCTCTCGGCCTACCGGCGCAGCAGCACGAGCCACTTTGCGGGGGTGATCGCCTGCATCACCACGTACGCCCCGGAGGAGCTGAAGCGCAACCCCACCGAGCAGCAGATGGTCGCGGCGGCGGCGGCCTGTGCGCAGTCGCAGGGGTTCGCGCTGGAATCCTTCCAGATCAACGCACCCGGCATGACCGGCGCGCAAATGAGCCGGATGCTGCGGGCCCGGGGCATCCAGGGGGTGCTGCTGTCGCCGCGGCTGCCGCTGCCCTCCCCGATGCCGGACCTGGAGTGGGAGCATTTTTCGACGGTGGCGATCGGCTATTCGGTCACCCGCCCCCGGGTCCACCGGGTGTGCACGCACCACGCGTTCAACACCCGGCTGACGATCGCGGAACTGCGCGCGCGCGGCTACCGCCGCATCGGGCTGGTCCTGCAGTACGAGATCTTCGAGCGCAGCCTGGGCATCGTCCCGGGCTCCTTCCTGGCGGAGCAGTACCTGCTGCCGGTGGAGGACCGGGTCGTCCCGCTGATCACGAGCAAGGTCACCAAGGCCACGCTGCGCCAGTGGCTGCGCGCGCAGCGCGTCGACTGCGTGATCCTGAGCCACGAGGCGTTCCAGCACCTGGCTTGGATCGCCGAGCTGGGCTATGAGGTGCCGAACAAGCTGGGGGTCTGCCTCGCCAGCCTCTACGGGCCCTGCGGCGGCATCGCCGGGATCGACATCCAGCTCGACCTGCTCGGGGAGACGGCGGTCCGCAGCGTCGTATCCATGCTGCAGCAGAACGAGCGGGGGCTGCCGGCCTATCCGCGGTGCGTGACGGTGGAGGGTCGCTGGGTGGACCGGCCGTCGGTGCGGCCGCTGGCCTCGACCAAGGCCTCGGCACAGGGCAACGTGTTTGTCCAGCGCCTCGGTTAGCGCGGGGCCGGGCGCTCCAGGCGCAGGAACACGGCCCCGTGGCGGGGCACGGTGCCCTGCCAGTCGGCCGCGGCCGCGCCGGCGGCCGCGCCGCCGCGCCAGAGATCGTGCGCCTGCCACGCGCCGGGCTCCTGCGTGAGCTCGGGCCAGGCCACCTGCACCGGGGCCGCCTCCTCGTCGCGGTTGAACAGGCCGACGCCCCAGGCGCCGCCCGCGAGCGGGCGCACCCAGGCCTCGGTGGTCGGGCTGAGCACCACGCGCCGGGCGGGGCGGGCGAGGGGGTCCTGGTTCACCGCGAGGGCGCCGTCGTTCGCGAGAAACGCGACGGTGGCGTCGTCGAGGGAGGCGGCGTCGCCGGCGAGGAGCAGCGGGGAGGCGCGCAGGCACCAGAGGGCGAAATGCGTGCGGCGCTCGTCCGGGGTCAGGCGCACCAGGTGCAGCTTTCCGCCGAAGCCGATCCGGCCGACCATGAGCATGTCGAGGTCGTTCCAGCGGCCGGGCCCGGTGGCGGGGTCGCGCTCCTCGCCGAAGAAGCCGGCGGCGGAGATCGCGCCCCAGGTGTCATTCAGGTCGCTGCCGGTGCGCCAGAGCTGGCCGCCCACGTCCGCGCCCCAGGTCTCGACCGCGGCGAGGCCGTACTGGCAGAGGCTGAACACGAGGTCGCGCGGCTGCGCCCGCAGCGCCGCCCCCATCCGGGCGTAGGGCCGCATCCAGTCCGCGCGCTCGAGCCCGGGCGCCTCGAGGTAATACGAGCACCAGTCGTACTTGAGGAAGTCGAAGCCCCAGGCGGCAAACTGGGCGGCATCCTCGGCTTCGTGGCCGAAGCTGCCGGTGCAGCCGCCGCAGGTCACCACGCCGGGGGAGCTGTAGAGCCCGGCCTTGAAGCCGCGCGCGTGCAGCCAGGCCGTGTAGGCGGGCATGTCGGGGAAGCGCGCGTTCGCCCGGATCCGGCCCTCGGCGTCGCGGGCCGCGCCGCGCAGGGCGGGCTCATCGAGCGGCGCCTTCCAGTAGCCGGCCAGGCGGCCGGTCGCCTCGCGCGTGCGCAGCTGGGCGAGCACCGCGCTGTCCGCCGCGGGCCGGGTCATCCAGAAGTCGTCGAGGTTCACCTGGGTCCAGCCGTGGTCCGCCAGCCCGCTGCGCAGCAGGGCCGCGGCCGCCGCGCGCACCCGCTCCGCGGACACGCTCCCGGACATGCAGTACCACGAGCACCAGCCGAGCGGCGGGGTCAGGGCGAGCGTGTCGCCGACCACGAGGGCGAACTCGCTCGCGGTCCGGCCGTGGGCGTTCTCGGCGGCGAGGAGGACGATCCACTCCCCCGCGGCCGCCGGGGCGGTGCCCTGGATGACCTGATGCTCGGGATCGAAGGTGCAGCCGGCGGGCAGCGCGTCGACGGTGAGGCGCAGGGGGCGCGCACCGGAGACGTTGACCCGCTGGAGGAACGGGTGGCCGGGACGCACGCCGACGCGGGCGGGGACGTGGAAGCGCGGCTCCGGCCCGGGCGGGAGCGGCGGGAGGGTGTCGGGCTCGGGGGCGGGCGGGGCGGCGACGGGGGCGGCGCCGGCGTGCGTGACGACGGGCTCGAGCCAGTCGGCGCGGGCGTGGGGATCGCCGCGGACGTCGGCCACCAGGACGAGCCGCCGCAGGCCGGCCAGCGGCACGTTGACACCCACGGCCGGCCCACCGCGCTGCTGCCAGGGCCCGCGGTAAATCACGCGGCCGTCGCCCACCAGGAGGAACTGGACGGTGGTCAGCCAGCCGCTGGTCTCGTCCACGCCGGTGCGCGCGCGAAACCGCTCGGCGCGGCCGTCGAGGGCAAGTTCCAGCCGGCTGCTGCCGACGGTGCCGAAGCCAGCCGCGAAGGTCTGGCCGCCGACGCGCAGCGGGCCGCCGATGCGCCCGCCGGCCTGGCCGGCCTGGGGCACCGACCAGTCGCTCTGCATGGTCTCGCGGAGGTCCAGCGTCTCCACGCGCGTCTCCGCCCCGGGCAGCGCGGCGGCGGCGAGGAGCAGGGCGGCGGCGAGCGGACGGAGGAGTTGCATGCGGGCCGGGAGGCGCGGCGGCGTCAGGGCCCCGGGGTCAGGTCGAGGTGGCGGACCTCTTTCCCCGGCTGCGTGCGCACGAGCCGGGCGGAGCCGGCGGCGCGCAGGTCCAGCTGCAGGCGGTCCTCCCGGTCGCCGAGACGCACGGTGACCTCGTGGCAACCGTCGGGGGTGGAGGTCAGCGTCAGGGCATGATCCGGGCGCGCGTCGCGGTAGGGGACGATGAGCATGGCGGTGAGGGCCGGGAGGGCGCCGCGCCAGGTGTATTCCAGCTGGGGAGCGGGGATCATCCGGCCGTTCTCCGGCGAGAACCAGCCGCGGAGCGGGTCGCGGTGGCCGGACCAGACCGTGAGGCGGGCGGAGGGCGGGACGGCGGGGATGAGCCGGACGTTGGCGTCGGGGTTGCGCGTGTGCACGCTGCGGCCGTCGGGCTCGACGACCGTGGCCGAGGGCGTGAGCAGCCAGCGCAGGGAAAAGTCGTGCTCGCCCGGGCCGAGGATGCGGTCGATGACCAGCCAGTATTCGCCCTTGGCAAACAGCAGGCCGCGCTGCCAGCGCACGTCCGGCGCGGCGTCGAACCCGGTCGGGTGGCTGCCCCAGGCCCAGTCCACCTCGGGGGTGAGCCGCCAGCTGACGTCGCGCAGGCCCTCGCCGGGGCGCAGCGAGTGCTCGCCCCAGATCTGGGGCGTGGAGCCGTCGACCATCAGCGTGTTGTAGCCGGCATTGGCGAAGTAGGGCAGCCACTCCGGCTGGTAGTAGCCGTAGCGGCCCGGGGCGGTGACGAGGGTGCGGCCGAGGGCGTAGAGATCGAGGGCCAGGCTGGGGCGCTCGATGTTGTGGTAGTCGCCGTTGTGCAGGCAGGCGACCATCGCGTCCCGGGTGAAGCCGTCGCGCAGGATGAAGGCGCCGGCCTCGGGGAGGATCCGGCTGGTGTCCGCCGGCAGCCGGCCCGCGGCGCCGGCGGTGGCGATGGCGAGCCAGTCCGGCCGGTCGTAGAGGGCGGCGCCGCGCGCGAGCCAGCGGCCGAAGCCCTGCAGGTCGGAGCCGTTGAACTGGCCGACGGTGTTGTCGGGTTTCTGGACGGTGGCGAGCCAGTCCACCAGGCGCTCGACGCCGGCGCGGGCGCCCGGCTCGAGGACGTCGGTGTAGCCCAGCTTGGCGATCTGCGGGTAGAAGGCCAGCGGCCACGCGGCGGTCCCGCCGGTGTAGTGCGGGCAGAAGTGGAAGCGCTTGAGCGTGCCGTCGGGCCGCAGCTCGGTCTGGAAAAACCGGTTGGCGAACTCGAAGCAGCGCTCGCGCCAGGCCGGCGCGGCCCGGCATTCGGGCAGCAGGATGCCGGCATAACCCAGGCCGCCCGCCTCGCTCAGCCCCCAGATCCACGGATGCCAGAGGGCGCGGTCCAGGACGTCGGCGGTCTGGGTGATGATGGTCTCGAGCAGCCGGAGCTTGAAGTCCGCGGTGAGGTGCGGGGAGGGGAGGAAGGTGTACCAGCTGCGGATGAGGCCGGACTGGGCGATGGCGTCGGCGAGCCGGATGGCGTTGGTGACGGCGAACTCATCCCGGGTCCAGCGGTTGAAGGCCATCCAGCTTTCCAGCAGCCGGCCGAACTGCCGCGCCACGCGCTCCTGCTCCGCGGCGTCGCCCCGGAGGTAGGCGAGGTCCATGGCCCGCAGCCAGTACATGCGCCGGAGCATGGCCCGGGCCTGGTCCACCGGCTTGTATTGTCCGCCGGCCCAGTAGATGCCGCTGGTCCAGTCGATCGCCTCGTCGCGGGAGAAGTCGAAGGTCTGGCCGGAGGCGTAGAGCCGGCCGGCCGCCACGTCGGCGGGCAGGTTTTTCCAGAGCTGCTCGAAGGTGGAGGCGGCGCCCCAGGGCATGGGGGCGTAGTCCTCGGGGCCCTGCGGGTCCCAGAAGTCGAGGCAGCGGGCCGGCCGGTGGGCGAGGTAATGGGCGAGCAGGAGCTCGCCGGCCGCGGGCAGGTCGGCGCGGGCGACGGCGGCCTGGACGGCGGCGAGCCCCGGCGCGGCGAGGTTCAGGTGGTCGAAGAGGGTGGGCATGGGGCGGGGGACCGGACCGGGTCGGGCGGGGTGAAGTCGCGGTCGCCGCCGAGCCGCTGCCACTGGACGTAGAGGGAGAGGAGGGCGACGAGGGAGAGCGCGGTGAGGACGCCGCAGAAGATGAAGACGTAGCGGTAGTCGGCGATGCGCTGGAGCAGCCAGCCGACGAGCGGCGGGGTGAGGGCGAGGCCGACCATGCCGAAAAGGTAGTTGGCGCTGAGGAACTGGCCGTAGCGCTCCCGCGGGAGCAGGCGCGGGGACAGGGCGGTGAAGGCGCCGAGGAAGATGGCGTTGGCGGCCTGGTTGAGGCTCCACCAGAGCAGCAGGGTTGGCTTGTCGTCCACGAACCAGAAGCAGCAGAAGTAGCTCGCGGCGGTGAGCAGCATGCCGAGGATCGCGATGCGGATCGGGTGGAAGCGGTCGACGAAGAAGCCCACGATGAAAAAGACGGGGATGGCCACCAGGTAGGTCCAGCCCTTGACCTCGCCGAAGTCCTGGAGAGACAGGCCGAGGGTGGGGGCGTAGCCCTCGCGGCCGGCCTTGGTGCCGAAGAAAACGACGAAGCCGAGCGGCATGAGGGCGGCCCAGGCGAAGAACGAGATGGCGAAGAAATTGAGGTAGAAGGGGTGGCGGAAGCAGGTTTGGAAGTACTCCCGGATCGCGGCCAGCGGGCCGCCGGGCGGCCGGGGGGGCGGCGGGGGGTATTCGCCCTCGCGCACGTTCCAGATGATCACCGAGAAGGTGCCGGCGAAGAGGAGCCCGATCAGCAGGTAGACGTGGAAGGTGTAGGCCTCGACCCAGCCCAGCGCGTAGCGGTTGAAGGCGAGGCTGCCGAGCGCGCCGATGGCGCGGAACAGGCCGCTGAACTTGCCCATGACCTCGGCGGGGATCACGTCGGGGATGAGGCAGGCGAAGCCCTGGGCGATGTAGGCGTTGAAGAGCAGGAAGACGATGACGCAGCCCATGATCCAGGCGATGGAGCAGCCGGCGACGGTGAAGGTGTCGCCGCCGAAGGTGGAGAGGAGGCGGTGCAGCCAGACGCCGGCGGGCTTGACCGCGCCGAGCAGGATGAGGCTGAGGGCGACGGGCGCGATGGCCCACAGCAGGAACGGCCGCCGCCGGCCCTGCGGGCTGCGGTGCCGGTCGCTCCGGGTGGCGACGATCGGCGACCAGAGGAACGCGATGACGGAGGAGAGGCTGCCCATCAGGCCGATCAGCGTGTCACTGGCGCCCTGCCAGCGCAGGAGCAGCGGGGTGACGGTGGGCATGGACTCGAACAGCTGGAAGAAGAAGTCCCCCCAGAGCATCCAGCAGAACACCTGGACCAGGCCGCGCTTGGTGTAGGTGAGCGTGCCGACGCGGTAGAGGCGGGGCGCGTCCGGCGGCTCAGGGGGCGGGGGCATGGGCGGGGGGCCGGACCGGGTCGGGCGGGACGAAGTTTTTTTCGCCGCCGAGCCGCTGCCACTGGGTGTAGAGGGCGAGGAGGGCGAGGAGGGCGAGGGAGGTGAGGACGCCGCAGAAGACGAAGACGTAGCGGTAGTCGGCGATGTGCTGGATCAGCCAGCCGATGAGCGGCGGCGAGAAGATGAGGCCGACCATGCCGAAGATGAGGTTGGCGCTGATGAACTGGCCGTAGCGCTCCCGCGGGAGGAGGCGCGGTCCCATCGCCATGCCGGCGCCAAGGTAGACGGCAATGGCGGCCTGGTTGAGGCTCCACCAGAGCAGGAGGGTCGACTTGTCGGCCACGAACCAGAAGCAGCAGAAGTAGCTCACGGCGGTGAGGAACATGCCCACGATCGCCACCCGCATGGCGTGGAAGCGGTCGACGAAGAAGCCCACGACGAAGAAGACCGGGATCGAGACCAGGTAGGTCCAGCCCTTGACCTCGCCGAAGTCCTGAAGCGAGAGGCCGAGGGTGGGGGCGTAGCCGGTCTTGCCGGCCTGGGTGCCGAAGAAGACGACGAAGCCGAGCGGGACGAGGGAGGCCCAGAAGAAGAAAGTGACGGTGAAATAGTTGAGGTAGAAGGGGTGGCGGAAGCAGGTCTGGAAGTACTCCTGGATCGCGGCCAGCGGTCCGCCCGAGACCTTGGGCGGCGGGGGGGGGTATTCGCCCTCCTTGACCCTCCAGATGATGACCGAGAAGGCGCCGGCGAAGAGGAGCCCGACGAGCAGGTAGACGTGGAACGTGTATTGCTCGACCCAGCCGAGGATCCA
>SESH01005881.1_pt1 | contig 12887 bp, 11 predicted proteins | sample 3171561 | NCBI WGS metagenome assembly SESH01 (sample SAMN10866947, study PRJNA518727) | freshwater metagenome | biome: subpolar coniferous forest; feature: holomictic lake; material: water; isolation source: holomictic Lake 442 2011 16.5 m and 2014 13 m | place: Canada: near Kenora, Ontario
CATCATGCCTGCCATGAACGCGATGTCGAATGCCTTTGCCAAAGTCAAGGAGCCTGTCGCCTGAGCTGCGCTAAGCCATAATGGCGCGCCCGGCTCATTCATCGACAATTTTGCTAACGGAGATGTTTTTTCATGGAACTCCAGGCTTTGTTGGCGCAACATCTGGTTCTGCCCAGCATTCCCCAGGTGATTGCGCTGCTGCTCAGCGAGCTTGAGCGCGCCGAGCCCGACCTGAAAAAGGTGAGTCAGTTGATCAGTACCGATCCGGCGCTGACGACGCGTTTGCTGCGGCTCTCCAACTCGGCCCAGTTCAAACTCTCCGGGCAGATTCACAGCGTCTCTGAATCGCTGGCTATTCTCGGTCTGGTCGATGTGCGAGCCATGGTCGCTGAAGCCGCTTCTGCCGCGTCCTTCAAGGCAGTGCCCGGTATCCACCTGCAGCGCTTCTGGTCCTACAGTCTGAATGTTGCCAAAGTGGCGCGACAACTGGCCGGCGAGGTTAGACAGAACCAGCAGGCGGCCTTCACTTGCGGCCTGATTCACGCTGTCGGCGAGTTGGCGATTCACATCTGCATGCCGCAGCAAGCCGCAGAGCTGGACCGTCAGATTCACCCGCTGGACCTGGGGCGTGCCACTGCCGAGCGCGCAGCCTTTGGCTTTTGCTATGCCCAGGTGGGTGCCGGCCTGGCGCGCAAGTGGCATTTTCCACAGGCCATGAAGGATGCTCTGGGGCACCAGTACGCACCCTTTGAAGGCGATGTCTACGAGCCTCTGGCTGGCGTGATCCATCTGGCGACCTGGCGCGCACGCGCGGCGGCGGCGGAACTCTCGGAGCGAGAACTGGCGGTGACCTTTCCCGGTGCTGTTGGCGAGGTGCTCGGAATCGACATCGACATGGTTCTGCAGCAGGACGCGTTCGACTGGTTCTCATCAGCCACGGGCAGTGCTCCGCTCTAGAGATGCGAGCGCTTTGTCTTTATGCCGGTCCGGCAGCGCGACGGCAGATTGAGAAGCGAGGACTGCAGGCAGAAGATGTCGCAGTGCTGGCTGGCGCGGCTGGCGGACCCAAGGGACTGATCCTGGGCGCGCTGGATCGTTTCATTTTCGGGCAGTGGCTGGCGCAGTCCAGCCAGACCGTGCACCTGGTGGGTGCTTCGATTGGCGCGTGGCGCATGGCCACGGCCTGCCTGAATGATCCTGTGACTGCATTCCTGCGGCTCGAATATGACTACATCCGTCAGCACTATGAGTTGCAGCCAGGTAAAAAAGGCCCCTCGGCTGACACCGTAAGCCGCCTGTTTGGCGAGAATCTGCAGGCCTTCTACGATGGGCGCATTGGCGAAATACTGGCGCATCCTCGTTTTCGACTGCACGTTGTGACTGCGCACGGGCGCCAACTGCTCGGACGCGAGCAACGCTATCGCACCGCGCTGGGTTTTCTGGGTGCCTGGCTTAGCAATCTGGTGCAACGCAGGGCGCTGGGCAACTGGCTTGAGCGCGTCGTTTTCTCGACGCCGGGCGCAGCCTTGCCTTTTGACAGCGGGGACTATCCAACACAACAGTTTGATCTGAGCCTGGCCAATTTCAATTTAGCCTTGCAGGCCAGCTGTTCCATTCCGTTTGTGTTGCGGGCGGTTCACGACATCCCGGGTGCACCGAGCGGTGCCTATTGGGACGGTGGCCTGACCGACTACCACCTGCACTTGAACTATGCCGCGGGTGCCAACTCACGAGGCCTGGTGCTCTATCCGCATTTTCAGAGGACAGTGGTGCCAGGCTGGCTGGACAAGCATCTGAAGTGGCGCCATGGGTCGAGTGCCTTTCTTGACAACATGCTGCTGCTGGCGCCGAACCCCGAGTGGGTCAGGACGCTGCCCAACGGCAAACTGCCGGATCGCACTGATTTTGTCCACTACGGGCAGGATCTGGCCTCCCGGGTCAGGGACTGGTCTGCGGCGAGCGTCGCCAGCGTCCAACTGGTCGATGAATTTGACCGCTGGCTACGCCAGCCCGACGTGAAACTGGTGCAAGCACTGTAGTCGGCTTACCATGCGTGCATGCGCTCGAGCACGACCCACACTCCGGTAGCGGCACGCTTCATTTTCCCGGCCTTGCTCGGATGCTTGCTGGGCAGTGCGGTGCAGTTGCAGCAGGCCGCGCTATCACCCTTGTCGAGTTACGCCGCGCTGTTGCTGCTGGCGTTGATCCTGCTGAGCGCGTCGGCCATCCGATCGTTCACTATCCTGATTCGCCTGACGCTGACCCTGATGGCATTTTCGGCTTTCGCCTTTGCTGCGACCGGACTTCGTGCATCAGCATTTCTGGGCGAAACACTGGACAGTGCGCTGGAAGGGCGCGACATCGCGCTCATCGGGATCGTGGCCGCCATGCCGCATTACAACGAGGCAGGTCTGCGTTTTCGACTGGAGGTGGAGTCGGCACAGTTCGACGGCAAGCCGGTGCGACTGCCCGCTCAGATCTACCTTGGATGGTATTCAGGTTACTACCTGGCCGAAGGCGGCGCTGCAACGCCTGGCCTGTTGCAGCGCCAGCCGGCGGCGATCAGTGCCGGTGAGCGCTGGCAGATGACGGTGCGTCTGAAGGCTCCGCACGGCACCAGCAACCCCTATGGTTTTGACTACGAACTCTGGCTCTGGGAGCAGAACTTGCAGGCCAGTGGCTATGTCCGTGCCGGACCGCGTGACCCCGCGCCACAGCGTCTGGCACGCACTGTCTGGCACCCGGTGGAGCGCTGGCGCCAGCAGGTGCGCGACAGGATTTTCGAGCGCGTTGGTCAGCGTCAATATGCCGGGCTGATCGCCGCTTTGGTGGTCGGTGACCAGAACGCCATCGAGCGCGCCGATTGGGATGTCTTTCGGGCCACTGGGGTGGCGCACCTCATGTCTATCTCAGGGTTGCACATCACCATGTTCGCCTGGCTGGCTGCGCTCGCCCTAGCGTGGCTGTGGCGGCGCTCCGCTACCCTGTGTCTGCGGCTACCCGCATCCAGCGCTGCCCTGATAGGCGGCGTCCTGCTGGCCTTCGCCTATGCGTTCTTCAGCGGCTGGGGCGTGCCATCACAGCGCACTGTGCTGATGCTGGCCTGCGTTGCACTGCTGCGTCTGTCGGGCAAGCGCTGGCCCTGGCCGCTGGTCCTGCTGCTGGCCTGCGCGGTGGTGGTAGCAGCTGACCCCTGGGCCATGCTGCAGGCCGGCTTCTGGCTCAGCTTTGTCGCCGTGGGTGTGCTGTTCGCCACCGACCCTGGAGCCAAACCTGCCGCTCCAAGTGCGGGGGGCAGCGCAGCACGCGTAGCGGCAAGCGTGGGGGCCATGTTCCACGAACAGTGGGTCATCACGCTTGCACTGACACCCTTGACCTTGCTGCTGTTTGGCCAGATATCGGTCGTTGGTCTGGCTGCCAATGCGCTGGCCATTCCCTGGGTCACGCTGCTGGTCACGCCACTGGCCATGCTGGGTGTCTTGGTGGAGCCGCTTTGGGATCTGGCGGCGCTGGCGATTTCGGCGCTAAGCTGGTATCTGCAAACACTGGCCGCTTTGCCCTTTGCGACGCTGACGGTGGCGCAAGCGCCGGTGTGGGCCGGGGTGGTCGGCGTACTCGGCGGCTTGTTGCTGGCCATGCAACTGCCATGGAGCCTGCGTCTGATGGGTCTGCCACTGATGCTGCCTGTGCTGCTGTGGCAGGTGCCGGCGCCACAGCATGGACAATTTGAACTACTTGCGGCAGATATCGGGCAGGGCAGCGCGGTCATTGTGCGCACTGCCAGCCATGCATTGCTGTACGACGCCGGCCCCCGTTTCGGCCGCGAGAGTGACGCGGGTAACCGCGTCCTGGTGCCTTTGCTGCGCTCGCTGCATCTGCGTCTGGATTTGCTGGTGCTTAGCCACCGCGACAGCGATCACATTGGCGGCGCGCCGGCTGTGCTGAAGATGCAGCAGCAAGCCGAATTGCTCAGTTCGATTGAGGACGACCATGAACTGCAGGCGCTGCGCCCGGCGCGCCGCTGTGTGGCCGGCGACCACTGGCAATGGGATGGAGTTGATTTTGACGTGTTGAGTCCGCTGGCTCAGGATTACGACCATGATCTGAAATCGAACGCCATGAGTTGTACGCTGCGCATCAGCAATGGCGCCCAGACTGCCTTGCTGGCGGGGGACATCGAGCAAGCCCAAGAGCAGCGTCTGGTGGAGCAAGCGCAAGTTGCCGGGGAAAACCAGCTGAAGGCCAGTCTGCTGCTGGTGCCACACCATGGCAGCCGGTTTTCCAGCAGCGCGGCTTTTTTGGACGCTGTTCAGCCGCATTTTGCGCTGGTCCAGGCGGGTTACCGCAACCGTTTTGGACACCCGGCGCAGTCTGTTTTGGTGCATTATGAGGAGCGCGGGATTCGCGTTATCGACTCGCCCCATTGTGGTGCGGCCAGCTGGAAATCCGACCAGGCTCAAGCCGTCAACTGCCAGCGAAGCCAAGCACAGCGCTACTGGCAGCACCAGGTACCGTAGCAAGCTTGCCGCTTATTGTCATTGCGAACAAAGTGAAGCAATCCATGACTTCTGACTGCATGGATTGCCACGCTGCGCTTGCAATGACGCATCGATCAATCAACTTCTTCGGGCCCTGGCGTAAAGCTTGCTAAGCTAGAGGCAGGAGAAAAGTCCTTTATGTTGAAATTCGACGAGATGTACACCCGCTTGCCCTATGAGTTTTTCACTCATGGCGTACAGATTCGGGACCACTACAAAATCTATGACGAATGGCTGGCGCGTCAGCCCGGTGACATGATGGCCAAGCGGCGCGAGGAAGCCGAGATGATCTTCCGGCGCGTTGGTATCACGTTCGCGGTTTATGGTGAGAAAGACGAGGAGGGCGCCGGCGCAGAACGTCTGATCCCGTTTGACCTGATTCCGCGCATCATTCCGGCCGGGGAGTGGTCGTTTCTGGAACGTGGACTGATCCAGCGGGTGAGCGCGCTGAATCGCTTTGTCTATGACGTTTACCACGATCAGGAGATCATCAAGGCCGGCGTGGTGCCGCCTGAGCAGGTCTTGGGCAACGCACAGTTTCGTCCCGAGATGATGGGCGTCTCGGTCCCCAACAACATCTATTCGCATATTTCCGGCATTGACATCGTGCGCGCGCCCAATGCCAAGGGCGAGGGTCAGTACTTTGTGCTGGAGGACAACCTGCGCGTGCCCAGCGGAGTGAGCTACATGCTGGAAGACCGCAAGATGATGATGCGACTGTTTCCGGCGCTGTTCAACGCCCACCGTGTGGCGCCGATTGCACACTACCCGGACCTGCTTCTTGAAACACTGCGCGCCAGCAGCCCGGCCACCACGGCCGAGCCCACGGTGGTGGTGCTGACCCCTGGCATGCACAACAGTGCGTACTTTGAGCATGCCTTTCTGGCGCAGCAAATGGGTATTGAACTGCTTGAGGGACAAGACCTTTTTGTCAAAGACAACTTTTGCTATATGCGCACCACGCGCGGCCCGAAACGCGTGGATGTGATCTACCGCCGCGTGGATGATGATTTTCTGGATCCCAAGGTGTTTCGACCTACATCGACCCTGGGCTGCGCCGGGCTGCTCGACGTCTACCGGGCGGGCCATGTGAGTATCTGCAATGCGGTTGGCACGGGTGTGGCCGACGATAAATCGATCTACGCCTACGTGCCCAGGATGATCGAGTTTTATCTCGGTGAAAAGCCGATCCTGAACAACGTGCCCACTTACCTGTGCCGCAACCCTGAGGATCTGGCCTACACGCTGGCGAATATGAAGGACCTGGTGGTCAAGGAGGTGCATGGCGCCGGGGGCTACGGCATGCTGGTAGGCCCGGCGGCGAGCAAGGCCGAAATCGAAGACTTCCGCAAGGCCGTGCTGGCCAATCCGGACGGCTATATCGCCCAGCCGACGCTCAGTCTGTCGAGTTGCCCGACCTTTGTCGAAAGCGGCATTGCCCCGCGTCACATTGATCTGCGACCCTATGTGCTCAGTGGCAAGACGGTGCAGATGGTGCCTGGCGGATTGACGCGGGTGGCACTCAAAGACGGCTCCTTGGTTGTCAATTCGTCGCAGGGTGGTGGGACCAAGGATACCTGGGTGCTGGAAAACGGCGTGTCCGCGACGACGGTGCCCGAACAGACGCAAAAACAATCGGCCTAAGGAGAGATTCAATGCTGTCACGTACTGCCGATCACCTGTTCTGGATGTCGCGCTACACCGAACGCGCCGAAAACACGGCGCGCATGCTCGATGTCAACTATCAGACCTCGCTGCTGCCGCAGTCGGACGCTGTGGCTCTGGTGGGCTGGCAAGGCTTGCTGAGCATCAGCGAACTGGCGCCGGTCTACAAGGCCAAACATGGTGAGATCAATGTTCGCGGTGTCATGGACTTCATGGTCAAGGACGAGAGCAACCCATCCTCCATCGTGTCCTGCCTTAACGCTGCGCGGGAGAACGCACGCGCTGTACGCGGCACGCTCACGACCGAAGTCTGGGAGACACAGAACCAGACCTGGCTGGAGGTCAGACGCATGATCAAAGCGGGAGAATTCGAGCGCGATCCAGCGCAGTTCTTCGAGTGGGTGAAATTCCGCTCGCACCTGTCGCGCGGCGTCACGCTGGGCACCATGCTGATGGACGAGGCACTGTACTTCATGCGACTTGGCACCTTTCTCGAACGTGCGGACAATACGGCGCGTCTGGTTGACGTCAAGTTTCATGCTGTGCAGAGTGACTTTTATGGCGCTGCCAGCGAGAAGGATCAGGAGTACGACTTCTACCACTGGAGTGCGATTTTGCGCAGCGTCTCCGGCTTCGAGGTGTACCGAAAGGTCTACCGCGATGTGATACGGCCCGAGCGCGTTGCCGAACTGCTGATCCTGCGCCCGGACATGCCGCGCTCGCTGCACGCCAGTCTGAATGAGGTGGTGAAGAACCTGGCGCTGGTAGCCAACGACCAGTCAGGCGAGACCCACAGGCGTGCCGGCAAGCTGTGCGCCGAGCTCAAGTATGGCCGCATCGACGAAATTCTGGCCACCGGTTTGCATGCCTATCTGACCCAGTTTCTGGACCGCGTCAACGATCTGGGAATGCACATCAGCCGCGATTTCTTGATTCCGTCGTCGGCGTAAATCAATTCACCTTAAAACTCATATTCCGCTTGCAGGCGCAGCGTGGTCGGTGCCGTGGCGCTGGTGGTGCCACGCAGCAGTGCGGCGTTCCACAGGACGGCTTGTTTGACGCCGGTTTTGATTTTTCCGAAAATGGCAGGACCAAATTTGTGCTCCTGTTTGGCCGATGGCGCCCAGTTGTCCCACTGACCCAACGAGCCGAAGGCTTGTGCGCCCCATTCCAATTTTTCGGACTGACGGTATTTGAGTTGCAGTTGATAGTGCAGTTCGGTATCAAACGGCACGCTGGCCTGCACGTGCTTTTGGAATAGCAAGTTCAAGTTGCCCTGCACCCTGTCCCATTCGGCCTGGAACATCGGACCAAAAGTGATCTCGTAGCCTTCGGTTCGATCTTCGGGGCGTTCGATCTCCAGTAAAAAGCCGATGTCGACCGGGTATTTGCCAGTCTCGGACAACTGAAAATGGTTGCCCCACTCCCAGGCGTCGAGCGCGACCACGTCTCCTGCAGGGCGTTTGTACTTGACGCTGATTTCGCTGGACCACCAGGGTGTCACGCCGACACCAAAACCGACCGAAAAAGCCGTTGCACTGGTGCCGTCCCGGTTTTTTTGAATACCCCAATTCAGGCCGATCTCTTTTTCGCCGTCTACAACAATGGGTGACTCGACCGAATCGTGTGGCCCGGCATGAACCACGACGCCAAGCAGTGGTGTGCACAGGGCAAACGTCACCCCTGCGAGTGTTGAATATCGCATAAAAAGTCCTTTAAAGTTGAAATGAAAACGGTTAGCGGATAAGGGCAGCACCTCGATCGCGTGCTTGCCAGGTCCTGGCTTGTCGGGATGCGAACCAGATGGCGCTGATGGCGCCGATGTAAAACAGCAACTGCAAGCCCGCCGGGTTGGCGTCATAGCCCATGAAGGCATGCAGGAAAACACCTAGTGCGGAGTCGTTCGCCAAAATACTGGAGATGTTCCACACCGGCTCAGCGCCGTGGTTGACCAGTCCGGCCTGAATCAGTGTTTTGGCCAGTTGACTGGCCAGACTGCCTGCCAAAATCAGGATCAACCCATTGGTCACGCTGAACAAATGCTGCGTCTTGATCCGCGCCAAGCTGAAGTAAATCAAAATGCCGCTGAGAGTCCCGGCGACCAGACCCAGGCTGGCGCCCATCAGCAGCGGCATTCTTCCTTCGCTCGACCCAGACATGAACCCGGCCACAAAAATGACGGTTTCAGCCCCTTCCCGCAGCACCGACAGCGCAACTGCCAGCGACAGTGCCCAAAGGGTGCTGGTGCCCTTGGTCGCCGCTGCACCCAGCTGCCTGGCGCCTTGCACCATTTCCCTGTTGTGGGTGGAGACCCAGACGCAATGCCAGGTCAACATCAGCAACGCTACCGCGATGACGATGACGCTAAGCAGTTCCTGGCCAATGCCGTCGGCCCAGTCGCTGATTTGTCCCATGCCCAGCGCCATAGCGATGGATCCCATAAAGCCGGCCAGTACCCCACACAGCAACCAAAAACCACGCTCTGCCAGCCCCCGGGTCGAGGCGGCAATGATTCCGACAAACAGCGCAGCTTCCAGGGTTTCGCGGAACACGATCAAACTAGTGGCAAACATAATCGCTTTTTGTCTGGGAACTCATTCGGCAATGACCATGCCTTTGGCGGTCGCCTCGTGGTACTCGCCATGAAACGGGTAGCGTCCGGGCTTGAGCGGCCCGATGAAGATCACGGTCTTACTGCCAGGAGGTATGATTTTTTCACGATTGAGTGCGTGACTTTCAAATTCCTCCGGTGTGGCGTCCTGATTGTGCACTGTCAGACGAATGCGCTGGTTGGCAGGCACCTTGAGCTCGCTCGGTTCAAACCGGTGGTTCTTGATCACCAACCTTAAGTCCAGATCAGCAGCCAGGCTGTCCCCGGAATACATCGTGGTACAGAGCGCCAGCAGCAGCGAGCAAGCAAGGATTTGGGTGGTTTGGATTTTCATGTTTGCATTCTAAATGAGAATAGATCTCATCTGCAAGCAAATTCCATTTCCCCTGAGTCTGTCTGGACTTTCCATGAAGAGGCTCTTGTTACAGATCGCCTGCTCAGTGACCCTATGCTCAAACTGGGTATAGACGATTGAGTTAAGGTTAAACGTCGGTGGTTCCAATTTCCAACTTTTACTTGAGGAGTGGCTCGATGCAACTAAAGAACCCGGGTGTATTGGTTGGCGCCTTGTTGGCCATTGCTTTGACCAGCGGCTCCACACTGGCCGCGCTGGCCGTCGGGGCGGCGACGCCGGATTTCACGACTGAAGCGGCACGCGCTGGTCAGGCCTTCAAATTCTCCCTGAAGGAGACTCTGAGCAAGGGGCCGGTCGTTCTGTATTTCTACCCGAAAGCCTTTACCAGCGGCTGCACGAAAGAAGCCCACAATTTTGCCGAGGCAACGCCGCAGTTCGGCGCGCTGGGCGCGACCGTCGTCGGTATCTCGAACGACGACATCGAGACCCTGAAGAAATTTTCGGTTGAGGCTTGCCGTGACAAGTTCGCTGTGGCCGCCGACAGCGGCGCGCGCATCATGAAGCTCTACGATGCTGCCCTGTGGGTCAAGCCAGACATGGCGGACCGGATTTCCTACGTGATCAGCCCGCAAGGCAAAGTGCTTTACGTGTATTCGAGCCTGAGCCCGGATCAGCACGTTGAGAACACGCTCAAGGCGGTGGAACGCTGGCGCGCCAGCGCGCCGGCGCAGTGATTCAGCTCCAACTCAAGTCAGTGCGGCTTAGCGGCATTTGACGCACGCGCTTGCCGGTAGCGGCAAAGATGGCGTTGCAGACGGCGGGCGCCAAGGGTGGAAACGCAGGTTCGCCCATGCCGGTAACAGGTTCATTGGACTTGACAAAATGCACGTCGATGCGGGGCGGGGCATCGCTCATGCCAATCAGCGTGTAGTCGTTGAAGTTTCGCTGTACGACACGGCCACGCTGGATGTCGAGCTCGGCAAACATCAGTGTGCCCAGTGCGTCGATCACCGAGCCCTGTACCTGATTCTCGGCGCCACTGAGGTTCACAATCTGCGAGCCGATGTCAGACACCACCACCACCCGGTCCACTCTCAACACACCCGCTTTGGAAACCGTGACTTCAGCGACCTCGGCGATGTAGCCACGGTGGCTGAAGTGAAAGGCAATGCCTTGACCCTGGCCACGCGGCAGCTTTTTGCGCCCCCAGTCGGCCTTTTGCGCGACCTCGGTCAGAACCCTGCGCATGCGGCCCACGTTGTAGGGCAGGCCGCGCTCACCACTGCCGGCAACCAGTTCCTGCTGCCCGAGCAGTTCAAGCCGGAACTCGAGCGGATCGCGGCCACCCGCATGGGCCAGTTCATCAATGAAGCTATGAAAGACCCAGGCAAAGACATTGCTGCCAGGCGCGCGCCAGGGTCCCATCGGAATGCCGCATTCCATAGCCGTCTGCTCCAGCAGGCAGTTGGCAACCCAACGCCCCGGAAACTCGTCACCCGAGAGGCTGGCGCCGCTGCCCGGCTGCAGCACTGAAGCACTGTCACGTGTGACGCGGTTGGCAAAGGTGAGGAAGTGATTGTGCCAGGCCGTCAACTTGCCTTTGCCGTCGAGCGCGCCGCGCAGGAAGTGAAAGCCGCCAGCGCGGTAGTGGTCATGCCGCAGGTCGTCCTCACGGCTCCAGGTGAGCTTGACCGGTGCCGCCACGCGCTGCGCGATGGCGGCGGCCTCGACAATGTAGTCGGCGCTCAGGCGCCTGCCAAACCCGCCGCCGCTGCGCGTGATGTGCAGCGTGATTTTCTCCTTGGGCAAGTTCAGCGTGTCAGCCACCAGGTTTTGGCCTGCTGCCGGGTTCTGCGTCGGTGCCCACAGTTCCATAGCACCGTTGTGAAACCAGGCGGTGCAGTTTTGCGGTTCGATGCTGGCGTGCGAGATGAAGGGGTAGCTGTAGCTCGCCTGCACAGTCTTGCTGGCCTGGGCAAAAGCCGCCGCCGGGTCGCCATCCTTGCGCAGTTGCACGGCGCCGGCTTGTTTGGAGAGTTTTTGCGCCTGTGCCGCGAAGCTATCCCAGCTTTGCTCAACAACTGCGCCCTCGTTCCAGTTCACCTTGAGTTGCCGGCGTGCACTGAACGCCGCCCAGGTCGATTCTGCAACGATCGCTACGCCAGGCATCAGGCCTCTGAGTTCAGCTGTGCCTTCAATGACAAAGGCGTCACGTACCCCCGGCAAGGCCCTGATGGCTTCCAGGTTGGCGCTGAGAACCTTGCCGCCGAAGGCCGGGCACTTTTCGAACACGGCATACAACATGCCGGGCAGGCGCACGTCGATGCCGAACAGCGGCCTGCCAGTGACGAGCGCCAGGTTATCAACGCCGCCGATGCGTGTGCCCAGAAGTTTGTAGTCACGCGGATCCTTCAGCTTGACGGATTCGGCGCTCGGCGTCGGCAGGGTCGCGGCAACGGCCGCGAGTTCTGCGTAACTGAGGCTTCGGCCGCTGGCTTTGTGCTGCACCGCCGAATTGGCGGCCTGACACTCGCCGACCGGTACGCGCCAGCTCTGCGCTGCCGCCTGAAGCAGCATCGTGCGTGCGGTGGCCCCCAGGCGCAGGAAGTTGTTGTAGTTGTTCGGAGTCGATGTGGAGCCACCAGCGCTCTGGCCGCCGTAGGCCGAGTCCAGATCACCCTGCACAATGCGCACGTCTTTCCAGTTGACGTCCAGTTCTTCGGCAATCACCATCGGCAGAGAGGTCTTGATGCCCTGGCCGATTTCCGGTTGCTTGGATATGAGCGTGACCACACCCTCGTTTGAAATGCTGATGAAGGCATTGGGCTTGAAACCGGCAAGCGCAGGCGCACCAGCGGGTTTGGCGATGGTCTCGGCCGCTGTTGCCGCTTCCAGATAGCTTCCCAGCACCAGGCCACCACTGCCAAGTGCAGAACGCTGCAGAAAGTCGCGGCGCTTCATGACTTCAACTCCTTCTTTGCGGCAATTTCAGCGGCCTTGTGAATGCCGGCGCGGATGCGCTGATAGGTGGCGCAGCGGCACAGGTTGCCGGTCATGGCGTCGTCAATCTCTGCGTCGGTCGGATGAGCGGTCTCCTGCAGCAACGCTGCCGCCGTCATGATCTGACCACTCTGGCAGTAGCCGCATTGCGGCACATCAAGTGCCTGCCACGCCATTTGCAGCGGATGATCCCCCTGCGCTGTCAAGCCTTCGATGGTCAGCACCTTCTTGCGCCCGACCGTGGATACCGGCGTCATGCAAGAACGCGTTGGCAGGCCGTTCAGATGCACCATGCAGGCACCGCAGCTGCCAACGCCACAGCCAAACTTGGTGCCGACCAGCCCAAGTGTGTCGCGCAGTACCCAGAGCAGAGGTGTGTCTGCTGCCACATCGACCTGATGCGTCACACCGTTGATGTTCAGTGCATACTGACTCATGGGAGATCCTTTTCCGCAAACAAAAGATGCTGGCAACACTGCATGGTAGCGCGAGCTTGCCGGGGCCTTGCAGTGGAACCCTAAAATTTAGGCTGATCACGTTTTAAAGCGAGTTGCCATGGACGCTGGAATAGACCGCATTGACCGCAAGATTCTGATGGCACTGCAGCAGGACGGCCGGATCTCGAATCTGAAGCTGGCCGAGTCGGTCGCACTGTCGCCGACAGCGGTGCTGGCACGCGTGCAGCGCCTGACGCGCGATGGTTACATTCTGGCTTATG
>SESH01047327.1_pt1 | contig 12873 bp, 13 predicted proteins | sample 3171561 | NCBI WGS metagenome assembly SESH01 (sample SAMN10866947, study PRJNA518727) | freshwater metagenome | biome: subpolar coniferous forest; feature: holomictic lake; material: water; isolation source: holomictic Lake 442 2011 16.5 m and 2014 13 m | place: Canada: near Kenora, Ontario
CTAAGTTGGACAGGCTCCTAGACAATGGCTATCTGAAGGAGAGGCCAAGGGTGTCATCAAGGGTGAGGCTAGGGGTGAGGCTAGAGGTATAGTCAAGGGTAAGGCCGAAGGTAAGGCTGAGAGCTTGTATCGCCTGCTCACCCGTCGCTTTGGCGCTTTGTCTGAGTGGGCGGAACAGCGCATCGAGGGAGCTTCTCTCGAACAGATCGATGCCTGGCTCGATGGCATCTTCGATGCCGAGAGCCTGATCGGCTTGATTGGCAGCGGGCAGCGTTGAGTGACTATCCACTTTATCCGAGACAGTTCAAACCTCCGAGCAGCGGATTCGGAAGGCACTGCTCGCTTCTCGCACCTTGTCTCGCTAGGCGAAATGGATTGCTCTTAAGCTGTTGATTCTACAGAGTGTCGCGTCTTAAGTGGGTAGCCGGCTTTGAAGGACGCCATAAAAAGGCCGTAAACCTGCGGTTTACGGCCTTGGTGGCTGGGACTTGGTAGCCAGACTACAGGCTATAGTACATGTCGAATTCCACCGGATGGGTGGTCATGCGCAGCCGGGTCACCTCGGTCATCTTGAGGTCGATGAAGCTCTGGATAAGATCGTCGGTAAAGACGCCACCATGGGTCAGGAACTCGTGGTCTTTCTCAAGAGCTTCGAGGGCCATGTCCAGGGAATGGCAAACCGTGGGGATGGACTTGGCCTCTTCTGGCTCGAGGTCGTAGAGATCCTTGTCCATCGGATCACCCGGATGGATCTTGTTCTGGATGCCATCAAGCCCCGCCATCATCATGGCCGAGAAGGCCAGATAGGGATTGGCCATCGGATCGGGGAAGCGCACCTCGATGCGACGGCCCTTGGGGTTGGCGGAGTGGGGGATACGCACCGAAGCCGAACGGTTGCGCGCCGAGTAGGCCAGCATGACTGGAGCCTCGAAGCCCGGCACCAGGCGCTTGTAGCTGTTGGTAGTGGGGTTGCAGAAGGCGTTTAGGGCGCGGGCGTGCTTGAATATGCCGCCGATGTAGTAGAGCGCCATCTCCGACAGCCCCGCGTACTTGTCGCCGGTGAACAGGTTTTGGCCGTTTTTGGCCAGGGACTGATGGACGTGCATGCCCGATCCATTGTCTCCCACCAGCGGCTTGGGCATGAAAGTGGCGGTCTTGCCGTAGGAATGGGCGACATTCCAGATGGCGTATTTCTGGATCTGGTTCCAGTCGGCGCGTTTGACAAGGGTCGCATACAGGGTGCCAATTTCGCACTGGCCGGCGGTGGCGACCTCGTGGTGATGCACCTCGACCACCACACCCATCTCGGCCATTGCCAGACACATGGCCTGACGGATGTCGTGCAGGGCATCCACCGGCGGCACTGGGAAATAACCGCCCTTGACGCCGGGGCGATGGCCAATGTTGCCATCGTCGTAGACCTTCTCGGAGTTCCAGCCGGCCTCTTCGGAGTCGACCTTGTAGAAGGCACCGCTCATGCTGGCCCCCCAGCGGACGTCGTCGAGGATGAAAAACTCGGGCTCGGGGCCAAAATAGGCGGTATCGGCGATGCCCGTTGACTTCAGATAGGCCTCGGCGCGCTTGGCCAGCGAGCGGGGATCGCGCTCGTAGCCTTCCATGGTATGCGGCTCAAGGATATCGCAGCGGATGATCAGGGTGGTCTCGTCGGAGAAGGGATCGATCACTGCTGTGCCGGGCTCCGGCATCAGCACCATGTCGGATTCGTTGATGCCTTTCCAGCCGGCAATCGACGAGCCATCAAACATCTTGCCATCCTTGAACATCTCGTCGTCGAGCATATTGGCGGGCAAGGACACATGCTGCTCCTTGCCGCGCGTATCGGTAAATCGAAGGTCGATAAACTTGACTTCCTTTTCCTTGACCAGGTTCAGAACATCGTTCGGTGACATAGTTACGAATTCTCCAAAAGATTCTTAAAACATTCAGCGGAAATTCCAGCCGGGACGGCCATCCGTCCCAACGGGCTCAAAGCCGATCAGAAGGACGCAGATACTATGCCATGAGTCCAAAAAAGGCACATGATATTTTGCGCCCGCCTGATTCGCCAGGTTCATAGGGATGCCATGATCCCACAATGCGCATACAACCGGTGCATAACGGAGGCAATGCGCCCCATTATGAGGCAGATTCCCAATACAGGCGCACCGCACCGAAAGCCGGTTCCCCGGCGATGGCGTCGCGCAGGGCCGTGCCCAGTTCCTGGGCCTCCTGAGGGGACAGGGGGTTGACCAAGCGCAGGTAGGCATCGACCTCGATGCGTTCTGCCAGATAATGCAACACTAGGCGCGAGGGCCTGGGCAGATGGGCCCAGCAACGGGCCAGGAGGGCCTCGGCCTCGCCACGGGCGGGCAGGCCGATCCCCGGTGGCATCAGGGTATCGTCTTCCGGGTCGATGTGTACGGTGATGTCGGTCAGCACGTCGATCTCGGCCTTGAGGCGATGTTCCACCCAGACGCTGATGATGTGGCCCTCGGAGACACTCATGCGCGGTTCCACGAGGACATGCACATCCGCCGAGGCCACCCCACCCATCTTGCGGGTGCGGAGCATGTGAAGATCCCGCACACCGTCAACAGACAAGACCAGGTTGCGAATTCGTGCCACCTGCTCGGGGGAAAGGCCAGCATCCACCAGTTCCTGAATCGCCCCCCATCCCTGCTCCCAGCCCATGTGGGCGATCATAATGCCGACTAGCGCTGCGGCAATGGCATCGAGATAATTCAACCCCGCCATGGTGCCCAACACACCCACCAATACCACCAGGGAAGACCAGGCATCGGAACGGTGATGCCAGGCGTTGGCAATCACCATGTCCGAACGCACCCGGCGGCCGACCCGCAGGGTGTAGTGAAACATCCATTCCTTGGCGATCAGCGCCAGCAGCGCCACGGCCAGGACGCTGCGATCCGGTTGCAACAGGCGGTTGGTTTCAAACAGCCGTACCCCGGCATCCCATACCACAAAGCCTGCCACCCCCAAAAGGGTAGCCCCCAGGCCGAGTGTGGCCAGGGTCTCAAAACGGCCGTGGCCATAAGGGTGATCCTCGTCGGGCCCGTGTTGGGACTGGTGATTGGCAAGATACACAAAGCCATCGGCGACCAGATCCGCCAAGGAGTGGAGGCCATCGGCCATCAGCGCCTGCGAGTGGCCGATGACACCCACCAGGATTTTGACAACGGTCAGGATGACATTGGTGATGGCACCGATCAGGGTGACCTGGCGAATCGCCTCGAAACGGTTTTTGGAAGAATTAATCATTGATTTGATCCGGGCCGCCTACTACCAACACCACGATGTAATCCTGGCCTTGCCGACGGCTGGCGATGACCCGGTGGCCCTGAATCCGGCACCAGGCCGGGATGTCCTGGAGGGCACCCGGATCCGAGCAGACGGCCTCGACCTCCGTGCCCGGCGGCAGTGTCTTGACCCGATCCTGGACGCGGATCACCGGCAGCGGGCAGAGCAGCCGGCGGGCGTCCAGGATTACGCGTTGCCCAGCATCCATGCCGGTGAACACTCGTGGGGCGGCAGGGGAGGAACCGTGAGGGTGCGGCTAGGCTGGCCGGGTTCAAGAATTTCCACGGTCACCAGGGCGGCCTCGCGACCCTGGCTGTAGCGGGCCAAAATGCGGGCGGCGAGTGTCAGGTCGGAGGCCTCCGGGGTGCCGTCGATCAGCCCCAGCGAACCCGTATGGCTAATGGTTCTCATGGCCAGGAAACGATCCCGGTAGCCCATCATAAAATTCACCTCCCCTTCCTCCCGGGCGACAATCAGCTTGACCGCCGGGCCGAGCCTCAAGTGACGCCCAACCTTGAGCAGCAGGATGTCGTCGAGTTCATAGTCGCGGTGCCCCCGGTGCTGCCAGAGATCGGCGAGTTTGACGCTGTATTGACCATCGGTGAGAAAGCAGCAGCCCCCGGCGGGTTGGGCATAATCCTGAAAACCAAAGTGTTCGGCGAGCGCCATCTGGGGTTTTCGGCCGCGACCGTTGAAATCAAAAAGCCGTTCCCGATCTACCCAGCCCTCTTGTTCTGGCAGCGTGGGTGGCAATCGCTTGGCGCACAGGGGGCGCAGCAGCCGATCCATGGCCCCGGATTGCCGGGCCACGACTGGCAAGGTGTCTTTCCGTTGGGACATGGGGCGTTGGCCGACGACCTCGCCTGTAATGATAAAATCAAACCCATTCTCCAGCATCCATTCATGGGCCTTGCGAACCATGAAGATTTTGCAGTCGAGACAGGGGTTGAGGTGAGCCCCGTAGCCATGCGCGGGGTTGAGCAGGATCGGCTTGTATTCCTCGACGATGTCGACGATATGCAGACGAATACCGAGTTGTTCGGCCACCCACAGGGCGTTGTTGCGTTTGGGCTTGGCCGGGTTTTGGCGGCGAATGGCCTGGGTATGGCCCTCGACACAGAAACCGGTAAAAAAATTGATGCCCTCTACGGCAATGCCCTGTTCCAACACGACGCGGGCCGCCAGCAACGAGTCAAGCCCGCCGGATATCAGGGCGACCGCCTTGCGGACTGACATGGCGGCCTATGACTCCGACCAGTAAGGCGTGGCGATGCCTTCCCCGAGATCGGCTTCGACGAGCCGCCGCCGTACCTCGAACAGCCGTTCCAAGAGATAGGGTTCTTGCTTGCCATAGGCCTTGGCGTCGGCCACGCGGCTCACCACCACGCCCAAGAGTTCGGTGACGGCATTGCCGATCGAGTTTTGGTTGATGGTGACAATCAGCCGCCCCTCGTCGTTGCGATAGATGATCTGCTTGAAGGCGGGCTGCCAGCGGATGGCGTTGGCATATTTAGCGTCGATGATGCACTGGTCGCGCACCTTCTTGGCGGTGGTTAGAAACTCGTTGTTGAAGAGCAGTACCCGCTCGACCGCCTGGGGAAAATAGACATCCTCCAGCAGGGGGGCGTTGCGGCTCGAAACCTGGCTGAAGAAGGTACGATAGAAATCGATGAAGCCCTTGAGGATCTCATCGTATTCGCGCCAAAAGCAAATGTCCCTGAGTACCTCGCCCCCCCCCTGGATCTCCCAGCTTGGTAGCCCCTGCGGGTAACCGGTGAGTTTCAGGCGCGCCGCTTCGTCGCTGGCGGGTTTTAAGCGCTTGAGCGACAGGGCTTCGTCGAAGAAACGGCAATAGACATCCCGCATGTAGGACTGAAAAAGGCTGTGCTGCCCGCCGTCAGTCAGATTGGGACTCCCGGCATCGGCCAGCTTGGCATTCCGCAGGGTCTCCATGGGAAAGACAATAAAGTGGTTGTGCAACATCCGGATGCTCGGCACCCCTGGCGAGGTCAGCGGCCAGGTCGCGTCCAGGCTCGCTTCGCCCGCCAGCACCAGGGCTTCCGCCGGGTCGGGGTATTGTTCCAGCAGGTACTCGATGATGATCTGGTTCATCCGGTTCCAGACGTGTTTGACCGCGTCTGGCACCTGGGTGCGCCGCACCGGCCGCCCCAGGGGATTGAGGATGGTCTTGGAGGTGTTGTAGATGATCGAGGTATCGAACTCGTTGCTATGTCCCAGCGCCTTGCGATACATCAAAAGATTCTCGGGGCTGATCAAAAGCCCGTTGTTGTTGACGAGATCGTTGAGATTCTCGGCACTGTTGAAGAATTCGTTGGGTTTCATGCCCTCGGGAATTCCCAACGGGATGGGGCGGAAGGGTGTGACGATTTCGCGGGGTCCGGACAACATGGGTAAGCCCTAATTATTCTGGTTCATCGGGATGGTTTTTTGAGTTGGGGTGAGCGCTCCAATGATTCGGCGACCGGCGTTCGCTCGTAGATCTCCACCAAGCGTAGATTGCAGTTCACCGAGGTCAGGCTCAGCGTCTCGTCAAGGCTCTGATATTCCGTCAGCAGCCAGCGGTTGCCAGTCCCGACCTGACGGACATAATGCTCCACCCGGCATTCGGCTTGTGCTACCAGCACATAATCCTGCAACGAGGGCAGTGTGCGGTAATGCAAAAACTTGGCACCCCGGTCGTAACGCTCGGTGGATTCGGACAGTACCTCAATGATCAGCACCGGATTGACTAGGGTGTCCACCTCGGCATCTTCGAATACCGGCTCCCCGCACACCGCCACAATGTCGGGGTAGGTATACCTCCCGGTCTCGCTGACCTTGACGCGTAGGTCGTTGCTGTAAACCTCACAGGGCCGCCCGCGCATCTGGGCATGCAAGCTTGCGGCGATATTGACGCACAGCAGATTGTGCGGTCGGCTGGCACCGGTCATGGCATAAATGTCGTCATTGACATATTCGTGGCGAGTCTCCTGCTGGCGTTCCCAGGCTAGGTACTCGCGTGGTGTGAGGTGCGATTGGGGTTGCGCGCTCATGGATCTTCGAATAGTGCCTGACTGAAAAAACTAAAACGGGACATCGTCGTCGCCGAAGTTGCTTCCCGAGGAGGAGCCACTCCCACTGCTAGGTGGTCGTGGCGCGGGCGGAGGACTGGGGGGGGCGCTGCGGGAAGGCTGCGTATATCCCCCTTGATAGTCATCACCACTCGCCGGGGGGCGCTCGTCACGACCACCCAGCATTTGCATCTGATCGCCCACGATCTCGGTGAAAAAGCGATCCTGTCCCGTTTGCGGGTCTTGCCATTTGCGGGTGCTGATGCGGCCTTCGACATAGACCTTGGTGCCTTTCTTCAGATAATCGCGGGCCGTCTCGGCGGTTTTTCCGAACAGCGCCACCCGGTGCCATTCGGTCTGATCAACAAATTCTCCCGTGGCCGGGTCTTTACGCGCATGGCTGGTAGCCAGGCTTATATTGGTGACAGACACGCCGCCCGGGCTGGCGCGAAATTCTGGATCCTTTCCCAGATTGCCGATGAGAATGACCTTGTTGACGGTACCTTTGGACATGGATTTTCTCCCTGATTGTTGAGCGATATTTGGAATAGGACGGGAAGTAAGGATTTAGGTGACCTCGGGCGCGGATTCCGCCACCGAGAAGGCGGCCAATGCGTCCCAGTCGACTGTTTTCGATTCGAGCTTGAGGTAGGCGACCTCATCCTCCGTCACGACATGGGCCTGAATCACGCCGGGCAAGGCCAGCAGGTGCTGGGTCAGCAGGGTTGCGCCCGCAGGATCCAGGGGCCCAACCCGCAACAGGTGATTGGTGAGGTAACGTGGCGCGGGCAGTCCCCAGATGACCCATCCCCATACAATCGTCATCAGGGCACCGGCCAGGAAGGGACTGGCATGTCCGAAATGGCTCTGCAACAGGCCGCCCGTCAGCCCGCCGGCGAAGGCACCCAGAAACTGCGCGGTGGAGTAAAAGCCCATGGCGGTGCCCTTGGCCTCGGGATCGACAAATTTCGAAACCAGAGACGGCAAACTGGCTTCGAGGATATTGAACCCCAGAAAGTACAGCCACAATCCGGCCACCAACATCACCCAGTCACCCTGGCTTAGGAACAGGGTGATTTGGGCAATGCCCAAGAGGGCCGTGGCGGCCAGGAACACCTCCTTGATGCGCCGGTATTTTTCGGCCACCAGGATAAAAGGGGCCATGGCCGCCACCGAGAGCAGCAACACCGGCAGATAGATCTGCCAATGGGCCTCGCTGGGCAGACCCATATCCCGCAGGAGGAGCGGAAAAACCATGAACAGGGCGGTCACGGAAAGATGCAGGAGAAAGATGCTGACATTCAAGCGCCACAGGGCCGGGTCGCGAATCACGGCGGCAAATTGGCCAGGGGTTGCCTCGGTGTCCCGGTGATGGTGGGCCGGGGGTGGCGAGGGGACGCGGCTGAACAGCAGCACCATCCCGAGCAGCGCCAGCCCCGCCGTGAGCCAGAAGATGCCCGGCACGCCGATCCAGCCATTCAACATCGGCCCCAGCACCAGCGCCACGGAAAAGGACAGGCCGATGGATAGGCCGAGGATCGCCATCGCCAGGGTACGGTGTTCCTCTCGTGTCAGGTCGGCCACCAGCGCGAGTACTGCGGCGGAAATCGCTCCCGCGCCCTGCAAGGCCCGCCCGAGGATTACACCCTCGATACTGGTGGCCATGGCGGCGATGACACTGCCCAGGGCAAAGACCAGCAGCCCCATGGCAATCACGGGTTTGCGGCCGATCCGGTCGGACAGGATGCCGGCAGGAATCTGCAACAACGCCTGGGTAAGACCATAAATGCCCATGGCCAATCCTACGGTTCCGGGCGTGGCTCCCTGTAGTTGCTGGGCATACAGGGCAAAGACCGGCAAGATCAAAAACAGCCCCAGCATACGCAGGATCACGATGCTGGCCAGGGGAAACACAGCCCGGCGCTCGGTGGCGCTCAGGGCAAGGGGAGAATCGGTACTCATCAGACCGCCGGGAACTCTTGGGACAGAAACACAGGGAGCCTATGGTAACAAGTTTCCCCCGCCAGCAGGATAGGGCAAACCGAGCCACCTGATGGAACAGGGCCGGCAGCAAGGTCTTAGCGGCTATAATTAGGGCAGGCCCATAGCAATGGCAGCCGCAAATCGCACCGCTACTTCAAGCCCTTTCCGGCTACGGCGGTTTATAATCCGGATCATTGATAGATTCGTTCCAGAACTGGTGCCATACCCAACATGCCGAATTCTCAGATAGCACATTGATGCAGGACTACGAACTCAAGGGAAAAACGATGATTGCCCGGCGTTTCAGGGGCTATCTGCCGGTGGTGGTGGATGTCGAAACCGGGGGGTTTGATTCCCGGCAAGACGCCCTGCTGGAGATTGCCGTGGTGATCCTGGAGATGAACGGCCAGGGTCTCCTGGTGCCGCTGGCGACCCACGCTTGTCATGTCGAACCCTTCCCCGATGCCCGTCTCGACCCCAAGGCCCTCGCCTTCAATGGCATCGATCCCTACCATCCCTTCCGGGGTGCCCTGCCGGAACTGGAAGCGCTGCATCAGGTACTCGATCCGGTTCGCCAATCCGTCAAGAGCAGCGGGTGCAAGCGTGCCATCTTGGTGGGACACAACGCCGCCTTCGATCTCGGCTTTGTGAACGCCGCCAGCCATCGGGCCGGTTACAAACGTAATCCCTTCCACCCCTTCAGCACCTTTGACACGGTCAGCCTGGCCGGTTTGGCGCTGGGCGAGACCGTCCTCGCCCAGGCTCTCATGGCCGCTGGCTTCCCCTGGGACAACCGCGAGGCCCACTCGGCCATCTATGACGCCGAAAAAACCGCCACCCTGTTTTGCTGGATCGTCAATCAGTGGCGATTGGGCCGGTCTCCGGGCTTAGCCCTCCGTGGCTTCGACACGCAACAGGGTGCCCTCGTCGACACCGGCTATCCTGACCAGCCGCCCGGCCAGACAATCCGGGCCGCGGATTTTCCAGAGCAGGCCGTCCAGCCACAGTTCTCCCTCGCCATTGACGATGGCCTGATCGAGCCGGATCACACGGCCCACATGTTGCCCGCCCCGGCGATTGAGGAAGGGCTCCGTGGTATGGATGGGATGGCGCTTAAAATACCAGCGTCCACCGGCCACACTGACCAGACTGAGCAGTGAGAACCCCGTGAGTTGGATCTCCCAGTTGAGGCCGGGCCAGATCAACATCAGGATACCCACCGCCGCCGCCGCCAGTGACAACCACACAAAAAAAATGGCGGGTACGAGGATCTCCAGGATCAGCAGCACCAGGGCGATGATCCACCAGTGCCAATAGACCAGCGATGACAAGATATCCATCGCTTACTCCTCTTTGCCGATGAACCCGGTGGCCTTGACGAGTTCGGAGATCCCTCCCAGGGAGCCAATCAGGCTGGTGACCTCCACGGGAATCATGATGACCTTTTGGTTCGGCGCGCTGGCGATCTGCTGCAAGGCCTCGGTATAACGCTGGGCAATAAAATACTGGATGGCCTTGACGTCGCCCTTTTTAATGGCCTCTGAGACGACCTTGGTCGCGGCGGCTTCGGCCACTGCCAGCCGTTCCCGTCCTTCTGCCTGGCGGAAATTCGCTTCGCGCTCGCCCTCGGCCCGGAGTACCCGGGACTGCTTATCGCCTTCGGCGCGGAGGATATTGGCCTGCCGCTCGCCTTCCGCTTCCAGGATCGAGGATCGCTTTTCGCGTTCCGCCTTCATCTGGCGTCCCATGGCCTCGACCAGATCCCGGGGCGGCGTGATGTCCTTGATCTCAATGCGGGTGACCTTGACGCCCCAAGGGGCGGTGGCCTCATCCACCACATGCAGCAAGCGGCCGTTGATTTTGTCACGCTGGGACAGGAGTTCGTCGAGATCCATCGAGCCCATGACGGTACGGATGTTGGTGATGGTGAGGTTCATGATGGCCATCCGCAGGTTGCTCACCTCATAGGCGGCTTTGGCGGCGTTGAGGATCTGGAAGAAGATGACGCCATCGACCTTGATCATGGCGTTATCGCGGGTGATCACCTCCTGCGACATCACGTCCAGCACCTGCTCCATCATATTGAGCTTGGCACCGATCATGTCGACAATCGGGACGATGAAGTTGAACCCGGGTGTCAACGTTCGCGTGTAACGGCCAAATCGCTCGACGGTAAACTCCATCCCCTGTTGCACACGTTTGACGCCCATGGCAACGATGATCACCGCGAGGACGACAAACAAAACGGGTAGCCACCCGAAACCAAATAGAGACATGGATGCCCTCCTACCTTATTAAAACCAGTTCATGATGCCGCGAAGTTTAGCCTACTCCGGGAATCGGCGTGCGTTCGGATTCTACTCCATCTCCATCCGGGACTTCCCCCCGGCTATCCGGCGAATGGCCTCGCCGGCCAGGGTCAACCCAAACAGGGCCGGCAGATAGCTGACCGAGCCATTCACCGCCCGTGCCCGGCCCCGCGCCATGGGTTGCGGCGGCAACGGCGGGTGCGGCGGTTCATCCGACCAAACCGCCAGGATACCGCGTCCCACACCTCGGCGGCGTAAATAGCTGCGTAACGCCCTGGCCAGGGGACACACCTGGGTATCCATGAGATCAGTAACCCGCAAGCGGGTGGGATCCAGACGCCCCCCCGCCCCCTGGCTGGAGATCACGGGAATGCCCGCAGCGTGTGCGCTCGCCACCAGGGCGGCCTTGGCAGACAGACTGTCGATGGCATCCAGCACGAAATCCAGCGGGCCAGTCAGATAATCAGACACATTGCCGGGATCGAGAAAAACCCCCACCCGGATGACCTGACAGGCCGGGTGGATGTCGGCGATCCGTTCAGCCATGACATCGCGCTTGGGCCGGCCCAGGGTGCTGTGCAGAGCGGGTAGTTGCCGATTGAGATTGGAGGGCGCGATAGCGTCGTGGTCGATCAGGGTCAACCGGCCCACACCCGCTCGTGCCAGAGCCTCGGCGGCATAAGAACCCACCCCGCCAAGCCCGGCCAGCAAGACATGCGCGGCCTGCAGCCGGGCAATGCCGTCATCGCCCAGCAGGATCTGGCTGCGTTCAAAAATCGCGGTGGTCATGTCGCCGCCCGACGGTCAAACAGTCAACTCGACATCTTCATAAATCGCTTCCAGGGGGATGGCGGTGTCCAGGCAATCAAGCCTCACCTCGCCCTCGGTAATGCGCTCTGCGATCCAGTTGTTATCTCGACGATGGCATAACACCTCGCGGCGATTCTGCATCACCAACAGATATTCGCGCAAAGAGGGCAGAGTGATGTAGGACAGAAGCTTTTCGCGCTGATCGATGCGCTGGGTGGATTTGGACAACACCTCCACGATTAGGCAGGGACGAGTGCGATAGTAGGTCTCGCTCTCCGTAGGATCACAGCACAGCATCACATCCGGGTAGTAGAAAATATCCTCAGCCGCCACACGCAGGCGAATCTTGATGTCGGAGACAAAAACTTGACAGCCCACGCTGCGGGCGAGTGAACGCAGGGATACCGCAAGATTCAGGGCGATCAGATTGTGGGCGACGCTGGTGCCGGTCATGGCATAGACACGACCGCCAATGTATTCATGGCGGCGTTCGCTGGTCAGTTCGCCTTCCAGGTAGTCCTCGACGCTGATGAGGGGTTCGGGTTGGGTTAGAGCCATGGTTTTTTCCTCGGATCAATGTGCGTCGTCCTCATTCATCCTGAATCACCAGATGTCTCGCATTGGCAGGGGATCAAGTTGGACAGACGCCTGTTTGAAGCGTTATCGTACCATCCTCTCAGCATGTCGAAGTGCCATAAGGTAGTGGTTTAAAACACCACCGACTATCCTTATCCTCGATCCGGGTTTTTTTAAGGGAGGTTGATGTGAAGGCAGTGATTCTAGCGGGGGGGTTGGGAACCCGCCTGAGTGAAGAGACCCAACTGCGTCCCAAGCCCATGGTGGAGATCGGCGGGCAGCCGATCCTCTGGCACATTCTGAAGATATTTTCCGCCTACCAAATCAATGAATTCATCATCTGCCTTGGCTACAAGGGCTATGTCATCAAGGAATATTTCGCCAACTATTTTCTACACCGCTCGGATGTCACCTTCGACATGGCCACCAATCACATGCGAGTGCATCAGAATCACGTCGAACCCTGGTGCGTGACGCTGATAGACACGGGCGAAAATACCGCGACGGGTGGCCGCCTGAAACGAGTCTCCGATTATCTTGATCCCCACGAAACTTTTTGCTTTACCTATGGTGACGGAATCGCTGATCTGGATATCGCCGCCGAGATTGCCTTTCACAAACACCACGCCAAACTGGCCACGGTGTGTGCCGTGCAGCCACCTGGCCGGTATGGTGCACTGGTATGCGATGGCCCGCAGGTCACGGGTTTTCAGGAGAAACCGCCCGGTGATGGCGGCTGGATCAATGGCGGTTTCTTTGTTCTGCAACCGGAGGTCTTGTCCTACATCGATGGCGATGCCTCGCCT
>SESH01054938.1_pt1 | contig 12862 bp, 11 predicted proteins | sample 3171561 | NCBI WGS metagenome assembly SESH01 (sample SAMN10866947, study PRJNA518727) | freshwater metagenome | biome: subpolar coniferous forest; feature: holomictic lake; material: water; isolation source: holomictic Lake 442 2011 16.5 m and 2014 13 m | place: Canada: near Kenora, Ontario
CAATCAGCACCTCGCGGGACTGGTCGAAGACCTGTTCCTCCACGACACCCCATTGCGGCCGGGCCAGGGCAATGATGCAGAGCGTCAGCCCAAACCAAAGCCAGAGCCTCGGGCGGGTTTCCGCCGTGGTGTGCTTTGTGCCCAGGGAAACATTGAAGGCTCCGGCCCAGGCCCGGGATATTTTTGGCCAAGTCTGGGCGGCTCGTGTCGTATGCCGGGCCAGTTCCCAGGAGAACAGGAGCACCAGCGGTGCGAGCAGCCAGAGGAGATGCGGCGAGTGGAAGCTCATGGCGTAGGCCTGGCAGGCAGGGCGCCGAGTCCCTTTGGCGCCGCGGGTTCGGTGCGGAGCGGAGTCTGCGACCTGCCCCGGAACGGCAGTTGTGGCGGCAGCGCGAACAAGGCGCCGAGGAAGAGCAGCCCCGCCCCGGGGATGGCGAACCAGTGAAACAGTTCGGTGGTGAGCAGGTAGGACTTGGCCTGAAATTCGATCTTCTGCGCCTGATCGATGGCGGCGAAGGCCTTGTCGATGGTATCGGAATCAGCGGCGCGGAAAAACTTGGCTCCGGTGGTGTCCGAAATGGTGCGCAGCTGGTTTTCGTCCAGATCGGAAATGGCCCGGCGGTAGCCAATCTTCCGGCCGCTTTCATCGAAGACCGGCATGGGCACCAGGCCGTCGCGGCCCGCGCCGATGGTATAGACGGGTATGCCCCGCGACTTCGCGATGCCCGTGGCCTGCTCGGGGGTCAGCAGGCCGCGGTTGTTGGCGCCGTCGGTCAGGAGCACCACGAAGGCGCCCTTGCGCTTGCTGCCTTCCTCCCGTTTGGCCTGTTCCAGTCGGGTCAGCGCCACGCCGAGTCCGTCGCCAATCGCGGTGCCGTCCTCGATCATGCCAATCTTCAGGCGCTCGATCTGCCGCGCCAGCCAGGTGTGGTCAAAAGTGAGGGGGGCGAGGGTGTAGGCCCGGCCGGAAAAAACCACGAGGCCGATGCGGTCGCTGGTGCGCTGGCTGATGAAGGCCTGGATGACCGGCTTGATGGCCTGGAGGCGGTTGAGCCGGGTGCCGTCGCGCTCGTAATCCTCGGCGAGCATCGAGCCGGAAAGGTCGATGGCCAGAATCAGGTCGTAACCCTGCTGCTTGACCTCGCGCTTGTCCTCGACGATCTGCGGCCGGGCCAGCGCCACGATGAGCAGCACCAGACCGGTCATGGCCAGGGTTGCGGGCCAGCGGGAAGTCGGGATGAGGGAAGGCCGGTGCCAGGCGGCGGCAAACGGCACGATCAGGACCGGAGCGCCGCGCCGGCCGCGCACCCAGATGAGCAAGGGCAGGAGGAGCAGCGCCAGCAGCCACCAAGGATCATGGAGAGTATAGTTCGTGACGGGCATCAGCGGCGGTTGCCTGCGGCCATGCGGGCGTGGAAGAAGCGAACGAGTGCATCCAGCCGGGATTCATCCGTGCGGACGACCAGACGGCTCAAGGGGGCAGGGAAAATGGAGCGGAAGGCGTCTTCCCGCTGCTGGGCCCAAGAGGCATGCGCGGTGCGCTGGGAGGACGAAGCTCCGTTGAGGGTCACAATCCGGCCGGCCACCGGGTCATAGGTCGTCAGGGTACGGTCCATGGGCAGCTGGCGCTCCCACGGGTCGTCGACCCGGAAGCCCATGGTCTGATAGCGGCGCGACAGCACACTCCAGCCCTCGGGTTCAATCCGGGGCGGGAAATCGCCCAGCCAGATCATGATGCTGTGGCGCGGGGCCGCCTTGGCGAGCAGGCGCCAGGGCATGAAGTCGGAGGAAGTTGAAAGTTGAGTGTTGAAAGTTGAGAGATCCGGCGCGGGCTGACCCAGGAGGGTGGCGGCGGCGTGGAGAATCTGGCCGCGGCCGCGCACCGGTTCCTGCAGCTTGTAGCCGGCGGGCGAGGCATGGAGGAAGCCGACGCGGTCACGGTTGACCGCGCCAAGCATCATCACCAGCCCGGCCAATTCCATGAGGGCCTCGCGCTTGGATTGGACGCCGGAGCCGAACTGCAGGCTCACGCTATCCTCAAAAACCAGCAGCAGGGAAACTTCGCGCTCCTCGATGAATTTCTTGCGGTAAGGCTCGCCGAGCCGGGCGGTGACGTTCCAGTCGATATCGCGAATGTCGTCACCGAAGGTGTATTTGACGACCTGATCGAATTCCATGCCGCGACCGCGGAAGGCCGAGCGGTATTCGCCGCTCAGGACATTCTCCACGGCGTGGCGCACCCGCCACTCGAGCTGCTTGAGCAGGGCGAGCTGGGAGGTGACCAGCGAAGCAGGGTTTTGAGCGGGGGGCATTTAAAATCTTACTCTTAATCTTTCTCATTCTCTTTCTCTCGATCCGGTTCGTTCATCCCGCAGGGAGGAGAACGAGAAAAATCAGGAGAAAGAGAAAGATTCAGACCTTGGCCGGGACCGGTGTGCGGATCAGCACCTGATCGAGGATTTTGTCCGCGGTGAGACCTTCGGCCTCGGCTTCATAGGTGAGGCCCACCCGGTGGCGGAGGGCATCATGGAAAATTTCCTGAATCAGGGCCGGGGAGACGTAATCGCTGCCGCGGAGCCAGGCGAGACTGCGCCCGGCCTGGAAGAGGGCCAGGGAGGCGCGGGGTGACGCGCCGAAGTTGAGCAGGCGCTTTTGGGTGCCGCCCTCGGCCTGGGCCGCGAGGTCGCGAGAGCCGCGCACGAGGGCCAGAATATAGGCCTGCACGGCGGGCGAGACATGAATCGCGTCGACCTGCGTGCGCAGGGAAAGGAGTTCCTCGCCACTGGAGACCGCGTTGACCTCGGGCTGCCGGGTCACCTGGCCCCACATTTCCATCATCAGGGCCTCTTCGGGAGCGGAGGGATAGTCCACCAACAGCTTGAAGAGGAAGCGGTCCGTTTGGGCCTCGGGCAGGGGATAAGTGCCTTCCTGCTCGACGGGATTCTGCGTCGCCATGACAAAGAAAGGACGCGGGAGCTTATGGGACCCGCCGCCGATCGTGACCTGCCGCTCCTGCATGGCTTCCAGCAAGGCCGACTGCACCTTGGCCGGGGCGCGGTTGATTTCGTCGGCGAGAACCAGGTTGGCGAAGATCGGGCCCTTGTGGGTGGTGAATCCGCCATCTTTGGGGGAGAAAATCATGGTCCCGACCACATCGCTGGGCAGCAGGTCAGGCGTGAACTGAACGCGCTCAAACTGAACGCCGAGCGCCGAGCCTAGGGACTTGATCAGGAGGGTTTTAGCCAGGCCTGGCATGCCCTCTAGCAGCACGTGGCCATTGGCCAGCAGGGCGACCAGCATGCGCTCGATGACGGCATCTTGGCCAATGACTGCCTTGCCGATTTCTGTGCGGAGTTTTTGGGACCAGGTAGGACCGGTAATCATGGCTAGGGAGTTAGTCGGGTGGGGTGAACAGTGACAAGTGAAGAGCGGGAGCCCGTGAGACTGTGGATGGGACACAGAGTTTCAGGTTTTGGCCACGAAAAGTCACAAAAGCTGCAAAAAACATGAATGAGTGCCGCCGCGGGTATCTTGGGGCTTTTTCATGTATTTTCGCTCCGCTTTGTGGCTAAACCAGACCATGGCCATTTTTCCGGATATCGTGGAAGCGTCGCTGCGGAGGCGATTTGTCTCCTTGGCGGTCCGGCCCGAGGAGGTGGAGGAGCGATTTGTCCGAGGTTCGGGGGCCGGGGGCCAGAAAATCAACAAGACTTCATCCACGGTGTGGCTGCAGCATCGCCCAACCGGGCTGGAGGTGAGATGCCAGCGCGAGCGCAGTCAGAGCGTCAACCGACTGCTCGCTTGGACCGAATTGGCTGATAAGTTGGAGCAGCGGATACGGGCTCAGGTCAGTGAGGCGCAGGGCGACCGGGAACGGGTGCGCCGGCAAAAGCGCCAAAAATCACGCGGGCAAAAGGCCCGGATGATCGAGGGCAAAAAACATCGGGCGCGGACGAAGGCGAACAGGCGCGGAGGTTACCATGACTGAGGTCGTCGGCGTAGCACCACGCCATCGGGCCGTTTAGGCTGACTGGAACCCAGCCCGTTTCAAAGCTCCTGCCCCATCCGGCGCAAGCGCTGGGACATGATGGTCATGATCTGAAGCGCAAAGAAAGGGTTTTGCTGCACGAGAAAAAGGAAGCGCTTCTTGTCGATTTCAACCAGCGTTGCATCCGTTTTAACAACGGCGGAAGCGGCCCGGACCCGGTCATCGACCAACGCCATCTCGCCGAAGACTCCGCCGGTTTCCACGGTTTCCACGCATTTGCCGCGGATCATGATTTCGACCGAACCACTGAGTACGGCGTACATGTGGTCGCCGTGTTCGCCATCACGAAACACGGCTTGACCGGCAGGATAGGCGACGGCGTTTTGATCCTTATCAAAGAGGTGGATGCTCATGATCCGGGTCATGATTACATGGCGTGCCCTTTTCAATACATATGCCTCCTCTGTGGCCCATTGCTACCTGTTCGTAACAATCGACGCCTGCAACAGTCCCGCACGCTAGCGAAAATACGAGATGAGGGTGAGCAGCACGCCGATGCCGAGTACGAGATTGGCTAGGAGGGGGAGGTGGCGTTCAAGCCAATCGGGTTGAGATACTTCCACGGCTGATTGATCAGGGGCGTCCAGTTTGCGGTGATATAATTCGTGCTGTTTCCGCAGGGATTGGGCGCGCTTACTTTGTCGGGCAAAGCCGCGGAGGACAATTCCGACCACGACGAGGGTCATGCCCAGTGACAAGAGATTATCAGGACTCACCAGTTGGGAAAATGACGTCATGCTTGAATGAGGGAGTTGGTGCGGGCGGGCGGTCAATTGCCGGGATGATATTTCCTCTCGAGCTGTAGCTCAATGTCCTCGCGGTAGAAGAGCACGTCCTTGAACTGCCCCTTGGCATAGCGCTCGGCCTGATCATAAAAATGCGGAGAGGCCGGGTCGCCGCTGACGCCGCCCGCGAGCAGGCTCTTGGCCTTGATCCGCGGGCCAAATTCCACCACGGCGACAAAGCTGTTGCCCTTCGTGCCGTAGATTTTCCGGGTTGGCGTGGGCGCCGAGATGCCGAAGGCGGCCAACGAACCCCACTGCGAAGAGGTGAAGCCGATGGGCAGGCTGGGCTTTTCATCATCAAACTTGGCCTCAACGTCGCCGCTGAGCCGCTGGAAGCGGTTGATCTCACCCCAGGGGGTTTTCCAGGAGCCGAAATCATGCTGCAATTTGGCCGAGGCCCGGGCCAGGGCCTCGAGTCGCTGGGGCTTGGTGGTTTCGCGGCCGATGTAGTCGTGGACAGAGATCCCCGTTTTCTTCGCCTCACCTGCGAACCGATCGGTCAGGTCCTGCGCCCAGTAGATGGCGAGGGAGGTGGGGACGGATTCAACCGCCGAGCGCAGGTCCCAGGCGCGCAGGACGGCAATTTGTTCGGTTACCGAGATCTTGAGCGGGTCGTTCCCCGGGGTGTCGTCATACGCTTTGAACAAGGCGGGCAACAGCGGCTCAAACGCGGTGAGCCGGTTGTCGTAGGCGGCCGCGATCAGGCTGTCCAAGGTGAAGCCGCGATGATTTTCCAGCACCCGCACGGCATGAATGCCGCGGGGATTCTCCGGGTTGACCGACATGTAGGAAGGGTAATCCTGCGGACGCGGGCTATAGGGACCTGCCGCGGAGAATGGCCAGTTGTTCGTATTCTGGATCCAGCCGTTGGGCGGGTTGAGCAGGGTGATAGTGTCCTTGATGTCATGCAGGCCGCGCCATTCAGTGGCGGGGTTGCTGCCGTCCACGGGCTTTGTCCAGTCGAAGCTGGGGTCGCGGATCGGCATAAAGTTGCCGTGAAAATAGGCGATGGTGCCATCGGCATCGGCGTAGACGGTGTTATTGGAAGAATTGGTGCGCAGTTCCATGACCTCACGGAACTCGCGGTAATTGCGGGCCTTGGTCCGAAGGAATGACTGCGCCAGGGCCTTCACGGGTTCCTGCATGAGTCGCACGCTGATCCAATGGCCGTCGGTCTCGCGCACAATCGGGCCGTGGTGGCTGTAATAAACGGTGATGACTTTCTCGGCCCGAGTTCCCGCGCTTTGGTAGGGTAGGGTGATGGATTTGGCGGCGAGCGGCCGACTATCGTTGCCGTAGCGATAGGAGAAACCGGTGCCGGTGGCGCTGACGCTTTCCTGATATTCGTCGATGACGTCGCCACCGCCGGAAGTGTGCATCCAGCCGACCCGCTCATTGAATCCCTGATAGATAAAAAACTGGCCCCAGGTGACAGCGCCATAAGCATTCAGACCCTCTTCGCTGACGATATGGACCTCCGGCCGGAAATAGAAGGAAGTGTGGGGATTGATCAGCAGCAATGCATGTCCCGTGGCGGAATTGGCAGGGGCGATGGCAAAGCCATTGGATCCGGTGGGCTCCTTGCTAGGTGACATCACTTTGACCGGTTTCGGCGCCGTCAGGCTTTTGCCGTAGAACTGGGCGAGGTCAGCCAGCGCAATGTCCTCAATGTCTCCCCCGATGCTGCCTTCGCTGAAGGTCAGCGCCATCCACGGCTCGAAATGAGTGATAAGACTGGGTTTTACGGCGGGATGGGTGTGGAGATAATAATTCAATCCGTCGGCGAAGGCATCCATGAGCTTCTGCAGCCAAGCCGGGCTGGCTGTGTACTTGGCCCGCATGTCGACGGGATCAATAAAAAGCTTCATGCGCAGGTCGCGATAGAGCTCGGCCTCGCCTCTGACCTCCGCCAGGCGCCCCATGGCGTTGATGTAATTCAATTCGATGCGATTGAAGTCGTCCTCCGCCTGCGCGTAGAGCAGGCCGAAGACGGCATCGGCATCTGTTTTCCCATACACATGAGGAATGCCCCAATGATCACGCAGGATGCTAACATTGGCCGCATGCTGTTGCCAGCGGGCCAGGTCGTCGGCTTGGACGATGAGGGGGCTGCAGAACAGTATGACGGATAGAAATGATCCGAACAGGGTTGGGTGGCGAAAGCAGGGATGGGTGAGGCGACAGGACATGGGCAAAATCAGAGCAAGGTGACGACAGCACCGACGCGCACGCTGCCACGTTTGGATTCATGGATGAGATTAATGCCGAAATTAACCTTGGTGGAATCCGCCGCATCGCGCCGGTAGGTGGCGAAAGTGCGCAGGGGTTCCTTGCCGCGCACGGCGGTCAACTGGTCGGTGGTTGTGACCGGGCAACGGGCACAGGGGCCCGCGTTGCGGAACACGACACCGCCGATGTCGAGACGAGGCCAGTTGTCCTCGGCGTAGGGAGCGCAGCCGGCGACGACCAGATTGGGCCGGAAACGGTTCATGGGGAGCGCCTCCTCATTTTGGGCGACGAGTCGGTCGTTAAGATTATCGAGTGAGGCCTCACTGATGAGAAGCAACGGGTAGGCATCAGCGAACATGACGACATCTCCGGGCTGTGCCTTACTCGGCGACACCGGTCGGTGAAACGCCTCGCCCAGGCGCACGAGTCGCAGGGGCAGGCCGAGGAAGCGACTCAGCCATTCGGCGGGTTCGTTGCCGCAGTCGTCGGCGATCACCGTATTCTTCCAAATGGTGACACTGCGCGTCGTCACCTTGCCCGGGGAAGACTGGGAGTGGAGCGGGACGGCAACCGATCCGTGGCTTGGGGAGGAGAGAATGAGCGCATCCTGGGTCAGGGCTGTCTCGATCAGCGCCATGCGGGGATGGGTGCGCTGGGTGAGAAACAGGCCGTCGGCTGCGTTTACGACGAGAAAGCGCCGGTCTCCAATGAATCCAAAATCATCCAACTCGGCGGAGTTTACGGTCAGCCCACGGCAGGACTTGACCGGGTAGAGGTGCAGGGCGGTGACGTGCATGGGTCCGATTCAGAATGTCACAAAAATCAGAGGAGACGCAAAAGGGAAACAGCGGGACGCGGCCGGCGCGGGGTTGCCTCTCGTTCACGGGCCTTTCCGCTGATAATGGGCGAGGTAGCGCTGCTGGTCCTTGGCGGTGGTGAATTTATCGGGGCGCATACCGCCGAGGCCGTAACATATCCAGAGATGGTGGCCAACAAACTGGTGGCGGCATGGAATGGTGCGGCCGGCGTTGGGGCCGGTCATGCCAAATAAGGTGAGGCCCTCCGCCTCTAGCCCATAGGTGCCCTGGTCCGCGGTGATGCCGCCGAAACGAACGGCATATTCGCCGCCGGTCAGTTCGATCTCCATCTTATCGAGCATCATCTTGGGCGCAGCTTCACCGTCCATTTCTGCATAGACCGGTTGCCAAAGGCCGTCGAGGACAGGCGGGGTTTTCATCGGTACTTAGCCTCGCTTGTGCACCTCGCGTGGTGCGGTCTCAACCGAACTGGGGTCGGGCAGTTCCTTGGCCCCCTTGGCCCCCAGCTCGGAAAACTTGCGGGCCCCGGGAAGCAAATTGACCTCGAAGGAGCCGACGGCGGCATTGTAGGACTTGCTGGCATTTTCCAGGCCGCGGCCGACCTTGTCGAGGTGTTCGGCGAAACCGGCAATGCGGTCGTAGAGTTGGCGGCCAAGATCGGCAATTTCCTCGGCATTTTTGGAGACGGACTCCTGGCGCCAGCCGTAGGCCGCGGCTTTCAGCAGCGCGATCAGGGTGGCGGGAGTGGCGAGGAGGACCTTTTTGGCGATAGCGCGATCGATCAGTGACGGGTCACCCTGCAAAGCCCCGGAGAGGAACTGGTCGCCGGGAAGGAAGAGCACCACAAACTCGGGTGAAGGCTGGAACTGAGCCCAGTAATCCTTGGCGCCGAGAGCGTCGATGTGGTTGCGCACTTTGAGGGCGTGCTCCGTGAGCTTGGCGGCGCGCACGTTGTCGTCGGTGGCGTTGACGGCTTCACGGTAGGCGTCGTTGGGTGCCTTGGCATCGATGACGATCTGCTGGCCGCCGGGCAGCCGAACGACCAGATCAGGGCGGAAACCACCGGCAGTCTGCTGCTCGGTGAAATCGCAATAGGAACTCATGCCTGAGAGTTCCACGACGCGGCGAAGCTGCAGTTCGCCCCAGGTGCCGGCGGTGGTGGTGGAGCGCAGGGCGGTGGTAAGCTTGGCGGCCTCGGCTTGCAGGGAGGTCTGGGCGGTGCCGAGTGATTTCAGCTGCTCGGAAAGCTGGCCGTAGGCATTGGCGCGGGCTTTTTCAATTTCGCCGATCTTGGCGTCCACTTTATCCAGCGATTCCTTGAGCGGCTTGACCAGGGAGTCGATGGCCTGCTGGCGCTTGCCGAGTTCGTCGGAGGATTGCTGGTGGAGTTTGCCGAAGGTCTCGCGGGCCAGTTCGAGGAAAGACTGGTTGTTGGACCGGAGGGCGTCGGCGGAAAGGGCCTTGAAGGAATTTGTCAGGCGGTCATGGGCATCGGTCAGGGCGGAGATCTTTTCGGCTGCCGCGGCCCGCTCGGCTGCGAGGTTGTTTTCGGCCTTCGACTTCAGCGATTCAACCTCGGTCAGGCGCTGACGAGTGGTCTCCAGATCAGTGGTCAGCAAGCGCGCCCGTTCATTGAGGGCCGCGAAGCGGGACTGGGCCACGAACCAGCCCAGGGTTCCGCCCACCACAAGACAAAAAAGCGCGATGGCTAATTCCATGATCGGCCATTGAAGGCGGAATATCGGCGCGAGCAAGCTTGCACCCATTCCCTCGGGCCAAGGGCGCTATGGGGCTTCGCCGCTCAGCGCAAATCGCCAAAGGCGATCTGGATATCCACACCCTTGATGCCTGGTCCCGCCGAGAGGGTCCCGCCGTGAAGGCGGAGTATCTCGCGGGCGAGGAAGACCGACAGCCGCCCCTGGTTGGGCGTTGTGCCGGGTGCGGGGAACGGCAAGGTGCCGTCGAGCTCAATGCGTTTGCCCTCAATGGTCACAATAGCGGTGCGCTGGGCCCCGCTGCCGACATGGCGCAGGGTGACGATCAGGTTTTTTGCACCCTCATCGGGTCGGTTGGCGGCGATGGCGTCAAAAATGGATCCAAACGCAAAACGCAACAAGTTGGGTTCGCATTGGAAAATCAGCGACTCTTCGGAAAAGCGGGTGGCAAGTCCACGAGCGGTTGCGATCTCGGTCAGCAGGATATTTAGGTCAACTGCCTGGGCCACGGGCTCTGCGATCTCGCCGAGCAGGCTGGCATGTTCGGCCAGCCTTTGCAGTTTTTGAACTTCCGTGGCGAGGGCAACCTCGTGTGCCAGGCCGGCAACACCAGTGGTAGGCGGGGCGTCTTTGGCGCGAGTGAGCAGTTGGGCAAAGGTGACCAGGGAGACTAGCGGGTTGGAGATCTCGTGGCTGAGGGTGAGGCCGAGGTCCTTGAATAATTCCCGGCGCTGCTTCTCCCTTTCAATGCGGATACGATCAATCTCGGGTGCCGCCTCCTCCCAAAGCACCCAGGCACCCGCAATTTCGGGAACGGGGCCGGCTTGCACGCGATAGCGATGAGGGACTTGCGCCGGTTGTGTGATGCTCTTCCCGGTGTGGATGGCCTCGTTGACGACGGCCCTGACTTCGACCGGCAGGTCAGTTCCAGCTAGTTCATCGCGAGTGAGAAGGCGGGCGCCAGGAAGGTATTTTGTCTGAAGCCGGGACAGACTGTCAGACCGGTCGAGTTCCTCAAGTTGGGCTGACCGCTCCAAGCAGCGCTCCAGTAATCGGCCATGGAGTACGGCGCGAAACTTGTCGGCTTCCCGGTAAGTTGCGCCGTCAGCCCGCGGGCCCAAGGCCATCCAGCCGAGGAGTTGGCCATGTGCATGCAGGGGGATGATAAGGCGGGCGCCCCAACTTTGGAGTTGTTGCTGGATTGGGGCGTCGAGGGCGGGATCATTGGTGCCGGCCCATTGGGCGAAATCGAGCACGGCGGGGTGTTCCTCAAGCCAGAGGGCGAGCGGATGCCCGGACGTGCAGCGATGCACCTCGTCATCGGAGACAAAGGCATCCTGCTCGCGGAAAAAGAACAGGACTTTGCCGGATTTGAGGATATATCGACCGGCCCGGCGGAATTCATCAAGCAGGCGCTTACGGTCGCCGAGGTGCTCCAGGGCGCTTTCGAGGAAATCCCAAGAGTCGGTGGGTTCCGCCGCACTGATGGGCAGATCACGCGGGAACGGCGGCTCGCTGCGGCGGGTGCGTTCTAGGGTCGACTGCAATTGGGCGTTTTTATCTGCAATTTCCTCGAGCAAGCTGACGGCTTCCCCCAGTCGCGAGCGGCTATCTTCGTAGGATAGGAAAAGCCGGGCCGTTCGGTTCTGTCGGGCTTCCTCAAAAGGCAGACTATGCGGCTGGCCGACGAGGATGGTGAGGGTGCTGATACCGCAGGCGAGCTTGGTGCGGGAATCGTTAATGTCAGTGATCCAGACACGTGAGCCGGGCCGAAGCAGCTCGCGTTGGAGCTCCCCTGGGCGGGAATAGACGGCCGGTTCACGCGGGAGCAACTGGTGTTTCCATGCAGACTCAAGGCCGGGATCCGGAGAGGTCAGGATGAGGGTGGCGGGCATGGAAAAGTGATGCGGAAGGTGGCGCCGGGGCGCCCGATGTCAGGCACTATGATGGTGGCATGGTGTTCGTGCAAGATATCCGCGCAGACGGCAAGCCCAAGGCCCATGCCCTTGGTTTTAGTGGAGACAAAGGGGTGAAATAGCCGTGCGCGCTGATCCGGTGGGATACCGGGGCCGTTGTCGCTCACCTCCAGAATAACGCTCCCCCCGGCAGCGCTACGGCTGCAGACTTCGATCAGGCGGTTGCTTTCCTGAAATTCGAGGGCTTGGAATGCATTGATGAAAAGATTGATCAATACCTGCCGGATGGCACCGCTGTCTGCCCAGATGGTATCGTCCTTGGCGTCGAGGGTCAGGGCAATTGAAGCTTTGGCTTCCTGGACACGGATCTGCATTAGGTCGATCGCTTCACGCACGGCCTGATGCATAGAAATCCGTTCCATCTGGTGGCGCCGGGGATTGGACAGGTCGAGCAGCTGTTGGGTGAGGTTTTCGATCCGGTCGACTTCGGATGGAATGAGCAGATTGAACCGGCGACGAAAGTCCGGATCGTCAAAACGGGTTGGCAGCAGGTGCGCAAACGTCTTGATGGAGACCAGCGGGTTCCGAATCTCATGGGCGAGGCTTGCCCCCAATAGTCCGATTGTGGCAAGTTGCTCGGACTGACGGGCCTGCAAGGTAAGCCGGGAGCGGGCGAGGATGTTATCCATGAATTCCGCAATTTCCTGTGCTTGTTGCACCTCAGGGTAAGTGAAGGGACGATGATTGGCCTTGGTGCCAAGCGTAAGTAACAAGGAAGGATTGGGGCTGCTGCGTGGCGCTGTAACAATCAACCCCAGTGAGTACTCTTTGAGGTACTGGCGAAGGTCGATGAGCCCAGGCTCGGGGCGCTGCCGCTGAAGGCTTTCAGGGGTGCTCCAACCTGCTTTGCAAAGGGCGATATGGGCCGGCCGGCCTTTGGCAAACTCTCGATCACCGGCGGCGTAGATCTCCCCGCTATCAAACAGCAACCGGGCGTAATCCGTCTGGCCCCAGGCACGGAGCAGATTCTCGAACTCGACCACCAAAATTTCCGGGCTTGGCTCCTTCCGGGCGAGATCAATTACTGCACGTCGGGTGGCGGCGATATTCTGCTCAGGACTAATTCCGAACCATTCCCTCGTCTTGCGCTCCAGCAAGAACGTAAATGCGGTGCAGATTGCCACACTCAGGATCAAGTCGCCTGGAGGAAGAAAAATGAAGGCAAGTAACCACCAACCGCCGAAAATACCCAAGGTCAGAATGATTACTAGCACTAGCCTTTGCACTATCGAGAGAAAGATCTGCCGGGCATCGAAGATCCGGTGCACCGTGATTGCCCATGCTGTAAGTG
>SESH01030244.1_pt1 | contig 12859 bp, 13 predicted proteins | sample 3171561 | NCBI WGS metagenome assembly SESH01 (sample SAMN10866947, study PRJNA518727) | freshwater metagenome | biome: subpolar coniferous forest; feature: holomictic lake; material: water; isolation source: holomictic Lake 442 2011 16.5 m and 2014 13 m | place: Canada: near Kenora, Ontario
TCGCCACGCGCTCGCGGTCCGCGAGCGGGCCGGCATCGAGGCTCCGGATGATCCGCATCAGGGTGACCCCCGTCTCGCGCTCGCCGCAGGCGATGGCGGTCGGGATCGGCGAGGCCCCGCGATACTGCGGCAGCAGGGAGGTGTGCAGGTTCAGGGTGCCGAGGCGGGGCGTGGCGATGAACGCGTCGTCGAGGATGCGGCCGTAGGCCATGACCAGCGCCACGTCGGCGTCGCACGCGGCGAGTGCGGCGCGGGTTTCCGCCGTGAGCGTTTCCGGCTGGTGCACCGACCGGCCGCGGGCAAGGGCCCAGCGCTTGATCGCGTTGGGCGCGACCTTCTGCCCGCGTCCGGTGGGGCGGTCCGGCTGGGTAAAGACCGCCGCCACCTGCGCGAGGCTGCTCCCCTCCCCGGCCAGCCAGTCGAGCAACGGCAGCGCGATGGCGTCCGAGCCGAGGAAAACCAGTCGGAGCGGGCTCACGGCAGCTGCGCCTGCCAGGCGCGCACGGCCGGCGCCAGCGACTGGGCGAACCGCGCGTCCGTGTCCGGCTTCGGCAGGCCGTCGAGCACGCCCCAGTATTCCACGTGCCGCGAGGTCTGCCCCGGGGCCAGCGGCGCGAGCGGCCCGAGGGTTTCCAGCTCGATCACCGCGCCGTTGGTGAACACCTCGAAGCAGCACCCGAGGTCGGGATAACGCGCGCCGGCGATCGGGGCCGCGTATTTCACGAAGGTCGTGCCGGCCCGCCAGTACGCGGACCATCCCGGATAGTGGGTGAGGCCCAGCTTCTGGGCCGACGGCGCGCGCGCCACGTCGATCCCGATGAAGTCCCGGCGCGCCTGCCAGACCGGCAGCGACAGGTCCGTGAACGTCCACGGCACCAGCGCGTAGGTGGGCAGCAGATCGCCGCGGGCGTGGTCGCCCTTCGGCGGCAGCGGCAGCACCCCGTAGCCGCCCGGCTGCAGCATCGTCAGCGCCCACGCCGCACATTCCACCGGCCACACGCCCCGGTTGGTCAGCGTGTGGGTGAGCTTCACCGTCCGCTCGCCGAGCAGCTCGACGCGGATCCCCTTTTGCAGGCCGGTCCGCGACTCGGTCGGCTGCGTCAGCGCGACCCCGTGGGGCAGGAGCTTGACCGCCAGCGGCTCGTCATCGGGCTGGTAGGTGCGGACGATGTCCTCGGGCGAATGCCACAACCGGTGGCCGCCGCGGAGGTAATAGCCGTGATAGCGCGACTCGTCGGCCGGAAACTCCAGCAGGAGGTTCCCGGCGCGGCCGGCGCGCGAGCGCAGCGAGGTGACGCGCGGGCCGACCGCGGTCGGCAGCACGAGTTCGATTGCGCGGGTGGCGAGCTGGATCGCCTCGCCCCCGCGGTACTCAGTCTTCGAGCGTTTCATGGGTGGCATCGCCGACGGGCGTTTCCCGCGCCTTCCATTTCGGGGTGTGGGCCTCGGCCCGGGCGGCCTTGCCGCTGTACGCGGTGCCGGGCTCGTGCTTCTCCTTGCCGACCAGGTCGAAATACACCGGGCAGCCCGCCAGGTCGAACTCCTTGACCAAGCCCGCCTCCAGGTAGCGCCGGTACTGCTCGGTCAGCTTCTCCTCCCGGTTGCAAAACAGCTTGATCCGGAACGGGCGCGTCCCGGTCTGGGTCGCGTAGTAGATGCGGAAGCGGCGGCCGCTGACGGCCGGGGGCGGCGTGCGCTCGGTCAGGTAGCCGAGCAGGGTGTTGAGCTTCGCGGTAGGCAGCTTCATGTCCTGCTGCCGGTTAAGCTTCACCGCGGCATTGAGCATGCGGTCGACCTCGTAGCCGCTGACCGCCGAGACGAAGATCACCGGCGAGCCGGGCGTGAAGTACAGCCGCTCAAACAGCGCGTGCTCATATTTTTCCCGGTAGTCGCGCTCGCTCTTGTAGGGCTGGAACCCGCCCTGGCGCTTGAACGCCTCGGTTACGAGGTCCCACTTGTTCACCACCACGACGATCGGCTTGTGCTCCTTGACCGCCTCACCGGCGATGGCCTTGTCCTGCTGCGTGACCCCCTCCATCGCGTCGAGCACGAGGAAGACGACATCGGTGTTCTTGATGGCATCGAGCGAGCGCAGGCGGGAGAAGTACTCGATCGGCGAGGCCAGCTTGGTGGCGGCCTTGATGCCGGCGGTGTCGATCAGGCGGAAGGGGTAGAGCTTGCCGTTGCGGCCGCGGAACTCGAACGGGAGCTCGACGGCGTCGCGGGTGGTGCCGGGCACCTCGCTGACGATCAGCCGGTCGCTCTGCAGCAGCCGGTTGCTCAGGGAGGACTTGCCGACATTCGGCCGGCCAATGAAACACACGCCCAGCGCCGCGGCGGCGTCGCGGCCGCGGTCGAGGTCCTCGGGGGCGCCGAGCACGGCGAGGATGGCATCCCGCAGGTCGGCCTCGCCGCGCCCGTGCTCGGCCGAGACGCGCAGCGGCTCGCCCAGCCCGAGCCGGTAGGCCTCGGCCAGCTGGATCTTGTCGTCGTCAAAGTCCGCCTTGTTGATCACCAGCCGCACCGGCCGCTTGCTCCGGCGGAGCATGACGGCGATCTTCTCGTCCAGCGCGGTCAGGCCCTCGAGCCCGTCGATCACGAAGAGCGTGAGCGCGGCGGTGGCGATGGCGAAGTTGACCTGTTCCTCGGACGCCGCGGTCAGCGCGGCGGGCGTGTCCTTGCCCCGGTAGCCGATGCCGCCGGTGTCGAGCAGGGTGAAGTTGCCCTCGGCCACTTCCGCCGAGATCACGTCGCGCGTCACCCCCGGCTGGTCGTGCACGATGGAGATGCGCTTCTTCGCGAGACGGTTGAAGAGGCGGCTTTTGCCGACATTGGGTCGGCCGACGATGGCAACGGTGCGGTTCATGAAGTCAGCTAACGCTTGAGGCCGGCGCAGTACTGCTCGATGCGGTCGCAGGCGACGCCGATCTGCTCGTAGCTGGTGGCGAAACAGGCGCGCACATGGCCGCGCCCGCCCTCGCCGAAGCCGGTGCCCGGCACCAGGGCGACCTTGTGCTGCGCGAGCAGGCCGACGGCGAACTCCTGCTCGGAGCGGCCGGTGGCGGTGATGTTAGGAAAGGCGTAGAACGAGCCGCGCGGCAGGTGGCACGTGAGCCCGATTTCGTTGAAGCGGCGGACGATCAGGTCGCGGCGCCGGTGGTACTGCTCGCGCATCTGGAGCACGGCGGCCCAGCCGTGGCGCAGCGCCTCGAGCGCGGCGTCCTGGGCGATGATCGAGGCGCAGAGCATGGTGTACTGGTGCACCTTCATCATCGCGTCGATCAGCGGCGCCGGCCCGCAGGCATACCCGATCCGCCAGCCCGTCATGGCAAAGGCCTTGGAGAACCCGTGCAGGAAGATCGTCCGCTCCGCCATGCCGGGCAGGCTGGCAATGCTGGTGTGCGTCCCCTCGAAGGTCAGCTCCGAGTAGATCTCGTCGGTGAGGACCAGCAGGTCTTTCTCGCGACAGAAGGCGGCGATTTTCTCCAGCTGCTCGCGGCTGCACGTGCCCCCGGTCGGGTTGCAGGGCAGGTTCAGCATCAGCAGCTTCGCCCCGGGCTGCCACGCGGCGCGCAGCGCCTCGGCGGTCAGCGCGAAGTCGTCCCGCGCATAGGTCGGCACCGCGATCGCCTGGCCGTGCGCCAGCGCGATGCTCGGGTAGTAGCTGACATAGCAGGGCTGGTGGTACATCACCTTGTCGCCCGGGCTGATGAACGCCCGGCAGGCCAGGTCGAGCGCCTCGCTGACCCCCACCGTCACAATGATCTGGTCCGCCGGCCGGTAGCTGACGTTGAAGTGCTGCTCCACATAGCGCGCGATCTCCTCGCGCAGCTCGAGCAGCCCCAAATTCGAGGTGTAGGACGTCCGGCCCCGCTGCAGGGCGGCGATCGAGGCGTCGCGGATGTGCTGGGGCGTGACGAAATCCGGCTCGCCCACCCCCAGGGAGATGACGCCCTGGCCCTTGAGCGCGGCCACCAGCTCGAAGAAATCGCGGATGCCGCTCTTCGGAAGGGCCGCGACGTGCGGGGCGACCCATGGATGGTGCTGGGAGGGGGTGCTCATGTGCTTACTTTCGCCCAGCGTCGCAGAAGACAAAGCGCCTAGGCCACAATAATCTCGCCGGACGACCGCCGCCGGGCGCGCCGGCCCCGGCGAACGGGCGCGTCGTTTTGGTTGCCGCGCCGCGGCCCGCCGTCCTTAGTGCCTGCTCCCATGTTCGAATCCCTTACCGAAAAACTCGGCAGCGCGCTCCGCAACCTGCGGGGCGTCGGCCAACTCACGGAAGCCAACATGGCGGAGACCCTCCAGGAGGTCCGCACCGCCCTGCTCTCCGCCGATGTCCACTTCAAGGTGGCCCGCGAGTTCGTCGAGCGCGTCCAGGCCCAGTGCGTCGGCCAGGAGGTCCTCAAGTCCGTCACCCCCGGCCAGCAGGTCGTCAAGATCATCCACGACGAGCTCGTGCGCCTGCTCGGCGAGGGCGCCACGGATCTCGCCCCGGCCCGCCCGCTCAAGGTGCTGATGGTCGGCCTCCACGGTTCCGGCAAGACCACCTCCAGCGCCAAGCTCGGCAAGCTGCTCAAGAAGCGCGGCTACCGCCCCCTCCTCGTGGCCTGCGACGTCCACCGTCCCGCCGCCATCGACCAGCTCGAGATCCTCGCCCAGCAGGAGGAGCTCGGGTTCTTTGCCGACCGCGCCACCCAGGACGTGACCGCCATCGGCGTGGCCGCGCTGGCCGCCGCCGCCACGAACGACTGCGTGATTTTCGACACCGCCGGGCGGCTCCAGATTGACGCCGACCTGATCGCGGAGGTGAAGCGGCTCCACGCCCGCGTGCAGCCCGACGAGGTGCTGCTCGTCGCCGACGGCGCCCTCGGCCAGGAGGCGGTCAATGTGGCCCAGGCCTTCCACCAGGCGCTGGGGCTCACCGGACTGGTCCTGACCAAGATGGACGGCGACGCGCGCGGCGGCGCGGCGCTCTCGATCAAGTCCATCACCGGCGTCCCGATCAAGTTCGTCGGCACCGGGGAAAAGACCGGCGACTTCGACACCTTCTACCCCGACCGCCTCGCCTCCCGCATCCTCGGCATGGGCGACGTCGTCTCCCTCGTGGAAAAGGCGCAGGAGAACATCGACCAGCACGAGGCCGCGCGCATGGCCGAGAAGCTGCGCAAGTCGGACTTCAACCTGGAGGACTTCCTCTCGCAGATGCAGCAGGTGAAGAAGATGGGCTCGATGCAGAGCCTCGTCGGCATGATGCCCGGCATGAGCGGCGTCGAGGTCGGCCCCGGGGCCGAGCAGCAGATGGCGCGCACCGAGGCGATCATCCGCTCGATGACCCGGCAGGAGCGCCGCAAGCCGGACATTCTCAACGGCAACCGCCGTCAGCGCATCGCCAAGGGCGCCGGCGTGAAGATCGTCGAGGTCAACCAGCTGCTGAAGCAATTCCAGCAGATGCAGAAAATGATGAAGATGATGCAGGGCGGCGGCGCGAAAAAGATGATGCGCCAGATGGAGGCCATGCGCGGCAAGGGCGGCTTTCCCGGCATGTAGCCTCGGGCCGACTCCCCCATGCACGCTGATCGCCACGGAGGGTGTCGTCTGACCGGCTGACGGACGACGTCTGCCCCGCACGCCCCCCTGCCCCGCCGCCCCCCGTCATGAGTCGCGAGACCTGCTACCGCTGTTTCTGGCCGAAGTCCCTGTGCTGGTGCCCGTCGATTCAGCCCATGCCCACGCGCACGCGGTTCGTGTTTCTCATGCACCCGAAGGAGTTCAAGCGGGAGAAGGCGGCCACCGGGCGGCTCACCCACCTCTGCCTCCCGAACAGCGTGCTGCACATGGGGCTGGGCTTCGATGCTGACGAGGCCGTGCAGGCCCTGATCCGCGACCCGCGCCACTATCCCGTGCTGCTCTACCCCGGCGCGGACGCCCGCAACCTCTCCACCGGCGGCCTGACCGCCGCCGAGCTGGGCGATCGCCAGCTGGTCGTCCTGGTGCTGGACGCGACCTGGGCCGGCGCGCGCAAGATGCTCCGGCTCAGCCCCAGCCTGCAGCGACTCCCGCGGGTCGTGTTCAATGCCTCGTCGCTCAGCCGCTACGTGATCAAGCAGCAGCCGCAGGCGGGCTGCCTCTCGACGCTCGAGGCGACCCATGAGGTGCTGGTCGCCCTGGCCCAGGCCGGCCTCGACCAGTACCCGCTGCCGGACCAGCTGCTCGGGCTGTTCCAACGCATGCAGGATTTTCAGATTCGCTGCGCGACCGACCCCACCCGGGGCGGCTACCGGCGCAAGCCGTACAGCGAGCCCGGCCAGCGCACCCCGCTTCGCGGCCAGAGCGGCGCCCGCCGCAATCGGTTCATCCCCACGACGCCGTAAGCCGACGGGTGCCGTGCGGCCACGTCCGACCGCGGCGGCCTCGCCCGGTCAGTTCACCTGCACGACAATCGTCTGCCCGCCGTACGCCACTTGGTCGCCGGCCTGCAGTTTCTTGCGCTTCTGGGTCTCAACCACGCCATTCAAACGGACTTCGCCGGCGTGAATCAGCGCCTTGGCCTCACCGCCGGTGGCGGCCAGGCCGCCGAACTTGAGAAACTGGCACAACTCAATCGGCACGCCGCGCACGGGCACGACTCGCGGACGGGCGGCAGGCTGGGTGGACATGGTGCGACGCTCCGGGTCAGGGCAGCTTGGACTGCACGAGTTTGCTGGCCGCACCGAAATCAATCAGCCCCGCCTCCGGCCGCTGCTTCAGGGCGGCGATCACCTTCCCCATTTCCTTCTTCGAGAGCGCTCCGGTCTCCTTAATCACCTCCGTCACCAGCGCCTCCAGCTTGGCCGGGTCGAGCCCCTTGGGCAGATATTTCTCCAGGATGCGGATCTCCGCCTCGTTCGCCTTGACCAGGTCGGCGCGTCCGCCGCGGGCAAATTCCGCCTTGGCGTCGGTCAGGTTCTTGACCGCCTTTTTGAGCGTGACCAGCACCAGCGCGTCGTCGAGGGGCTTGCCGGTGTCCATCTCGGCCCGCTTGATCGCGGCATCGGCCGTGCGCAGCGCGAGCGTCGTGCTGGCATCGCGGGCTTTCATCGCGACCACAATGTCCGCGCGGAGGGTCTCATAGAGCGTAGGCATGGCACCAGCCTGCGGACCCGGTCCCAGGTGTCGAGCCGACATCGCCGGCGCGGTGGTGCCGACCTTGCCTCGCCCGGAAAATCCCTTGATAGTGGCGGGCCACGCGACTTGATGGCACGGCTCCGGCCCAGCGCCAACCTGCCCTGCGGGCTCCAGCCGCTTTTCTCTCTCCTTTCGCCATGCGACAATACTACGACACCTTTTCCACTCCCGTTGGCGACTTTTCCGTGGCGGTGGACGCCAACGGCTCGGTCATCGCCGCCGCCTTCGGCGGCCTGGTCGAATTGCGCGAGCGGTTCGCCGCCGATGACGTCCTCCACGATCCGGCCCGGCTCGCCGCGGCCCGGGGCGAGATCACGGACTATTTTTCCGGCAAGCGCACCGCCTTCACCCTCCCGCTGGCGCCGAGCGGCACCCCCTTCCAGCAGAGCGTCTGGACCGCCCTGCGGCGCATTCCCTTCGGCACGACCCGCAGCTATGGCGAGCTGGCCGCCGACCTCGGCAATCCGGGCGCGGCCCGCGCCATCGGCCGGGCCAACGCCACCAACCCGATCTGCCTGCTCATCCCCTGCCACCGCGTGATCGGCGGCGACGGTTCGCTCACCGGCTACGCCTTCGGCGAGGCCCTCAAGTCCCAGTTGCTCGCCCACGAGGGCGTGGCGACCGTGGGCTAGCCTGGGCCGGCCGTTCCGCCGCGCGCCGCCATCGCGCGCACCAGCGCCTGGAGTTTGCCGAGGTCCTTCACCCCGGGCGCGGACTCCACGCCGCTGTTCACATCCACCACGCGCGCGCCGGACAGCTGCAAAGCGTCCCGGATGTTCTCGGGTCCCAGTCCGCCCGACAGGACCCAGGTCTTTTCCGGATGGGCGCGCTGGTGACGGGCAAACTTTCCCCAGTCGCCGGTCCGGCCCGTGCCGCCAAACTTGTCCGGGTCAAAGGTATCAAGGAGGAAGGTCTCCGCCAGCGGCAGCAGCCCCGCCGGCAGGTCGGCTGCGGGCAGCAGCTTCGGCGCCAGCCACAGCCGGTCGACGCCCACCGTCTCAGCCCAGCTGGCGACGGTTGCGAGCAGGGTGTCGGCCCGGAAATGCACCTGAAACCGGTCGAAGCCGGCCGCCTGCACCGCGGCCAGTTCGGCGGCCGTGGGCGTCACGCACACCGCCACCTTGGCCGGACCGCTCACCCCCTGGCTGACCGTGGCAAAGGACTCCAGCGGCAGGTAGCGCGGCGAGGCCGGGTACAGGATGAACCCCAGAAAGTCGGCCCCGAGGCCGGCGGCGGCCTCCGCCTCCGCCCGCGTCCGGATCCCGCAAACCTTCAGGCGGACGCCGTCGATCATCGGCCGAACGAGTTGACGCTGGCGATCACGTGGTCCTGCTGGGCGTCCGTGAGCTCGGGGAAGATGGGGAGGCTGACGCAGGTCGCCGCCGCCTGCTCCGCCACCGGGAACGAGCCGGGGCCGTAGCCGAGGGACGCATAACATTTCTGCAGGTGCAGCGGCACGGGATAGATCAGGTCGGTGCCGACCTCCTGCCGGGTAAGGTGCTCGCGCAGGGCGTCGCGCCGCGGATGCCGGACGGTGAACTGGTGAAACACCGACCGGCCGTAGGCGGGCTGGTCCGGCAGCCGGAGCCCCGGCAGGGTGAGCCCCTGCAGGTAGCGGGCCGCGATGGCCTGGCGCCGCTGCGTCCAGCCGGCCAGGTGCGGCAGCTTGACGTTGAGCAGGGCGGCCTGGAAGCCGTCCATCCGGAAATTGCCCCCGATGATGTCGTGGTAGTAGCGCCGGTCCGAGCCGTGCACCCGGATGTGCCGGGCGCGCGTCTGCAGGTCCTCGCGGCGCGAGACGAACGCCCCGCCCTCGCCGCAGCCGCCGAGATTCTTGGTGGGATAGAAGCTGAAGGTGCCGACATCGCCGATCCCGCCGACCGGAGCGCCGGCATAGCGGGCCCCCACGGCCTGCGCACAGTCCTCGATCACGAAAAGCTGATGCTGGCGCGCCACCGCCATGATCTCGTCCATCCGCGCCGGCTGACCGAAGAGGTGCACGATGATGATGCCCTTGGTGCGCGGGGTGATCGCCGCGGCGAGCTTGGCTGGGTCGAGGTTGAAGGTGCCCTCCTCGATGTCGGCAAACACCGGCCGGGCCCCGACGTAGTTGATGCCCCAGGCCGAGGAGATGAAGGTGAACGGCGCCGTGATGACCTCGTCGCCGGGGCCAAAGCCAGCCAGCATGCAGGCGACGTGCAGCGGGGCGGTGCCGCTGTTCATGCCCAGCACGCGGGGGTAGCCGAGGGTCGCGCCGAAATTTCTCTCAAAGTCCTCCACGTCCTTGCCGAGGCAGAACCGCGTGGCGTCGTAGGTCGCGGCCAGCGCGGCCAGCGCCGGGGCGCGGAGGGCCTGGTGTTGCAGGGACAGATCCAGAAAAGGAACTTTCATGGGTGATGCCTGAGGAAGGCAGGCCCGTGCGGCCATGGCAATCCGGCAGAGTGAGCCGCGCCGATCGCCGGCGCCGGGCCTCGGCGGCTTCCCTGCCTGGAACGAAGCGTGGGCTCAGCCCCGGCGGGCGCCGAGCGCCTTCACCGTGGCCGCGACGAGGGCGTCCAGGCCCGGCTGCTTCGCCGTGAAATCAATCGGGATGCCGGCCTGCTTCATCGTCGCGCTCGTTTGCGGGCCGATGCTGCCCGCCAGCGGCCGGCGGGCGTCCGGCGCCAGCTGCAGCACCGCCGCCTGGTCGGCAAACGACTGCACGGCGGAGGAGCTCGCAAACAGGATCGCATCGCTGCCCCGGGCGCGAAAATCGGCGGCGGCGGGGTCGGCGGTCAGGTCGTTCTGCTCCGTCCGGTACACCTGCAGGCAGTCCACGATCGCGCGGCCCGCCTCCAGCTTGGTCACCAGCACCTCCCGGTTTTGATTGCCGGTCACCACCAGCACCTTCGCACTGTCCAGGCTGCCGGTGGCCAGCAGCGCGTCCGCCAGCGCCTCCGCCGTCGCGACTGCCGGCTGGCACTCGACCTTGAGGTGCAGCGCCGTGACCGCGGCCGCGGTGGCCTCGCCCACACAGGCGATCCGGATCAGGCCGAGCGAACGGATGTCGTCAAACACCCGCCGGAACTCCTCGAAATAATACCGGACGCCGTTGGCGCTGGTGAACGCAATCCAGTCGTAGCCGCCCAGCTCGGGAAAGACCTCGGCCAGGTCCTCGTTGCGCACGGACTTCGTCACCCGGATCAGCGGCAGCTCGAGCACCTCGGCGCCGAGGGCGCTGAGCTGGGCGTGCAGCTCGGTATTTTGGTGGCTGGCCCGGGTCAGGGCGATGCGCCGGCCGGCCAGGGGCAGCGTGCTCATTTCAGGCCGAGTTGCTGGAGCAGCCGGTTCGCGGCCGGCACCGGATCATCCAGATCCGCGGCCGTGAGCGGCAGGCAGCGCACCCCGGTCCGCTCGTGGAAGAAATAGAGCTGGTCGCCGGCGACATGGGCGCCGAAGGCCGTGTGGCAGCCGCCGCCGAGCGCCGTCTGCAGCGCGCGCTCCAGCCCCAGACCGCGGGCGGTGGGCGCGTCAAACACCGGCGCAAACCGGGCGGCGTCCGCGGCGCGGCACTGAATGGCGATGGCGCCCTGCCCCACGGCCGGCACCATCTGGGTGAACGCCAGCGGGCGAAACTCCAAACCGGGCCAGCTGGGGATGCCAAGCCGCTTCAGGCCGGCCGCCGCCAGCACCGTCGCGTCGGCCAGGTGCAGCTCGGCGATTTTTTTCAGCCGGGTGTCCACATTGCCGCGGATCTCGGTGAACTCGACGCCGGGAAAAATCTGGGCGATCTGGAGCCGGCGGCGCGGGCTGCCCGTGGCGATCTTGGCGGGCGCGGTCAGCCCGGCCCGGATCACGAGCACGTCGCGGGTGTCCACGCGCGGCAGGTAGCCCGCCATGGCGAGCCCGGCGGGCATCTCCCCCGGCAGGTCCTTCGTGCTGTGGACGGCGACATCCGCCTCGCCACGGACCAGCGCCTGCTCGAGTTCGCTGGTGAACAGTCCCTTGCCGCCCTTCTGCTCGAGGGACCATTCCACCTGGCGGTCGCCGGTGGTGACCATCTTGAGCAGTGCAACCTCGACACCGAGGGCCGTCCGCAGGTGAGCGGCGACCATTTCACTCTGGGCCAGGGCCAGGGGGCTCTTGCGGGTGGCGAGGATGATTTTTGCCATCGGGAAAGAAAAGGGGCGCAGCGGTTGGACTGCGCCCCGGGAATTTGGCGATTGCGCGCGGCTTAGGAATACGACGCCTGCACGCCCTTGAGGTTCTTCTTGGTCATCCAGGGCATCATGCTGCGCAGATAGGTGCCGGTCTTCTCGATCTGGTGCTTCTCGCCCTTCTTGAGCAGCGCGTTGTACTGCTTGAGGCCGCCCTTGTACTCGCGCACCCACTGGCGGGTGAACTGGCCGGACTGGATCTCCTTCAGGATCCGCTTCATTTCGGCCTTGGTCTGCTTGTTCACGACGCGTGGGCCGCGGGTGATGTCGCCGTACTTGGCCGTCTCGGAGATCGAGAAGCGCATGCCGGCGATGCCGCTCTCATACATGAGGTCGCAGATGAGCTTCAGCTCGTGCAGGCACTCGAAATACGCCATCTCGGGCTGGTAGCCCGCCTCGACCAGGGTCTCGAAGCCGGCCTGCACGAGGGCGCTGGCGCCGCCGCAGAGCACGGCCTGTTCCCCGAAGAGGTCGGTCTCGGTCTCCTCCTTGAAGGAGGTCTGGAGCACGCCGGCCCGGGTGGAGCCGATGCCCTTGGCCCAGGCGAGCGCCGTCTTCTTGGCCTGCTTCGACCTGTCCTGCGCGACGGCGATGAGCGCCGGCATGCCCTTCCCCTCGGCATAGAGGCGGCGGACCATGTGGCCGGGGCCCTTGGGCGCGACCATGATGACGTCGATGTCCTTGTGCAGCTTGATCAGCTTGAAGTGCACGGCCAGGCCGTGGCTGAAGAGCAGGGTCTTGCCCTTGGCGAGATTGGGCAGGATGTCCTGGGTGTAGACGTCGGCCTGCTTCATGTCGGGCAGGCCGACCAGGATGACATCGGCGCGGCGGACGGCCTCGGCGGTGTCATACACGGCGAAGCCATGCTGCTCGGCGACCACCCGGGACTTGGAGCCGGGGTACAGGCCGATGATGACCTCGCAGCCACTCTCCTTGAGGTTAAGCGCATGGGCATGGCCCTGCGAACCGTAGCCGAGAACGGCGAGGGTCTTGTTTTTGAACACGCCGAGATCGGCGTCTTTGTCGGTGTAGACTTTGGCGGGCATGGGTTAAAAGGAGGGGGAGGCTTAGGGGATGAAGCGGGCGGAGGGAAGGGAAAGAAGTGCGGGGCGGCGAGCGCGGGATCAGCGCCGGAGCGCCAGCCGGCCGGTGCGGGCCAGTTCCAGGATGCCGAACGGCTCGAGCAGGCCGAGCAGCGCCGTGACTTTCTCGTCGTCGCCGGTGGCCTCGATGATGATCGCATCGAGCGATAGGTGCACGATCTTGGCCCGGAATATGTCCTTGATCTGGAGCAGTTCCGGGCGGGTGCGGGCATCGGCGCGGACCTTGACCAGGACCAGCTCGCGGGCGACGGCCTGCCCCTCCTTGAAGTCCAGGACATCGACAACGTTGATCAGCTTCCGGAGCTGCTTGATGACCATGTCGAGCGAGTCGTCATCGCCCTTGAGCACCACCGTGATGCGCGACATGGCCGGGTCGTGCATCGGCGCGACGTT
>SESH01036882.1_pt1 | contig 12849 bp, 13 predicted proteins | sample 3171561 | NCBI WGS metagenome assembly SESH01 (sample SAMN10866947, study PRJNA518727) | freshwater metagenome | biome: subpolar coniferous forest; feature: holomictic lake; material: water; isolation source: holomictic Lake 442 2011 16.5 m and 2014 13 m | place: Canada: near Kenora, Ontario
AGTGCCATGGCATCAAGGTAATCCTGCTTACGGGCCACGGCGATGAGTCGGCCTGGCGGGAGGGGCTGCGCAGCGGTGCGGACCTCTTCGCCCTGAAGCCCGTCAATCGGGAGCGCATCAAGGTGCTGCTGGACGAACTCCTCTCGCCTGAGGACCAGGCATGAGCAATCTGCGCGGCACCCTGGAGAGCATCTCGCTCATGGATGTGGCACAGCTGCTTCATGCCAATCGCAAGACCGGCATGTTGCAGGTCCACTCAGGAAAACTCACCGGTGTGCTCTATTTCTCCGGTGGCCAGGTCATCCACGCAGAGACCCAGAAGGCGAGCGGCGAAACCGCAGCTTTCGAAATCCTGGAGAGTTGCTCGGGACACTTTGAATTCCTGAGCACTCAGGTGCAGGTGCCGGCCTCCATCCGACGGACCGTGCCTGACCTGCTCATGGATTCAGCCCGTTTGCAGGACAGCCGGCGACGCTTTGCTGGGATTTTTCCCCGTCTGACTGCCGTACCCTGGCCCACCCTACCCGGCCCCCAACTGCTGGAGGGCCTCAAGCTCTTCACAGAGGAGCGGAAGATCCTCCCGTTCTTCGATGGCTATCGGGACTTTCTCGACGTCATGAGCGCTTCTGGCAAACAGGATGTGACGGTGCTGCAGGCCGCCTCCATCCTTCGGGACGCTGGGCGCCTCGAAGTACTCGAGCCCGATGTGGCCCTGACTGTCACGCTGCTGAAGGGGGGACTGTTCAAGCGGACAGGCCACCTGGAGCTACCCAAGGCGATGAAGGAGCTCTGGATCGCCCTTGGCCCCTATCGCCAGGGAATCAAGAATCTGAGAGTGATGTGGCCCAAAGGACCCGCCTTGGAACGGGTGGAGTTCGTGACCACCCTGCCGGATGGGCAGGTGGCAATCCCGCGAGAACTCATGCAAGCATGGGGGCTCGCCGAAGGATCCCCTGTAACAGTGAGGCCAGCCCCCTGAGGGTAACCGTGGAGTTTCCATGACCGAAGCCCCAGAAGATCAGCCCCAGCCCGACCAGCCGGAAAGCCAGCCGGAAAGCCTAGTGGAAGAGTTCCAGGCCCGCCGGGACCGCCTGGACCAGCGCCTGGTGAGCTTGGAGGCCCTCATCTCCGACCTCCGCCACGAACTCCAGGGAGACTCCCAGACCAGCCTCCACCGGCTGGCCGAGGCTGCCCAGGACATGGCCAATGGGCGGGTCTACCAGAAGATCGATATCGAAGCCAAGGGCGAGCTGGGGGCCCTGGTTACGAGCATCAACCAGACCCTCATGAACCTGCAGCAACTGGATGCCTCGGTGAAGCACCAGAGCACCCAGGTGCCTGAGTTGGCGGCTCAGCTTGATGCCATCACCTCCGATACGGAGGAGGCTACTCAGAGCGTCATGAACCGGCTGGATAGCCTGATGGCCGCGGCCGATGAGGCCAGCCGTAACCTCCAGGCCTGCCAAACGGGACTAGCCACTCGCAACAAGCACCAGGCCTCCCTTCACGAGGCCATCGGTGGGTTCCTGGATCGGGCCTCCGCAGGCGAGGACACCGGCACCATCGCCCAGGAAGTGCTGGAGTACATCTTCGCCCACCAGTTGGCGGCCCCCGTTCCCGAAGTCGACACCACCCCGATTAAGGTTGCTCTCCAGAGTGTCAGTGATGAGGCCTTCGAGATCCTCAACGTCCTTCAGTTCCAGGACATCACCCGCCAGAAGATCGAAAAGGTGGTGACCCTGCTGAAGCAGTTCCAGAGCGGGCTGAACCGGCTTCTCGTGATCTTCAACATCAACACCGGTTCCCAGGCCGACCAGGTCTTCAACGAGCGCAAGGTGGCCACCCAGGACCGCATCTTCGATACCGTCCTGGAGGCTGACAGCCGCAAGGACAGCGTCGATGACATCATCGCCCAGTTCAAGAAGGCCACTGGGGCGTGAGCACCCTTCAGCGCTCCCCCCCTGCGCTCAGACCACTCGCATTTCCAGTGCGCCCAGACCCTCGATGCCGCAACGCACCTGATCGCCCCGGACCAGGGGGCCGACCCCCGCTGGCGTACCTGTGTAGATGAGGTCGCCGGGTGCCAGGGCCACGAACGATGAAATGTGCGAGATCACCTCCGCCACCCCCCAGGTCATGCCGGCGATGTCCCCGCGCTGCCGCTCAACACCGTTGACGCTTAGCCAGATGGCGGCGCTGGCGGGGTGCCCTGCGGACGCCACCGGTGTGATGGCGGCGATCGGAGCGGACTGATCGAAGCCCTTGGCCGCTTCCCAGGGATGCCCCAAATCCTTGGCCTTGGCCTGCAGGTCGCGGCGAGTCAGGTCGATGCCCACGGTGTAGCCATAGACGCAGTCCAGCGCCTCCGCCACGGGGATATCACGCCCCCCCCGCGCGAGCGCCACCACCAGTTCCACTTCGTGGTGGAAGTTCGAGGTGCAGGGCGGGTAGGGAATGTCACCCCCGCCCGGAACCACCGCATCATGGGGCTTGCCGAAGTAGAAGGGCGGTTCCCGGGTGGGATCGTTGCCCATCTCCCGGGCGTGATCCGCATAGTTCCGGCCAATGCAGAAGATCCGCCGGACGGGAAAGGTCGCGCTCGTGCCGACGACCGGAACGGCAGGGCTGGGGGGGACGGCGATGACGGATTCCATGGCAGCTCCGGGGGGTCTTTGCTTCAGCGCCTGGCCCTGGGGTGGGCCTTGTCATAGGTTCGGGCCAATTCCTCCAGCCCCAGGTGAGTGTAGCGCTGTGTTGTGCTCAGGCTGGCGTGGCCGAGCAGTTCCTGAATGGCTCTCAGATCCATGCCCCGATTGAGCAGGTGCGTGGCGAAGCTGTGCCGCAGTGCGTGGGGGCTCACCCGGGAGCGCACGGCCGCCGCGGTCAGGGCGCAGCGGAGGAGATTCCGCACCCCCGTGGTCGTCAGGCGCCCCCCCCGCTGGTTCAGGAAGAGCGCCGGGCCCTGAGGCAACCGCTTGCTGGCAAGGAAGGCCTTTCGAAAGGCCAGATAGGTGTCGAGCACTACCGCCGCCTGGGCGTGATAGGGGACCAGTCGTTCTTTCCGACCCTTGCCCATGACCCGCAGGGTCCGCTGCTCGGCCAGCAGGTCCTGGAGGTCCAGCCCCACCAGCTCGGAAACCCGCAGCCCCGAGGCATACAGCAGTTCCAGGAGGCAGGCCAGGCGCGAGGAAGGGAAATCCACGGAGGGCGGCAGATCCAACAGTGACTGGCTCTCACCCTCAGTGAGGAAGGAGGGCAGCCGCAGCGGTTGCTTGGGGTTCCGCAGGCCAGAGGCTGGATTCATGGCGATTCGCCGGGTTTCCCACAGCCACTTGAAGAAGGTCCGAACGGTGGAAAGGATGCGGGCCTGGCTGGTGGGGTCCAACCCCCGATCGCCCAGTTCCAGAGCGAAGCCTCGCAAGGTCCTGGGCGTGATCGCCCAGCCCTCCCAACGGGCCCGAAGGGCATGCTCGAGGAGCTTCTGCAGATCCCCCGACTGGGCCCGGGCGGTATGTGGTGATACGCCCCGAGCCTGCTGTTCCAGGTGGTAGGAGCGGATCTCCTCCCCCAGGGGTGTCCCGTTCTTCCCTGTTACCATTTCCACCTATCCCCAATGACAGGAGTCTATCGTGGCGCAGTCCATTGAGACCATTGCCCAGCTTTTCTATCAGGCCGCCGAGCGCAACCTTCCCGATGCCCTGGCCTTCAAGCGGGATGGCAAGTACGTGCCCATCTCCCATGCCGAGGTTGTCGCTCGGGTGGAACGGCTGGCGCTGGCCATGGCCACCCGGGGCCTCAAAGCCGGCGATCGGGTGGCCATCATGTCCGAGAATCGCCCCGAGTGGGCCATTACGGATTTCGCCTGCGCCATCCAGGGGCTGCCGGATGTCACCATCTACGCCACCCTGAACCCAACCCAGGCCGCCTTCATCCTCAGGGACAGCCAGTCCCGGTGGGTCATCTGCTCGAACCGGGAGCAGTTGGACAAGGTGCTGGCCCACTGGGGCACCCTGCCTGAGTTGGAGGTCGCCGTGCTCATGGATGGCGACCTGCCCACGGATTCGGGGCGGACTCTGGCCCTGTGGTCTGATCTCCAGCGCGAAGGCGAGGCGATGGAAGTCCGTCGTCCGGAGGTGCGCGCCTGGGGGGCGCAGCGCAAGGCTTCGGACCTGCTGACCCTCATATACACCTCCGGCACCACGGCCGACCCCAAGGGCGCCATGCTCACCCACGGCAACCTGGTGTCGAATGTGGTCACCTCCATCGAGGCCGTAGAAATGAAGGAAGGCCACCGCTGCCTCAGTTTCCTGCCGCTCACCCACATCTTCGAGCGCATGGCTGGCCAATTCCTCATGGTTCATATCGGGGCCTCCATCTACTACGCCGAAAGTGTGAACAGCGTGGCGGCGGACTTAATGGAGGTGCAGCCCACGGTCATCGCCTCGGTGCCGCGGATCTACGAAAAAGTGTTCGGAAGGATCTACGAAGGAGTGGCTTCGGCCAGCCCGGTCAAGCGTCTGCTCTTCCACTGGTCCATGCAGGCGGGCCGCAAGGTGGTCTCCCAGCTCTACCAAGACAAAACCCCTTCTGGGTGGAGCGGCCTCTGCTACGCCATCGCCCGCAAGCTCGTCTTTGACAAGATCTCCGCCAAACTCGGTGGGAAAATGCAACTGGCCGTCAGTGGCGGTGCTCCGCTGGGACCGCGCATCATGGAGTTCTTCTGGATCGTGGGACTGCCGATCCTGGAGGGCTACGGACTTACGGAATCCAGCCCTGTCATCACCATCAACCGCTTTGGGGAAGTGGTGCCCGGCTGTGTCGGCCGGCCCATCTACCAGGAATGGAATGGCCGCCCCTTCGTGAAGATCGCCGAGGACGGCGAAATCCTGTGCCAGGGGCCGAACATCATGCTGGGCTACTGGAACAACGAGAAAGCCACCGCAGAAACCATCGATGCCGAGGGCTACCTGCACACGGGAGATATCGGCCACCAGGATGACCAGGGGCGCCTCTACATCACGGACCGGAAGAAGGAGTTGATCATCACCAGTGGGGGCAAGAAGGTCGCACCACAGCCCATCGAGAACCACCTCAAGGCCGACAAGTACATTTCCCAGGCAGTCCTGATCGGCGATCAGCGCAACTACATTTCCGCCCTCATCGTCCCCAACTTCGACAGTCTCGTGCGCTGGGCCGGCTATAAAAAGATCCGCTATGCGGACCACGCCGCACTGATCCGGGACCCACTCGTGATTGCCAAGATTGGGAGCAGGGTGGAGCGCATCAACGCACACCTGTCGAACTACGAGCGGATCAAGAAGTTCATCCTACTGGCCGATGAAATGACCCTGGAAGGCGGTCAGTTGACCCCCTCCCTCAAGGTGAAGCGCCGGATCGTGAACCAGATGTACGGAACCCACATCGAGGCTCTGTATTCCGAGCCAAAGGGATGAACCCGCTGGGGAAAAGGCGACCAAATCTGATAGTCTGGACGCCACCTAAACTTGGAGGATCTCCCTTGCGCATCCGCATCGCCTGCCTCTCCATCCTGCTCCTGGCAGCTTGCTCTGGCTGCCGGGCTCCCGAGGCATCTGTGCCTTCTCTGCCCACGTTCTCCGTGTCCCCCAGTGGGCTGGGAATAGCAGACCTGGTCCAGGGGGTGGGTGCCCCTCCGAAGCTTGTCCAGACCTGCGTGATCGAGGTCATCGGCTGGGTGGAAGAGAACGGAGGCAAGGGACGGGTCATTCTGGATACCCGCAAGCGTGGCTATCCCGCGACCTTTCCCCTCGGCGTCGGCCGGGTCATCAAAGGCTGGGACGAGGGGATCGCCACCATGAAGCAGGGGGGCAAGCGCCTCCTCAGGGTTCCCCCTGCCCTCGGCTATTCCCCCCGGGAGGCCGGTGCCGACATTCCCCCCGGGGCCACCCTGCTGTTCGAAGTTGAACTCATCGAAATCCGCTAGTCTGCGGAGCCCCTCCTGCCGAGGACCCGTGTGACAGCCCGGCGCCCAACGAAAGCTCCACTCCGCATTCGGCCCCTCGCAGAGGCCGGGGGAACCCGGTCCAGCCGTTCCTCCCAAAGGCTGCTGATCTCCTTCCTGCTCATCTCCGTCATCATCCTCATCACCGAATTCACGATCATGGTGATCATGGAGCCGCTGTTCGGCAGGGATCACCTATTCATGGCCTGGGTGGATTCCGGAATTCTCATCCTCATCTGTTCCCCCAGCATCTACTTCCTGCTCGTGAAACCCATGGCCCGCAACCTCTTTGAAAAGGCCGAGGCCGAAGGGGCCCTCAAGGAGATGCAGGCCACTAATGAATTTTTACGTCAGGATGCGGAGGATCGGCTGCGGGTCGAGGCCATCGAGCGCACCCGTGCGGACGCCCGGATCCAGTTCCAGTCCAGGATTCTTTCCGTTGTGCAGCAGGCCGTGGTGGCGACGGGCAAAGGCGGCGTCATCCTCTACTGGAACCGCTTCGCGGAGTGGATGTTCGGCTGGACGGAGGACGAGGTCAAGAATCAGACCCTGGCCAAGATCACGGGCTTCACCTCAGAGGCAGCCAGCAGTGGACTCTCCGGAATGGCTGCCGCGAAGGGCTGGAGCGGAGAGGTAATAGCCTTTCGGCAAGACAAATCCTCGTTTCCGGCCCACCTGATCTGCTCGCCGATCTGGCGCGAAGATGGCTCGATCGCCGGCTTTGTCTACACCTTCATCGATATCACAGATCGCAAAGAGTCCGAGTTGGCCATCCGCGATTCCGAGGAGAAATACAGCACGGTCGTGGAGAACTCACCTACTGGCATCTTTATCTTCCAGAACGGGCGGGTGGTCTTCGCGAACCAGCGGTTCTACCAGATGTTGGGACGACACCCGAAGGAACTGTCTGCCATGAATCTCGCGGACCTCATCCACCCCGAGGACTGGGGCATCCTCCAGACCATCTGGCGCCAGCGCCATGCCGGGCACGCCGCCGCCGAGGACACTGAATGCCGCTTCCTCCACTCTAATGGGGAAACCCGGTGGGTGAGTGGCCACACGGCCCTCATCCGACTGGGCGGGGAACCGGCGCTGCTCGGCAACATCCAGGACATCACGGAGCGCCACAAAGCTGAACAGGCCCTGTTGAATTCCCGCGAGGCCCTCCACCGGCTTTCGGCACGTCTCATGTCCGCCCAGGAAGTCGAGCGCCAGAGAGTCGCTCGAGAACTCCACGACAGCCTCGGACAATCCCTCAGCGCCGTAAAATTCATTGTGGAGCGGGCCATCGAGCAGGAAGTTGGCCATGGCGATGACGCTCAGGGAAAGACCCTCCGCAGCGTGGTCCCAGTCATTCAGGGGGCCGTGGAGGAAGTCCGACGGATCTCCATGGCCCTCCGTCCCACCACCCTGGACGATCTGGGACTCATTGCCACCATCGCCTGGTTCACCCGGGAATTCAGTGCCATCTATCCCCAGTTCCAGGTCGAGCGCTTCATCGATGTGGAGGAATTCGAGGTTCCGGAAACACTCAAGACCAGCATCTTCCGCATCCTGCAGGAAGCCATGAACAATGCTGCCAAGTACAGCCAGGGAACGCGGCTCACGATCGCCCTCCGCCAGGTCCTCGGCGACCTGCAACTGATGGTGCGGGACAACGGCCTTGGCTTCGATCCCGGAGATGTCCCCAAGAACTCCCCCAACGGTGGCTTCGGTCTGGTGTCCATGCGCGAGCGGGCCGAACTATTTGGCGGGACTCTGATCCTCGCCAGTTCCCCAGAGGAAGGCACTACAGTGCTCGCCCGTTGGCCGCAGTCCGAGGATGCTATTTCGTGACCAGCCCCTTCTCGATGGCGTAGGTCGTCAGCGCGGAAATCGTGTGCAGATTGAGCCGATCCATCAGGTTGGCGCGGTGCTTTTCGACGGTCTTGGGGCTGATACAGAGGTATTCGGCAATGTCCTTGGTGCGATAGCCTTCGGCAATGAGTTTCAGGACTTCCCGTTCCCGGCTGGAAAGATCATCGAACCCAGGTCGCAACGGCGTACCGTCCTTGGCCCCCAGGTAGCCGGACACGACCGTGGTCGCGATGCTTGGGGCAAGATAGCGCTTGCCTTCAATGACACTCTGGACAGCGAGGAGCAGTTCCGCAGCGGTTGAATCCTTGAGGACATACCCATCCGCACCCGCTTGGAGCGCCGTGAACACATAGTCCTCGGTCTTGTGCACGGTGAGCACGAGGACCCTAGTCAGGGGACTCAGGCGCTTGATCTCCTTCAGGGCCTCGAGACCGTTGTACCGGGGCATGGACAGATCAAGGAGCATGAGATCGGGCTTCAACTCCTCCGCACAAAGCACAGCTTCCCGACCATCTGTGGCCTCGCCGACTACTTCGAGTTCAGGCCGAGTTGCGAGGAGCGCCTTCAAGCCTTCTCGAAGGATGGTGTGGTCCTCCGCGATCACCAGTCTGTGCCTTACTTCGCCGGCCATGTGGTTCCTTGGGCCCGAGTTATCGAGTACGCCCAGCCTAGACTCCCTGCGCCCATTCTGCATAGCCATTCCTGTAAAATCCAGATATCCGCATGCCCAGGGTGCAGAGACGGCCCACAGCGATGCGGTCGTCCGCGACCGGATGCCCAGAGGGGATCACCATCAACCCTTGGGATTGAACCCAAACCGGACCGCCACCTTGATATCTTTTAATGGCAGCTCGCTAAAGGACCCTAAATGCGCCGCGGACACCTGTTCCTCCTGCCCTTCCTGCTGACGGGCGCCACCCTTCTGCTGCTGGCGGGGTCCAAGCCACCCGCCGCGACCAAGGGCCCCGTACCCAAGGGCAGCTGCGCCGTATGCGGCATGTATGTAGCCAACTTTCCCGACTGGGCCGCGGTGGTCACCTTCAAGGACGGTGGCCAGGCCTGGTTCGATGGACCCAAGGATATGTTCACCTTCCTGTTTGACCTGAAACAGTTCGCCGCAAAGAGGAACACAGCAGATATCGCATCTGTCCAGGTGAAGGACTACTACGGGCTGAAATTCATTGACGGCCAGAAAGCCTACTTCGTATTGGGCAGCGACGTCATGGGTCCCATGGGCAAAGAGCTGATCCCCTTCGCCACCGAGGCCGATGCCCGGGACTTCCTCAAGGATCACAAGGGGCGGAAGGTCATCGCCTATAAGGAAATCACTTCCGCAACGCTGAAGGGCCTGGAGTGACGGCTATTCTGGGGGCAGCACCTGCCCAGGCCCACCTCATGCGGAAATCCACCCTCTGTCTCACCCTGATCGCAGCCCAGTCAGTCCTCTTCCTCGGCATGCTTCTGCATGCCAGGACCCAGGGACGACGAGGGGCAGAGCAGCGCCGAGCCAGCATTCTCCTGGTCCGCAGCCTGGGTCTCACGGATCTCTGCCTCTTCACCGAGGCCCGCTACACCCGCCACCCCGCCATGGCCGATCGCCACGCGGCCTTCCAGGACCATCCCCCAGGGCTGGATCACTTCCCCTCCGGTTCCCTCCTTGCCCCACCGACCTTCCCGAGCCCCCATGCGCGCCCCCGCCCAGCGACACCGAAACATCCTTGATTTCGCCCTCTCTTCGCTGCTGCGGCGAAAGGGACGGAATCTTGCGCTGATCAGCGTTTACACGCTGGTCGTGTTCGTCATCGCCTCGCTCATCTTCTTCGTGCAGGCCCTGAAGCACGAGGCCCGGGAATTGCTGGAGCACGCGCCGGACCTGGTGGTGCAGCGGATGGTCGCGGGGCGCCACGATCCCATGCCCATGGCCCAAGCCGAAGCCATCCGGGCCATCCGTGGAGTCCGGGAGGTCCAGGCCAGGGTCTGGGGCTACTACTACGATCCCGTCTACGGCGGGAACCTGACGGTCATGGCCACCGAGGACGCGGCCCTGGCGGCGGATTCCATCTGGATCGGCCAGGGGGTGGCCCGCAACATGCGGGTGCAGGAGGGCGACATGATCACCCTCCGGGGCTACGCCGGCCTGCCGACCCTCTTCACGGTCCACCGAGTGCTGCCGGAGGAATCCGAACTGGTGTCCTCCGATCTGGTGCTCATGTCTCCGCAGGATGTCCGGACCCTCTTCAACCTGCCGGAGGGCCTAGCCACGGATCTGGCGGTGCAGGCGGGCAACCCTCGCGAACTGCCCACCATCGCTTCCAAGATCGTCGAGCAGTTCCCGGATGCCCGGCCCATCCTGAAAGCCGAGATACTGCGCACCTACGAGGCAGTCTTTGATTGGCGGGGGGGACTCATGGTGGTGGTCCTGTCCTCGGCGGTGATGTCCTTCATCATCTTCGCCTGGGACAAGGCCACCGGCCTGTCCGCCGAGGAGCGCAAGGAGATTGGCATCCTCAAGTCCATTGGCTGGGAGAGTGCCGATGTGCTGCTGCTCAAGTTCTGGGAGGGCTCCGTGATCTCCGTGACGGCCTTCCTCTCCGGTGTCCTGCTGGCCTACGCCCATGTCTTCTTCTTCAGCGCCTCGCTCTTTGAGCACGCCCTCAAGGGCTGGTCCATCCTGTTCCCCCGCTATCGCCTGGTGCCAGAACTGGATGGCTATCAGCTCACGGTGCTCTTTTTCCTCACGGTCCTGCCCTACACGGCCGCCACCCTGGTGCCCAGCTGGCGCGCGGCCACGGTGGATCCTGACGCGGCGATGAGGTCCTGAATGATCGAACTCACCCAGGTCGTGAAGACCTACCAGGCCGGCCTGGCCACGCCCTTCACGGCCGTGGACGGAGTGGACCTCATCATTCCCGACGGCAAGCTCACTGTGCTCAAGGGACCCAGCGGCTCCGGGAAGACCACCCTGCTGACCCTCATCGGCTGTATGGCCCGCCCCACCTCTGGACGCATCCACATCCACGGCCTCTCCGCCGCAGCCCTGCCGCAACTGGCCGAGGGCAGCTCCCTGGAGATCACTAGCCTGCCGGAACGCTTCCTGACGACCATTCGACGGCGCACCTTCGGCTTCATCTTCCAGCAGTTCAACCTGATCCGGGGGATCTCGGTCCTGGAGAACGTGATGCTGCCGACCTATCCCACCGGCGAGGACCGTGACCAGATCGAGGCACGAGCCGTGGCGAGCCTGCAGAGCCTTGGCCTGACCCGGCATCTCCACGCCTCGGTGGACCGCCTCTCCGGGGGCGAATCCCAGCGGGTGGCCATCGCTCGGGCCCTCATCAATGATCCCGCCATGATCATCGCGGATGAGCCCACCGCCCACCTGGATTCCCGGCTCTCCGAGGATTTCATGGAGCTCATGGGCGGGTTCAAGGCTGCGGGCAAGACCCTGATCATCACCAGCCACGATCCCATCGTCTACGATTCCGCCCTGGCGGATCGCGTGGTCGAGATGCGGGACGGCCGGCTCGTGGAGGGCGAGTGATCCAGCATCCCGGCGTGCTCGCGCTGCTGCTGGCCTCGGGGCTCGTGAGCCTGCTGCTGGCAGCCGCAGGCTGGCAAGGCATCCGCATCCTGCGGGGCTGGAATCTGCGCAGCGGCAGCGATGCGCAGCTGGACCTGGAGCGCCGCACCTACCTCGTGTCCACCCTGGTGGCCAACGGCCTGGTGATCCAGATTCTTTCGCTGTTCCTGTTCATCTTCACCGCGGACGGGCTGGCTCCGCAGTTCGTAGGGGCCATGTGCGCTGCAGGTTCCCTTTCCGCAAACGCCTTCGGCTATCCCACCCTGCTGGTGAAGCTGGCCACCTGTCTGGTCGCAGGCGTTTGGCTGCTCCTCCACCGGGCCGATACCCAGGGGCATGACTATCCGCTGATCCGACCGAAATACGCCCTGCTGCTCGTACTGACCCCCCTGGTCCTGGCTGAGACCGTGCTCCAGGCCCTCTATCTCACGGGCCTGAAGGCCGATGTGATGACCTCCTGCTGCGGCAGCCTCTTTGGTCAGGGCCGACCCGGGCTCGCCGCCGAACTCGCCGGATTACCCCCGAGGATCATGCAGCCGGTCTTCTGGGTCACGCTGGCGTTGCTATCGGCAGTGGGGATATGGCTGCTGCGCCGCCGCCAGGGCGCGGCGCTCTTTTCCGGACTGAGCCTCACCTTCCTCCTGGTCGCCGTGACAGCGCTAATCTCCTTCTTCTGCCTCTACATCTACGAGCTGCCCACCCACCACTGTCCCTTCTGCCTCCTGCATCGGGAATACTTCTTTGTGGGCTATCCGATCTACGGCGCCCTGCTGGGTGGGGCCATTGCCGGCCTGGGTGTGGGCATCCTGGCCCCCTTCCACGGCCGAGCCAGTCTGAAGACAGTCCTGCCCGGCCTGCAGGCGCACCTCGCCTGGAGCACCCTGATCCTGGCCCTGGCCTTCGCCCTCATCGTGGGTGTCTGGATGGTGCTGTCGCCCCTGAGCCTGTAATTAGGTCCTGGTCCGCCCATTGAGATAGCGCCGCACGGCCTCCTCGGTTTCCGGCAGGTGGAGGCCGGCGACCTTGGCAACCCTCAGCGCCTCCTCCAGGGGCATCCCCTTGTCCAGCACCAGCCAGGGGCAGACCGCCGCGGCGGCCCGGTTGCCATCGCTGCAGTGCAGTAGCACCTTGGCATTCTTGGGCAGGCCCTTCAGCACGCTTCGGAGGAAGTCGAAGTCCGCAGCGGGAGGCGCCTTGCCGATGGCATAGCGCATGTAGTTGATCCCCAAATCCTGCATCCGGGCCGATTCGGATTCGCAATTGAGGCTGGGTTCCCCATCGCGGCGCAGATCGATCACATCGGTGATGCGCTGCTTCTTCAAGGCGAGGCAGGTCTCATTGTTGGGTGTTCCCCGCAGCACGAAGATGCCCGCCCGCACCTCTACAGCGCCAGGAATGGCCGAATCCTGGGCCTGCAGCACCAGGGCGGGAA
>SESH01000301.1_pt1 | contig 12845 bp, 9 predicted proteins | sample 3171561 | NCBI WGS metagenome assembly SESH01 (sample SAMN10866947, study PRJNA518727) | freshwater metagenome | biome: subpolar coniferous forest; feature: holomictic lake; material: water; isolation source: holomictic Lake 442 2011 16.5 m and 2014 13 m | place: Canada: near Kenora, Ontario
CAGGCTGCTGGCTTACCACGTCTGCGATTGGTTGACGCCGACGCGGGACCTGCTGAACGACCGTGGCATGATGGGCGACGGTGTGGTTGAGCTCAAAAAAATTCGAGGCTGGATCGAGCAGGCCGCTTACCGTGGCTATAGCGAAGTCGAGATCTTTTCGGAAACCAACTGGTGGCTCAGACCGGGCGAAGAAGTGCTGGATACCTGCATCGCGCGCCACTGCAGTGTGGTCTAGCGCAACATTTTTTGACAGAACAAGCATCGTGAACCTACCCCGCCGCTTTGAAGACGTCGAACAGCTCGAAGACTTTATGTCTGCGCCCTCGCAGGCACTGGTCGATGCCCTGGCGCGCGTGACCGGCGACATCATGGTGCTGGGCGTGGCTGGCAAGATGGGGCCTACGCTGGCCCGCATGGCCAAGCGCGCCGCGCCCACCAAGCGCGTTTTCGGTGTCGCCCGCTTTTCCGAGCCCGGCTTGCGTGAGCGCCTGCAGCAGCAGGGCGTTGAGTGCATCCAGGCCGATCTGCTCTCGCGCGATCAGCTTTACGCCCTGCCCGAGGCCGATAACATTGTGTTCATGGCCGGGCGCAAGTTCGGCTCGACCGGCAGCGAATGGCTGACCTGGGCCATGAATGCGCACGTGCCCGCCCTGGTGGCGCAGCGCTATTGCAAGTCCCGCATTGTGACTTTCTCCACCGCCTGTGTTTACCCTTTTGTCAGCGTCGCCGGCAAGGGTGCCGGTGAAGAATTGCCACCGACAGCGCCGTCCGGCGAATACGCAAATTCCTGCGTCGCGCGCGAGCGCCTGTTCGAACATTTTTCACATCAATACCGCACTGCAGGCCGGCTCTTGCGCCTGTCTTACGCGATCGACATGCGCTATGGCGTGCTGCTGGACCTGGCAAAGAAAATGCTGGCCCGCGAGCCAATTGACTTGACCATGGGTTATGCCAACATCATCTGGCAGGGTGACGCCAACGACTGGGCACTGCAGTCGCTGGCGCATTGCGAGACCCCGACCTTGGCGCTGAACCTCAGCGGCCCGAGAATCAGCATTCGTGCCACGGCACAGGCACTGGGTGAACGCCTCGGTATCGCACCGGTCTTGTCGCGTCGGGAGGCCGATACCGCCTGGCTGGTAGATTGCGATCAGGCCAACACACTGTTCGGCGCGCCGAGGGTGAGTTTGGAGACCATGCTGGACTGGACCGCCGATTGGGCGCAACGAGGCATGAGTACGCTGGGCAAACCCACGCACTACGAAGCGCGTGATGGCAAGTATTGAATGACACTTTGATGCACTGGTCCGATATTCCCGCCGCTTCGCTCGCCGTCCTGCGAAAAGGTGCCGTGCTGCCGGCGCACCTGCTTGCACTCAACGCACAGCGTCAACTGGATCGGCAGCGTCAGCGCGCCATGACGCGCTACTACCTCGACGCCGGCGCCGGCGGAGTCGCCGTCGGTGTGCATTCAACCCAGTTCGCGATCCGCGATGTCGGCCTCTATGAACCGGTGCTCGAACTCGCCATGCAAACGGCGCTCGACTGGACGCCGCTGGGGGGTGCGCGGCCCTTGTTCATGATCGCCGGCCTGGCCGGCCAGACGGCCCAGGCGCGCAGGGAGGCCGCCAGCGCCAGCGCCATGGGCTATCACGCGGGCCTGCTCAGTCTGGCCGCAATGAAAGGCGCCGACGAGGACGCTCTGATCGAGCATTGCCGGGAGATCGCGGACGTCATGCCGCTGGTCGGTTTCTACCTGCAGAGCGCCGTCGGCGGCATTGCGCTGCCGATGCGCTTCTGGGAGCGCTTTGCCGCCATCGACAACGTGGTGGCGATCAAGATGGCGCCCTTCAACCGCTACTGCACGCTCGATGTCATTCGCGGCGTCGTGGCGGCGCGAGCCGAGCAGCGCGTCACGCTCTATACCGGCAATGACGACCACATCGTGCTTGACCTGCTGGCGCCTTTTGTTTTGCGGCGCGACGGTCAAGCTGTGAGCGTGCGTATCAAAGGTGGCTTGTTGGGGCACTGGAGTGTGTGGACCGAGCGCGCCGTGCAGTTGCTCGCCCGAGTTCAGCAGGCGCTTGACAGTGGTCAGATTTCGGCCGATCTGCTGGCGCTGGATTCCCAGGTCACCGACTGCAACAGCGCCTTGTTTGATGTGGCGCATCATTTTCATGGCTGCATCGCCGGCTGCCACGAGGTCTTGCGCCGTCAGGGGCTGCTCGAAGGCGTCTGGTGCCTCGATCCCGGCGAGGGCCTGAGCCCGGGCCAGGCCGCGGAACTAAGCCGCGTGAGCACCGACTATCCGGAACTTACGGATGACGCCTTTGTCAAAGCCAACCTGTCACGCTGGCTGGCCGCCTGACCGACTGTGTATATTCTTCGATCCACTGTATTCACCTTACCCAACCCACTCAAGGAGACATCATGAAGAAGCGTTATTTTCTCAAAGGTCTGTCGCTGTCGGCACTGGCACTGGCCATCGCTCTGCCGGCGGCCGCGCAGCAATGGAAACCGAGCCGCCCGATCAACCTGATCGTGCCTTGGGCGGCCGGCGGCTCGACCGATCAGGTTACGCGCCTGGCGGCTTCCGAGATGGAGAAGGCACTGGGCCAGACCATCGTCATCGTGAACCAGCCTGGCGCCTCGGGCGCTATCGGCACCAAGAGCGCCTTCGACGCGCCGCGCGACGGCTACACCTGGACCGCAGGCGCGGCGCAGGACCTGGGCACCTATGAAACACTGGGCTCGCTCAAGGCACGCATCACTGACTGGCATCTGTTCCTCAACGTAGCCAACATCCAGGTCATCGGCGTCAACCCGAAGGCTCCCTACAACAATGCCAAGGAACTGCTCGATGCCATGAAGGCCAAGCCGGGCCAGATCAGCGTCGCGACCGCCGGCGTCACCTCGGCTGGCCACAACGCCATGGAGTTGATTGCCAAGGTTACCGGCGTCAAGTACCGCCATGTCACCTACGACGGCGGCAACCCCGCCGTGGTGGCCACGGTGGCGGGTGAAGCGGAGGTCACCACGCAGTTGGCGGTGGAGCAGGCCGACATGATTCGTGGCAAGCGGCTGCGCCCCCTGGCCACGGTGAGTGACAAGCCGCTAGAGATCGAGGGCTACGGCCTCATCCCGGCGCTGTCGCAGTCCTTGCCCGGCTTCACGGCGCCGGCCAACTACTTCGGCATCTTCATTCCCAAGGGCGTGCCCGACGAAGTCATCAAGACGGTAGAAAAAATCTGGGCCGACAACATTGTCAAGAGCGAGGCATTGAAGAAGTACGCCGTCAGTCGCGGCGCGCTCTTCGCGCCGCAGTACGGCGAAGCGGCGCAGAAGGCAGTATTCCCGGCGATCCAGGCCAACGCCTGGCTGCTGTTCGACGGCGGCAAGGCCAAAGTGTCGCCCGACACCGTAGGCATTCCCAAGCCATAGACAACCGGCCACTGGCACACCCACATGTCTGAGCACGACACCGCGCTGCCCTTCGCGGAGGAACCGCCCGCTGAGGAGGCGATCACCCCACGCGGCGATCTGAAGGACGCCGCGTTCTGGATCGCGCTGGGCGTTGCGATACTGGTTGGGTCGCTGACGATGGACCGGTTGCAGGCGCAGCACATCAATCCGTACACGGTGCCCGGATTGCTGCCGGGACTGCTGGGGGTCGCGATGATCGTTCTTGGTGGCATCCTGGCGCTGCGCAGCCTGCGGCGCGGCGCACTGCACAGCGGGCCGACGCCGCGCGGCGCACACGACAGCGAACGCTGGCGCCGTATCTGGGTCGTCACCGCGCTGTGCCTGGGCTACGGCGTCGTGCTGATCGGCCACGGTCTGCCGTTCTGGCTGGCTTCGACGATCTACGTTGCCGCCTCGATCCTGGTCATGCAGCGCATGAGCCGCGATTCGGCTCAGCATCGCTTGACGCCAAGGTCCTGGATCATGGCACTGGTCATTGGACTCGCCTCGTCCGTAGTCATCCACCTCGTGTTCCAGGAGTTCTTCCTGGTGCGCATGCCCTGAACCCACGCTCGAGCCATCAAAATGCTGCAAGGACTATCTGATCTCGGGCATGCCTACATCGGCTTCCTCAACCCGCTGACGCTGGCCTATGGTCTGGGCGGCGCCTTCGTCGGCATCGTCATGGGCATCCTGCCTGGGCTGTCGGCCACACTTGCCATCGCGCTGCTGACGACGCTGACGATCAAGTTGCAGACCAACGACGCGATCCTGGTGCTGATCTGCTCCTACGTCGGCGCCTTGTATGGTGGCTCGCGCACCGCGATCCTGCTCAACATCCCCGGCACGGCCGCTAACGCCGCCTCCTGCGCCGACGGCTATGCGCTGGCCAAGAAGGGTCAGGCCGGACGTGCCATCGGCATCGCAACCTCGGGCGCTTTCGTCAGCACCCTGTTCGGCGTGCTGTGCCTGGCCACCTTCACACCGGCGCTGGCTGAGGTGGCGCTCTCGTTCGGTGCTTTCGAATTCTTCTGGCTGGCGCTGTTTGGCGTCACGATGTCGGGCAGCATCGTTGGCAACGATCCGCTCAAGGGCTGGCTGATGGGCATGCTCGGACTGTTCCTGGCGCAGGTAGGTCAGGAGGGTTTGTACGCTCACGACCGTTTCACCTTCGGCTGGGACGAACTCTCCGGCGGCTTCGCGCTGATTCCGGCGCTGGTCGGCGCCTTCGGTCTGGCGGAGGTGCTGACGACACTGGCCGACCCGATCGAGCGCAAGATCATGGACATGAAGGACTCGGTGCTGCCGCGCTGGCGCGAAATCGCGCAGTACTGGCGCACCGTGCTGCGCTCTGGCGTAATCGGCGTGTTCACCGGCCTTCTGCCGGGCGTGGGCGAGGACGCCGGCGCCTGGATGTCCTACGCCGCGGCCAAGGCCGTGAGCAAGGAGAAGGACCAGTTCGGCAAGGGCTCGATCGACGGCCTGATGGCCGCCGAGACCGGCGACATGGCGTCCATCCCCGGCCATATCATTCCGTGCCTGGCGCTGGGCATACCGGGATCGGCACCGTCGGCGGTGCTGATGGCCGCGATGATCATCCACGGTGTCCAGCCCGGGCCGATGTTGATGATCCAGCATCCAACGTTCATCTACGAAGTGGTCGCTATGACGACGCTGGCGTCGATCACGATCCTGTTGTTCGGATTGTTCGGCGTGCGTCCGCTATTGCACGTTCTGAAGGTGCCGCGCGCGATCCTGATGCCGATCGTCTTCGTGCTTTGCGTCGTCGGCGCGTACGCCACTTCGTCGCGCCTGTTCGACATCTACGCCATGCTGGCGATCGGCACCGCAGCGTTCTTCCTGAGACGCCGCGGCTACGAGATGGCGCCGCTGGTATTGGGTCTTGTGCTGGGTCCCCTGCTGGACAAGAGCCTGCGCCGCGGGCTGGTGCTGTCCGACGGCAGCCTGGCACCGTTCTTCACGCGCCCGATCTGCATCGCCTTTGCCAGCGTTACCCTCTTTACCATTTTGTTGTATGTGCCTGGCTTCAAGACTTTGCTGCAGCGCCTGACCGGTACCATGAGTTCGTTGCTCAAGTCACTGCTGCCACGGCGAAGCTGAAATGGGCAAGCTCAGCATGCGAATTGCCCTTTGTAACGAAGTACTGGCCGGCATGGCGCTGGCGCAGCAATGCGAGTTTGCGGCCCGACTCGGCTATGACGGTCTGGAGATCGCTCCCTTCACGCTGAGTGATGAGCCTGAGAAGATTTCTGCCGGTGTGGCGGCAAACATCCGTGCCACGGTCGAATCGTTTGGCCTGGTGGTCACCGGTCTGCACTGGCTGCTGGTCAAACCCGATGGCCTGTCGCTGACCGACCCGGACGCTGCGCTGCGTTGGCGCACGCTCGAAGTGATGAAACGGCTGACCGGCCTGTGCGCCGAGCTTGGTGGTGCTGTGCTGGTGCACGGCTCACCTAAACAGCGCCAGATCGCGCCCGGGGAAAGCCATGCAGTCGCGTTGGCCCGTTTGCAGGACAGCCTGGCCCAAGTGGCGATGGCGGCCGCAGCCCATGATGTGGTGTATTGCATCGAGCCCTTGTCAAAAAAGGAAACTCAGCTGATCAATACCGTGGCCGAGGCTGCCGCCGTGGTGCGCAGTATCGATCACCCTCATCTGCGCACCATGATCGACTGCAGCGCAGCGGGCCAGAGCGAAACCGGGTCGGTCGCCGATTTGATCGACCGCTGGTTGCCCAGCGGCCTGATCGGCCATGTCCAGTTCAATGATCCGAACCGGCGCGGGCCGGGCCAGGGAGAGATGAAGTTTGCGCCGATTCTCGCCGCGCTGCGCCGCCATGGCTATGCGGGTGCCATCGGCGTGGAGCCCTTTGACTATCTGCCCGATGGCCCGGCGACTGCGGCGTTCTGTATTGGCTATTTGAGGGGTTTACAGGAAGGAGAAACCTGATATGCCGACGCTCTTTCAGATTGCCGAGATAGAGCTATATGAACGTCCGGTGGTGCTTCGCCTGCCGTTTCGTTTTGGTGTCGTCACACTGACACAATGTCCGCAGGCCTTTGTGCGCGCGCGCATTGAGTTGACCGATGGCAGCAGCGCCTGGGGTGCAGCGGCCGAGTTGATGGCTCCCAAATGGTTCGACAAGAACCTGGCGCTGAGCAACGAAGACAACTTCAATCAGTTGCGCGAGGTGCTCAGGCTTGCGCGTGAAGCCTACCTGATCAAAGGCAAGCCGGCTACGGCGTTCGACCATTTTGCGCACCACCATGACCCACACAGGCTGCACTGCGAGCAGCGCGCTTACAACCCATTGCTGGCCAGCTACGGACCGGCACTGCTTGATCGCGCCGTGCTCGATGCATTGTGCCGGTCCAGGCAAGTGTCTTTCTACGCGGCCATGCAAGCCAATCTGCCGGGTATTGGATCGACTCGGCGCGAGTTTGAGGGTATTGATTTCGATCGCTTCCTCAGCGCGTTGACGCCCGCCTCGAGCATCCAGGCGCGCCATACGGTCGGACTGCTCGACGCCATTAGCGCCGCCGACCTGACCGAGCGCGTCAACGATGGTCTGCCGGAAACCTTTGAAGACGTCGTCTCAGTCTACGGGCACCGCTACTTCAAGCTCAAGGTATGCGGCAATATTGCTGCCGACCTGGCGCGGCTGAGTTCAGTGGCCGCCGTGCTCGAGCGTCTGACCGAACCATTTTTCATATCGCTCGATGGCAACGAACAGTACGCTGATGCGCAGGGCGTTGCCGAATTGCTGGCCGGCATGCGCGCCACGCCCTCACTTGCCAGACTGCTTGATGCCATTCTCTTCATCGAGCAACCCATCGCACGCAAGTTGGCGCTCGATGTCGACCTGCGCCACGTGGCGCTGGGCAAGCCGGTGATCATCGACGAATCCGATGGCGAACTCGATACCTTGGTGCAGGCACGAGCGCGCGGCTACGCCGGCGTTTCATCCAAGACCTGCAAAGGTATCTACAAATCGATTCTCAATGCCGCGCGCTGCGCAGCGTGGAACGCGGAAGACCTCGCTGCAGCTTACTTTATGTCGGCTGAAGACCTCACGACGCAGGCGGGGCTCTCGGTGCAACAGGACCTCGCGCTGGTGAATTTGCTGGGTATCAGCCATGTCGAGCGCAATGGTCACCACTATGTCAATGGCATGGCGGCCTTGTCCAATGCAGAGCAGCAGAGCTTTTTGCATGCTCACCCCGATCTTTATGAGTCATCCCATGGAGCCGTTCGACTGAAGATACGAGGGGGAAAAATCGAGCTTGGCTCGCTCGACTGCCACGGCTTTGCCAGCTCTGTGTTACCCGACTTCGCTCCAATGGCAAGCTTGAGTTGACACGCCAACGCTGGACTTGTGGCACTGTCGATGGGCAGCTGGCCGTCCGGTAGGGGCGCCAGTTCGTCCGATACATATTCGATGCGATGGAGTCAAGAGTCGAGGTCGCGCTCCACGATGGCTGATCGCTGAAGGATCAAGCACCCGGCACCGGCGCTGATCCGAGTTTCCTGATGCGGCCAGAGCCGGCTACCGACCGGGTTACGGTCGCATCGCCGTAGTAAGCCACGTCGCCCGACCCGGCAATGCTCACATTCAGGGTCTGACTGGCCCAAACTGCGGCGTCACCCGAGCCAGCGATGCTGATCTTGACGTTCTTGCTGGCCAGCGCACTGGTCTTAATATCACCCGAACCGGCTATGCTGTAGCGCGCCGTATCGGCTCGGCCCGCCGCAAAGAAGTCGCCAGCACCGGAGATGGAAACGCTCAGTGAGTCGGTCTGTAGCGCCGCAAGGCGAACGTCGCCAGAGCCGGCAATGCGCAGCTCCAGCGTCGGCGACTGCAGCTTCCTTGCATTGACATCACCCGAGCCCGAAATCGAAATCTGCTCCAGCGCACGCACATGGAGCGTGAGCTTGAGGACCGTCGGCTTGACGGATTTGAAACGTTCTGCCAATCGAATCCTGAGCTGACCGCCTTCCACGACGGTTTCAATCATGGGCGCGATGTTGTCATCGGCCTCGATCACAAGGTCTTCGGTCTCGCCCTGAACAATCTCGACGCTGGAAGGCAACTCGAGCGACACGCCCTTGAAAGCGCTCACTTGCCGCTGCGTCTTGCTGACGTGGCCAGATCCCGACACGCTGGCTCCAAACGGCCAGGACCAGTCCCAGGCCATGGCCGATCCGCTGAGCAGACACAAAGTGCCAGCGATGACCAGACTGCTGATGCGAAAGACGGGAGGGCTGATGGATGACATTGGTTTCTCCGGTTGGCGAGCCACGCTGGCCCGATCAACGAAATGTAAGCGCAGCGAGCAGACAGCGCCTGAACATTGCGACGAACTGCGTCTGCGCCGGAAGAGGCGCCGATTTTCCGGGATGGCGGGTGGCGTTGGCAGGCTAAAATCCTTGCCATCCAAGGAGCGTTGCAGCGGGTCGATCAACCTGTCAGGCTTGGATATTGTGCAACGACGCTCACCTGCTTTTTTCAGTCTTACAGGTGAGATGCATGTCAGATACCCTTGTTCCCCCCATGAGATTGTCCGGCCTGGAGCCGGTACGCATTGGCGCTGAGGATCGTCCACCCAGTGCATCGTTTGTCAACATTGGCGAGCGCACCAACGTGACCGGTTCCAAGGTCTTTGCGCGCATGATTCTGAATGGTGAGTTCGAGCAGGCGCTGGCCGTGGCACGCCAGCAGGTCGAAAACGGTGCGCAGATCATCGACATCAACATGGACGAGGCCATGCTCGACAGCCAGGCAGCGATGGTGCGCTTCCTCAAGCTCATCGCTTCCGAGCCCGATATTTCCCGGGTACCGGTGATGATCGACTCCTCCAAGTGGAGCGTGATCGAGGCCGGCCTGCGCTGTGTACAGGGCAAGGCGGTGGTGAATTCGATCAGCATGAAGGAGGGGGTTGTCGAGTTCAAGCGCCAGGCCCGCTTGCTGCGTCGCTATGGTGCCGCCGCTGTGGTGATGGCGTTCGACGAGCAGGGTCAGGCCGACAGCTACCAGCGCAAGATCGACATCTGCCAGCGTGCCTACCGCATCCTGGTGGACGAGATCGATTTCCCGCCGGAAGACATCATCTTCGACCCCAACATCTTCGCCATCGCCACCGGCATCGAGGAGCACAACAACTACGCAGTGGACTTCATCAACGCGACGCGCTGGATCAAGCAGAACCTGCCCGGTGCCAAGGTGTCGGGCGGAGTTTCCAACGTGAGTTTTTCGTTTCGCGGCAACGACCCGGTGCGCGAAGCCATTCACACCGTCTTTCTGTACCACGCGATTGCCGCCGGCATGGACATGGGCATCGTCAATGCCGGCATGGTTGGTGTCCATGACGAGCTGGAGCCGGTGCTGCGCGAGCGCGTTGAAGACGTGGTGCTGAACCGCCGTCCGGACGCCGGGGAGCGTCTGGTGGAAATTGCCGAAGGTGCCAAAGGCGCGGCCAAGGACGAGAGCACAAGATTGACATGGCGCGGCACCGCCGAACACCCGGCAACCGTCGAGCAACGCTTGAGTCATGCCATGGTGCATGGCGTCACCGACTTCATCACGGTCGATACGGAAGAGGCCTACCGCAATGTGCTGGCCAAAGGCGGTCGACCCCTGCACGTGATTGAAGGTCCGTTGATGGCCGGCATGAACATCGTGGGCGACCTGTTTGGCCAGGGCAAGATGTTCCTGCCGCAGGTCGTGAAGAGTGCGCGCGTCATGAAGCAGGCGGTGGCGCACCTGATTCCCTACATCGAGGAAGAAAAACGTCTGGATGAAGCTGCCGGGCGCGACGTCAAGACCCGGGGCAAGGTGGTGATCGCCACGGTCAAAGGGGATGTGCACGACATCGGCAAGAACATCGTCACGGTGGTGCTTCAGTGCAACAACTACGACGTGGTCAATATGGGCGTCATGGTGGCCTGTCACGAGATCCTGGCGCGTGCCAAGGCCGAAGGTGCCGACATGATTGGCCTTTCTGGCCTGATCACGCCCAGCCTGGAAGAGATGACTTATGTGGCCAGTGAGATGCAAAAGGACGAGTACTTTCGCAGCAGGAGAATCCCTTTGCTGATCGGTGGCGCCACCACTTCACGCGTGCACACCGCCGTCAAGATTGCGCCGCATTACGATGGCCCTGTTGTCTACGTGCCAGACGCTTCGCGCAGCGTTGGCGTGGCGCAGGCCCTGCTGTCGGAGCAAGCCGGCAGCTACGTTGATGAACTGCAAACCGACTACGAGCGCGTGCGCCAGCAGCACGCCAGCAAGAAGCAGACGCCCTTGTGGCCATTGAGCAAAGTACGCGCCAACAAAACATCGGTGAACTGGACTGAATTCGAGCCGACGCGACCAAAGTTTCTGGGACGCAGAGTCTTCCGCAATTTCGACCTTGGCGAGTTGGCGCAATTCATCGACTGGGGCCCCTTCTTCCAGACCTGGGATCTGGCGGGTGCGTTTCCGACGATTCTCAAGGATGCCGTCGTGGGCAAGGAGGCCAGCAAGGTGCACGCCGATGGGCAGGCGATGCTGAAGAAGCTGATCGAAGGACGCTGGCTGACGGCCAATGCGGTGGTCGGACTCTATCCGGCCAATGCAGTGAATGACGACGATATCGAGTTCTACGCCGATGAGTCACGCAGCAGCGTGGCTCTGACCTGGTACGGCCTGCGCCAGCAAACCGAGAAGCAGACGGTGGACGACGTGCTGCGTCCCAGCCGCTGCCTGGCCGATTTCGTCGCCCCCAAAGGCCTGGCAGCTGACTATGCAGGCCTGTTTGCGCTGACCACGGGAATCGGCGTGGACAAGCGCGAAAAACTGTTTGAAGAGGTGCACGACGATTACTCGGCGATTTTGCTCAAGGCCCTGGCGGACCGCCTGGCCGAAGCCTTTGCCGAGTGTCTGCACCAGCGCGTGCGCACCGACCTGTGGGGCTACGCGGCGCAGGAAGCGCTGGGCACGCAAGAACTGATTGCCGAAAAGTACCAGGGTATACGACCGGCACCGGGTTACCCGGCTTGCCCGGACCACAGTGTCAAGAAAGAAATGTTCGGTCTGCTGCAATGCCACGAGATCGGCATGGGACTGACCGGGAGTCTGGCCATGACACCGGCGGCCAGCGTCAGCGGCTTTTACCTGGGCCACCCGAAGAGCTGCTATTTCAACGTCGGCAAGATTGGCGAGGATCAACTCAGGGACATGGCACAGCGGCGTCAGCTCAGCGAGTTAGTACTGCAGCGTTTGCTGGCACCAAACCTGTAATCAATGGATTGCCGCGCTGCGCTCGCAATGACGAGTCATGGGTTCATGGTCCACCGCAGTTTCGGCCCCGAAACAGGGGGGCTCGCAATGACAAATAGAAATTGCAATAGCAAATAGAGGTCGCAATGGCGAGGCGCCAAGGGCTTGGCGCATGGCGTTATCGCGACTTTGCGGGCAGTTGAACTCTCCATGAACCGCAGCCCCACTTTCGTCATCGCGAGGCCGAAGGCCATGGCGATCCATGCAATCAACTTGCCAGTGCGTGGCGCTGCGCCAGCATCAGCGCAATGACACCGACCAGGCTCATCACCAGCAGCAGCCACAGTGCCTGCGTGTAGCCGCCCACGGGTGTCCACAACAAACCCACCATCAGCGGCGCACTGGCTCGTGCCAGCGCCAGTGGCAGGCCCAGCACGCCGTTCAGCGTGGCCACATGGTCACGGCTCACGTACTGGGCGATGGCGGTGCCCTTGACGATCGTCAGCATGCCGTTGCCCATGCCGTACAGCAGCACAAACAGCAGGACCCAGACCTGGCCCTCGCCCGACATGGGCACGGCCAGCAGGGCCATCAAGCCCAGCGGCAGCAGGCACGGTATGAGACGATTCGCCAGGTGCAGGTCAAAGTAGCGCTCAAAGAAGAACAGCAACAATCGCCCCAGCACCTGGATTGCGCCTATGCTCGCCGGAATCGCAATCACCCAGGCCTCGCTCATGCCGCCTTCCCGCAACAGGCTTACCATGTGCGCCGGTAGCGCAGCGGTCACTGCCATCATCAGAATGACGAAAACGCCAATCAGCAGGAAGGGCAGGCTGCGAACCAGTTGCCGCAAGCCCGGCTCTGTCCGGTCTTCATCGTCCTGGCGCTGTGCCCGGCGCGCCGGGGCGCCACGCAGCGCCAGCGCATGCAGGGGCGCGCACAGCAGCAGGTGAAAACCGGCCAGACAAACCAGCGCCTGGCGCCAACCCCAATTCGCGATCAGCCAGGCAGTAAACGGAATGAAGACCGTACTGGCCAGCCCACCCAAAAACGTCATGATGATGATGGAGCGGCGAAAGTCATTCGGAAAGCGGCGCGTGACGACGG
>SESH01062201.1_pt1 | contig 12843 bp, 9 predicted proteins | sample 3171561 | NCBI WGS metagenome assembly SESH01 (sample SAMN10866947, study PRJNA518727) | freshwater metagenome | biome: subpolar coniferous forest; feature: holomictic lake; material: water; isolation source: holomictic Lake 442 2011 16.5 m and 2014 13 m | place: Canada: near Kenora, Ontario
GCGGCGCGCGTCAATGGTGTTTTTTGCGCGGCGCCCCGCCGGCCCGAAACCCGGGGTCCGGCGCCGGCCGCCGGACCGGCCGGACGGGCGGGGAAAACCCGGCCCGCCGGCCCGCCGCCGCGGCTCCCGCGCACATTTCCCGCCTTGCGCATGCCTGCCGAGTGTCTTGCTTAGGCCTCTCGCCGTGCCGTCTGCCGACAAAAATTTCGTCCACCTCCATGTCCACTCGGACTACAGCCTCCTCGACGGCGCCTGCCGCATCGACCGGCTGATGGACCGGGCGGTCGAGCTGGGGATGGGCGCCCTCGCCCTCACCGACCACGGCAACCTCTACGGCGCGATCGAGTTCTACAACACGGCGAAGTCCAAGGGCATCAAGCCCCTCATCGGCTGCGAACTCTACCTGGTCGAGACCTCCCGGCTCGAGAAGCACGGCCGGGCCGACGACGAGGGCAAGGCCATCTTCCACCTCGGCCTGCTCGCGCAGAACCTCACCGGCTACCAGAACCTGCTCAAGCTCGTCTCCGACGCCCACCTCAAGGGCTTTTACTACAAGCCGCGCACCGACTGGGCCACGCTCGCGCAGCACGCCCCGGGGCTGATCGGCTTCACCGGCTGCCTCGCCTCCCTCATCCCGCAGCACCTCCTGCATGACCGCCCCGAGGACGCCCAGCGGGCCTGCGCCCGCTTTGTCGAGATCTTCGGCCGCGAGAATTTTTTCGTCGAGCTCCAGGACCACGGCATCCCCGAGCAGCGCAAGATCATCCCCGGCCTCCTCCAGCTCGCCGAGCAGTTCAACCTCAAGGTCATCTGCACGAACGACGTCCACTACGTCCGCAACGCCGATGCCGGCCCACACGACGCCATGCTCTGCATCCAGACCGGCGCGAAGATCGAGGACGAGAAGCGCATGCGCTTCGACGGCACCCAGTTCTACCTGAAGTCGCGCGACGAGATGGCCAAGCTGTTCCTCGAGGTGCCCGAGTCCGTGCGGAACACCCAGCTCGTCGCCGAAATGTGCGACCTGACCATCCCCTTCCCCAAGGGGAGCGAGCGTTATCCCCGGTACCCGCTGCCCACCGAGGTCCGGACCGACCGCGCCGGCTATCTCCTCGACCTGTGCGTCGCCGGCCTCCGGCGGCGCTACGGCGTGGACTACGCCGCGCCGGCCGCGGCCGCCGATCCCGCCCGGGCCCAGACGCTCGTCGCCCGCCTCGATTTCGAGCTCAGCATCATCGGCAAGACCGGCTTCATCGACTATTTCCTCTTCGTCTGGGACTTCATCGACTGGGCCAAAAAGCAGGGCATCCCGGTCGGCCCCGGCCGCGGCTCCGGCGCCGGCTGCATCGTCGCCTACCTCCTCGGCATCACCAACCTCGACCCGCTGCGGTTCAAGCTCCTCTTCGAGCGCTTCCTCAACCCCGAGCGCGTCTCGCCGCCGGACTTCGACATCGACTTCTGCATGCGCCGCCGCGGCGAGGTCATCGACTACGTCCGCCAGAAATACGGTAACGACTGCGTCGCCAACATCATCACCTACGGCACCCTCGGCGCCAAGATGGTCATCCGCGACGTCTCGCGCGTCCACAACCTGCCCTACGCCGAGGCCGACCGGCTCGCCAAGATGATCCCCGACGAGCTCAACATCTCGCTGGCCGACGCCCAGCAGAAGTCCGCCGAGCTCCGCGACGAGGTGGCGAAGAACCCCGTCGCCCAGAAGATCTTCAACCAGGCGCTCGTGCTCGAGGGCATGGTGCGCAACACCGGCAAACACGCCGCCGGCATCATCATCACCGACCGGCCCCTGGAGGAGTTCGTCCCGCTCACCCTGCAGGAGGGCGACGTCACCGTGCAGTACGACATGAGCGCGGTGTCCAAGCTCGGCCTGCTGAAGATGGACTTCCTCGGCCTCAAGACGCTGACCGTCATCGCGGATGCGATCGACAACATCCGGCGCACGGCCGACCCGCGATTCGACCTCGAGGCGGTCGGGTTTGACGACCCGCGGACCTACGCCCTGCTCAACACCGGCCGCACCACCGGCGTGTTCCAGCTGGAGTCCACCGGCATGCAGGCGCTCTGCCGCCAGATCAGCCTGGCCTCGATCGACGAGATCGTCGCGCTGATCGCGCTCTACCGCCCGGGCCCGATGGAGTGGATTCCCGACTACGTGCGCGGCAAGAAGGACCCGAGCACGGTCACGTTCCCGCACCCGCTGCTGGAGGAGGTCTGCCGCGAGACCTACGGCGTGATGGTCTACCAGGAGCAGGCGATGGAGGCGGCGAAGATCATCGCCGGCTACACGCTCGGGGGCGCGGACATGCTGCGCCGCGCCATGGGCAAGAAGGACCCCGTGGCCATGGCCCAGGAGCGCGACAAGTTTGTCGCCGGCGCGAAGCGCACGAACGCGATCGACGAGAAGACGGCCAACTCGATCTTCGACATCCTGAACAAGTTCGCCGGCTACGGGTTCAACAAGTCCCACTCCGCCGCCTACGCCGTGCTCAGCTACCAGACGGGCTACCTCAAGGCGAACTACCCCGTGCAGTTCATGGCCGCCATGCTCTCCAGCGAGCTCGGCAACTCGGAGAAGGTCTCCCACTTCGTCGCCGAGTGCGAGTCGATGGGTCTGCAGGTGCTCGGCCCCGACGTGAACGAGAGCCGCGAGAACTTCACGCCGGTCGGCGACAAGATCCGCTTCGGGCTCGCCGGCATCAAGGGCGTGGGCGAGCAGGCCGCGCAGAAGATCATCGCCGAGCGCACCCAGCACGGCCCGTTCCGCGACTTTGCCGACTTTGTCTCCCGGGTCGACGCCCGCGCCCTCAACAAGCGCGTGCTCGAGCACCTCGTCAAAACCGGCGCCTTCGACTTCAGCGGCGCGCCCCGCAAGCCGCTCTGCGACGGCCTCGACGCCGCGCTCGCCACCGTCGCCGCCGCCGCCCGCGACAAGGCCTCCGGCCAGAACACGTTCCTCGACGTGCTGGCGGAGGAGGCGCCCCCGCCCCCGGGCGGCGCCCCCGCCCCCGGCCTGATCCGGCACGGCACCGCCGGCGACTTCACCTCGGCCGAGCGCCTGCAGTTCGAGAAGGAGCTCCTCGGCTTCTACGTCTCCGGCCACCCGATGAACGTCTACACCGGGCTGGTCGAGGCCATCAACACGTTCACCGAGGACGAACTGCTGCGGCTCGGCGACCGCACCGAGTTCCGGCTCTGCGGCCTCGTCTCGAACATCACCAAGAAGCTCGCGAAGAAGGACAACCGCCCGTGGGCCGCCTTCACCCTCTCCAGCAAGCGCGCCTCGCTCCAGCTGAACATGTTCGCCGACGCCTACGCCGCCTACGCCCCGAGCCTGCTGAACGACACCCCCGTGCTGGTGCAGGGCAACATCATCGGCGGCCACGACGGCACCCGCATCAACATCAAGGAGTGCTACCAGCTCGACGGGTTCGTCACCGGCATCATCCGCAAGGTCACCTGGCTCCTCCACCCCGACCATCCGGAGCTGCCCGCCTTTTTCCGCCAACTGCGCGACACGATCAACCAGCAGCCCGGGGACACGCGCATGGAGTTCGCCTTCGTCTTTCCAGACCGGGCAGCCCCGGTCGCCGAGGCCAGCGGCGCGCTGGGCTGGAAGCTCACCGCCGCCGTCTTCCAGGAGTTCCGCGCCCATCCCGCCGTCGCCGGCGTGCAGCTGGAGAGCAAGCGCCTGGAGCTGAAGCAGGACCGCCGGTGGGGCAAGCGGGGGTGACCCCGGCCCACGGCGGGCCCCGCGCGGGGCGCCGGGACCCCGCCCCGGGGCGCCATTTCGGGGTTTGTGCTTCGGGCCCTTCGTGTGCTTGGTGGGGCCCACATGCCCGATCAAGCCACCCTCAACCACGCCGCCCAGGTCCTCGCCGGCATCTCCGCGGACCAGCGCGCCGACACCGCGCTGCGCTTCTATTTCGAGGGCCGCCGCTACCTCCAGCCGCCGGTGAAGCGCATCATCAGCCACACCGTGTTTGTCTACTTCCGCTGGCTGTCCTGGCTCGACCCCAAGGCCTCCCCGCAGAAGCGGCTGGAGCAGGCCGTGGCGCTGCATGAGCGCTTCCTCGCCGACCCCAAGGCCATCAAGGCCGAAACCCTCGCCGTCCGCGCCGTGCCCGCCTGGCTCTGGACCGAGCTGGACTTGCCCGACCCGGCGGGCGACGCCGCCGCCAAGGGCGACTACCTCCGTCAGCTGCAGCGCGATCCGGCCCTCTGGCTCCGCGCCCGGCCCGGCCGCGGCGCCGCGCTCGCCAAGTCCCTCTTCGCCTGCACTCCCGCCGACCAGACGCCCGACGCGCTGCGCTTCACCGGCACCCAGGACCTCTTCAAGACCGAGCAGTTCAAGACCGGCGAGTTCGAGATCCAGGACCTCGCCTCCCAGCTCGTCGGCCACGCCGCCGCCCCCCAGCCCGGCGAAACCTGGTGGGACGCCTGCGCCGGCGAGGGCGGCAAGACGCTCCACCTCGCGGACCTGATGCAGAACAAGGGGGTGGTCTGGGCCACGGACCGGAATGAGAAGCGGATCGACACGCTGAAGCGCCGGGCCGCCCGGGCGAAGCTCTTCAATTTCCGAACCGAGTTCTGGGACGGCGGCTCGCGCCTCCCGACCAAGGCCAAGTTCGACGGCATCCTGCTCGACGCCCCGTGCAGCGGCGTCGGCACCTGGCAGCGCAACCCGCACGCCCGCTGGACCACCACGCCGGACGACGTCCGCGAGCTGGCCGCCACCCAGCTCGCCCTGCTCCACCAGGTCGCCGGCTCGCTCAAGCCCAAGGGCCGGCTGTTCTACGCGGTCTGCACCCTCACCCGGAGCGAGACCACGGCGGTCGCGGACGCCTTCGCCGCCGCGCACCCGGAGCTGGAGCCCCTGCCGCTGGCCATCGCCCCGGCCGGGGCGCCCGACCCCTCGCGCGTCACCCTCTGGCCGCAGGCGATCAACGCCAACGGGATGTTCATCGCCGGCTGGCGGCGGAAATCCGCCTAGGGCGGCGCGGCCGGCCTGAAGCCCCCTGCCCGCCGCGCCCGCGTCTCGCCGTGAGCAAAATCTCCCGCCAGGTCGTCCGCGACGACTTCAACGACCTGCTGGCCGTGATGCACTACACCCGCGCCGCCCACCGGCTCGGCCTGTGGGCCTCGGAGCGGATCCTGCTCGAGCGCTGGTTCCCGGACCCGCAGGCGCGGCTGCTGGAGGCGGGCTGCGGCGCCGGCCGGGTGGCGGTCGCGCTCTGGGAGCTGGGCTACCGGCAGCTGCACGCCTTTGATTTCGCCGCGGAGCTCCTCGCCCAGGCCGAGAGCCTCGCCCTCGAGCGCGACGCCCGGATCACGCTCTTTCCCGCCGATGCGACCGCCCTCGGCTCCTGCGCGGCCCTCCGGGGCCAGGTTTTCGACGGGGTGCTCTTCATGTTCAACGGGCTGATGCAGATCCCGCTGCGGCGGAACCGGCGGCGGGCGCTGCGCGGGCTGGCGGCGGTGTGCCGGGCGGGCGCGACGTTCCTGTTCACGACCCACGACCGCAACAGCTCGCCGACGGAGCAGGCCCTGTGGCGGCTCGAGGCCCGGCGCTGGGCGGAGGGCCGGCAGGACCCCCGGCTGCGGGAATACGGCGACCGCTATTTCACGGAGGAGGGCACGGGCCGGACCTTCATGCACCTGCCCGACCGGGCGGAGATCCTCGCGGACCTGGCCGCGACCGGCTGGACCCACGCGTTCGACACGATGCGCCGCGAGGTCGCGGCGGAGTCCCGCGCCGTGCGGGATTTCTCCGACGACTGCCGGTTCTGGGTGGCGCAGCGGGCCTGAGCCCCGCGGCGGCGGACGATCAGCTCCGGCTCCAGACGAGCGGGAAATGCTTCCCCTCGAGCATCGCCCCGTCGGCGACCTCGACGAACGGCTTCATGCAGTGCGTGCCCGCCGCGACGTAGCGCGTCTCATCCGTCATGAAATGCAGCGCGATCGCCCGGCGCGGGCGGCCGCTGGTGTTGGCGTGCGAGCCGTGCCACGTGAGCGCATGGTGGTAGTGCACCTCGCCCTTTTTCACCGGGCAGGTGCGCACGGTGACGGGATGGCCGGCAAACTCCTTCGGCACGTCCGCGGCGAAATCCTTCCACGTGGCCAGGTACTTCATGTGGTCGCCCCAGAGGTGCGAGCCCGGGACCATGCTCATGCAGCCGTTGTCCACGTCGACATCGTCCAGCGCGACCCAGGCCGTGACCTCGGTCATCGGCGCGATGATCGGCCACAGGGGCGCGTCCTGGTGCCACATGTTCACGCCGCCGGTGGCCGCGGGCTTGTACTGGATCTGGTCATGCCAGATCCGCAGGGCGTTGGCGCCGGTGAGCTGGGCCATTTCCTCGCCGATGACCGGCTGGCGCGTGAGCCGGGCAAAGGCGGGGCTGGCCTCCCAGATGTTCACGATCTGCCAGACCGGCGCCGCCTCGTTGCCGGTGAAATTGTGGCAGAGCACCGGCTGCGGGACGTCCGCGCGCCCGCGCTGGTCGATGACGCGCAGGGTCTCCGCGCGGAGTTCCTCGACGACCGCGTCGGAGAGCACTTTGGCCCCGCGGAGATAACCTTGGGATTTGAATTCGGCGATTTGGGCAGGGGTCAGCATGGGACGACCACATTGCCGCGCGGCCGGCCCCTGTCATCCGCCGATCCATGGCCGCGGCGCGCAGCTGTTGGCTGTTATTCCTGCCCGCCCGCCAGCAAGGCGTCGCGGTAGTGGGCCGGCGCCAGGCCGTCCACCCGCCGGAACACCTTGCTGAAGTGGCTCGTGTCCCGGAATCCCGTCCGCGCCGCCACCTCCTTCACCGCCAGGCGGCTGTCGGCCAGCAGCCGGCGTGCCTCCTCCACCCGCAGCCGGCGCAGGTAGTCCAGCGGCGGGTAACCCGTGACCTCGCGGAAGAGCGCCTGCAGCCGGCTGGGGCTCAGCCCCGAGGCCCGTTCCAGCGCGGGATGGTCGATCCGCCGCGCCAGGTTTTCCGTCATGAACCGCGCCACCGCCTGCACCCGCGCCTGGTCGCGCCCGGCCGTCTCGCCGGGCCGCGCCTGGCCGGGCTCCGCCAGCAGTGCCAGCAGGACGCCCGCGAGGTGCACGGTCGCCAGCGCCGGGCCCAGGACCTGGGCCGAGGCCTGGGCGACAATCACGTCGTTCAGCGCGCGGGCCAGCCGGTGGCCGGAAAACAGCCGCCGCTGGGTCGCAATCCGCAGGCCATGGGTGAACAGCACCCGGTAGGGGCGGCGCCGCTCCAGCCCCTGGGCCGCCGGCGGCACGTCGGCCGCAAAGTCGAAGTGCACCGCCACGTGCTCGGACGGCGCGTCCTCCTCGGCGAAAAAGGCATGCGGGGCGAAGGGCGGGATGAACAGCAGGTCGTGCATCGCGTAGGGCCGGCGCACGCCGTCGAGCACCCACTCCCCGCGGCCCCGCACGATCAGGACCAGCTCGTGGTCGAAGATGATCCGCTCCGGAATCACGAGGGAGCCCGGGAGCCGGTGGGCGATGCGGACCACGGGTTGGAGCTGCCCGGGGCGGAGCCGGTGGACCCGGGGCCGGCCGAGCGGTCCGAACGGCGCCCGCCGCTCGACCTTGGGGCCAGGGGAAATCCGGGCCGCCGCCCGCGTCGCTGCACACATGGCGGCAGGCTGGCGGGTTCTCCCCTGAATTCAAGCCGCCGTCGCGCCGGGGGGCCGGGCCCGCGGCCCGCGCCCAGGCGCGAGGTGAGACTTGCCCCGGCGGTCCCAACCCGTAGCGTGCTGCCTCCATGTTTGCCAGCCTGACAGATCGATCTTGGTTGTGGCTTGCCGCCGAGTGCTACCTCGCGGGCCTGCTGCTCGGCACCTATTTCGTGGTGCGGGGCGGCCGCCGGTCCGGGGGCTGGATCAACGCCATCATCGCCGCCGGCTACCTGTTCCAGCTCATCGGGCTCTCCCTGCGCGGCCGCGCCGTGGGCGGCTGCCCGCTCGGCAACACCTTCGAGATCTTCCAGTTCACCGCCTGGTCGGCGATCACGCTCTACTTCTTCGTCGGCGTCACCTTCCGCCTGAGCCTCCTCGGCTATTTCACCTCCTCCCTCGCGGCGGCCGTGACCCTGCTGTCGCTCTCAATCCCCGCGTGGGACGCCACCCGGCGGGCGCACATCTTCGGGGGCAACGCCTGGATCGAGCTGCACGCCGCCCTCGCGCTCTTCAGCTACGGCGTCTTCGCGCTCCTCGCGCTGACCTCCGGCATGTTCCTCCTGCGCCATTTCTCGCTCAAGTCCAAGCACCCCGGCGGCCCGTTCTCCTTCCTGCCCTCCATCCTCGACCTCGACCACATCAGCGTGCGGCTGCTGGTGGCCGGGGTGACGCTCATGACCACCTCGCTGGCGGTGGGCGCGGTCTACTGGCTCCGCGAGCCGGAGCGGGTGAACCTGACCAAGCTGCTGGTCACCGTCGCCATCTGGGCCGCCTACACTGCGGCGCTCGGCCTGCGCCTGCGCGGCCGCCTGCTGTCCAAGCGCTTTGCCTGGGTCGGGGTCGGCCTGTTTGCCGCCGCCCTGCTGTCCCTCTGGCCGATTGATGCCAGTCGCTACCCCCGCGAGGGGAAACCCCCCGCCCCGGCGGCGCCCCGATGAGCGACCACAGCCTCTTTGTCCTCGGGGCGACCCACCACACCGCGCCCCTGGCCGTGCGTGAGCGGCTGTCGCTCGGCGCCGAGGGGGCCGCGGCGCTGCGGGCCGAGCTGGCCGCCCTCCCGGGTCTGGAGGAGTTCACCCTGGTCAGCACCTGCAACCGCATCGAGTTCTACGGGGTCGCCGCGACGCCCGGGGTGGCGGCCGAGGTGCAGCAGGTCTTCTGCGACCGCCAGCAGTTCACCGCGGCGGAGTTCGAGCAGTTCCGCCTGAGCCTGTCCGGGCCCGGCGCGCTGCAGCACCTGCTGGAGGTGACGGCGGGGCTGGACTCGCAGATGCTGGGGGAGACGGAGATCTTCGGCCAGGTGAAGGCGGCGTATGGCGCCGACCAGGCCCAGGGGCACACCGGGGCGGTGCTGAACCGGGTGTTCCAAAAGGCCTTCCAGGCGGCGAAGCACGTCCGCACGCACACCGCGATCACCGAGGGCCAGGTCAGCATCGCCAACGTCGCGGTCGAGCTGGCGGGGAACATTTTCGGCAGCCTCGCCCACACGCGCATCCTGCTGCTCGGCGCGGGGGACATTGGGGAAAAGACGGCCAAGGCCTTCCAGAGCCGCGGCGCGGCGGGGCTCTCCGTCGCCAGCCGGCGCCTCGAGCGCGCGATGGAGCTGGCCGACGCCCTCGGCGCCTTCGCGCTGCCCTTCTGGCTGATGCCGGTGAAGCTCGCCGACTTCGATGTCGTGGTCTGCGCCACGTCGGCGCCGGAGGCCGTCGTCACGCTCGCCGCGGTCCAGACCGCCATGGTCCGGCGCCCCGCCCGCCCGCTGTTTTTCATCGACCTCGCCCTGCCCCGGGACGTGGACGCCGCGGTGGCCGAGCTGGAAAACGTGTTTGTCTACAATCTCGACGACCTGGCGAAGATCGCGGAGGAGAACCGCGCCGCGCGGGCCGCCGAAATCGGCAAGTGCCGGGCCCTGCTGACGGAGCGCGCCGCGGCGCTGTGGCGGCAAATCGAGCCCCGGCTGCAGGCCGGGGCGGGCGCCGACCCGGCGGGCGCCGGCGGCGGCGAGCCGGCGTAAAGCCCCAGGGCGGGGCCGCACTCTACAGCTGGCGGGCCAGCCAGTCCGCGGCGGTGCCGCCGGTCGGCTGGCTCAGCAGCCCCCGCAGGCGCGACGCCTGCTCCGCCGTGCGCGCCCGCCGCGCCGGGTCGGACACGCTGGCGCGCAACTCCGCCGCCAGCGCCGCCGGGGTCGCCGCGCCCTGCAGGTACTCCGGATACATCGGTTCCCGCAGCAGCAGGTTCGCAATGCCCAGATACTCCACCTGCACCAGCATCCGGCCCAGCCGGTAGGTCAGCCAGGTCGTGCGATAGGCGATGGCGCCGGGGATGCCCGCCAGCGCACAGTGCATGGACATGGTGCCGGAGCTGGTCAGTACCGCCGCGACCGCCACCGGCTGGCCGGTCGGCGCCAGCCGCACGTTCGCGGCCGGCCGGGCCGCCGCCAGCACCGCCCGGATCTCCTCGCTCGGGTAGAGCACGACCGCGGAGCGCTCCCCGAAGGCCCGGAAGCCGGCCAGGAGCGGCGGGAAGATCCGCGCCACGGCCTGCTGGCGGCTGCCCGGCAGGAGGAGCACCGGCCCGGCCGGGTCGAAGCTCACCGGCGGGACGTACTCCCGGCCCACGAACGGGTGGCCGACAAACTCCACCGGCAGCGAGGTGTCGGCATAACAGGCGACTTCAAACGGGAAGATGACCGCCAGCGCGTCGAGGTCGCGCGCCATGGTGAAGCGCCGCTGCGCCTTCCAGGCCCAGATCTGGGGGCTGATGTAGTAAAGCACCTTGAGGCTCCCGCCGCCCTTGACCGAGAGGCCGCGCGCGCGCAGGGCCGCGGCGAGCCGCAGGTTGAACCCGGGGTAGTCCACCAGGCACACCACCCGCGGCCGGTGCGCCTCGATCCAGCGCAGCAGCGCGTGGAACAGCGCGCGGAAGTAGGTGTAGCTTTTCAGCACCTCCACCAGGCCGACCACGGAAGACGCGGTCAGGTCGTGCAGCAGCTGCGCGCCCGCCGCCGCCAGCGCCGGGCCGCCCAGCGCCGCCACCACCAGCCCGGGCTGGCTCGCCCGCAGCTCCCGCACCATCCGCGCCCCGTGCTCGTCCCCCGAGTGCTCGCCCGCCACGACCAGCAGGTCCACCCGGGCGCCGGCCGGCGGCGGCAACTGGAGCGGGGGCGTCATGCGCCGGCCGGGGTTGGCCCCGCGCCGCGCGGGGAGGAGAGCCGGGAGGGACGGCCGTTCATTTTTGTCCGGCGCGGATCTGCTCCGTGATGGTGATCGCCACCTCGAGCGCGCTCTTGCCCAGCGCGCCGCCGACCTTGGGCTGCTGGGCCCGGGCGACGCTGTCCACAAAGTGCGCCAGCTCCAGCGCCAGCGGCTCGCCCTTCTCGATCGGGATCTCCTGCACCGGGATCGCGCTGAGGTCGCCGGCCTTCACCAGGCCGATCTTCATCTTCAGCCCGTAGGCGAGGATGTCGCGCTTCTTCAGGAGGTGCCCCGCCTGGTTCATGAAATCCAGCGAGAGATACGCGTCCGACTGGAAGATCCGGATTTCCCGCGCCTTCTTCGTGCTCAGGCGGCTGGCGCTGAGGTTCGCCACGCAGCCGTTCTGGAACTGGAGGCGGGCGTTGGCGATGTCCTCGCTCGGGGACAGGACCGACAGGCCGACGCTGTCGATCCGGACGATCGGCGACTTCACCAGCTCGAGCACGATGCCGATGTCGTGGATCATCAGGTCGAGCACCACCCCGACCTCCGTGCCGCGCGGCTGGTAGGGCGCGAGCCGTTCCGTGGTGATGTAGCGTGGCTGGTCGATTTCCTTCTCGAGGAAGCTCATCACCGGGTTGAAGTGCTCGATGTGCCCGACCTGCACGAGGCAGCCGTGCTGCCGGGCCGCGGCGAGGACCCGCTCGGCCTCGGCCAGCGACGCGCACAGCGGCTTCTCGATCAGCAGGTGGGTGTGCAACGCCAGCAGCGGCAGGGCGACCTGCGCGTGGCGGTCGGTCGGCACCACGACGGAGACGGCGTCACAGGCCGCGCCGAGCTCCTCCAGCGTGGCGAAGCGGCGGCACTGGAACTTCGCGCTGATCTCCTGCGCCCGGGCGTCGCTGGGCTCGTAGATCCCGACCAGCTCCGCCCCGGGCAGGGACGCGTAGATGCGCGCGTGATGCTGGCCGAGGGAGCCAACGCCGGCGACGCCGCAGCGGATGTTCGGGGATGCCATGAGCGAACGGTACCGGCGCCCCTCCGTAATTCGATCCGAAAAAATCGCCCGCCCGAGACCTCTTGCCACCCGGGACACCCCCACGGGACGGTCGGCCGGAAGTTCGCGCCCCACCCACCGTGCGACCTCGGCGGCCCGGCGCAGCGTCCCGCTCCCGGCCAAAAAATACCAGCGGAGGCTCGTGTCCGCGCGATCTTTCCCCAACGGATGTGGGCGCTGGTTCGACCCCTCCTCCCCCCTCCCGCTTGTCCCATGACTCCTGCCGCCGGATTGACCACCCCGCTCTCGACCACTGAGACCGCCGACCTGCTGGCGCGCTTTTACCGCGACGGCTGGGTCGTGGTTCCCGGCGTGCTGAGCCCCGGTGAATGCGCCGCCCTGCGCGAGCTCGCCGACCAGCTAGCGGTGCGCAGCCCCTCGTTCGTCATTCGGAACCCCGAGGAGACAGATATCGCGTTTGCCGGTCTGTTCATCCGGGAGCCGATTCTATCGCTCGTCCAGGCGATCCTCGGGCCGGCCTGCCGCTTCTGCGGCCAAAACGTCATCCGCAACCTGCCGGGCCAGGCGATTGCGCACTGGCATGTGGACGACCAGCTCGAATACCCCCTGCCCGCGGAAGTGCCGCGGTGGGACGCCCGGGTCCGCCTGCCCCTCACCTGGTTCAGCGTGCAGGTCCCGCTCAGCGACCTCGACTCGGTCGACGACGGACCGACCGAGGTCGTGCCGGGCAGCCACTACTCGGGTCGCATCCCGCCCCCAGTCGATCCGGTCTTTGAGGGCCGCGGCGCGGTGCCCGTGCTGTGCCGGGCTGGCGACATTTATCTTTTCAATCACCAGGTCTGGCATCGCGGCCGGCCCAACACCGGAACGCGGACCCGCTATCTGATGCAGCTCCAATACGCCCGGGGCGACAGCCTCGCTTGGCGGTGTCAG
>SESH01066103.1_pt1 | contig 12842 bp, 6 predicted proteins | sample 3171561 | NCBI WGS metagenome assembly SESH01 (sample SAMN10866947, study PRJNA518727) | freshwater metagenome | biome: subpolar coniferous forest; feature: holomictic lake; material: water; isolation source: holomictic Lake 442 2011 16.5 m and 2014 13 m | place: Canada: near Kenora, Ontario
AAGGACCACCGAAACATCATCCGCCTGCAGCCGCTTGAGGCCTTCTTCGGCGGACCGGACCGGCGCCGTACGCGTGAAATAGCGAGGCGACCCGGCAAATTGTTCGAGATAAGCGCGACTTTCCGGCGACTGATCGAGATCGAATGAGGCGTACCGAATGTGTTCGATATCGGTGGTGATCCCGAATCCGAAGACGAGCATCAAAAGCGAAGAGCCCAAGAACGAGAAAACCAATCGGACCGGATCGCGAAGGATCTGCATGGTTTCATTGCGGGCATACGCGAACATCCGGCCGAGCCGCAACCGAAAACCCGATAGCGCCGGGGCCTTTAAGGCCGCAGGAGGTACAGCCGCAGGCGCGCTTTCGGAAGCCTTGTCTTTGCTTATGGCCCCGGAGGCGGCATCGGCAACGGCATCCTCCATGCAGCCGATGAATGCTTCCTCAAGGTTGGCGGCACCGCGCGTTTCGATCAGCTTTTGCGGGGCGTCACAGGCCAGCACTTTTCCGGCGTTCATAAGTGAGATCCGGTCGCAGCGCATGCCTTCGTTCATGAAGTGCGTCGTGATGAAGATCGTCACTCCCTGATTTCGCGAAAGGTCGATCAAGAGTTCCCAGAAACTGTCCCGCGCGATAGGGTCGACGCCTGAAGTCGGTTCATCCAGGATCAATATTTTGGGTTCATGCAGCACGGCCACTGCCAGCGAAAGCCTTTGCCGCAAACCCATGGGGAGAGAATCGGCCAGCGAATCGAGATGGGGCCCCAGCCCGAATTTTTCGACGAGTTCTTTGATGCGTTCCTCCGCCTTTTTAGACGGAATGTGATAAAGGAGAGCATCCAGCACCAGGTTCTGGCGAACGGTCAGCTCGCCGTAAAGCGAGAACGCCTGCGTCATGTAGCCGAGTTTTTTCCGCACTTCGATACTTCCAGCTTCGACGGAACTTCCAAAGAGTGTCGCGGTGCCTTCGGTAGGCGGGAGTAGTCCTGTCAGCATTTTCATGGTGGTGGATTTGCCGCAGCCGTTTGAACCCAGAAATCCGAAGATCTCTCCGCACTCGATCGACAGACTGACATGGTCCACCGCCGTGAAGCTGCCAAAGCGCCGAGTGAGTCCCTTGGCGTCGATGACGATCTCCGATCTTCCGGCCGCGCGCGGCGGGATGGTGAGTTCCGTGTGCCCGCTACGTTTTTCTTCCGGAAGGAGTCCGATGAAGCACGCCTCCAGATCTTTTGTGCCCGTCCGCTTCATCAACTCGGCCGGAGTTCCCGTGGCCAACACCTTTCCGCCATCCATCACAATGATCCAGTCCCACTTTGCCGCTTCATCCATGTAAGCGGTGGAAATGAGTACGCTCATGCCGGGACGGCCGGCCCGAATGTCATCAATGAGCGTCCAAAATTGCCGGCGCGAGAGCGGATCGACGCCGGTAGTGGGTTCATCAAGAATCAGGAGATCTGGTTCATGGACCAAAGCTCCGCAGAGCCCTACTTTTTGCTTCATTCCGCCCGAAAGCTTGCCGGCAGGACGGTCGGCAAACGGAGCGAGCCCCGTAGCACTCAGTAATGCTTTGATGCGGACCGGACGTTCCGCGGGAGACAACCCGAAAAGTTGCGCCATGAAATCGACATTGTCGTAGACGCTCAGTTCCAGATAAAGGTTCTTGCCGAGTCCCTGCGGCATGTAGGCGATCCGGGGGCATGCGCTGCGCCGGTGCGCTCCGTCCGCCATGTTACCATCGAGGACGGTCACCTTCCCTTGTTGTATCTTTTTCGATCCGGCGATTAGGGCCATGAGCGTCGATTTGCCGACGCCGTCAGGACCAATGATGCCAACCATGAGGCCGCTCGAGATCTCGAGGGAAATATCGTCTAGGGCCGAGACCTTACCATAACGGTGAGTGACGTTTTGAATGGAAACGACCGGTTTACCACCGGAGGCAAATCGAGATAGTTGAAAAGCGGATGTCTCCACCATGAGTTTCCCAAGCCGATCTTTAGTTTTTTTAATTTATTTCTGGTCTGTCTTTTTGACGGGCTGGACAAGGTCCTGGAGCCAACTGGGCCAGACGGCAGATTCTTTAATTTTGACATACCCGACACCGCGAACGCCCGTCTTGACACGTTCAATGTAACCGGAGACCAGCTCCTGGGGCACCTGGATCTTGACCCGGAACATCAGCTTGTCGCGCTCGCTCTTTGTCTCGACCTGTTTGGGAGTGAATTGAGCTTCCGGGGAAACAAAGCTGACATATCCGGCCGCCGCGCGACCGGGAGCATAGTCCACGGTGAGCCTTGCTTCGGCACCGACCTTAAGGCCGCCGGCCTGTTCGGAGGGAAGATATATTTCCATATAGACATCTTCCAGATTCACTACCGTGAGAGCTTTCCCTCCGGCCGCGAGCATTTCACCGGGCTCCGCCAGGCGATAAAGCACTCTTCCAGTCACGGGAGACTTGAGGGTCGCGTCATCAATGTGCGTTTGAATCGTCGTCACATTCGCCTGCGCGACTTCGACCTCTTGCTTGGCCGTCCGGAGTTGCGCTTCTGCTTCCGCAAGAGCGGCCGCGGAGGTCTGGACCGACGTGTTACGCTCATCAAACTCACGCTGAGAAAGAGCATTCTGTTCGACAAGTTTACGGGTGCGTTCAAACTCAAGCTGGGCATTGTCCACCAGGCTCTTTTGCCTGACGACCGCGAAATTGGCGCTTGCCACGCGTTCTTGCGAGCTTGCTACTTGCAATTTGGCCTGGTTCAGTTGGGAATCGAATGTGGCGGTATCCAGACGCACCAGCACCTCACCCGGCCTCACGAGATCACCTTCATCTACAAGGATCTCTTTAACCCTGAGCGCATCCTTGGCAACCGCATCCACGAGTTTCGCTTCGATGCGGCCGTTCCCCGAGGCGATCCCCTTAGGCAGTGCGGACTCCTTCGCCTTCCATTGCTGATAGCCAAAGAATGCCCCAGCTGCGATAACGAGTAAAAGAATGATCAATTTTATAAACTTCGGAGATGTGATCTTTTGCATAGTTGACTCCTGGGTTAACGATTTAAAAAATTTTATACTGCCGGCTCCTCATGACGCTTCGACCGCCGAAAAGGAAAGAAGGTGTAAAGTTCTATTCGTTATTAACATTGTCTGTTTCTCGAACTCCTTCTTTTTCCTAGGTACGCTGGGCTGCGTCAAAAAAACGGGCAGCTCATTCGTTCAGACTCTCAAACCTCATGTTTTCTTGAAGAACCGGCACGAGTCAACTCAAAGCGATCCAGGACTTTTTCCTGGAACGCTTGCATGTAAAGGAAAAGACCGGGGGTCACAAAAAGCGTCACCACCTGAGAAAAAGCCAAACCTCCGACCACCACCAGCCCGAGGGGGATACGAGAAGAACCGTCTGCGCCATAACCCAGCGCGATCGGAAGCGCGCCCATGATCGCCGCAAGTCCCGTCATAAGGATCGGCCGAAAGCGCACAACACTTGCGTCGTGGATCGCGTCAAAGTTGCTCTTCCCTTCCGCGAGGCCCTGATTGGCAAAGTCCACCATCATGATGCCGTTTTTGGCTACGATCCCGAGCAACATAAAGATCCCGACATACGCATAAAGAGACATCTCGGAGTGAAAGAGCCAAAGAGTGGCAAGACCGCCGAGCGTCCCCACCGGAAGCGTTGTGATGATCGTGAACGGATGGACATAACTTTCATACAGAATACCGAGGATCACATATTTGATAAGGATCGCGATCAGAATGAGGAGAGTAAGACTCGCGATAGCATCCGAAAATTCCTCTGCCTCTCCCTGCAATTTTCCGGTGACTTCAGCTGGAAGGATCTTCGCCGCCGTCTCCTCAATAAATTTCGTCGCATCTCCTAGAGGAACGTCATCCTTGAGATTGAACGAGATCGTCCCCGAGTTCAGCTGCGCGTCATGCGGCACGTTCTGAGGGGTCACAACTTCGGTCCATTCCAGCACCGACCTTAAGGGCACCATCTTCCCCGTGGCGCTCGCTCGGACATAGACGCGGGAAAGGTCCTCGGGAACTTTCTGGTATTCTTTCTCAAGCTCCACGATCACCTGATATTGATCGATCTGGGTTTTATAAAGCGTCACTTTGCCTTGGGCATATGCGAGTGACAAGGCATATTCGATATCCTGTGCCGTGATTCCTAAGGTCGAGGCCCGATCCCGCAGAATCGCCGCCTTCAAGGTCGGCAAGTTCAACTTGACGCTGTTCTGCACATCCAGAAATCCGGGATGGGCTCGCAATTCCTTTTCAAGCTGCATCGCGCCCTCATAGACTTTTTGCTGGTCGGCACCGCGCAGGGTATAGGAATACCGGCTTCCGGAAGCGGTACTGTCGCCGCCCGTGCTGATCTGAAGCGAAGGCGTTGCCTTGATAAACGCGAACCCTCCTGCGATCTTTGCCAGCTTGCCGCGAATCTCCGCAACAGCTTTCGCCATCGGGAGGCGATGATTCGGTTCCTTGAGCACGATATGAATGAACCCCGTACTCTGGTCAGAGCCGGTTTGAAGTCCCGAGGCGGTCAGCGTCCTTTCAATGTTAGGATCGGTCTCAAGGACCTTGTTCACCTGATCCTGATATTCACGGGCCTGTTTGGTCGAGGTCCCGAGAGGCATCAATGTGCCTCCCGTGATCGCGCCGCTATCTCCATCCGGAAGGAATGTCTGAGGCAGCACATTAAAAAAATAAACAGTCCCGGCAAGACATGCCACCCACAGAACGATCGTGATAAAAGGACGCATCAGGATCTTTTTCAGAAGGATGCTGTATCCCCCGATCACTTTATCCATGAAGGGGTTCATGATCCTCTGGATCCAGCTCTCTTTTTCTTTCCCTTCCTGCTTGGCCTTCAACATGCGCGCGCACATCATCGGGCTGAGCGTAAGAGACACGACGCCCGAACAAAGGATCGTTACAACCACCGTGATCGCGAATTCCCTGAAGATCCTGCCGACCACTCCTCCCATAAATACCAGCGGAATAAAAATAACAGCCAAGGAAAGCGTCATGGAAATGATGGTGAAGGTGATCTCCTGAGCGCTTTTAATCGCGGCGGGAAAAGGCTTCATGCCTTGTTCGATAAGACGGACCGTATTCTCAAGCACCACGATCCCGTCATCCACCACGAAACCCACAGCAAGGATGATCCCCATGAGTGACAGGTTGTCCAAGCTGAAGTTGAGGGCCTTCATGACAAGGAACGAGGCAATAATAGAAACCGGCAACGTCATCGCGGGAATGATCGTATCCGACAGCCGGCCAAGGAACAAAAAGATGACGAGGATCACAAGCGCCAGAGCGATCAGGATCGTGGTCTTGACGTCATCGATCGATTCAATGATCGATTTGGATTTGTCATAATAAATGGACAACTGGACCGACCCCGGGATCTCGAGCTTCAGCGCTTCAACCGTTTGTTTGATCCGCTCGGCCAGACCGACCGTATTTGATCCCACCTGCCGGAAAACCGGGAGTATGGCCACGCCGGCATGCATCTTCTCGCCAGCTTGTTTCGTCGCCATGACATTCACGACATCGCTTTCCGTACTGTTCACGCACGTCGCAACGTCTCGCAACCGGATAGGAGCGCCATTCCGATAAGCCACGATCAGTGCTTCATACTCCTTGGCATCGATCATCTGGCCTTGCGGCTGGATTGAAAACGTACGCGCATTTCCGTTCAGACTTCCTCCGGGGATCGTCACGGTCCCCGTTTGAACCGCCCCGGCAATATCATTCAACCCGATCCCATAAGCCGCAAGCTTCGCGGGATCCACTTGGACACGGATCGCCGATTGCGAACCATAGACCTGGACCTGCGAAACACCTTCGATCATGGAGATCCTCTGGCCGATCGTCCGGTTCGCGTAATCATAAAGCTGGCCGGGGGTCAGGCTGTCGGAAGACACCATGAGATACATGATCGGTGTATCTGAGGGATTCGTTTTGGTATAAGTGGGCGGGGCCGGAAGATCGGTCGGGAGATTCGCCTGCGCGCGTGAAATCGCGGCCTGAACGTCCGGCGCCGCAAGGTCAATGCTCCGGTCCAGATCAAACGTAAGCATGATCTGGGTTTGACTGTCCGTGTTGGTGGAAATAATCGATTTGAGCCCTGGGATCTGCATGAACTGACTTTCGAGGGGCGCCGCTACCGTCGAAGCCATGGTGTCCGGACTCGCTCCTGGATAAGCCACCGTCACTGTGATGACGGGAGAATCCACTACGGGAAGATCGCTGATGGGCAGACTAAAGAATGCGGCAATGCCGAAAAGCATGACGAGCACCATGAGCAGCGTCGTCATGATCGGTTTTTTTATGAAGCTTTCCGTAAAACTCATCGTTTTTCCTTGTTTTCTATAGAAATAGGATCAGGGAACGTTTTGGGAAGATTCTCCAGGCTTTTGCTCAGCCGCCTGGGCCGGGATCTCTTTGACCGGCGTACCGGAGCTCAATCCCATTTGTCCCACGGTCACAACCTTCTCGCCTTTTTTGACACCGTCTTCAACCACGATATCATCCCCCTGCCGGCTCCCAACCTTTAGGAGCCGCAGGTCCGCTTTGCCCTCCGGCGTTACCACAAAAGCGAAGATCCCCTTCTGCCCTAATTGAGCGGCCGCGTAGGGAATCAACACAGCACCCTTCTGGATCCCGAGGATTAATTTTACATAAACGAATTGCCCCGCCCACAAGGCATTCCCATCGTTAGGAACGATGGCCCTGAGAGAAATAGTCCCTGTCGTGTTGTCGACCGCGTTCTCAATGAGTTTCAATTCCCCGACATAGGCCTTTCCATCGTCCGGGACCCGGACTTCCGCCTTCAAAATACCCGCGGCCATCGCATTGCGGATCGCTTGAAGCTGGCGATCGGTCACAGTAAAATCCACGTAGAGGGTATCGATCGCTTTGACATTGGCAAGGGTCGGACCGTTATTGGCGAGCACGATATTGCCCGGATCCACAAGCACTTTCCCCGTCACACCGTTGACAGGGGACTTGATCGAACAATAATCCAAGTTGATCTGCGCCAGAGCCAGTTCGGCTTTATCGAGTGTGGTTTTGGCTTCCGCCGCATCCACATCCGTTTCGTACTTTTCAAAGTCCTGCTGAGACACAAGCTCTTTACTGGCCAGGCCGCGATTCCGCTCCAGGGTATCTTTTTTCATTTTCATATCTACGTCATCGGCTCGCACAAGCGCCTTGGCTTTATCAAGCGCGGCCTTATATTCCGCGGGATCGATCGTAAAAAGAAGATCCCCTTCCGCGACCCTTTGACCTTGTTTAAAATGAGCCTGAAGAATCTTGCCTGTCACTTGGGACTTGATGTCCACATTGGCGAGCGCCGCTAAATTTCCAAAAGATTCAATGTAGAACGGAACATCCTTTTGGTCGGCCACGGCGGCTTGAACGGGTCGCGGCGGCATGGGAGGGATTTCTTTTTTCTCGGAGCAGCCATTTCCAAAGATCAAAAAAAACACTGCGAAAATAAAACTCGTCACCGCCGGGAACTTCAAAGGAAATAATCGCATTTTTTTAATTCTCCTATCTTTTCATTTAAAGCACGACTGTACCCGCCTCGGTCGCGGCAGCCTCTTTTTTCTCATTGATCGTACCGGTCGCATAAGCCACCTGGGCGAAGCTCGTGTAAAGTTCCTTTCGCGATTTGATCACCTGGCTACGGGCATCGGAAAGATCCGATTCGGCATTTAAAACATCCAGGATGCTTTTCAGGCCCGACTTGTAACCGTCCATGGAAAGATCGTACGAACCTTGTGAAGCATCCAGATAGGCTTTGCTGGCCTCGAGCTTCTGGGTGGCTGTCACAAAATTAAAATAGGCATCCCAAACATCCGCCGTGGCGCTCAGCTCTTTTTGGCGCAAATTTTCGAATTCGGCATCCGCATCGGCTTGAGCGGCTTTGATCTTGGAAACTGTATCAAACCCTTCGAAGATCGGCCAATCAACACTCACACCGGCCGTATAGCCGTAAGCGTGCTGCGTGTCATAATTCAAGCCGTGGCGACCGAAATATTGGTACCAATCGTTGGCTCCCGTCGTCTGAGTGTTCAAGGTCGGCCAGAGATCCGACTTCGCGGCTTTGATCGCGGCGATCTTGGCAGCCAGACTGGCGCGTTCCGAGGCTATATCGGGACGCTTCGCCAAACCTTCCTCGATCAACTGGCCCACTTCTTTTGTTCCCACCTTGAATTCCACATCTTTTTGAGGAAGCATGATATTAAGAGGTGTCCCGGCCGGAAAACCCAACACCTTTGCGAGATCCCCTTCGGCGGTCTTGAGATTTCCTTTGGCAGACTCTAATTGGTAGAGCATTTTCTGATAACTGGCGGTCGCTTGAAGCACATCCACTTTTGCCTGGATCCCCGCAGAAAATTTCGCACTTGTCGCATCGAGTGCGGCCTTAGCGTCCGTAACGTCCATGTGGGCGGCTTCAAGCAACGCGGTGGTGCTAAAAAAATTGAAGTAAGAGGAGGACACATCGAGCAGGAGCCTCTGGAAGGTCTGATTGAATTGGAAATTGGTCGCAAGCAATGTCTGAAAAGCCTGCTCCACCCTAGCGCTCCGACCTCCAAAATCCACTAGCATGTAGGCCAATTTCATGTTGGCGCCAATATCCCCTTGATTCAAACTCTGAAGAGGCCTATGAGAAACCGTATGAGCGGTATCAAAATTCTGCGCAACGGTCACGGTGGGATACCAAGCGCTCTGAGCTTCACCTACTTGGGCTTTGGCCAAAAGAGCCTGGTACCATGCCTGTTTGGTCGAAGGATTGTTCTCCAAAGCAAGGCCGATCAGTTCCACAAGTCTCATGGGTTTTTCGACGCTCGGTTTTCTTCCCTGCACCGCCGTAAGAACCGTTTCCGGCTTCTTGGACTGGTTGTACCACTGTGGGGGCGTCCACATTTCCGAATGTTTCACGGGGACTTCCAGAGTCCTGCAGCCTGAAAAAGAGATAAGAAGGGGTGATAAAAGTACAAGGTGAAGAAATGAACGGTAGGATTTATTCGCTTTTCGCATCGGCTATTTCAAAAACTCGACCTCGGTGGCTAAATAGAAAAGCACTTATGAATATACTAGTCCCAATACCCATCAATTTCAACTTTGTTGAAATGGGGGGCAGTCCCAAATACCTGTCAATCGAAGCAAAGCTGCGATTGGGGCTGCCCTGACTACCTTTCAACAAAAGAAAACAAAAGTCAGGGCAATCCTTGTCGACCATTTAGAAAATAAAATTACAGACAAGGATAGTCATAACCCCTTTAATTACAAGGGGAAAAGCATCCTTTGGGGCCTTTGTGCCCTGCAAAGCCGAGGAAACTATTTGACCCGAACGACGATGAGGGTCAGGTCGTCAAAGGGCGGGGCCTGGCCAATGAATTCCTTAATCCCAGCCTCGATCTTCACGAAAAGATCATGGGCGCTAAGAGCACTATTCTGCTCGACCACTCGCTTGAGTCTCTCAACTCCAAACATTTCTCCGTGGGCCGCTTTGGCCTCAGTCACTCCGTCCGTGTACATCACAAGGAGATCTTGCGGTGCAAGCTGGATCGTCTCTTCCAGATAGGTTTGCTCGGGAAGGATCCCGACAGGAACCCCACTCGCGGTGATCTCACCAAAAACTTTTTCTTTGGCCCTATACCACAGGGGTGGATAATGCCCCGCATTGGCGCAGGTCATCCGCTTCTTCTTTTTATCGTAAAGCGCATAGAGAACCGTGATGAACATCCCCTTCCCCGAGGAAGCGTCTGCCGCAATATAATTGTTCGAACGACTCAAAATCTCTCCCGGATGCTCCTCTTCCGAAGAAATGACCCTAAAAACACTTCGAGAACGAGTCATGTAAAGAGTCCCGGGAAGTCCTTTCCCTGAAGCATCCGCGATAATAAGACCCATCTGATCGCCAGAAGGGTTCGAGATAAAATCGTAATAATCTCCGCCTACCTCTTTGGCGGGAACGCTCTTAGCCTCAATCTCAAGACCTTCCACCTCGGGGGGATGTGCGGGAAAGATCGATTTTTGGATCTCCGTAGCGATCTCAAGCTCACGTCGCACGCTTTCATGTTCGCGCACGGTCTCGGCCAACTCGAGCATCATGCGCTTAAGAGATCCTGTCATTTTGTTGAAGATCCCGGACATACGATCGAATTCGGTCTCGGAAAAACGTCCCAATTCATGTTCGAGATCACCGCCTCCCACCGTTTCCATCCCCTTGACTACCCGGCGTATGGGTCTTGTCAGCCACAGGGAGCTCAAAAGACCGACCACGAGTGAAAAACAAAGACAACCTCCGATCGAGATCAGAAAAAGAGTGAGAAATTCCTGCCGGATCATAGTGATCGTCTTCTGGGCGATATCCATCCCGATGATCCCGACGGTTTCTCCCGAGCGAGTCTTCACGGGGGCAAAAGCGGAGACCCAGGTACCCCACCGGTCCGTATTCGGTTTCAAATCCGCAAAGGATTTTTGGAATCCTTCCCGGACTTCCGGGTTCTCGCGAATATCGTATCGCTCTCCGCAACCCACGGGTGTTCGATCCCGATCAGCGTTCGTCACAAAGCGGACATAGTTCGGATCCGGGTCGGCCACCATGATGTAAGTGTCAAAAATATCATTATCGACCGCGCGAATGCTCTGCAGTTTCTTGATCAGGGCTAAGCCGTCAGGAGATTTTTCGCAACCAGCCGTAAGAGGAATCGCCTGAATATCTTCACCGGGGATCAGGTTTGCGCTAACTTGGGTAAGGCTCTCGAGGTACTCTCTGAAGGCATCGTCGCGGAGTTTTGTCGCTTTAAAAAAGAAGAAAGTAAAAATACCCACGAGCACAATCGCGCTCGAGAGAAAAAAAACGATCGAAAGTCGGGCAGCGAAGCTTTTAAACATGGCCGTATTTTAACCTTTATGTAATTCCGTTTTAACAAGATCTAATGTAGCGCGTTTATTTGTTTTTCAAGATCCTGCAAGGTTTTTTCAAGGCCTTGAAACTGGACTTGGATCTTCGCGCGCGCTTCCTTCTCTTTCTTCAGTTCTTCGGCCAGAGCAGCAAGCGCACGCTCTTTTTCGCTCAAAAGGGCCTCCGTCTCACTGACCGTTTTCGCCAAACCTTCCAGGAGGCGGACTTTCTCATCTCTCTCGTTCTTGGCTCGGTTCATTTCATTTTCGAGATCGGCGCAGCGTTTCCGCAGGACTTCCACTTGCGCTGCGTGCTCCTCTAATTCCTTGATCCTCGCCAGCGCCTTGCCTTTTTCTCCATGACTTCCCTCAAGCTCCTTCGCGAGACGCTCCTTCTCTTGGCCCAAAGCCACCAGATCCGCGGAATGCCCCTCAAGTTTTTTCTCAAGATTCAGCTTTTCGCCCTCCCGCGTCCGATGAACCTCCTCGAGGAGCTGACGATGCTCTTCTTCCAACGCTTTTCTTTGGTTTTCCTCAATAATCCTGGCTAGCCTTCGTTCCTCTTCCGCATCCGCAAATCTTTTCGCATAGTCGAAGGCTCTTTTCTCAAATTCCTGGTGAGATTCTTTTTCAGCCGCAAGTTCGACCTCAAGAGCTTCACATTTCTTTTTAAGCTCCTCATTACGGGCCTCTAACCCAGCCTTTTCGGCCTCTAAGCGAGAAGTGTCCGGCGATACTGGGACTTCTGCCTCTTGCGAAGAAGGCGCTGGCGGGAGGGGCTCCGGAGAATTTTCATGAGGCGCGGCTACATCTGGCGGCAAGCCGGCGGCCTTCCGCATTTCATTTTTTTTCTCCAGAAGATCAATAAGCCGCATAAGATGCGCGAGATTAACCTCCGCAGGGGCTGTGGCCATTTCTTCCTTGAAGTGATCCGGCTGCTTGGCGTAGTGCCGAGTCAGAATTTCAGCGGTCGCTTCCGTAATGCGTCCGCTTCTGAGCAATTCGCTGATCTGATCTTCAAAAGGGCATTTCATTTCAAAACCTCACCTTGAAAAATCTTGGGCCTTGGCCCGCAGCATAGTCAGGATCTTCTATGAAACAGAAATCTTCCTCAAGCATAGAAGTCTTCGATGCGAGGGATCGATAAGCGTGCGCATATACTACCCTGCCACCGCCCTCTTTGTGAAACAAAAAAGCCCGGGAAGCGAATCCTGGGCTTTTTAAATTCCGGAGTGCACCCCTTCAAAAAATAATTACACGATTGTTCCAAACAAAGCGCCCACAGCCGCCGTCACTCCCATGGCAAGCGCCCCCCAGAACATAACACGGATAGCCGCTTTCATGATGGGCGCTCCGCCGGTGATCGCTGCCAATGTGCCTAACCCTGCGAGAAAAAAAAGAGAAGTTCCAAAAACGATGGGAACCAATGCCGCTTCCGGCGCTACAAGTACGGTAAGAAGCGGCATCGCCGCACCGACAGAAAATGTTGCTCCCGATGCCAGCGCTGCCTGAACAGGACGCGCCCGAAAGTTAACAGAAATGCCGAGCTCGTCACGAGCATGTGCCCCCAAAGCATCATGAGCCATCAATTGATCGGTAACCTGCTTCGCAAGCAATGGATCCAAACCCCGCTCTACATAAATGCCAGCCAGTTCTTTGCGCTCGCCTTCATCGTCCTCTTCAAGTTCTTTGCGCTCGCGAGCCAGGTCGGCTCCCTCCGTATCGGCTTGCGAACTCACGGAGACGTACTCCCCAGCCGCCATGGACATCGCTCCCGCGGCCAAACCCGCGACACCGGCGATCAATATGGCTTCTCGAGAAGCGTGAGACGCGGCAACCCCCACCAGGAGACTTGCGGTCGAAAGAATGCCGTCATTGGCACCCAACACTGCGGCACGCAACCACCCGATCCTGTGGGT
>SESH01033287.1_pt1 | contig 12834 bp, 12 predicted proteins | sample 3171561 | NCBI WGS metagenome assembly SESH01 (sample SAMN10866947, study PRJNA518727) | freshwater metagenome | biome: subpolar coniferous forest; feature: holomictic lake; material: water; isolation source: holomictic Lake 442 2011 16.5 m and 2014 13 m | place: Canada: near Kenora, Ontario
TCAAACTTGTCAACGGCGTGCTCGAGGCCCAAGTTGCCTTCTTGGATCAAGTCCAACAAGTCCATGCCCTGTGGCAATGGGTAACGGCGGGCAATCGAGACCACCAGTCGGAGGTTGGAGCGAATGAAGTGGTCTTTAGCCTTGGCTGCGCCACGAAGGTCGGCGCGCAATGCTGCTCCGCGCTCGCCCTTTTTCATCGCTGCGGCCGCATCGCGACCCTTTTCGATGGCTTTGGACAGGTTGCGCTCATCCTCGGCGTTGAGGAGGGCGACTTTGCCGATTTCGTTGAGATAGAGACCGATTGCGTCAGACATGGTGGGGGGACCGTTTCGATTGTGTGGGGGGTTTATGGGGGGATTGACTACATTAGTTCATCGGCAGGTTTTGTGCTAGTGGTAAATAGAAATTTTTTGAAATTCTTAAAGCCTTATATTTATTGGTGAAGAACCATATTGCTAACGCACAAACCAGGCATCCCTGTGGCAAAACTGCAGGGCCGAGGTAGAAGCAGATCTTTCTAGACTGACAGTCGTGTCACAACCCAAACATCAGCGAATTGGATTGTTTGGTGGCACCTTCGACCCGCCTCACGTAGGTCACTTGGTGACGGCTATCAATGTGCGACATGCACTTGATTTGGATGTGGTGATTTTGATGGTCTCACATGACCCGTGGCAAAAGTCTGGCGTGCGCGATATTTCGCCGGCCGCGGACCGGTTTGCGTTGGTGGAAGCCGCGGTCCGTGATGTTGATGGACTCGTTGCTGGGCGTGACGAGATTGATCGGGGCGGACCAAGCTTCACCGCCGACACCCTGCAAGGTCTTGCAAACAAGTATCCAGGCGCGCAACTGTTCACCATTGTTGGTGATGATGCGGCTGCAGGCCTGCCAAGTTGGGAGCGTGTTGATCATGTTGTCTCCCAATCACAACTTGTCGTTGTCGATCGACCAGGAGTGAGTGTTGAGTTGCCAAAACAGTTTGAGTGGCTTCGAGTTGAGTCGCCGCGTCTCGAAGTGAGTAGCACCGACTTGCGTTCAAGGTTTGCCGACGGTCGTCCTACCGATTATCTCGTAACTACCGCGGTACTCAATGAGATCCAGATTCGTGGCATGTACGGATCAGGTGCGAGAATTATTCGCTCATGACCGCAATACCCTCTCGGCAACGAAACAGAATGCTTGCAGCACTTGCATGTGGTGTTGCTTCTGCATGTTTGCTGCCTATCGGCGGTGTAATTGCGGCGAGGTCATTGTTGCATTCGTCTGGTGGTAAGCGTGTTGACGACAGCGGAGCGTTGGTCATACCTGCAACGCCTGCTGCATTGCTTGCCACGGTCAACGATGTCAACCAAGTCACTTCGCTTACTGCATTTGTTCTTGACCCGAGTGGTGTCGGTGGCACCATCATTTCGCTTCCGGTTGGTACTCGCGCAGAAACTCTTGGGAGTCAAGCTCCGCATCGCATTGGCGACACATACGCTCAGGCTGGCGTTGAAGGCATGTTGCTTGATGTGGAAGGTGCGCTCGATATCACATTTGGGGTAGTGGGTGTTGTTGTTCGCAACGACTTAGCGGGTGTGCTCAATGCATTGCCACCAATTTCGGTCAATTTCGCAACACCTGTTGTCAATACGGCAATGGTGATGCCAGACCCTGCGACTACGACGACGATTAAGTCGCGTAGCTCACGGTCAACAGAAACAACTCTTCCACCACAACCTGTTGCAGTAGATAGTGAAGTGTTCCCTGCGGGTGAGCAGACATTGACCGGTGACCAAGCGGCATTAGTGCTGTACACGCAAAAAGCTAGTGAGCCAGAGCTTGATCGACTTGCTCACATCAAAGCAGTATGGAACGGTGTTGCTGCAGCAGTTGGCACTGGGCTTGCACCAGAAGTTGCGCAATTTGATCCTGCGCTCGTAGGCACAGAATTGCCCAATGAAATAGGTGCGTTTATGCGCAGAGTGCTTGGCGGCCCAATCCAGGTTTGGCAGTTGAGTGCGCAGCCTCTCGTGGGTGCGGACAACCCGTTGGGGATTGACATCTATTCGCTAGACCGCTTCGAAGTGTTGATGATTATGGCCAGTGTGGCACCAAGCAGTTTGGCAGTTTCAAATGACACGCTTGCGGTGCAGGTTGACAACCCATTTAATGATGTCAATATCACACGAGCGATTGTTGAACGGTTGAGTTATCTCAACGTGACAGTGGCGTTGATTAGAAATTTGACTGTTAATCCGCAACAAAAAACTGTAATCAAAACGACGACTCTGATCGCAGACGAATTGAAGAAAATTGGTCTCGATGGAGTTGTCGGACCGATCTCGTACGGCAAGTGGAAAAATCCTGTGCAGGGAATCGGTGCACAAATCATTTTGGGTCAAGACTTTGTTGACTTCTTGGCATCGGCACCAGCACTGCCACCAACGACCATGGCCACTGATGGCTGAGAAAAAGCCTGTAGCGAAGAAAGCTGTAGCGAAGAAAGCTGTAGCGAAGAAAGTAGCAACCAGAAAACCAAAAATTTCAATGGCACTCCAACTTGCTCAAGTAGCAGCCCGTGCTGCGGATGACAAGCAGGGTTCGAACATTACGGTGCTCAATGTCGGTGACGTATTGGCAATCACGGAGTTATTTGTGGTTGCGACTGCGAGCAACTCTCGTCAAGTTGGTGCAATCCAAAGCGAGGTGAGCCACAAAGTGCGAGAAAAACTTGGTCGGTCGCCATTGCGCAGCGAAGGAACGGTCGAACAGCAGTGGGTATTGATCGACTATGGCGATGTTGTCGTCCATATTTTTGCGCAAGAGGCACGTGATTTCTATGAGATCGAGCGGCTGTATTCTGATGTGCCTGTAGTCAGTTGGGGTCTTGGCGACTAAGTTCGTGACTATGAACGCAACGACAAACGCAGTAATAAACAATGCCAATTTTGGATTAACAGGTATGCGAGCGCTTGTTACTGGTGGTGGGTCGGGCATCGGTAAAGCGATTGCCGATGGAATGAGGAACGCCGGCGCAACAGTGGTGGTGTGCGACGTCAATGATTCGACAAAGCCCAACTACATTTGCGACGTTTCAAAGACGAGTGATGTGGAAGCAATGTTTGCGGCGATCGAACGAGACCTTGGCGGTTTGGACATCTTGGTCAACAACGTTGGTGTGCCGGGGCCAACAGCGCGAGTAGACGAAATGGACCCAGATGCCTATGACGAGTGTGTACGCATCAACCTTGGCGGCACATTTCGTTGCACCCATGTCGCCGTGCCGATGTTGCTCAAGTCCAAAGGTTCTATCATCAACATTTCTACAAGTGCCGGAATATTTGGTTACCCACTTCGCTCGCCGTATGTTGCAGCAAAGTGGGGAATCATCGGCCTCACCAAGTCGTGGGCAATGGAACTTGGCGAGTTTGGTGTGCGCGTCAACGCAATCTGCCCGGGTTCGGTGAGTGGTCCGCGTATGGACGGCGTGATTGAGCGCGAGGCGTTGGCAACTGGTGCGACAGCGAGCGACATTCGCACCGGTTATGAAAAACAAGTTTCACTACAGACATTTGTCGATGCGAGCGACATCGCTGCGTCTGCAGTATTTTTGAGTTCGCCAGCAGCGCGATTTATTACGGGTCAGGTGCTTCCTGTCGACGGCAATATTGAAACGATGAGGGCTTAGCCACGATAGATTGACGGCGTAAAACCGTGAGGACACGGGGCTATAGCTCAATTGGTAGAGCGCTTGCATGGCATGCAAGAGGTCAGGGGTTCAATTCCCCTTAGCTCCACAAAAAGAATAAAGTCGGGGGACTATGGAGCCACAGGTGTTGGATGGGTCTGTCACACTTCGTGGGCTCAATAAGTCATACGGCGAGCGAGTCGTTGTCAACGACGTTTCACTCGAGATTCGTGCAGGCGAGTTTTTCTCGCTGTTAGGGCCATCGGGTTGTGGCAAGACAACCACACTGCGAATGATCGGAGGATTCGAAATCCCTGATTCTGGGCAAGTATTGATCGATGATCGAGACGTCACTGACGATGAACCAGAAGTACGACCGCTCAATACCGTGTTTCAAAACTACGCGCTGTTTCCGCACTTGAAGGTCTACGAAAACGTTGCTTTTGGTTTACGCTTTGAAAAGAGTAAAAGTGTTGCGACCAAGACCGAAAAAGAACGAGTCATGCAAGCCTTGGATCTTGTTGCGCTCGGCGCATTTGGCGATCGAAGGGTTCACCAGCTTTCGGGTGGTGAACAACAGCGAGTCGCATTGGCACGCGCTCTTGTGTTGGAGCCGAGTGTATTATTGCTCGACGAGCCACTCGGCGCTCTAGATGCCCAGTTGCGCGCAAGACTGCAGATTGAGCTTGCTTCATTGCAACGTCAAATTGGAATCACTTTTATTTATGTGACGCACGATCAGCATGAGGCATTTACGATGAGCAATCGCATCGGAGTCATGCGCGACGGGAAACTCATTCAGGTTGGTGCCCCCCGAGAGATCTACGAGACGCCAGCATCAATTGAGGTTGCAAGATTTATCGGCGCAGCTAATTTGATTCCAGGCAAAGTTGTCGAACGCGGTGTTGTCTTGGTCGCGGGCGAACGATTCAACGCTCCCGATCACGCGCCGTTAGGGGATGGAACGATTCTCATCAGGCCGGAGCGCATCAGGGTAGGCACTGGAGCGCATGCTGCAATTATCGAGCACGTCACGTTTGCGGGATCGACGTTACGAATTGCGCTTCGAATTGGTGGAGTAGCACTCGTAGCCGAAGTTCCAAATGATGAAACATCTATTGGGCTTCGTGATGGCGATCAAACGATGATTGATGTATTGCCAGATGCAGTGCGCGTACTTCCTGCAAGTCAGTAGACGGTAAATGCCTAGGCGTCTGCCTGTGTGACGTCAGCGAGCGCGGCACGCAAGCCGCCACTGTCACCATGCCGCTTACGCCAGAGCGACAAACCAAATAGTCCACAGATCAAGACCGTGAATGATGTGAGCACAAGGAGTGTTGCGAGCGCATTGAGTGCCGGAGTCGCACCACCCTTTACCGATGAGTAAATGCGAAGTGGAACCGTTTCTGAGTCGACTCCTGATGAGAGAAAACTCGTGATCACAAAATCGTCGATAACCGTTGCAAACACAACAACAAGGCTTGCCATTACCGATGGCCAGAGCATCGGCATCAGCACATATCGCAATGCCTGAAAACGTGTTGCACCCAAATCTCGAGCGGCTTCTTCAAAACCAGAACCGATTGAAACAAGGCGTGCTCGCACGATGACCACAACAGCCGAAATTGAAAACGTGACGTTGCCAAGCAACTGCGCGGGAAAGCCGAGAGGGATTCCAGTGAAAAGGCGAGTGAAGGTCAGCAGCAACGCAGCACCAACAACAATTTCTGGTGTGATCAGTGGAACAGATGTAAGCCCTTGAACTGTTGTTGATGCCTTTCCACGCAATCGATGCGCGCCAATTGCTAGAGATATTCCGATAGGCAAAACAATGAGAACGGTTGTCACGGCAAGTATGAGCGAATTAAAGATCGCTTGGTGCATCGACGCATCATGAAGAACTGAAGCATTTGGGTCACCGCTCCACCAACGCAGTGAAAAGCCCTGCCACACTGTGCGGCTACGACCATCGTTAAATGAATATACAACAGCAATAATCACTGGCACAAGGCTCCAAATGATGTAACCCCAAATAATTGCTGGCAATAAACGGAAGCGGCGTCGGGTCATGGCTGTCACTTGACACGTTCTTTCGCGTATCGACTTGTAGAGCGCAAGTACCAACTCAAGGCAACAAGCAAAAGTGCCGACAGCATCAAGACCAACACGGCTCCGCGCTGTGGCTGCTGACTGTTATTGACGTAAAAATCAATTTGGTTTCCGAGCATTTCGGTTCGGGGTGATCGTGAAAGTAAATCGTTTGTATAATAGTCGCCAAACATCGGAAGCGCGATGAGTATTGCCGCCGCAGCCATTCCAGCTTGCGCCATCGGGATCGTTACAAGCCGAAATGCTTGTCGAGAGTTAGCACCCAAATCGCGCGCTGCTTCGACGAGTCGCCAATCAAGGCGCTCGAGTGTTGCATACATGGGCAAAATGAGAAATGGAACATAGCCGTAGACCAAGCCGAGCACAACAGTGATGGGTGAACCATCTAGCCAGTTGTAGTGAACGCCGAATATGCCCATGAAGCGAGTGAAGAGTCCTTCGGAACTCAGCAAGTTGACCCAGGCGAGCATGCGCATGAGGTAGTTGACCCAAAATGGAACGATGACAAGCGTGAGCAACAACAATTTTCGTTTTCCTGCGTGGCGGGCAAGAAAGTATGCAACAGGGAATCCGATTGCAAAAGACAAAATCATTGCAGCAATTACATATGTAATGGTCCGAAGAAAAACGCCTTGAAGGGGTCCGCTCAAAACACTCGTGAGTACAGCATGTGCTTGGCCAAAATTCCATGAGAGTGGATTCCACTGAGGAACAGCATCACGGAAAATTGGGTCAATGGTGCCAAACGCAACGCATGCCACGGCATAAAAGGGAATACCAAATAATGCAAGCAACCACGATGCTCCGGGCGCGGCAAGAGCCGGCCAGATCCTTGGAGATTTCTTCACTGGTTAACCAGCAGTGAAAGAGGCCCACACGTCGAGCCATAGTGCATCAGCATCTGGATTGAGACTTACGAGACGTTGGCCCGAAGCGTATTTTTCTGGAGTGACGAGTGAATCTTTCAGCGACTCGGGGATTGTTCCATTCGCGAGCAAGTTATCGACGGTGATCGTCGAAAGCGCAGGCTGGTAACCGACATAGCTTTGATTCTTGAGAGCAACATCGGTATCAAGAATGTAATCAATGAATTTATGGGCAAGTACAGGTGCCTTTGATTCTTTTGGAATGCAATAAAAATCGTTAGCTGTAATTGTTTGATCTGGATACCAGAAGCCAAGAGTTTCTGGAGAAGTGCCGTCGGGCAGATATCCGAGCGCGGTGAGTACGTCGCCAGACCATGTGTACGCAATATCGCGATTACCGGCAGGAAGTTCTTGGTACGAAATAATGTCTACCTTTGGGTTTGTTGCGTCTCTCAGGCGAATGAGGTTTTCTTTTGCCGCAGCCAACACGTCGGCATCACTGGTGTTGACATCATTAAGTCCAGCTTGAAACATTGCAAGGCTGATCGTGTCTCGATAGGAGTCGAGAACTGCAAGTTTGCCTTTGTGGGCCGCGTCCCACATCGCGTCATAACCATTGCCGCTCGTGAAGGTGGAGCCATCAATTCGGTCAGTTCGATAGGCAATTCCATTTGCGTAAATGACATTGGCAACGGTGAACTGAGAATCAACGTCATAGTACGGATTCTGTAATCCATCAATGAGATTGCTGAAGTGTGGGATATATGACTTGTTGATTGGTTGCAAGAGTTTTGCGGCCGAAAGACGGGCGAGTGCTGTATCGGTTAAACCAATTACAAGGTCGGGCTTGAATGTGCCATTACGCAGCTTTGCAATTGCTGACTCTTCGGTGTCATAAATACTTGTCTTAACGGTTACTCCGAAAAGTTTTTCGAAGTCAGCGATTACTTCAGGGTTTGTGTAGTCGGCCCAGTTGAGAATCTCGAGAGTTCCTTTTTCTTCAGTAAGTCCGTCGGCGATTGCTTCACCATTAGAAGGAAGTTTGGTCGGGTTGGTAGGTGTGCCAATTACGAGCTCACCTGTTGAGCTAGCGCTAGTTCCACACGCACTGAGCAACGATGGAGCGACAACAAGGCCGCCAGTTGTGATGACAAGGTTTCGAAGGAAGTCGCGTCTAAGCATGAGGTGTAACTTAGTCATTATGAGTGCACTTGACAAAGAGATCAGAAGCCAAGAGTCATTGTTTTTGAGTCGGGTTCCGCAGTCGCAAGCCCTGCACGAGCGTGCTTCGCTCACCATTCCTGGCGGAGTGCCATCTAGCTGGGCGAGCTCGCGTCCTGTCCCTGTGTGGCTAAGTCACGGCGAAGGCGCCTATGTATGGGACGTCGATGGAAACAAGTACATCGACTTCCATGCTGGATACGGCGCCAACATTGTTGGACACGCCAACCCATCAATTGTGCGGGCGGTGCAAGACAGAGTCACGAAGGGTACGCACTTTGCACAGCCAACACCCGACTCGATCGTTGTTGCCGAAGAGTTGTCGCGCAGATTCGGACTTCCGCAGTGGCGTTTTTGCAACTCTGGCACGGAGGCAACGATGGACGCAGTGCATCTCATGCGCACGGTTACTGGCCGCGACTTGATTGTCAAGGTCGAGGGCTCGTACAACGGCCATCACGACTCAGTTGCTATTTCAATCTTCCGCTCTGCCAAGGAACTTGGTCCTGCTGAAGATCCATGGCGCACACCGGGTGCAGGTATTCCGCAAGCGATTGCAGACTGCGTGCGCATCGTTCCGCTCAATGATTTGGACGCACTCGAGCGAATGTTTACCGAAAACCCTGGGAAAATTGCCGGCATGATCTTGGAGCCAATCTTGATGGGAGCAGGCATCATCGTGCCGCAGCCCGGCTATCTCGAAGGCATTAAGTCCATCGTGCATCGACACGGGGCATTACTTGCATTTGACGAAGTCAAAACTGGATTGGTAGTTCACCCCGGTGGAGTAACGGCCATGTATGGCGTTACGCCAGACATCATTTGTCTTGCCAAAGCACTTGGTGGTGGATTGCCATGTGGTGCGGTTGGTGGAACAACCGAGGTGATGTCGGCGATTACCGATGGTCGATACAGCCAAGTAGGGACTTTTAACGGCAACCCACTCACAATGGCAGCGGCACGCGCAGTACTGACCGAAGTATTAACAGACGATGCATACGCCAAGGCCAATGAAGTTGGTGCTTACATATTGGAACATTCACTTGCCACATTGCACGGATATGGACAAGAAGCTCACGGGTATCAGTTTGGTTTCAAAGTCTCAGTTGTCTACAGCAACGAACCTGCCAAGAATTATCGCGATTTTCTCGAAGTCAATACTGGTGCAATGCACCTTCACTACCTGATGCAATTTAACGGTGGAGTATTTTTGGCCCCGTGGGGCAAGAGCGAATCACTGACGCTCTCGGTTGCTCACACTCGCAATCATGGCGATGTGTTTCTTGAGAACCTTGCACGGCTTGGCAAAGTTGTTGAGTCGATGGGTGATCAGCAATCGGCCGAGTTTGAAGTAGGCAGTTTCAACTAGCTGTTTGTTATGTCTTGGCGGTACTGCTTGACAAAGCGTTGCGCGTATTTTTCCATCTCGGAGTGATATGCGCGAACGAATGACTTGGAAGCAACGCCGCGCTGTACACGCTCTGACACGTCAATGTCTTGATGATTGACGAGGTCATTGAACTCAATTGTTGGCATGAGATCGACTGGCGGGTTGGCTACAACTTCGGCAGGGAAGAGATAGTTGGTGATGATGGTGGTGTGGTTTGATGACCGCGGAATATATGTGGTGACCGCGACAAGGGTCGGGTTGATGTCGATCAGCATGTTGGGGTAGACGTAAGCACCAAATACGGAGTAGTCGTCCATGTCGTCCATGGTTGCAATGAGTGGCAGATCTTGGTTTTGGGCGAAGGAAACGGCGGTCTTGCCTGGAGCAAGGCTGACGCCTTTGTCAAAGCGGTCATTTTGAAAGTTGAAACCCTTTCCATAAACGGGAACGAGTTCACAAAACTCTGGGTGTACGACTGAGCAATGCAGGCATTCACAATAGTTTTCGACGAGCACTTTCCAGTTGGCCTTGGCTTCGTCGACCGTGGTGTAAGCAACCTTGAGCTTGCCAATCTCGAACTTGTCTAAGTCAAATGGCTGGCTATACAAGTCTTCGAGCCATTCATGCAGTGACTCCTCATCGTTGTTGAGGCACACAAACATGTTGCCCTGCCACTCATCCACGCGCACTGGCGTCAGTGAGATGCCATCTCGATCAAATGATTCTTTGTCGTGGTGAATTGCGCTGACAAGTTTGCCTTCAAGCGAGTAACTCCACGAGTGATACGGGCAGGTGATGGCTGCACCAAAACCACTGCCACTTTTGTCGCACAACTGCGAACCACGGTGCTGACAAACGTTGTAGTACGCGCGCAGTTCGCCTTCGCGATTGCGCACAATCAGGATGCTCTCGTTGCCAACTTCAACGACTAGACGATCACCAATGTGATTGAGTTGTTCTGCACGACCAACAAAGTTCCAGCGCTTGGCAAAAATCTCTTGCATTTCGTGATCAAACACTTCGGGTGACACATATTCGTCGCGTGTAAAGCTCTGGCGTAGCCCTTGAATGTTGCTGTTGTCATTTACCATTTCAGACCCACCGGTACATCTTCGTAGTCCACGGTCCAGAGGCGTCCACCATTGAGATCGGATGCGTCATAGCAGCGGTAGCCAAGAAGTTGCTGTTGTTGCTTCGTGAATGTTTTGGCGCGATCTTCGGTGACGCCTAGGCAGCCTGCTTCTTCGGGGGTTAACCATCCCAACACGTACGAGAGATGCATTCCGAAACGCGCTTCACTCTCGGTCTTATTGGCGCCGGCGCTGTGCAGCGTTTTTCCTAGATAAATCATGCCGCTGCCTGCCGGCATCACTGCCTGAGTGATTTCGTCGTCTACTGCTTGACGTGAATAATCACTCCACAAGTGACTACCTGACACAACGCGTGTTGCTCCATTTTCGGCGGTGAAGTCAGACAACGCAAACATGCAGCTGATCTGACAGGGCGGTGCAGTTGGTGAGCACATTGCTGGCCAGTCATCCGAGTCACGGTGCATATATTGCGGAGCACCGCCAGGCATGACGATCATCATCTGGCCAGTGTTCATCCAGTACGACGCACAATATGGCTTGAGCAGTTCGTCGGCTACGCCGGTCAGGGTTGGGTGCACTAATACTTCGTCGGCAAAAGTTTGTGAGCGTTGGGCAAGACGCGTGAAACGCTTGGTTTGTTGTCCCCAAAAATGGTTGACATTCTTGTTGTCTGATTTTGGACCCACCTGAGATGTCTCGCTTTGTGGGGCGAGCTCGCTCAATAAATTGGCAACCACCTGCGGCGAGAGCATGTTGTGCACGATTACTCCGCCGTCTTGGGCTAGTACTGCAAGGATTTCGGTAAGCGAATTGTGCTTGGTATCAAGGACTTGCAACATCGGGGCATGCACAATGTTCATGTGTCAATTCTATCCGTGTGATGTAATACTCAATTCACTGTGAATGACAAAATAACAATCGATTTGCAAGTCAATCAAGGCCAATGCGCATGGGCGCAATTGGTTGATATCGCACATCTCGCTGAAAATAATAATTATTCAACGTTGTGGGTTGCCGATCATTTAGCAGGCAATGTAATGAATGCACCATCAATGCCAGAGTGCTTCACATTGCTCGGAGCTTTGGCTGCAATTACTTCAACGATCAACATTGGACCCCTTGTTGCAAATGTTGGCAATAGACACCCAGGTGTGCTTGCAAGTGCTGCGGCCACAGTACAAAACATTTCTGGCGGACGATTGATACTTGGTCTCGGTGCAGGTGCTTCGCCAACGAGCACATTTGCTGCAGAGCAATTGGCGCTTGCAATTGCGCTTCCAGCGACCATGAGCGAGCGCCATGCGAAGATTGAGCACACGCTCGATGTGCTGGACGAAATATGGTCACCGACTCGTGACGAAAAGTTTGCGACATTTGAGATGCCATGCAAGTTGCCACCAAGAATTATTGGAGTGAACAGCACGGCGCTTGCTCGGATTGCCGGAATGCGGACTGACGGTGTCAACATTCGCTCAAGTCATCCACAGCGCGCCGAGATTTTGAGAGTTGCGCAAGATGCCGCAACTGCAGCTGGCAAGTCTGACTTCATCGTGTCGGTGTGGGACTGGTTTGATGAAGCGATGCTTGATGCATCATCTTCGGCACGTCAGCAATTGGCAAGCGAGGGTGTGAACAAAATTATTTTGTTGATGCGCGGTGTGCCCGACGCAAAACGTCTTGCTATAAAACGCTCGCTATAAAACGATATTTACAAGTCGCTTTGGTACGACAATGATCTTGCTTGGTGTTGCGCCGGCGAGCATCTGCACTACTTTGTCGTCGGCCATGGCAAGCGAGCGCAATTCGTCATCTGAAACATCGGCCGCAACCGACAACTTTGAGCGCATCTTGCCATTGACTTGCACGGGAATCTCAATGGTGTCGTGCACCAGCATTTGCGGATCGGCTTTTGGAAACGGCATGTACGTCAGTGACTCTGTGCGGCCAAGGCGTTGCCAGATCTCTTCGGCCATATGTGGGCACAGTGGTGAAAGCATTTGTGTCATCTGCACTGCAACCTCGCGTGGCGTAGAGCCCGCCTCGTTGACATAAATAGTCAGCGCATTATTGAGTTCGATCAGTTTGGAAATGGCAGTATTAAATCGCAGGTGCTCAAGATCATTGCCAACACCATGTATTGCTTTGTGCAGTTCGCGTTGCAGTGCAAGTGGTGCTGGGTCATCGCTCACATGCAAGGCACCGGTGTCCTCGTCGACCATATTGCGCCATACGCGCTGCAAAAATCGCTGCATGCCCACTACATCGCGAGTGTTCCAAGGGCGACTTGCCTCGAGCGGGCCAGTTGACATCTCGTAGAGCCGGAAAGTATCTGCACCAAACTCGTCATACATTTCGTCTGGCGTAACAATATTTTTAAGGCTCTTGCCCATCTTGCCGTATTCGCGATTTACCTTTTCGCCATTCCACTCGTATTGATTGCTTCCATTACCACTTCCACTTTCGGCGACTTCGGTGACTTCAGTGGCG
>SESH01075097.1_pt1 | contig 12834 bp, 10 predicted proteins | sample 3171561 | NCBI WGS metagenome assembly SESH01 (sample SAMN10866947, study PRJNA518727) | freshwater metagenome | biome: subpolar coniferous forest; feature: holomictic lake; material: water; isolation source: holomictic Lake 442 2011 16.5 m and 2014 13 m | place: Canada: near Kenora, Ontario
CGAATGACTCTATTCTGGTGCAGGTTATCAAGGAGCCGATCAGCAGCAAGGGCTCTCGTCTCACCTCTGATATTACCATTGCGGGGCGCTTCATGGTGTTGCTCCCTTTTGGCGGTGGCCAGGTTGCGGTCTCGCGCCGGGTGATTGCCCGCAAGGAGCGGTCGCGGCTGAAAAAGCTGGTGCGCTCCATGCTTCCTGAAGGGTTTGGCGCCATTATCCGCACGGTTGCCGAGGATCAGGAGGAGACCTTGTTGAAGCAGGATCTTGAGAAGCTGCTTGGCAAGTGGACTCAGATTGAGGAGAAGTTGCAGGATGCTGCCCCCCCCCAGTTGATTTTCAAGGAGGATACCATCATATCGAGTGTTTTGCGCGACTCGCTCACCTCTGAGGTTGCTGAAATTGTGGCGAATTCTCCGGTCATTCATCAGGAGACACTTACCTATATTCAGTGGGCGGCGCCAGAGATGGTGAAAAACGTCGTGCTCTACCAGGGGAAGTTGCCCCTTTTTGAAGGGTACGGGATTGCCAAGGATGTCGAGTCAATTTTTTCACGCAAAGTGTGGCTGAAATCAGGTGGTTATATCATTATCGAGCATACCGAGGCGATGGTTGTGGTTGATGTCAACAGCGGTCGTTATGCGGCAAAGCGGGAGCAGGAAGAGAACTCTTTGAAGACCAATCTTGAAGCTGCGCGTGAAGTGGTTCGGCAGTTGCGGTTGCGCGATATTGGCGGCATTATTGTGGTTGATTTTATTGATATGCTCGACCAGAAGAATGCCAAGAAGGTCTATGACTCCATGAAGACGGAGCTCCGAAACGATCGGGCAAAATCGAACATTCTGCCGATGTCGGATTTCGGGATTATGCAGATTACCCGTGAAAGAATTCGTCCGAGCCTGATGCAGCGTATGGGCGACCAGTGCCCCGCCTGTGGAGGGAGCGGTGTGGTGCAGGCGCGTTTTACCACCATCAACCAGATTGAGCGGTGGCTGCGGAAGTATGCGCTCCAGCACTCCATGCAGTTCAAGCAGCTTGATCTCTATGTCAGTCCGACCGTGATTGAGCCGTTGCAGAACAGCGACCTGAAGACGGAGCTGAAGTGGTTCCTGCAGCACATGCTTTTTGTGCAGGTGAAGCCGGATGAGAGCCTCAGAAGTGACGATTTCAGGTTCTACAGCCGGAAAAATAACAAGGATATTACCGCCGAATACGGCGACATATAAAATAGAACGCACGCTATGGGACAGTATGATGCACTGAAAGAGTCAATTCTTGCTTTTTCTTCACTTGGTGCCGCTGAACTTTGGGAGATTCCCGAGGCGCGGGCGGTTTTTGATCAGTTCAAACAGTTGCTGAACGAAGGACTGGTGAGGGCTGCAGAAAAATTTGGTGATGATTGGGTTGTCAACTCATGGGTAAAGCAGGGAATTCTGCTTGGCATGCGTCTCGGCAGGTTGCAGGGAAGCACTCTTTCGCTTGATGATCATGGCAACGGCTTTACCTTTATTGACAAGGATACCTGGCCGCTGAAAAAGATAACGATGGATAACAATGTGCGCATTGTGCCGGGTGGTTCAGCGGTGCGGGACGGTTCATATCTGGCCCCCTCGGTGGTGATGATGCCCCCTGCCTATGTCAACGTCGGCGCTTATGTTGACGAGGGGACAATGATTGATTCTCATGCTCTTGTCGGGAGTTGTGCGCAGGTGGGCAAAAAGGTGCATTTGTCGGCGGCTGTGCAGGTTGGTGGTGTGCTGGAGCCGGTTGGAGCCATACCTGTTATTATTGAGGATGAGGTGATGGTGGGTGGCAATTGTGGCATCTATGAGGGAACGATTGTCCGGGAGCGGGCGGTTATTGGTACGGGCGTCATCCTGAACGGTTCAACGCCGGTTTACGATTTGGTGCGGAATGCGATTTACAGAAAAACAGCGGAGTCTCCTCTCGTGATTCCTGCCGGAGCGGTCGTTGTGGCTGGCTCACGCAAGGTCAAGGGCGATTTTGCTGCGGAACACGGTCTCTCAATCTATACCCCGATGATTATCAAGTATCGTGACGAACGGACGGACAGTGCAACGGCTCTCGAAGAGGCTCTCCGGTAACGATATGCAGCATAAGAGAGAGAGTTTTGGGGGGCGCTGGTTTCGGCTGAGTGTACGGGGCATCATGGTTGCCCTTTTGTGTTCATTTTCCATACCATCACTCTCTCAGGGTGCGGAGCCGCCACCCGACAAAGAGTATTTCGAGATTGTCAAAAGCATTGATCTGCTCGGTGAGGTCTATCGTGAAGTCTCAAAAAATTATGTGGATTCTCTCAATGTCAGTCAGTTGATGTATGCGGGCATTGATGGGATGCTTCGTACCCTTGACCCCTATACGGTTTTTCTGGATGAAAAGGATTCGGGCGAGCTTGAAGAGCAGACAAATGGGCAGTATGTCGGTGTCGGGATTAACATTGGGTCGATTGATGGCACTTTTTATGTCACATCTGTAGCTGAAGGCCATCCCGCAGCGAAAGCGGGCCTCAGGGTGGGCGACAGCATTGTTGCCATCAACAATAATGAGGTAAAGAAGATGTCGCACGAAGAGGTGAAGGTGCAGATCAAGGGGCTGGCTGGCACTTCGGTTACCTTCAAGCTTGAACGGCCCGGAGCTTCACCATTTACCGCCACTCTGGTGCGGGAGGAGGTGCGGGTAAACACGGTGACTTATTCAGGCGTGATTGATGATGTTGGTTATATCGAGATGAAAAGCTTTGGCACCCGCTCTTCTATTGAGCTTCGCGAGGTGCTCCAGGGGCTTATACAGCAAGCACAGGAGGGGCGGGTGCCGCTGAAGGGGATTATTCTTGATCTAAGGAACAATCCTGGCGGGTTGCTCAACTCGGCTGTTGATGTTGCTTCGCTTTTTATCCGTCAGGGTAGTGAGGTGGTTTCGATTCGGGGACGTTCACCTGAGATGGCGAAATCGTATCAGACAGAAACGGCTCCGGTTGACGCGGCGCTTCCCCTTGTTGTTCTTATCAATAGTCTGAGTGCCTCTGCCGCTGAAATTGTTTCCGGTGCCATCCAGGATTTGGACAGGGGGGTTATTATGGGAGAACGTTCTTATGGCAAGGGGCTGGTGCAGTCTGTTGTCAGGATCTCTTATGACACCTCTCTGAAGCAGACGATTGCGAAATACTACACTCCTTCAGGCCGTTTGATCCAGAAAGAGTTAAAAGCAGGTACCGGGGCGCGCAAGGTTTTGCCGAAGGCTCATGCTGAGAACGCCCTGCAAGTTTATACAACCAAAGGGGGCAGAAAAGTGTTTGGAAGCGGAGGTATTACTCCTGATATCGAGCTTTTGGAACCGGCAGGCTCTCCTTATCTCACGGAGCTTCGCAAAAAAGGGGTACCGTTTCTTTTTTCTGCGAACTATTGCTCTTCATCTCCCCTCAAGCCTCCGTCACTTGAGCGTCAACAGCTTATGATTTCGTTTGACGAGTTTCTCAAAAATAAAAAATTTGTCTACATCTCTGATGCTGAGCGTCGCTTGAATGAGCTGAAAGAGAGTCTGAAGTTGGCGCCAACTGCGGGTAACGAGAGCCGTCTGAAGAGTTTTGACACCTTGCAGCAGGAGATTGAGGGGCTTAAGTCGCAGGAAATTGAGAAGGAGTCAGCCGGTGTCGCTCACTCTCTTGAAGTGGAGGTTCTCCGCCATTATGGTGATCGGCTTGCCCGAAAGGCGGAGCTTGATAATGATCTGGTTGTAAAAAAAGCGATTGAGCTGCTTGCAGATTCTGTGAAGTATACCGCAGTTCTTCATCCTCCGATGCCGGTCAAATGATTTCGTTCATACTCCCTGATTTTATGGTGTGCACCGAGGGCAATCATGAGATTGCTGACGCTCAGCAGGCTCTCGGCAACCCCGTGGAGCAGGTTGTCGTGTGACAGGGTTGGATATCCCCTCACCTGGGTGGCAAGGTACATGCAGAAAATGGTAACGGAGATGAAAACCAGGACAAACCAGAACCCCGCAACCGTCAAGCCTGAAAAAATAGTGCTTTCGCGTCGATGGAGCACCAGCAGCAGCACCAGAAAGGTGATGTAGATCACGCTTGAGATCTGCAGAATGGTGTCGAAAATATCAGCTCCGAGCCATGATTGCGGTTTTCCGGCAATCATGATGGCGGCAATGGCTGCAGTATATCCAGCCTCAGCAGTGACTTTTCTGGTCGATTTCAGAAGGTTCAGGGTTGCAAGCAGGAGTGCCGTGCTGCCAAAGACATTAATTAATTCCGACATATCGAGCAGCACCGGAATTGTGTCACCCGAAATATGGTATCCCAGCACAAAAAAGCTGCCACACCAGTGCGGGAGCATGGCAAGGCCGAAGAGCCGGATATCGCGTCGGCCTCTTATCTGCCCGTAGCGGAAAAGGAGTGCTGCAGCGATTCCCCACTCAAGCACCGAGGAGATATGGATAATCCAGTTTGGAAAAGAGAGCAGCATTCAGGAGCCCTTGATGAGGTGGTAGATATTTTTTGAAAAGATTTTCATCTGGACAGGCCAGGAGGCAGGGATCATTTTTTTATAGAGATAGGAGTCGAAGGTGATCCGCTGGACGTCATCATCGGCGCAAATAGCCACAAAACTTTCCCGAAGCCGGTCGTTGCGGTAATAGGCTGCCTGCAACACCTCAAGGCCAAAAAAGATCGGGGCATAGAGCTTGCGAAACTCTTTTTCATAGTTTTTCAGAGGCGTGCCGTGCTTAAGGTGTTCTATCATGGCCAGTGCGCCAAGCTTGCCTGAACGTATGGCGAAGAAGATTCCCTCTCCATTGGCCGGAGTCACCAGCCCTGCTGCGTCTCCAACAAGAATCGCCTTCTCCTGAGTGAATGATTTACGGGGCTTCATCGGAATTTTTGCCGCCTCATCAAGATAGGGCTTGTCGGTAATCCCTATCTTTTCAACAAAGCGTTTTTGCAATGCCTTGATATTGTGCTTGTTATCCTCCGTGCCGGTTCCGATGGCCAGGTGATCAGCCTTGGGAAAAATCCATCCGTAAAAGTCGGGAGAGACCTCACCATCAAACCAGATTTCGACAATGTTGCTGAACTTCTGGATTGAAGGAGTGTACTTGAAGCGCTGCTGCATGGCAATCACCTTCAGCTCGCTGGGCGGAAAGTGCAGTTCATCAGCGGTTTTTGAGTTGGCACCATCAGCCCCGATAATTCTGCTTGCACGGAGTGGCGCTACTTTGTCGTTGAGGGTGTTGATGACGAACCCGTCATCGGAGTGAGAGATGTATTTGACCAGCCCTTCAACCACAACAGCTCCAGCCTTTTCAGCTTCAACGCGCAGGTAACGGTCAAATTTTTCACGACATACCATGCCGACGTAACCGTTGGGCATCTTCATGTCGATGATTCTCCCTTTCGGTGAGCGGGCCTTCATCCGTGAGAGTTTTTTCTCTATCAGCTCAGCAGGAATATTAAACTCTTCAATAAGGCCAAGAGGAATGGCTCCGCCGCACGGCTTGACATTATCAAAGTTGCGTTCAATGAGAATGGTGGAGAGCCCGGCATTTGCCAGTATTGCTGCGGCAACAGCTCCCGAAGGGCCTCCTCCTATGACTGCGACGTCGTAATGCATGGTTTAGAGTCCGATAAGTTTAGATGCGATAAATTCCTGAACTCTTGATATGTCGATTCTCTCCTGTGTTGCTGAGTCGCGATAGCGCACCGTCACCGAGTTTTCTTCAAGCGACTGGTGGTCAACGGTGATGCAGAATGGTGTGCCGATCTCGTCCTGTCGGCGGTAGCGTTTGCCGATAGAGCCTGCGTCGTCGTATTGAACCAGAAAATCAGCCGACAGTTCGTCGCACAAGGCTGAGGCTTTCTCGCTCATGCCGCCCTTTTTCATCAGCGGCAGCACTGCGGCTTTTACCGGCGCAACCTTTGGCGAAAACTTCAGCACCACACGCAGGTCGCCATCAACGGTGTCCTCGGTGTAGGCATCGGCCAGCAGGGCAAGGAAGAGGCGGTCGCACCCGGCAGAGGTCTCCACCACATAAGGAATGTAGCGTTCATTGGTGAGCTGGTCGATATACTCCATGTTTTTGCCGGAGAACTCCTGATGCTGTTTCAGGTCAAAATCGGTACGTGAATGAATGCCCTCGATCTCCTCAATCCCGAACGGGAACTCGAACTTGATGTCGTAGGCAAGGTCGGCATAGTGAGCAAGTTTGTCGTGCTTGTACCAGTGAAGTTTTTCTTTGTTGATGCCAAGAGCACTGCTGTACCAGGCAAAGCGCTCCTCGCGCCAAGCCTCGAATGCTTCAGTTTGTGTACCTGGCTTCACAAAGTACTGCATCTCCATCTGTTCAAACTCAACCATTCGGAAAATAAAGTTGCCCTTGACAATCTCGTTTCGGAAGGCCTTGCCGATCTGCGCAATACCGAAGGGCACCTTCATTCGCGACGACTCTCGAACGTTATGGAAGTTCACAAAAATACCTTGCGCGGTTTCGGGGCGGAGGTAAACAACACTTGCCTTGTCAGCCACTGCTCCCATATTGCATTGGAACATCAGGTTGAACTGGCGCACCTCAGTCCAGTCTCCGGAGCCCGTATCAGCCGCCTTGATCCCCTCAGCAATAATGATGTCATAGAGTGCACGGTTCAGATCATCTGTCCCGGAAGCTGCTTCGTAGGCGTACTGTACCCTCTTGAGATCATCATCCTTTCCATCCCGTCGAAGTTTTTCGATATGAGTCTCAATCAGATGGTCGGCACGGTAGCGTCGCTTGGTCGTTTTGTCGTCTATCATCGGATCGTTGAAGCTTGCTACATGCCCTGAAGCCTCCCAAACGCGGGGATTCATCATGATGGATGCGTCAAGTCCCACAATATTCTGGTGACGACGAGTCATCGAGTTCCACCAGAGCTCCTTGATATTGCGCTTCATCTCGCTTCCCAGCGGCCCATAGTCGAAGCAGGAGGAGAGCCCTTCGTAAATCTCCGAAGAGGGGAAAATAAAGCCCCGCCGTTTGGCCAGCGAAACCAGCTTGTGCATCACTTTATCAGGGGAAAGATTGGCACTCTGCACTCGTTTTTGATCAGAATTACTCATCGTTGGTTCAGACTGGTTGTTGAAAAATCGTCAAGCATACCCTTGCTTTCATCTGGATATCACGCAACGCAATATAGCAAACAGTAAGAATTATCTGTCAGAGGTGTATCCGCAGATACAGTCTGTATTCCCGAATGCTGGATTCTACCATTATGCCATGCCTGCGACATTGAAGAAAAAAGCTTGGAGACAGTGTCAGATCATGAATTCAACTGGTCTGAATTTCAGTTTTAAGGGCGATCTCTTCAAGAATTGAGCTTACCTGCAGGCACAAGAACATTGATCCGGCATAGACGATGCTTCTGCCCCGGTTATGGACTTCCCAGGTGTGCTTTTCAGCTTTCTGGCGGCTGCAACGCACCGCCTTCATAATTTGAGTAATCACGTCGTCAAAAGTATGTTCTTCATCATTGAAGAGGATAACGCGGTACTGGTCGAGTAGTTTTGTGCCAGTGCTCTGTTCGTGTTTTTGTGTTTCAATTCCAGGTAAGGCGGATGCCAGTTGGTGCACGAGAGTGGAGTTCATAACTACGGCCACAAGGTTATAAGGGAAAAAATAAGTCACGATTCGGAGAGATGCAAGTCAATATGTATGGTTGGTGTATTACCGCTGTATGACCGATTCGGTGGCCCCGAAAAACAATTTGCCAGTTTGCGAAATCTCCATTTTGAACAGCGCGCCAATGGGGATGGTCATCAGATTCTTGATATGCCCGCAGGAGAGCCCTCTCATGACTGGTACTTTGATATGGGCATGCTTGCTGTAATAGGTAAAGATATTCTGCAACCGCAGGTTTTCCTCTTTTGTGACATCCGATACATTGCTGAACTGCCCTAAAAGCACTCCATTGCATGGCGCAAGCAGACCGGCATTGTCGAGATGCGAAAGCATTCTGTCGACACGGTAAGCCGGTTCGTTGATTTCTTCGAGAAAGAGGAGTGAGCCATTGAGTGCAGGCAAGTAGGGTGTTCCGATCATTGAAGAGAGGACGGAGAGGTTGCCGCCGATGAGTCGTCCCTCCGCGGCCCCCCCCCTGATGCAGGTTATGGGATGGTCAGGGTGATTGTGCAACGAAAGCGAGTATGAGGGCGAGGTGAGCATTCCCCAGAAGTGCTCTTCGGTGTAGGGAGTTGGTTCGTGCAGTTCCGTTGCGAGCATAGGGCCGGAAAAGCTGATCAGGCCGGTTTGAGCAAAGAAGGCGAGCGACAGTGCTGTAATGTCAGAATAACCAACAACTATTTTAGGATTTGAGGCGATCAGGCTGTAATCAATTTTTTTTAGCAGTCTTGTGGCACCTGCGCCCCCTCTCAGGCAGATAATTGCCTTGATGGCGGGATTGGCGAACATCTCATGAAGGTCATGAAGTTTCTGTTCGTCAGCAATGAGAGGATTGGTATCAATGCAGTTGAGGTAACGCGATGGCTTGACCCGGTAGCCATTTTTTTCGAGATACATCACCGCCTGCTCAATTTTGTCAGGATAAGCGCAATGTGACGAGGGGGAGATAAGGCCAATGGTATCTCCCGGGCGCAGGGCTTTTGGGGTAAGGATTGTCATAAAACCAAAAAACATCGGCACCCGTGAGGATGCCGATGTTTTTTTAGTATTTGCATGGGATCAGGAGATGTTTTCAGTCAACAGAATAGCCTTGTTGCTGCTCACTTCTAAAAAACCATCAGAGATAGAAAACGTTTGCTCACTATTATCAGCCAAAGAAAGCTTAACCTTGCCCGGTCTTAGTGATGAGATCAGCGGGGCATGGTTTTTCAGTATCTGAAACTGTCCCTCCTCGCCTGGTGCTGTCACACTCAAAACCTCTCCGGAAAAATAAAGCTTTTGGGGAGTGACAATCTCTATCTGTAACCCTTTTTCTGAATTCGCCATGGTTATTGCGTCTGTTTAGAGAGTTTTTGCTTTTTCGACAGCTTCCTCAATAGTTCCGACCAGGTAGAAGGCGCTTTCCGGCAGGCTGTCGTGACGACCCGCTATAATCTCCTTGAAGCCCTTGATTGTCTCTTCCAGCTTGACATACTTGCCAGCAAGACCGGTGAAGGCCTCAGCCACAAAGAACGGCTGTGAAAGGAAACGCTGTACTTTTCTTGCTCTGGAAACAACAAGCTTGTCTTCATCGCTCAGCTCGTCCATACCAAGAATGGCGATAATGTCCTGCAGATCCTTGTAACGCTGCAAGAGCTGTTTGACGGCCTGGGCGGTGTCGTAATGATCGTCGCCGACAATGTTAGGGTCGAGAATGCGTGATGTTGAGTCCAGAGGGTCAACGGCTGGATAGATACCAAGCTCGGCAATGGAGCGTGAAAGCACGGTTGTTGCATCAAGGTGAGCAAATGCCGTTGCAGGAGCCGGATCAGTAAGATCATCTGCAGGTACGTAAATGGCTTGCACAGAAGTGACCGAACCTTTCTTGGTAGAAACGATTCTGTCCTGGAGCTCACCCATCTCGGTTGCAAGGGTTGGCTGGTAGCCTACCGCGCTCGGCATGCGTCCGAGAAGTGCAGACACCTCAGATCCTGCCTGGGTAAAGCGGAAGATATTATCAATAAAGAGCAAAACGTCGCGACCTTCCTCATCACGGAAATACTCGGCAATACTGAGGCCTGTAAGTGCCACCCTCTGACGTGCTCCGGGAGGCTCGTTCATTTGACCGAAGACAAGTGCTGTTTTATCGATAACGCCTGATTCCATCATTTCATGCCACAGATCGTTTCCTTCACGGGTACGCTCACCGACACCGGCAAAGACACTGAAGCCCGACTGCTGTTTGGCGATATTGTTGATAAGCTCCATGATCAAGACAGTCTTGCCTACACCTGCGCCACCGAAAAGACCGGTTTTGCCACCGCGAGAGTAAGGTTCAAGAAGGTCGATAACCTTGATGCCGGTTTCAAACATCTCTGCTTTTGTGGAGATTTCGTCAAATCTTGGCGCCAGACGATGGATTGAATAGGTTTTTTTTGTGTTGACCGGGCCACGACCGTCAATCGGGTCGCCGACAACGTTCAGCATTCGGCCAAGCACTTCCGTGCCGACCGGAACTTGTATGGGCCTGCCAGTATTGGCAACGCTCAGGCCTCTTACCAAGCCGTCTGTACTCTCCATGGCAACGGTACGAACGCGCTCTTCTCCAAGATGCTGCTGTGTTTCAAGAACGAGCTTTGTGCCGTCTGGTCTTGTAATTGTAAGTGCATCCAGGATTGACGGTAGCCGACCCTCTGGAAAATCTACATCAACTACAGGGCCGATGATTTGGGAAATCTTACCTTCTTGCATAGTGACAGTTTGGATAGGATTTTATTGGTGTAATCACACATTCATGCTTCCGGGATTGAGTGCCGGATTTCGCTGTTCAGACTGTTCCGGATACGAGCCACCTGAGGGACTTGAACCCACGACCTACTATTTACGAAACAGTTGCTCTACCAACTGAGCTAAGGTGGCTTAAGCATAGCGAAAATTTCAAGCCAAATATAATTTTTTTGACAGAGAATCACAAAGACTAATTACAGTGCCAAATTATAGTCAGGAAAAAAAGAAGAATTGATATATTGCGAGGTGTGTCGTTGTTTGAACTCTTTCATTTATAATCGGGATGGCATGAAAAATAAATTTATCAGTAAGGCAGTGAGTGTATGGGTGCTTTGCGCTATCTTGATGGCTGGTGCTTATGGTACGGTGGTTGCCGCTCCGCAATCGGCGGTGCTGGAGTTTGCGGCAATTTCTCTTGACGGGAAATCAGTGTCGTCAAGTCAGCTTCTCGGCAAGGCTTATATTGTGAATTTTTTTGCCTCATGGTGTCCCCCATGCAGGGCAGAAATTCCTGATATGGTTGCTCTTCAGGCAAAATACAGCAGCAAAGGGTTCACCTTTATTGGTGTCGGCTATAAAGATACAAACCCTGCAATCCGTGAATTTGCGGCGAAAATGCAGGTGAATTATCCTGTTGTGATTGCTGACGATAAGTTGTCGACTGTTTTCAGCGGCTATACCAAGGGTGAGATTCGCGCTATTCCCACCTCTTTTGTTGTTGACTCTACTGGCCGGGTTATACAGGTTATTACCGGAGGACTCAGCAAAGAGGCTTTTGAGAAAATAATTGTTGAGGCACTAAAAAAACCTGTTCGCCCGAAATAAAGCCTTCATTCCATGATTGACAGGTTTCTCCGCCGGCGGAAGTTACCTCCGGACATCATTCTCTCTCCAACACGTTCGCGGTCAGTGGTGATTGCGAACGTGTTTTTTTATAACTCCAATCCAATAAATAAACGATCATGACGCTCATGTCTATCAATCCCCCAGACTATGTGAAAAACAAAAAGCTGATCCAGTGGGTGCAGGAGACGGCTGAACTTTGTCGCCCGAGCACTGTGCACTGGTGCGATGGTTCCAGTGAAGAGTACGATATCCTGGCGCAGCAGATGGTCGAGAATGGTACGTTTATCAAGCTCAATGAAGAGAAGCGCCCAAACAGCTATCTCTGCCGTTCGGATCCAAATGATGTCGCCAGAGTTGAAGACAGAACATATATATGCAGCATCCGTCGCCAGGACGCTGGTCCTACAAACAACTGGGTTGCCCCCAAGGTGATGAAAGAGACTCTCAAGGGGCTTTTCAGGGATTGTATGAAAGGTCGTACCATGTATGTCATTCCATTCAGCATGGGCCCGCTTGGTTCTCCTATTGCGCATATAGGTGTCGAAATTTCAGATTCGCCTTATGTGGTGACCAATATGCGCATCATGACGAGGATGGGACGCAAGGTTATTGATTTGCTGGGTGAAGGCAGTGAATTTGTTCCTTGTCTCCACTCTGTCGGTGCGCCGCTTCAACCCGGAGAGCAGGATGTCGCCTGGCCTTGCAATGATACGAAATACATTGTTCATTATCCTGAAGATCGTTCCATTGTCTCTTTCGGAAGCGGTTACGGCGGCAATGCATTGCTTGGCAAAAAGTGTTTTGCCCTGCGTATTGCCTCTTCAATGGCGCGTGACGAAGGGTGGTTGGCTGAGCACATGCTGATTCTTGGCGTTGAATCTCCGGATGGAGTTAAAACCTATATTGGCGGAGCATTTCCGAGCGCCTGCGGCAAGACCAACTTTGCAATGCTCATTCCGCCCGCCTCGTTTGAGGGGTGGAAGGTGACCACTATCGGTGATGATATTGCCTGGATCAAGCCGGGTGAGGATGGGCTTCTTCGTGCCATCAATCCTGAGTACGGTTTTTTTGGTGTAGCCCCAGGTACCTCGGATAAATCCAATCCGAATGCCATGGCGACGCTGGCAAAGAACTGTATTTTTACCAATGTTGCCATGACTCCTGATGGTGATGTATGGTGGGAGGGTATGACGGATGAGGCACCTGAGCATCTTATCGACTGGCAGGGCCATGCCTGGACTCCTGATTGCGGGCGCCTCTCTTCTCATCCGAATGCCCGTTTTACCTCTCCTGCAAGTCAGTGTCCTTCGCTTGATGCTGACTGGGAAGATCCGAAAGGGGTGCCGATCAGTGCCTTTATTTTTGGTGGTCGTCGCGGAGATACTGTTCCGCTTGTCTATCAGTCGGCCAACTGGAATTCCGGTGTTTACCTTGCAGCAACAATGGGTTCTGAAAAAACCGCAGCGGCTGCGGGCAAGGTGGGCGATGTACGCCGCGATCCTTTTGCCATGATTCCTTTCTGCGGTTACCACATGGGCGACTATTTCA
>SESH01007164.1_pt1 | contig 12819 bp, 11 predicted proteins | sample 3171561 | NCBI WGS metagenome assembly SESH01 (sample SAMN10866947, study PRJNA518727) | freshwater metagenome | biome: subpolar coniferous forest; feature: holomictic lake; material: water; isolation source: holomictic Lake 442 2011 16.5 m and 2014 13 m | place: Canada: near Kenora, Ontario
GCGGCGAATTTCAGCTGAAAAGTGGCCTTGGCCGACTTGTGGCGGAAGAGCAGCAGTCCCAGCAAGCCGCCGGGCCATCCGCCCAAGGCGCTAATGAGACAGAGCGTGGCTTCCGGCACGCGACGGGCCGGCTTTCGTCCTGCCTGCCATTTATCGTAACCGAAAACAAGGAAGGCCCAGCCGCTCATGACTCCAATCCAACCCAGCAACAGTTTTTCCCCACCGGCGAGGTTCATCCGCGGAGATTCGGGTCGATCGCGCTGAGGTGCGATGGCCAGAGCGCCATATAGGCAAGCTGGGCCTCCCGGTCCGGGAGACCCTCCTGCTTCGCCGGATCCTCCAGGAAACGCCGCGGGTAGCCGGTTTCGATCTGCCGCACGATCACGGCTTGGCCAGTGACGGCATAGACCGCCCGCCAAGCGCCGCAGCCGATGACCAGTTCACCTGGCCCGCGCCGGGTAATCCGGCGCGTGCGATGGGGGCTGGGGTCACGACTGAGCAGTTCGATCAGCCGCGGCCGAAAATCAATCTGCCAGGTGTCCAGCAGCCACGCGGCCTGAATTTGGGCCAGCGGGGAAAATTCCACGGTGAACTGCGGTGGGGCGACAAGGCCGGACTCCATTTCGTCGATCCAGCCGACGCGTTCCCCCGGAAAGGAATCATAGGCGGGAATGTAGGGCTTGATATCAAAGACCGGCGTCCCGTCGACCAGATCGCAAGCGGCAAGAATCAGGCGACGGCCCTCGACGGCGAGCAGTTGCACCGGGGTCAGCCCAAGAGGATTGGGCCGATGCGGTGACCGCGTGGCGAATACTCCCCGGCGCTGCGCCGGACCCCGGGGCGGCAACACCCGGGGTCGCCAGCCGGTGTTGCGGTGAAACCACCAGATCAGCCAGATGCGGGTAAACCCCGCCACATCATGCAAGGCCTGCTCATAGGCGCAGTCCGGGAGCAATTCGAGCACGTTGCACTCCGGCTGGGACTCGGCCGGCTGATGCCGCGCCTGGAACTTGACCTGCTTGTGGGTCTGAATGAACCCGATCGGCTTAAGATGGAGTGAGTCCGCCAAGCCTCCAAACAAGGGCCCCGGGCGACGGCGTCGATGGCAAAATGTCCTCCACTCGCCCACATCCGGGTCTCAATATACCACGTCCCGGCAGCGCGCTTCCAGCTTCGCCGCGATCGCGTCGACCAGCAGCAGATCCACCACGGCCGGGGCGACCGGCAGCAGATTGTCCAATCCCTCCGGATTTGTCACCTGGCACAATCGAATCGTGTCGGAAGGTTTCATCTCCACGTCCCAACCCGGCAGGACCAAGATGGGGGCGACAAAAAGCCGCGCGCCCAATTCCTCCCGGATGAGGTCGGTCAGCCACTGCGCACTGCGCTCCGCCTGCTGCAACCCATGGTTGTCCTCGCCCCAGGGCCAGACGAGCACGCGGCCGTCAAAGTAAACCTTTTGATCGGCGAAGCCCGGCCGGGCCACGCCCTTCCGGCGGGTTTTGGTCTCGAGCACGAAGATGCCGGCCGGGCCCACGGCAATGTGATCAATGTTGAAATCCTCCCCCCGCACCGATGCCGGGATATCGTGAAAAATCCGCCAACCCTGGGATTTGATGGGCTCCAAATGTTCCGCCACAATCCGTTCGCCAAAATAACCGAGGTAGCGGTTGCCGCTTTCCTGTGCCTTGGCGGTGAACCACCGGGAGGCAAAGTGGAACGCGAGGGCAAACGCGCCCAGCGACACCGCGGCGCCGGCCACTTGAAGTTCCGGCGGCAACTGGGCGGTAAGCAGCAGCAGGCCGAGGGCAATTGTGGCCGGAATAATCGCCGCCAGGATCATCCACATGAATCCATCCTCATCGAACTGCCGGACCAGCCGGAGCTGCGTCTCCCCGGGGCCCCGGAGCAGCTTCTGGTTATCGGCAAACGGCAGGCGGTGCTTGCGCCGCTGCTGGTGCTGCCAGAGCAGCACACTGATGCTGCAAAAGAAAAGGGCCAGGTAGCCGAGATAGATCAATCCGTCTTTCCAAGTCATGGGGAGGAGGCGCAATCGTTGCGGGACCGAGTGACACGATTCTGTCGCCAGCCGTCAATCTTTCCGCAGGGCGTCGGGCCTTGGTTTGACGCTTTTGTGACGTCCGGGCGATGACGGAGGCTTGAATCATGGGACAATCCCGCTAGATCAACCGGGTGCTTTTCTTCCGCCGACTGCTGAATTACCGGATCGGATCCAGATTACGTGACCACCGCAATGCTCCACGCCACAGCGTGGGCGCGGACTTCCCCCTGAAGTGCAACGTCCATCTCATCGGGCGCGATACCATCGGCGCGGTCCGCCAGGCCGCCCCGGGTGCCGGTTGCCACTGGAGCGGGCGCCTGATCAATCTTTCGCTCGATGGCCTCAGCCTGCGGCTGCCACCCGCGGCGATCGCCGTCCGCGGCGAGGAGACGACCCTGGTTCTGACGGTCGAGGGGCGGGAATTGGAGATTCCCTGTACGGTGGCCCACTTTCGCAGTTTGCGCACGCATGCCCTTTGCGGCCTGTCTCTGCAGCTGACCAACGCGCACAGCAAAGCCGCATATCACCAATTAATCGAAGCAGTCGGCATCGGGGCGAATTTCACCGTGGTCTCGCGGCCACGGGGCCTGCGGACCCCCAAGGGCTTTGTGGGCGAACAATATCAGTCGGGGCCGCAATATATCCTCACGGCCTGGCGTGACACCGTACGGCACGAGCTGGCCGGCTTTGAACTTCTCTTGGGGGATTTCTGCGTGAAAGGGCTACCCGGGGCCAAGGATCTGGAGATCTATTCCCTCCAGCCCCAGAATCGCACGGGCAAAAACGCCGACTCCGCCCCTGGCCTCAGTTTGTCCACCGGCCGGCACGCCGAAGTCCGCCAACTCTTCCGCTGGGTTGTACTCAACTTATCCCAGGCGATTCCCGCCGATCTTCGGGCGCAGTTGGGGCGATTTATTGTGCCCGCTGACCGGACGACTTAATCCGCATCAGTTGGCTCGACCGCAGGAATGGCGTCGAGCGTGATGCCGCAGGATGCGTTTACTTGATCTGCACCAGCTCGACTTCGAAAATCAGGGCCGAGTTCGCTGGAATCTTACCGGTGGCTCGCGGGCCATAGCCGAGCGCCGGCGGGATATAGAGTTTGAATTTGTCCCCGGCGGCCATCAGTTGCAGTGCCTCAACCCAACCTTGGATCACCCCGGTCACGGCAAATTCGGCAGTGTCTCCGCGTTCCACCGAACTGTCGAACACGGTGCCGTCCACCAAAGTCCCGTGGTAGCGCACGACGACCGTGTCGGTGGCCTTCGCTTTCGGCCCAGTGCCGTGTTTCAGCACTTCATATTGGAGGCCGGAAGCAGTCACGGTCACCCCGGTACGGGATTTGTTTTTCTCCAGGAAAGCGGCGGCAACCGCGAGCTGCTTGGTGGACGACTCCGCGACTGCGGCGGCCATCCGCTGCTGCATGGTGGCAAACGCCGCCTCGATGTCGGCTTCATTGCATCGCGTCTTGGCCCCGGCCAGACCGTCCTCTATTCCCAGCTTGATGGCCGCCTGGTCGGGCGTAAATCCGCCCTGCCGCGCAATGCCGCTACCCATGTTGTAGCCGATCCCATAGCTGACCCGCTGTTCGACCGACTCCAGCCCAGCCACACTCGACTTGGGAGCCGGACTAGCCTTGTCGGCTTTTTTGCAGCCGGGCAGCGCCAGGGTCAGGAGGGCACTGGCCATCAGGCCGGCGATAATGGAAAAATGATGCTTGGCGGATAGGGTCATGGAGCAGCGATGAATACGATCCTGCCCTGTCGTGACAAGTCTGGGATTCCCTGTGGCCCGAAATAAAAAAGGGCGCGACCTAGGCGCGCCCTGCTCTGATGCTTTCGGTTCTCCCTGTGACAGCTTAATGTCGGCCGTGACCACCATAATGACGACCATGCCCGCCATAGTAACCGCCATAGTAACCGTGGTAACCGGAGTTCCAACTCAGGCCCAGGCCAACGCCGACGGCCAGGGGTGCCCAAGGGTACCAAGGATCATAGTACCCCACATAGTTGGGTGTATAATAGACCCGGGCGGGTTCAGTATACACGACCGTAGTGGTGGGCGCCGGGGCCGGCACAACCGAATAGGTCGCCGATGAAATAGGCATGGCGGGAGGTGCCGGGCGCTCTGCCAACTGGGTCGTGGTGGCGACACTGGTGGTGTAGGCAAAGGCGCGCGTGGCGCCATTGGGATATTGATAGACCACCACGATCTTTTCCGGGCTTTGCTCCATTCGCACAATGGTCAGACCTTCTGCTTCGGCATCCTTCATCAGCGCAGTCGGTGTCGGCAGGGTCTGCGCATAAACGACGCCATTGATGACCGTCGGTGCCGCGGGCGCCGCCGGGGTCGAGAATACCTGGGCGCGCGCCAGTGGACCGGTCATAGCAGCAGCCAGGAGAGCAACTGGGATTAAGGCAGTGATTTTCATGGGTGAAGATTGCTGAAAGCTAAACTTCCGGAATGTTCCATATTTTCCTAAGGCGAAAGCAAAGTATCGGCATTACACCTGCCGTCAAATCCCCTGACCGGCGGATTTATCGGGTCAGGCGATAAATCAGCAGTGCGGTGCGTTTGGTAAGCTCCGGGGCGCTGGCCAGATCGGCATATTCGTGGGGAGTGTGGGCCCCTTCGCCGCGCAGGCCCAGACCGTCCAAACCCGGCAACGGGGGCGCGACAATCGAGATGTCCCCGGCCCCACGCCCCTTCGGATCAAACGGCTTCACCTCGCCAAAGCCGAGATCGCGGCTAACCTGATCCAGCTGCGCCAGCAGGGCATAATTACCCGGAGCCGGGGCCATTGCGGGATAACCGTCATTTTCGAAGGTCAGGATCGCGGAGGTGCGCGGCAGTCCTTTCGACACAATCGCCTGCATGCGAGCTTTTGCCTCGGTCAGCTGTTCGGCACTCAGGTAACGGAGGTCCCCTTTCACCAAGGTACGCTGGGCGATGATATTGGTTTTGCCGAAAGCCGTGGCCTTGGTTGTAACAATATCGGCCTCGGTGCCCCCGGTAAGCAAAGCCGGGTTGCAGGTGATGCCATCCATCGACCGCAGCTGCTCATAAAATGCCATGAGGATCCGGGCGGCCTCATAGACCGCACCACCGCCCGCGGCCGCCGAAAAAATGCCGGAGGAATGCCCGGTGGCGCCCTGGACCTCGAGACTCCAGCTCACGATGCCCCGCCGGGCTACCGTGGCGGTGGTGCCAATGGCATTTTCAAAGCCCAGGGCCAGGTCACTCCGGGCCGCCGCTTCGCGCAGATCACGGCGGCTGATGTCCATCGGTTCGCCTGGATCTTCCTCATCGCCCGTCATGATCACATTGAGGGTGGTTCCGTCCAGCGCCCCCACACTGTGCAGCGCCCGCAGCGCCTGCAGCAGCACCAAGTCGCCGCCCTTCATGTCACCGGCGCCCGACCCGATGGCCCGATCCCCCTCTCGGTTGAATTTTCCGCCTGGCAGCACGGTATCGAGATGCCCGATGAGCAGCAGCCGCTTGCCGTGGAGGCCGGTGCGGGTGGCCACGAAGTGCCCGGCCCGCTTGGTGGCGGCGGGCAGTGGGACGAAGTGCGCCTCAAAACCCAGCGGGGCGAATTCGCGGACAAAATACTCCCCCATCTGCCGCACCCCCGAGAGATTCTCGGTCGGGCTGTCAATCTCCACCAGCCTGGCCAATTCCGGCGCAAAACCCGCGGCGTGGGCGTCAATGTAGGCGATAATTTTTTGCTCCTCCGGCGCGAGGGTAGCCGCGGGGGCCGAGGTCAGCCCCAACCAGATACCAGCCAGGGGGAGATGAAGTCTCAGGGAGCGATTCATACGCTTCAGCCCAGCACAAAGCCTCGGCAATGCAAAGGGCGGAAACAGGACAGGCCGAGCATCGATCCTGGCTTGTCACGGCCGGGCGGAAGCCTCGTTGTGGGGCTGAATGTCGTTGCCGTCCTCGCCTCCCCCGCTGGCGCCGCTGACGGGATCACCCCATCCCGATACGGTGCTCGACGCCTTCCTGAAGGCAATGGCGGCGCGCGGCTTGACGCTCTATCCGGAGCAGGAGGAGGCCATTCTCGAGCTGTTTGCCGACCGCAATGTCATCCTGAACACTCCGACCGGCTCCGGGAAATCACTCGTCGCCGCGGCCCTGCACTTCAAGGCCCTCTGCGCCGGCCAGCGCTCCGTCTACACCTGCCCGATCAAGGCGCTTGTGAACGAGAAATTCCTCAGCCTCTGCCGCGACTTCGGCCCGGAGAATGTCGGCATGATGACCGGTGACGCCTCCGTCAATCCGCGGGCCCCCGTGCTTTGCTGCACCGCGGAAATCCTCGCCAACATCGCCCTCACCCGCGGCGAGCACGCCGAGGTCCGGGCGGTCATCATGGATGAATTCCACTACTATGCGGACAACGAGCGTGGGTATGCATGGCAGGTTCCACTGCTCACGCTGCCCCAGTCCCGCTTCCTGCTCATGTCCGCCACGCTGGGCTCGACGGATTTTTTCGAACGGGAACTCACGCGCATGACCGGCGCCCCGAGCGTGACGGTCCGGAGCGACCGCCGGCCCGTGCCGCTGGCTTTCGAGTATTCGGAGACGCCTCTGCCGGAACGCGTGACTCAACTGCTGGCGACCCAGCGGACCCCGGTCTATCTGGTGCACTTCACCCAGCGCGCCGCCGCCGAGGCCGCGCAGGCCCTGATGAGCCTGTCCGTCTGCAGCAAGGAAGAGAAAGCGGTGCTCGCCACCGACCTCGAATCGGTGAAATTCAACAGTCCCTACGGCAAGGACATCAAACGCTGGTTGCGCCACGGTATCGGGGTGCATCACGCGGGCCTGCTGCCCAAATACCGCATCCTCGTCGAGCAACTCGCGCAAAAGGGCCGGCTCAAGCTCATCTGCGGCACCGACACGCTCGGGGTTGGCATCAATGTCCCCATCCGCACTGTCCTCTTCACCCAACTGTGGAAATACGACGGCCAGAAGGCCGCGATCCTCAGCGTCCGCGATTTCCGTCAGGTCTCGGGCCGGGCGGGTCGGGCCGGTTACGACGACCAGGGCTATGTGATCGTCCAGGCGCCGGAGCACATGATTGAAAACAAACGCGCCGAGGAGAAGGCCGCGGCCGATCCGACGAAGAAAAGGAAACTGGTCAAGGCCCGGGCCCCCGAGGGCTCCGTCGGCTGGGACGCCAAGACCTTCGAACGCCTGCGCACCGCCGCACCCGAGGAGCTCAATTCTCACTTTGATGTCTCGCACGGCCTGCTCCTGCTCGTGCTCAGCCGCGACAGTGACGGCTGCCGCGCCCTGAGACAGATCATCAACGACTGCCACGAGACGCCCGCGAAAAAGAAGGCCCTGCGTAAGCGCGCCTGGCAATTGTTCCGCGCCCTGCTCGACCGCAAGATAATCGAGATCATTCCGCAACACCCTTCGGGCCGGCGATTGCGCGTGAACGTCGAGTTGCAGGACGACTTCTCGCTGCACCAGGCGCTCTCGCTCTACCTCATCGACACCCTGCCCCTGCTCGATCGCGAATCACCGGACTATGTGTTTGATGTGCTTACCCTTTGTGAGGCCATCGTGGAGGACCCGGACCAGATTCTCCGGCGGCAAGTGGACAAGCAGAAGGGCCTTAAGATCGAGGAGTGGAAGGCCGCGGGCATTCCCTACGAGGAGCGCATGGCCAAGCTCGAGGAGGTTGAGCACCCGAAACCGCTGCGCGAGTTCCTCTACGAGACCTTCAACACGTTCGCCGCCGCCCATCCGTGGGTCGAGCAGGAGAACGTCCGGCCCAAGTCCATCGCCCGGGAGATGTTTGAGCGTTACCAATCCTTCTCCGACTACGTCCGCGACTACGGCTTGGAGCGCAGCGAGGGCCTCCTGCTGCGCCACCTGATGCAGGTGTGGAAGGTGCTCGCCCAAACGGTGCCGGATGCGGCCAAGACCGAGCCGGTCATCGAGATGGAGGAGTATTTTAGGGAACTGATCCGCGGCATCGACTCCAGTCTGCTGGACGAGTGGGAGCGTCTGAAGAATCCGGACTTCGTGGCGATCGAGCTGGAGGCCAAGCCCGCCCGACCCGCCAGTTTCGACATCACCCGTGACGTCGCCGCTTTTCGCCGGCTGGTCCGCGTCGCGGTGCTTGGTTTCCTGCAGGATGCCGCCGCCCGCGATTGGGACGGGGCGCGCCTGCGCTTTGCCTCCGTCGCCATCGCCGCCGGTGAGGAAGGAGCTGCCGTAATTGAAGCGCGGCGGATCGAAAAGGAATTCACTGCCTACTTCGAGGCCTGCGGACGCTTCCGGCTCGACCCCGAGGGCCGGGCGGCCAAGCACACCCACTTCACGGAGCAAGGAGCAGGCAACGGGGGGCAGGGAGCGGTCTGGCCGATCGCCCAAGTTCTGATCGACCCCGAGGAGCAGAATGACTGGGAAGCACGCTTCACGGTGTTGTTGGCCGAATCCCGGACCGAAAACCGGGCTGTGCTGCGCTTTGAGGCCGTCCGCCCGATTGGCAGCGAGTAAAACGTCGCGCCGCGCCGCAAATCGGCCAAAATGTGCGCCTAATTTGCTTTTGACCGGACCTGTCCTGCGCTCAACTCTCAACTTTCCTGTGAATCCTACCATTATCTACACCAAAACCGACGAGGCCCCTGCCCTCGCCACTTATTCCCTGCTGCCGATCATCCAGGCTTTCACCAAGCACTCGGGCATCAATGTGGAAAGCCGCGACATCTCCGTCGCCGCCCGAATTTTGGCCAATTTCGCGGACCTGCTCCCCCCCCACCAGCGGGTGGCCGACCATCTTGCCGAGCTCGGCGTCCTGACGATGAAGCCCGAGGCCAACATCATCAAGCTGCCCAACATCAGCGCCTCCGTGCCGCAGCTGAAGGCCGCAATCGCCGAGCTCCAGGCCAAGGGCTATGCCCTGCCCGACTTCCCCGAGGTGCCCAAGACCGATGCGGAAAAAGACGCCAAGGCCCGCTACGCGAAAGTCATGGGCTCCGCCGTGAACCCCGTGCTGCGCGAAGGCAACTCGGACCGGCGCGCCCCGAAGGCCGTCAAGGAATACGCCCGCAAGCATCCGCATTCCATGGGCGCCTGGTCGCCGACCTCCAAGACGTCAGTGGCCACGATGGGCCATGACGACTTCTTTTCCAACGAGAAGTCCGTCACCGTCGCCGCGGCCACCACCGTGCGCATCGAGTTTGTCCCGGCCGCCCCGTCCGAAGTTGCCGCCAAGGCCGGCCAGGTCCAGCAGCCCACCGTCGTCCTCAAGGAAAAGACCCCGCTCAAGGCCGGGGAGATCATCGACGCCACTTTCATGAGCAAGAACGCGCTCGGTGCGTTTTATGCCCAGCAGATCGCCCAGGCCAAGAAGGACGGTGTCCTTTTCTCGCTGCATCTCAAGGCCACCATGATGAAGGTCTCCGACCCGATCATGTTCGGGCTGGCGGTCCGGGTGTTCTTCAAGGACCTGTTCGCCAAGCATGCGGCCACCCTCGCGACCCTCGGCGTCGACCTGAACAACGGCTTCGGCGATCTCGTCGAGAAAATCCAAAAGCTCCCGGCGGAACAGCGCAGCGCCATTGAGACGGACATTGCGGCGGTGTTTGCCGCCCGGCCCGCCGTGGCGATGGTCAACTCCGACAAGGGGATCACCAATCTCCATGTCCCCAGCGACGTGATCGTCGACGCCTCGATGCCCGCCATGATCCGCACCTCCGGCCAGATGTGGAACACCGCCGGCAAGGGTCAGGACACGCTCTGCGTCATACCCGACAGCTGCTATGCGGGGGTCTACCAGACGACGATTAATTTCTGCAAAAAGCACGGGGCCTTTGACCCGAAGACCATGGGTAGCGTGCCCAATGTCGGCCTCATGGCGCAGGCGGCCGAGGAATACGGCTCCCACAACAAAACCTTTGTTGCCCCAGGTAACGGACTCATTCGAGTCGTTAGCTTCGAGGGCAACACCGCGCCGAAGCCTGGCGAAGGCGGGCAAGCACCCGGCCAGGTTTTGCTCGAGCACGCCGTGCTCGCTGGCGACATCTGGCGCGCCTGCCAGACGAAGGATGCCCCGGTGCAGGATTGGGTGAAACTGGCCGTCAACCGTGCCCGGCTGAGCAACACGCCCGCCATTTTCTGGCTCGATGAGAAGCGGGCCCATGACGCCCAGGTCATCGCCAAGGTGAAGGCCTGCCTCACCCAGCACGACACCCAGGGTCTGGATATCAAGATTCTCCCGCCGGCCGCCGCCTGTCTCGCCACGCTGGAGCGGCTCAAGGCCGGCCAAGACACGATCTCGGTCACGGGCAACGTGCTCCGCGACTATCTCACCGACCTCTTCCCGATCCTCGAGGTCGGCACCAGCGCCAAGATGCTTTCGATTGTTCCGCTCATGAACGGCGGCGGTCTCTTCGAAACCGGCGCCGGCGGCTCGGCGCCCAAGCACGTGCAGCAATTCACGGAGGAAAACTTCCTCCGGTGGGACTCGCTCGGGGAATTTTTCGCCCTGGCCGCCTCCTTCGAGCACCTCGCCATCACCCAGAAACACGCCAAGGCCAAGGTCCTCGCCGACACGCTCGACGAAGCGAACGGCAAGTTCCTGGAGCAGGACAAGTCCCCGGCCCGCAAAGTGGGAGCCGGCATCGACAACCGCGGGTCGCACTTCTACCTCGCCCTGTACTGGGCCCAGGCATTGGCGGCGCAGAACAGCGATGCCGACCTGAAGAAAATCTTCACGCCGATCGCCGAGAAACTCGCCGCCAGCGAAAAGCAGATCGTCGCCGAGATGGTTGCGGTCCAAGGCAAGCCCACCGACATCGGCGGGTATTATCAGCCCGACGACAAGAAAGCCTCTGCTGCCCTCCGTCCCAGTAAAACGCTGAACGACATCCTCGCGATGCTCTAGACTGACGAGATTCCTCCAATGGCCGTAATGTTCTCCACCGAGGCAATTGAGGCCATGGGGTTCCAACAAATTCCAGAGGGCACCCAGGTAACAGCTGTGTTCCATAGCGTTCACGTCTACGAGGTGCGGGGCATAAGATATTAAATCTTTCAGCACTAGACGCAAACTGCGGGCTGAACCTAGGAAAGTGATCAGGGACGCAGCCCCAAAGCTTGAATTCCCAGAGGAAACCAGTAGTTTGCCGTCTATGAAAGCCGCCCTCACGACCGAGATCAACCGTCTCACCCCGACGGAGAAGCTTCAGTTGGTGGAGGAACTCTGGGACACGCTCGCGGCCAACCCCGACCAACTCACCATTCCCGCTTGGCATGCCAAGCTCCTCGACGAGGACCACGCCGCCTACCAAGCCAATCCAACTGAAGGTTCCTCGTGGGCCGAAGTTAAGGCCCGCATCACCCGCAAGACGTGACCAACCGGCTCATTGTCGCTCCCCAGGCTGAGGCCGACCTGCGGGATGCATTTCTCTGGTATGAGCAAAAGTAGGCCGGCTTGGGGCGCGACTTTCTCCATCGTGTGGAAGCGAAGTTCGCGCAGATCGCCAGCGCGCCCCAACTCTTTCGCCCACGAGTTCGCTCCTATCGTCTCGCCGCCACAGAACGATTTCCCTACGCGATCTACTTCATCTGGGACGAAGCCAACCGGGTTGTCGCCGTCCGTCGTGTCCTGCATTTCAAGCAGGATTCCCGACCGCGTATCTGACGGCCTAGTCAAGGCCAGGTGTAAGTCTTTCAATCCACTCGCCGATCAGCACTCGGGCGCATCCATTGTGTCTGGCTCTGCCCAAGCGGCACACACCTCTGACCCCTTCCATCCTTTCAGAGCCGATCCATAGAGTCAGGCCTGAGGCTTGGGGGCGTGATTTTTGGTTAAGCTAGCGGCGCCGCAGGACCCGCCGGAAATACTCGCCGCCGCTTCGGCAGCGGGCGCGGCGGGCGCGGCACGGATGGATCACGATAGACCCGCCGCCGGGCTCCCTGGTCCTTGTTCTCGGCGGTGCGTCGAATTTGCACCTCCTGCATCCGCTGGAAGAGTCCGAGCAACTGCTCCGGCAGCGCATAGTGGTCGAGACCGGAACGGTCGAGGGCCACCAGCAGCTCATGCGTGGCTTCCAGCGTCGAGAGGCAGCCCGGTTCCGGCTGCCGCTTGATGATGTAACGACTGGGCGCGGCATTCGAGAACATGATCCGCGGCAGACGCTGCAGGCTGAGGCTCAGGCGCAGCATGGGGCGGACGAGCCGCCAGGTGGCATCGAGTATAAAGACGACCAGGCGGCGCGACGAGAGCTGGGAGCGCAAAGCTCCGAGCGCGGAGCCAAAATCTGGCCTTGCTGCAATCCCGGCTCCACGCTCCCTGCTCCCCGCTTCGCTCAGATCGAGAGCGTCGTGTGAGGGATAGAGCAGGACCGGGTAATACTTCGGATCGCTGATGAGCGCCTGCACGGCCGGGTTGTCGTCGAAGCTGAGCCCCATGTGGATTTCACTCTCCGCCAGACAGAGGTGCGTGAGCCGGCCCGTATTGGCCTTCACCCGCTTGAATTCATATGGGTGCATGAGGATCACAAACTTCGTGCGTGTCGCCATGGGCGTGATGGAGCCGCACCAGCAAAGGTCCTCCGGCCAAAAACACTTGTAGCACATCGTCCGCATGACACCACGAAGCGTCGCGGCGAGGAGTTGGTCGATCCTATTTAACGGCCTCCCCGCACCGTCTGCACTTGGGCGAAGATCAGCGCCTCAGCTACAGTTAGCGCAGCACACCACGCTGCCCCATCGCCTTGGCATAGAGGAACAGCAAT
>SESH01090314.1_pt1 | contig 12816 bp, 7 predicted proteins | sample 3171561 | NCBI WGS metagenome assembly SESH01 (sample SAMN10866947, study PRJNA518727) | freshwater metagenome | biome: subpolar coniferous forest; feature: holomictic lake; material: water; isolation source: holomictic Lake 442 2011 16.5 m and 2014 13 m | place: Canada: near Kenora, Ontario
GCGACAGGAAGCTCATCGAGGGCAAGGTCGATGCGCTGACCGCCCAGGGCAAACTGCAGGCCAGCATAGTTGCGATCCTTCCCTGGGTCTTCGCTTTCTTCTGCACCAAGATCAACCCGGACCTGATGCAGCTCCTGTGGACAACGATCCCCGGCATCCTTGCCATGGCACTGGCGATCATACTGGATGTCGCCGGGTATTTCTGGGTGCGGAAACTTGCAATGGTGAAATACTGATGCCGGCGACATCGTCAATCAGGCGGAGAATCGGCGAGGCCACGCGGCGTGCCGCAGGCACCTCGGCGTATGAATACGTGCGCAAGCTCGACCGCACGATCACGGCCGCAGGCATGGAGCACACCATGACCGGGGTGGACATGCTCGGGGAACAGGTGATCAGCCTTGTCCTGTTCCCGGCATTCTGGCTGTACGTGTTCTCACAGCTCGAGTTCTTCGCCTTCGTGTTCGAGGGGCCCCTTCAGGTCGTATTCTACCTGCTGCTGATAGCCGGCGGCTTCTTCTTCCCCACAATCCGCGTGCGCGATCGCATCAAGAGCAGGCACGAACTTGTGGCTGTAGCCCTGCCCGATGCCGTGGATCTACTCACCATCTCCGTCGAAGCCGGACTGGACTTCATGACCGCCCTGCGGCGCGTTGTCGACAAGCAGCGCCCGGGCCCCCTCAAGGACGAGCTCGACCGCTTCTTCAGGCAGATAGAACTCGGCCGTACCAGGCGCGACGCTCTCAAGGAACTCGCCAATCGCGTCCAGCTGGATGATCTCTCAAACACCTGCTCATCGCTGATACAGGCCGACCGCCTCGGGTCCAGCATTGCGCCGGTGCTCAGGACGCAGTCCGATGTCCTGAGAACCCGGCGCATGCAGAGAGCCGAGAAGAAGGCCATGGAAGCACCCATCAAAATGATGGCCCCGCTGCTGGCCTGCATCTTCCCTGCGGTATTCATTATCATTTTTGCACCACTTTTCATCCAGATGTGGCAAAATCTGACGAGATAGGACTTATGCCTGACTGTATCTTCACACTGGTCTTCATGAATACGCCGCGCGCCGGAGAGGTTCTGCCCCTGGCGAGCGGAGAATCGTCAATAGGACGTTCCCGCTCCAACCAACTGGTCCTGGAGGACCCGCTTGTCTCGCGCAAGCATGTGCGCCTGGTTGTCGGGGGCGACAAGGTCATTGCCGAGGATCTGGACAGCTCCCACGGCACATTCCTAAACGACAAACGCGTGCGCGGAACAGTTTCCCTGAACGACGGCGATATCCTCCAGTTGGGCGACGCCAAGTTGAAGTTCGCGATCGCTCTGCCTCAAAACGAGACATGCACAGCCTTTGTTGACGGGAACGAGCCGGTTGCCGCGCCAAGCAATGCAACTGTTTGTCCCCAGGCCCCTAGCGGCGGCGAGACCCGGTTCATGCCTCCACAGAAGCAGCCTGCCGGGGACGCCCCTGACAGGACGAGGGTGATCGGCGACGGCGAAACGCGCATCATGGACGAAAAGGAACTGCGCGGCCTGAAGGCGGCCTCACCACGAGCCACCGTCCCGGCCTCACGTCGCCGGGTCCTCATCGCGCTTGCGGTTGTGCTGGTACTGGTTGCCGCCGCTGCGGCCTGGCGATTCGCCGCTGTCGAAGGCACCTCAACGGGAGGCAGGGGGGTATCGCATACCGACGAGCAGTACGCCGTCTGCATCTCAGCCCCGGTAGGATGGAAGCTTGTTCAGGGTGAAAAGGATGCAGCTTTCGGATTTGAAACCAGGATCCCCGACGCCAATGCGTTTGCCCTCGTCAACGTCTACGCCGACCACAACCCCGGCCACAGCTTCACCGGACTGCGTACCGGATTCGACAATTACCTCGAGACCCTCGTTGCCAGGCATCCTGGCGTAAAGATCAGCGGCAGCATGACGATGAGCGTAAACAACGTTACCGGTGTCTTCTATGCATTCGGATCACAGGACCGCACAGGCAAGGGACTCTTCATTCTTGCCGGCAATAAGCGCATCGTTGCCGAGTGCTCATGCCCAACGGCATACAAAGACCTGTTTGCGAAACCCTTTACGGACATCCTCAGGACACTGCGCCTCACGGAACCGCAACAGTTCATCGACTTCCCCCAGCCCAGCGAACCGATACGGCGCCTCGCCCTCTCAAACCGCGAGCATATCTCCGCAATGGCCCGGCGCGATCTTGACACCGGGAACGACCTGCTCAAGAAGCGCGACATCCGGCCCGAGAACCTGTACCTTGCCAAACGCACCCTCGAGAACTGTATGACCACGGCCACGGCGCTGAGTGAACGCCCCGCGTTCTACGCCGAGGCTGCGGCGCGCCTGGCAGAAGCTACGCGCGCCTTCAATGATGCGCTCCGCGACCAGAAGTTCAAGGTGATCATGGCCGAGCACAGGCGGGATATCGACCAGGCCTACTGGGAAGCCATCAAGCTTTCACAGATGTTGCCTGAGAAGACGAGCGACGCCTATCAGTTTGCGGTGAAACGCGTTGAATTCTACGGGAAACTTCGAGAGCAATAGCAGAGTCCAGGAGCGCTGACCAAAATGACAGTGGCATTGATAGTGACGACCGGCGGCAGACAGACCGGTAAATCAATCATAAGCAAGCAGACGTTTGTCGTGGGCCGCTCCACCAGATGCGACCTCGTCCTCGACGACAAGAACGTGTCACGCGAACATGCGGTCATCGAGAGAATCTCCGGGCGCTATGAACTCCGCGACCGCGGCAGCAGGAATAGTACGATCCTGAACGGAGTCCAGCTCACCGCGCCTTCTATCCTCAAGGAGGGCGACCGGATACAGATCGGGCCGTTTGAGCTCAGTTTCCTGGAAGATGCCGGCGAACCAGCCCAGGGCGAGTGCGAGTTATCAAGGACCCGCTGCATGGATGACGTCGCAAGGCAGGACAAAGCGGAGAACAATGCCGCCGCAAGGAAGAAGAGCGGCAGCGGTATTGTTTTCAAGCTGACTGCGCTGGACGGCCCACTCAGGGGCGATTCATGGGCTAATTGGACCGGGAACCTCACGTTCGGCCGGGGGCCTGACAACCTGGTAGTCCTGCAGGAAGACGTGGTTTCGCTGGCCCACGCCAGGATCAAGCAGGAGGATGGTCGTTTCGTGCTTGAGGATCTCGGCAGCAGCAACGGCACCTTCCTCAGCGGTACAAGGGTGCGGTCCTCCCGCTTGCGCAATAACCAGCGCATTCGTATCGGCACATCCACCTTCGTCTTCTCCGTGGTTGATCAGGAGAAGAAGAAGTTCATTCTGACGATCACCGCCATATCAATGGTCTTCACGGCCGTGGTGGTCGGCATAGTCGTGCGCATGACGCCCGAGGATCAGGTGGAACCGCTTGTCGCACAGGGCGTAACCCTCGGCAAGAACGGAGAGTTCGTTCGCGCAAAGGAAGCTTTTGAGAACGTGCTGGCCCGGCAACCGGATAATCAAAAGGCGCAGAAGTACCTGCGGGACATCGACGAGTGCATTGAGCGGGAGAAGATCCTCCTCACGGCAGCGACCGCCGCCGAGAGCGAGCAATTCGATAAAGCCATCGAGATCTGCTCAAAGCTGTTGATCAAGCATCCAACCTACAGGAAGGCGAAAGAGCTCGAGCTGATTATCGGAAAAGTTCGCGACGCCCAGACGGCACTCGATGCCAGGAACTGGATTGATGCCGCCGGCCTCCTGTCAAAGGCCGTGGAGTCCTACCCTGACTCCACCCTGCTCGCACGACGGCTGGATCTCGCAAAAGCAGAGCGTACTGCCCAGGACAATCTTGCCAAGGCCAGGGAACTCCTTGGCCAGTCACAGCCGGAGAACGCCGCTGAGCTCCTGGTCGCGATCCCTCAAACAAGCGTTTACACAACCGAAGCAAAGGAACTTCTCCAGGGCATGCGAAGCGCCGACCTGCTTGCATCATCCATCACGGAGGCCCTGGCGCTATATCGCCGCGGGAACATCGCCGGCTCAAGGGCGGCCGCCAGAAAGGGCATGAAACTTTCACCGGGCAACGTCGATCTGCTTGCCGTCGAGAAACGTCTGAACGATATCGAACCGCTGTGGAAGGGCCTGCAGGAATGCAAGGATGTCATCAATTCCGATGACATCGGGGCAATCCGTCGCGCCCTTGATATTTGCGGGCGGATAGCCGTGGGCGAGCCCGATACCGACAACTACTTCAGGCAGCAGGCTGATCAGTTCAAACTCCAGCTCGACCAGGCGCTGGGCGAGACTGAACGCACAGCAATCGTAAAGGCAGATGCCCTCGCCAAGGACGGCAACAAACGTGAGGCCTACAAGTTCTACGCTCAAGCTGCCTCGATAAACCCTGGCAATGTGACACTCCGGAAGACCATGGACACCATCAGCACAGAAGTCTCCGCTGACTGCCAGAGGGTCTTCCGCGAAGGCCTGGTTTACGAGGAAACGGGACAGACAGACCTCGCAATTGCATCGTACGAGAAAGTGCTGCGCATCGCAATCGACGGCGACCGCTACTGCGAACGCGCCCGCGAAAAGCTCCGCCAACTGAAAAAATAGCCGCATTGTCCAGGTGGTTTGTGGTAATGCCATGGAACAGAGCAACGATGCTCACAACAATCGGGCAAATGACCGCATGTCCCTCAACGTGGCGTGATGGGACGTAACGCTATCTCCCAGCCCGGGCGGCCAGATGTCGCCAGAGAAGGCCTGAAGGGGTTTCTATGACACGCAAATACATCCTGGCAATCGATCAGGGAACCACCAGCAGCCGGGCCATCGTGTTTGACGCTGACGCACGGGTTGTGGCCACCGCACAGGAGGAGCTTCCGCAGGTCTATCCGGCAGACGGCTGCGTGGAACACGACCCCGAGGTTCTCTGGTCTACGGTGCTCCGGACGGCCAGACAGGCTGTTGCGAAGGCTGAGGCCGACGGTGGCCGCATCGTCGCCATAGGCATTGCCAACCAGCGCGAAACAACTGTTGTCTGGGACCGCTCGAGCGGCAAACCCATCCACAACGCCATTGTCTGGCAGGATAGACGCACAGCAAACACGTGCAAAGATCTCGCCGATTCCGGCCTCGGCCCGGATATCCGCCAAAGGACGGGTCTGGTACTGGATCCGTACTTTTCAGCCACCAAGATTGCCTGGATCCTTGATCATGTTGATGGCGCGCGCAAACTGGCCGTGACCGGCAAGCTGGCCTTCGGCACCATCGACACATTCCTGATCTCCCGTCTCACGGGCAACCGCGAGCATGTCACGGATGTCACGAACGCCGCCCGAACCAGCCTGTTCAACATCAATGACCTCACTTGGGACGAGACTCTGTTGAAGATCTTCAATATTCCCGCAGCGATGATGCCGAAAGTACTCGGTTGTACTGCCGATTTCGGGCAGACAGCACCCGGGCTCTTCGGTCGCGCGATCCCGATCCTTGGCGTCGCAGGCGACCAGCAGGCCGCCGCAATAGGTCAATGCTGCTTTGATGTCGGGGCCATCAAGAGCACCTACGGCACAGGCTGCTTCGTCCTCGTGAACACCGGAGATCGAGCGTTGACCTCAAGAAATCGCCTGCTTACGACAATCGCCTATCGCATCAATGGCAAGACCACCTACGCTCTGGAGGGTTCTATCTTCTCGGCCGGCGCGGCCGTGCAGTGGTTGCGTGACGGATTGAGGCTCATTTCATGCGCCGCCGAGACTGAGGAGCTGGCACGACAGGCGGCCGGCAATGGCAACGTCTACATGGTTCCGGCCTTGACTGGTCTGGGCGCCCCCTACTGGCGGCCGGACGTGCGCGGCGCCTTCTTTGGTATCAACCGGTCAACTGGCCGCGCGGAACTTGTGCGCGCGGCCCTGGAATCGGCCTGCTACCTGACTCATGACCTGTTGGCCGCCATGGTGGAAGATGGCGTCACGCCATCGTCTTTGCGTGTGGATGGCGGCATGGTTGCCAACAACTGGATGATGCAGTTTCTGGCCGACATCCTTAACCTGCCTGTGAACCGCCCGGAGATCATGGAAACCACAGCTCTTGGGGCGGCTTATCTTGCCGGGATCCAGTCCGGTATGCTTGGCACGCTGGATAATCTGCCCGCCCTATGGCGTCTTGGTGCCAGATTTGAACCACGCATGGTGCAGGCTGACAGGCAACGACTTCTTGACGGTTGGCACGACGCCGTTCAACGTGTCATAGCCGGTCCGAAGGAATTGGCGCCTCTGACGCCCGCTAGTTCCTCAACACACCATCAGGCCGGAGGAGCCTGTCCCTGAACGTATTCCGGACCGCTGCCCTGGCGCGGAACTCATCGAACCGGTAGGGACTCGGAAGGACATGGCCGCCCGCGGAACACACTGGATCCTCCGCCAGCGTTTTCAAGGAGTAGGTGCCGCCCGCCGGGCACCTCACTGAATCCAGCCCGCCCCTGATCCATCGCGAAAGCTCATCACCGGCCACAGCCGATCCATTTGTCAGCCCGCAGGACATGCCTAGCGCCTCCTTAGCCGCGTCAAGAAATCTGAGATTCCCGACGCATTCCGACGCGGGACCCGATACCGGCCCCGTCGCCACGGTAGTTCCGCGGCCCGTATCCTTCTTCCTGTAGAGCGGTACAAAAGTATTGGTGAATGAGTCGCCGGCTATCTTCCACAGGCGGAACCCCTGTGGACGCTTGTCGAAATTCAGGCTCGGTGTCTCACCAGCCACAAACCTTATTCCGCTGTCCTGGCAATCCATGACATTGTGCAGGTGTCCGGCCAGGACCGCCCTCACACCGTGGGAGCGGAAGAGATCCAGGAGCTCAGTGCGGACCGGCTCCGGCAAATTCTGCCAGTTCTCCGGCTCGTCAGGCGTCCGGACGAACGGCGGGACGTGCACGCACGCGTAGACCGCCTCCTTCGCGGACTGCGCAGCCTTCAATTCGGATCTCAGCCACACCATCTGCCTCTCCGTCTCTCCAGCCACCGGCCATTTCAGGAGCGGAGTATTGAGTATTATCAACCGCAATCCTGACCGCCGCACCGAGAAGTAATCGGCACCTATGCGCGAGCGATACGTTTCAAGCAGATTGTTGGTAACCGGTCCACAGACGTCGTGGTACCCCGGGGCGCACAGGACGGGGACGGCAAACGCCTCCCTGATCCTGATGAAGTCCGACAGCGACGCTTCATTAGCAGTGTTCACCATGTCGCCGCATATCACCGCGTAGTCTGGGGAGATCAGGTTGACCTGCTCAACAAGCTGTTCGAGGGCGCACACATTCTCCCGGTAGTCAGTCATGCCAAGCTGCGGGTCGCAGATCTGGACCACCGTCAGAGACCCGGTACCGGCGTCAGAGGCCTGCAGCCGGCTGAACGCCAACAAAACCGCCACGACGTAGAACATGCCAATCCTCACAATCACCTCCGGCCTGGAATCCAGATCATGGTGGCGCAACCGCCCGGGCAGCGTCAACCCCCGGACATTACGGCATGGCCGTGCGTTTTGCCAGCGTGTGATAAGAGAAGGAAGTGTTTCGTTTGATTTTTCGGCAGGCTTGCGGTACAAGGGAAATCGGTCCAGGGTCAGTGAAGAGCTGGTACTGGCATAAGCAATACGAGCGCGGATGACCGCATGCAACATCCACAACAGACACCCGGTCCAGCGACGTTCACCCTGAAGTATCAGGGCGACATCCTTGATGTCAGCCTGGATATCGGCGATGCCCGGCGAGGCAAAGCCTGGCTGAGGACCAATATCGCCCGCGCCCCGGCCCGCCGGGCCGAGGTAATTGCTTTCGCCGAGAACGGGCGTGCAATTCTTGGGCGCGACTGGCATGACATACCGATGCGTCATGTCACCGCGGGCAGGTACACCCTCACCCTCCCGCTTGTCGAGGTTGGCTCATTCCAGGCCAAGGCATTCTTCGTTCCCAACGGCAATTCCGAACCCGTGTGGCCTGACGGTGAGAACGCGCGTATCAAGGTCGAGCCGGCATTGTGCTGCTGCGCGAACACCATATACTGCGCATTCGTCCGCCAGTTCGGGCCGGCCCGTAACCTTGGCGGCCCAGCGGATGAACCCGGCCTCATCTCAGCCCTGGACAAACAGGGTTACACCGTGATCCCTCGCTCCGGAACGTTCCGTGACCTCATTGGCCAGCTGGATTTCATCATGGGCAAGCTCCGCTTCCGAATCATTCAACTCCTGCCCATCCATCCCATCCCGACAACCTACGCCCGTATGGGCAGGTTTGGCAGCCCTTTTGCCGCCCTGGATTTCGAGGAGGTTGACCCTGGCCTCGCCGAGTTCGACCGCCGCACCACACCCCTCGACCAGTTCGTTGAGCTGATCGACGCAGTGCATGAACGGAATGGCCGCGTGTTCATGGATATCCCTTTCAACCACACCGGCTGGGCGTCACATCTGCAGATGCGGCATCCTGAGTGGTTCGCACACAACGGGGACCGCACGTTCCAGTCACCCGGCGCCTGGGGTGTGACCTGGGAGGACCTTTCCCAGCTCGATTACAATCACCACGAGCTATGGGAATACATGGCCAGGATCATCCGGCTGTGGCGGAAACATGGCGTTGACGGCTTTCGTTGCGACGCCGGCTACATGATCCCCTACCCCGCATGGGAATACATTGTCTCCAAGGTCCGCAGCGAATTTCCGGACACGGTCTTCCTGCTGGAGGGGCTTGGAGGCAAGCTTGAGGTTGTGGAAAACCTTCTGGCAGGAGCTGGCATGGATTGGGCCTACTCCGAGCTTTTCCAGAACTACGACCGTAACCAGATCGAAGGCTATCTGCCTGGCGCGATACGAACGTCCCTCACCAAGGGGACCCTCGTGAATTTCGCCGAGACCCACGACAACACGCGCCTTGCTGCGCGTTCACAGCCCTATTCCAGGATGCGCACAGCACTCAGCGCGCTTTTCTCCCTGAACGGCGGGTTCGGCATCACCAACGGTGTGGAATGGTTCGCCGACAGGCGGGTTGATGTGCATGAAGCATCACCACTGAACTGGGGCGCCAGTCAGAATCAGGTTGACCATATCGCCAGGCTGAACACCATTCTTGAAGTACACCCGGCATTCCATGCAGGCGCCAGATTGCGCATGATCCAGAGCGGTTCCGGCAATGTGCTTGTACTCCTGCGCGAGCCCGCCGCCAAAGCCGGCAGCCTCCTGGTCATAGCCAATCTCAACACCGACCGGCCAGACACGGCAGAATGGATGAACCAAGACTGGCAGCCGTCGGGCGGGCCTGTGTTAGATCTTCTGTCCGGCAGGCAGGTCACTCCTGAGGTCAGTCACGGCAAGGTGCGATGCAGCCTGCAACCCGGCGAGGTTCTCTGCCTCGCAACCGATCCTGCGGACCTCACGGCCGTGGAAAGCGTACTCGGCCAGCCTCGATCATTGCAGGACCGCCAACTCGACCAGATGCTGCGGGCAAAGACCCTTGAAGTCTATTCCTTCTTCCACGGGACCCGTGACTTCTCGCATCTGGACCTCCCCGCGGCCGTGCAACGCATTATGCATGATCCGTCACATTTCTGTCTGGCTGCGGCTGCCGGCCGACTGGCGGATGACACTGGTAATGACAGTCGTCAGGCCGAATCTGCCTCAGGCATGCCACCCGTGGCAGTATGGGAGTGGCCGCGTGACGCACGGCGCACGGTCATGGTCCCGCCAGGGCACTTCCTGCTCGTGCGATGCCCTCACCGCTTCACGGCTGAACTCACCGACGGCGATGCAACCCTCCGCCATGAACCGGGTCTTCCACTCGCGAATGGCTCGCATTTTGCGTTGATGCTGCCCCTGCCGGAGCCCGCATCTCCCCGCGAGTACTCTCTTCTCATCACCGTCCACGCGCCTGACAGTTCTACCAGGGCCAATTCCCCCGTCCTGTTTCTGACCCATTGGAAGAAGGCCAGGGTCAGGACGGCTGTCGGGGCCGCCGACCTGCGCCACAACGACAGCTACGGCCTCTGCACAAACGGTCGTGGAGCCATGGCGCAGGTGCGCGGCGCATGGGGCGAAATAAGGTCGCGATACGATGCGCTCCTGGCCGGCAACCTGCACCCGGCCTGTCCGGTGGACCGCCACGTGATGCTCACAAGGTGCCGCGGCTGGCTTGTGAACAAGGGCTATTCACTGCCGATAAACATCGACTGCCTGGAGAAGTTCACAGCCGGCAGGGACGGAGTCCTCGAATGGCTGTTTGCCGTTCCTGCAGGCCAGGGAACACTCGTCAACCTGCAGGTGAGATTCTGGATGCAACAGGGGAGAAACGCAGTAGCCTTGGAAATACTGCGCAAGCACGCCCGTCCGGAGTCGGACGATCTTCCCGACAACGTTCCGGTACGGATTATTCTGCGGCCTGACATAGAAGACCGGTCCAACCATAGCCAGACAAAGGCATACGCCGGACCTGAGACGGCATGGCGACATGCCATTACATCCGACCCCCGCGGCTTCATCTTCGCCCCCGCACAGGACCGGCGCCTGCGAATGTCCTGCGAACAGGGGATGTTTACGAATGAGCCTGAATGGTCATACATGGTTGCCCATCCATTCGACTCTGACCGCGGTTTTGACGGATGCTCCGACCTGTTCAGCCCCGGTTTCTTTTCCCTGGGCATCTCCGGAGGTCACACATTCACTGTGCATGGTGAGATCGTCACGGGGGGCCATGCGCAGGACACCGCGACGGCTCCCCCCCCCAGGAGGACCGTCCACAGCCACGACGACATACCCCTTGACCAAGCCATGCTCGGGGCAATGCGGCATTTTGTGGTCAAGCGTGATGAGTTCGACACCGTCATCGCCGGCTACCCATGGTTCCTTGACTGGGGCCGGGACACACTGATCTGCCTGCGCGGGCTCATAGCCGGCGGCATGGTTGAGGAAGCCACCAGGATCATCCGGCAGTTCGCCAGGTTTGAGTACCGCGGAACGCTTCCGAACATGCTCCGCGGAAATGACGCATCCAATCGCGACACGTCGGACGCGCCGCTCTGGTTCTTCACGGCATGCGCCGACCTCATGCGAACCACCTCCTCCCGCCAAGTGCTGAATTCAGATGCAGGCGGCCGCACTGTCCGGGACGTCATGCGTTCGATCGTAACTTCCTGCATGAACGGAACGCCCAACGGCGTCATCATGGACCCTGACACCAGCCTTGTTTTCAGTCCGGCGCACTTCACCTGGATGGACACCAACTATCCGGCAGGCAGCCCCCGCCAGGGCTACCCGATCGAAATCCAGGCCCTCTGGTGCGCCGCACTTGAGACGCTTGCGGATGCGGACGCTGACCCGAAGATGGGCGAGTTGGCCGAAAAGGTGCGATCCTCGATAAGAGAGCTGTTTGTCAGGCCGGGACAGGGCCATCTTTGCGACTGCCTGCACTGTGCGCCGGGCACAGGCGCCCGCAATGCGGATGCCGACGACGCGCTGCGCCCCAACCAACTACTGGCAATTACCCTTGGCGCTGTGAAAGAACAGGCTCTTCGCGCGTCCATCGTCGCATCATGTGAGGAGCTCATGATACCGGGCGCGATTCGCACACTGGCAGACCGCCCGGTCAGGCATCCACTTGCAGTCCGCAACGGCGGTGCGCTCATTAATGACCCTCACAGGCCTTACTGGGGTCACTATCGTGGCGATGAGGACACGCACCGGAAGCCTGCTTACCACAACGGCACAGCCTGGGCCTGGCTTGCACCATCTTACAGTGAGGCTCTTTTCATCACCTACGGCCCAACTGTCCGGGAGACAGCCCTTGCCATCCTGTCATCCGGCGCACAGGCCGCAGGCAACGGTTGCCTTGGTTTTCTCCCTGAGATCATGGACGGCGACGCCCCTCACGCCCACCGCGGCTGTGGCGCCCAGGCATGGAGCGCAACCGAGCTCTATAGAGTGCTTGCAATTCTCTCAAACGGGTAGTATTTTGAAAAAGTAGCGTTTATCGAACCCGATAACGCGTATCGCGGAGGTGGATCATGGAAGGTACGCTCGCCGGTAAGAAACGGATCAAGTTTGCCATCAAGGCCCAACCGGGCAGCGAGGTCTATGTGACCGGGACATTCAACAGCTGGAACCCCAAGAAGAACAAGCTCGCCCTGAAGGCCGGCCTGTATTCAGGCACAATCCTCCTTCCCAAGGGAAGGCATGAATACAAGTTCGTGGTCGACGGAATATGGTGTGTTGATCCCGAATGCCAGGAGTGGGTTCCGAACGGAATGGGCTCGTTGAACAGTGTCATTGTTGTGGGCTGACAATCCGGTTCTGGCGGGACGATTATTGGTGCGGATAAACCGGGCTTGTTCTAGCCACAGCCCGAATGGCGTGCGTGTGTCGCGGAACAGGGACGCGCGTCAGCTCGATACAGCCAGTGTTCCGTGTGTTATGGTCTTATCATATGAACGTCTCATCAAGAATACAGGTATTCAACGTTGCTGTCGCGGTACCCGCCGAGCTCCAGTTCCTTGAGACTCTGTCTCGCAACATGTGGTGGTGCTGGAACCGTGATGCCGTGGAGCTTTTCCGCCGCATCAGCCCCACTGTCTGGCGTGAGTCCGGTCACAGCCCGCTGGATTTTCTCAGCCGGATTCCACAGAAGAGACTCGAGGCGCTTGTTGAAGATGACGGCTTCATGAGCCACCTCCAGCAGGTCCAGGAGCGGTTTGAAGCCGAAGTTCTAAGTGACCGCGACGGCAAACCGCATATTATCCCCCACAGGTGCATCGCCTACTTCTCGCTCGAATACGGCATCCACGAAAGCATCAGGCTCTACTCGGGCGGACTCGGTGTTCTGGC
>SESH01036806.1_pt1 | contig 12804 bp, 7 predicted proteins | sample 3171561 | NCBI WGS metagenome assembly SESH01 (sample SAMN10866947, study PRJNA518727) | freshwater metagenome | biome: subpolar coniferous forest; feature: holomictic lake; material: water; isolation source: holomictic Lake 442 2011 16.5 m and 2014 13 m | place: Canada: near Kenora, Ontario
TCCGCTCGTTCGATCAGGGCTGCGATACTTTCGTCCTGCCCGGAGAGGTGAACGGCGATGCCAACCGACATTCCGATTGGTCGTTCGTCGTTGGCTGAAAGTTGTCGTAGCCCGGCGATACCGACAAGCAGACGGCGCGTCATCGCAATGGCAGCCTGCTCGTCGGCGCGGGCTAGCCACACCACGAACTCATCGCCACCCATGCGGCCCGCCAGATCGCCGGGGCGTATGCTGTTAGTGATCAATGCCGCCACTTCCCGCAGTACCATGTCGCCTTGGTGATGGCCGCGCAGGTCATTAACTGCCTTAAAGTTATCAAGGTCAATGTACAGTAGCGCCGATGTGCCAATTCCACGCCAGGACAGCATTTCCTCCAGGCGCTCGAGGAAAGTTCGTCGGTTGAACAGGCCGGTAAGACTGTCTCGTTCGGATAGGTGGCGGAGGTGTTCCTGATAGGTTAGTTGGGCATGGGTAATACCAATTCGGTCTGCAACACCACTGATTAGCTCGCGAGCGTCGTCGTCCCACGGTGCCGCAGCGTCACGCCAGATGCAGACCGAGCCGTTGATAGTCTGGCGGAACCGCGAACAACAAACGAGAAAGGTCAGTTGGTTGTCATGATGCTCAATAAGACCTGCGGTGGTCTTTGTCGCTGTCGCGATCAGTCTGTTAAGTACCTCGGTCAGCTGGCGGCTCTCCAACTGGTCGCCGGCATTGGCCGCCAATGACGCTGCACCATCAAGTCCGATGCGGTGAATGGCGCACCCGGTCGCTCCCAAGGCTCTGGTTGTCTCCCAGGTCGCAACCTCCAGTGCCTTTCCAGCGTCAACCTGATCGCGAAGTGTGTGAACAATACGGTTAAGCACGCGCTCGCGGTCGCGTATCCGACTCAGTTCGGCGCTGCGCAGTGCCTGTTCGGTAAGGTCGCGGCAGACGCCACGGGCACCGATCCAGATGCCGCAGCGGTCGAACAGAGGTCTGATCGCTGATTGAATATAGGCTGGTTCGCCATTGGCGCAGCGAAGCCACAGCTCGGTGCAGTCGATTTGACGGCGTGAGTCAAAGGGAAGTGGCGAGTCGGGATCATCCTCAATGACCAGTTCATGCAGCGAGCGATTAATAAGCGCTTCGGCTGAAAAGCCAAGCGCACCGCGTGGCGAGACGAACACAAGGCGCCCATCGGAGCCAGTTTCCCAGGCGAAGTCGGAGGATATCTCAACCAAGTCCTTGTAGCGCTGTCTCGACTCGGTGAGGGTGTGGCGCAGTCTTCGCTCAAGGGTGGCATCGCGCCCAAGTAGAAGCAAGTCAGAGCCGTCAAGTCGCACCGCCTGCCACTCATATACGACATGCCCGCTCGGCCGGGCCAACTGTATCGAGCGGCGGTTGGCCAGTCCGGCTCGAGCCGCTCCTCGCCACACGGTCATGCCGTCCCACCAGCTACTATCCTCATTCAGCAGCTCCATTGCCTGTTCGTTGGCCAAGGTGATGGTGTCGGCCTTCGAGATCAGCATTGCCGGTCCGGGATAGCCTCCCACTATCATGGCCAAATCCGACCGCTCCATTGGGGATGTGCCAAGCGGAAGATTGGGGATGCCGGCTGGAACCTCGGATGCTGATGTCACAATCGAACCAGGGTTGTTGCTGACTGGTTATTAAAATACCGATCTAATACCCCGTGTCAATCGAAGGTACTAGCCACCAGCCGTGATGTGAGCGCCGGTACAGGTACAGGTGCAGGTGTGGGTGCTGGGGTGGGTGCTGGTGTGGGCGAAGAAAGTCGCACGCGAAGGGCCGGCAGGACCACGCGAGCGGTGGTGCCGACGCCGACCTTGCTTTCCAGGGAGAAGGCACCGCCATGCAGTTCGACAAGCTTCTTGGCCAAGGGCAGACCAAGGCCGACGCCGCCATGTTTGCGCGCCAGCACCGGTTCGACCTGACCGAACGGAGTCATGACTTTTTTCATGTCTCGTGGCGCGATGCCGATGCCGGTGTCGATGATATCGATAGCTAGGTCGCCAACGTCCATGATTGAGACTTTGATTTGGATGGAGCCTCCTGGCTCAGTGAACTTGATCGCGTTAACCACCAGATTGACTATCACCTGCTTGATCTTAAGCTCGTCGCAGCGCAGTACCGGCGTGGGCTCCGGTATTAACGATGTTAGTGTCACATGCTTGCCTCCGGCGCGGTCGTTGACTAAGGCAACCACGGCATTGACCAGTTCGCCGATATCAGCATCGCTCTCGGCCAGCACCTGCCGCCCCGCTTCGACCACCGAGAGGTCAAGCAGGTCGTTGACAATGCCGAGCAAAAGGGTGCCGGCACAGCGGATGTTGTTGACATACTCGACCTGTTTGGCCGTCAGCGCGCCGAAGATGCCGAGCCCCAGCGCCTCGGCATAACCAATGACACCGTTGAGTGGCGTGCGCAGTTCGTGGCTCATGTTGGCGAGGAAATCGGATTTGGCCCGGTTGGCCGCTTCAGCATGGAACAGTGCTTGCTCTAATTGGGCCGCTACAGCCTTTTGTTCCGTTACGTCTCGGGCCACCGAATAGACGAGGGCGTCCTTGGGAAAGGCATTCCAGCTGAACCAGCGATAGCTGCCATCCTTGCGGCGAAACCTGTTTTCGAAGGCCAGCATCGGTATGTTTTGGGCCAGTCCGCGTAACTCCGCCTGGGTATCCTCGACGTCGTCGGGATGGACGAAGTCGATAATCCGGGTCGAGCGCAGTTCGTCTTCATCATAGCCAAGATTGGTGATTACGGCCGGGTTGACTCGCCGGAAGAAGCCGTCGGTGGTGGCGATGCACAGCATGTCGATTGACAGGTCGAACAGCTGGTCGCGCTCCTCTTCGGCATGACGCCGCTCCAGCATTTCGCGCAGCAACTCGTTGTTGCCCACCTTGAGGGCATTAATTTGTTGCTGAATGACGACCGCTTGCGATGCCAGTTGCCTAGTTTGCCCAATCTGCCGGAATGCTGCATAGACGGTCATTAGCAGAAACAGGGTCAGCAGCGTGACCCAGCCCATGGCCACGGCTAGGAAATGACCGATCGCGTCGTCGCGACGCATTGAAACTTCTAGCACCAGCGGCCACGGTGCCATGGTTCGGTAGGCGACGATGCGCTCTGCATCATCGACGGCGGAGGGAGCATGGACGACGTTAAAGTTTGCTTTGGGAAGGTGGTCCCTGAAAAGCGGCTTATTGGCAACCGAGCGTCCGATTAGGGTAAAATCGAACGGGAACACCGATAGGATTTGGCCATCACGGTGAATCAGGACCTCGAGTTTGTGTGGGCCGGCGTCGATTGATGAAAACATCTTGGCGATGAAGCGCAGGTCGATCGAGGCCACGACTACCGCTATCATGGTTCCCTTGTCGTCGCGTACCGGTCGCGAAATCGGCATCAACCAGGCATTATCAACCCGGGAGCGGATCGGTGATCCAATGAACAACTCGCCCTCCCCGGTGCTGCCTTCTGGGGCATTCGGCTTGTGGGCGGTAAAATAGGCGCGATCTGAAACATCGATGCCGATAGCCAGGCGCTCGGGTCTGGATTCAGCGATAACCGTGCCCTGGGGGTTGACCGTGATTAGCGCTCGGGTTGCGGGGAGATCGTGGTCCATAGTGAATAGGAAATCGCTGAGATTGCGCTGTCCAACTCCACCGACACGAATGCGCTCGCCGACCGCCCTCATTACGCTTTCCAGACTCGAGATGGCCAGCTTAATGTTTTGTTCCGAAGCGGCGATGTCGCTTTCAACCCGGCGTTCTGCATCCTTGATGTAGAGATGATATTCGGAATAGCCTGCAACTACCGACAGGAGAATTAGCACGGCCGCCACCATAACCACCGCAAGGGCGATGGAGCGGACGATCTGTTCACCTTGCTTGACGGCCGACTCCCCCTCACCCGCCGTCGCCAACCTATCAGGCGTCAACGGGGCTAGGGCGCTGTCTTCACGTCGTGACTGAATACTACCCATGCACCACCGCAGCAGAGCGGGCACCGATGCCCCTTTATATTGGATGACAATCCCGAATTCTCGTCGTGGAATCAATTCAAATCATTGGCCGAGGCATTCGGCGTCGCCGTTTCGACAAAAAAAAGAGGCCGCCCCTGGACTATCAAGTCGGGGGGCGGCCAATGATGTAGATGGTTTACTGGTTGATATTTTTTAGGTTGGTTTCAGGCTCTGACCGTGCTTATGCAGCGGCCTGCGGCTTGGATGCTGGCTTGATCTGTGTGACCAGCACTGCGCAGACGAGCAGGATGATGCCGCATCCGGTGAACGCCTGTGCTGACTTGCCGATATCGCCCATGTAGCCGCCTATGATCGGGCCAAGGATGCCGCCCAGGCCATAAGCCAGGAACACCACCGGGTAATTTTGGCCAACCCGCTTGGTCCCGAAGGTGTCGGCGGTGATGGTCGGGAACAGGGCGAAGTTGCCGCCAAAGTTGAAGCCGATGACGCCAGCGCATAGATAGAGACCAAGTTCATGGCTGACCAAGGTCGGGAAGGCCAGGACAATGAGCCCCTGAATCGCGACCATCAGCAGCAATGAGTTCTTGCGACCAAGTTTGTCGCCTGCGGTACCCCAGGCGATGCGGCCCACGGCGTTGCAGATCGGGAAGACCACGAACATCGCGAATTGGGCCATGCCGTTGGCAACGGCCGGGAGTTGGCCCGCGAGTTTCAGTTGCTCAATGCTGTAGAGTTTGATTAGGCCGATGCAGGACAGGCCGGCGGCCGATCCGGCGGTGAAGACGATAAAGATTAGGTAGAACTGCGTAGTGCCGAGCATTTCGGAAATCGTGAAGTTCGACGCGCCGGCGGCGGAGGCGCCGGTGGCGGAGGCGACGGGGGCTACATAACCCTCGGGCACCCAACCATCAGGCGGGAACTTCATGAACAAGCTGCCGATGGCGACGACGACGATGAAGATCACGCCGTAAAGCATGAAGGTGCTGGCGATGCCGATGCCCTGGGGACCAAGAAAGTTGGGCCAGGTACCAGCGAGCAAGCCCCAGCAGGTGGCGCCGAGACCGAATCCAGCGACTGCGAGACCGGTGATCAGGCCCTTCATGTCGGGGAACCAACGCATGCACACCGCGATCGGCACGACGTAGCCGAGACCAAGTCCGGTTCCGGTGATTAGGCCGATGGACAGGGTAACTGCCATGAAGTTGGTGCCACCCGACAGGCCGGCGACGAGGTAGCCGAGGCCAACCAGCGTGCCGCTGGCCAGTACCAAATAGCGCGGGGCATATTTGGTCAGGAGCTTGCCAGCGTAGAGCATAACGAGTGCGAACACCGCCAGTTCAAGCGAAAACACGATCTGAGTATCGGTCTTGGTCCAACCAGCGGCCTTCAGCGGAACGGTGAACACGCTCCAGGCATAAATTGAACCCAGGCAGAACTGGATGAGAATTGCGCCGATCACGACGGACCAGCGGTTGGTAGACTGCGGTTGCGTCATCTTAGGACGTCCTCCTGATTTTTTGATTATTGAACTTCTAGCCCATTACATTGCTGGGCCATCGTCCTGTCAATGTACCCACTCCGAGAGCACCTTAACATGGTTTTTTGCCGGGTGCGACATTTCGAACCAGATATGAACCGGGGCCGGGTCCGGTGGGCGAGGTTGTGCTGCGGTGTCAGCTCGGGGATAATTCGTGGCAAGTAACAATATCTCGCGCTCATTCAACATGTTAGCAGATCTGTGGGTGGGATGCCCGCGCTTAAGTTCCCGTTGGTTGCCGCTCTTCAATACCTTGGCCCCTGTCGGTCGGTCGGAGCCCCGGCGGGAGACCGTTACGGCGGCGCGCAAATCATATCATTGGCGATTTTTACCTATATTTCAGTTGGTTGTGGGTGCTTAAGCCTGGGCACGGGCGGATGCCGACTCGAGTTCATGAATCTTTAACATTTCAATGGCCGGACATGCGTGGGAACGCCGCTGGATTGTGGACAAACATGAACATTTCCATGGGATTACGTTTTAACCGGCAACGGGTTCATATTTATGCTGAAATGTCCCGGTAATACGTAAGAATCCGTAACGATATTTTCTCAATAATCAGCCGCCGCTTTGGCGTATGATATATTTCGTCGAAATTTCACGCGAAACCTCCCCCTCAAGGGGGAGGTCAAGGCGTGCCATAATTTCTGTTGCCGGACCTTGCCGAGTTTGACAATGTCCAATCCAAGTAGCCGTAACCCAGTCATTCATTGCTGGGAGCTGAGGTCGCGGAGGCGCTGAAATGCGCCGATGCGCGGATTGAAACATGGTCCGGACAATCTGTGTGCAGTCGTTGCATGATGCCCGTGCTGCCTTGACGGCGGCGGCGGCACTCGGCTGCCCGGTGACGCTTATTAGCGCCCCTGCAGCGGCGGCGCATGGTGGCTGTGGCTGGTTCAGGGCGATGATCGCGGCCGCTGCGGTAGAGCGACCGGAAATTACGGTTACTGCTGTTTTGGATTGCGCCGATCTTCCGGGTCTGGTGCTGGCGGGAGTTAGGGCCGGGGTTGACCATCTGCGCTTCAGCGGTCGTAAGGTGGTGGCGGCGCGGCTGTCCGCCATCGCCGGTGCGGCCGGGGTGCGTCTATATGATGCTGATGCTTTCGCCGGGCCGCAACTCGATCTGCGTGGGGTGGGCGATCCGGTGGCGGCGTGCCGAGCATGGCTTTCCCATACTTAGGCAATTTCATGAAATGTGGTGATTGCCAGGGCGTGGCAGTTGGCGTATAAGCTCATCCCCAGAGGGGCATCGGAATTTAAGAGGCTATTGCGTTATGCGGACGACAGATAAAGTTAATAAAATTTTGTCCTGTTTTGAGGCGGACAATGCCGGGACCAGAGGAAATCTTGCCCGCATCCTGATGGAGGGCCATCTGGGCGGCACCGGCAAGCTGATCATCCTGCCGGTCGACCAGGGCTTTGAGCATGGTCCGGCGCGCAGCTTTGCCCCGAACCCCGAGGGATATGATCCGCATTATCACTTTCGGCTGGCCATTGACGCGGGGCTCAGTGCTTTCGCAGCGCCACTCGGCCTGTTGGAAGCCGGTGCGACGACCTTCGCCGGCCAGATTCCGACCATCCTCAAGATGAATTCGGCCAACAGCCTGTCGCGCCAGAAGGAAGGGGCCGATCAGGCGGTGACCGCTTCGGTCGATGATGCTTTGCGCTTGGGCTGCTCGGCTGTTGGCTTCACTATTTATCCTGGGTCGGACGCTCAGTACGACCAGATGGAGGAGATCCGCGAGCTGTCGGCCGAGGCCAAGTCTGTTGGCCTCGCTGTGGTGGTGTGGTCCTATCCCCGCGGTGGCTCAGTCACCAAGGCGGGTGAGCTGGCGGTGGATGTGATTGCCTATGCCGCTCACATGGCTGCGCTGATTGGCGCTCACATTATTAAGGTCAAGCTGCCGAGCGCCGATCTCGAGGTTGCCGAGTCCAAGAAGGTCTACCTGGAAAAGCGGATCGAGATTGTCACCCAGGCCGAACGGGTCCGCCATGTTGTCCAGGCATCATTTGCCGGACGGCGTATCGTGGTGTTTTCGGGTGGGGCAGCCAAGGGCGAGGAAAGCGTTTATGATGACGCGCGGGCTATCCTTGAAGGCGGCGGCAATGGCTCGATCATCGGCCGTAACAGCTTTCAGCGTTCTTATGACGATGCGCGCAAGATGCTGGAAAAGCTCATTCGCATCTACAAGCGTGAAGAGGCATAGAGGCCAACACGTCCACTTCCCCACTCTCCCTACTTTTTTCTCGCAACAGCCCTTCCGAACTTGGGGGAGGGCTGCTTCAAGTATGATTATCCGGTGCAATTGGCTATGACCGCCGACGCCCTCGCCTGCCGCCTCTATTTGGTCACTCCGGCGCAGCTCGACCCGGTTACATTTGCGACGCAACTTGAGGCGGCGCTTGATGCCGGGGACGTTGCCAGTGTCCAGCTGCGCTTGAAAAACCCGGACGGTTCCACCGCCGATACCGGCATTATTACACGCGCCTGTGACCTGTTGCGCCCACTGGTGCAACGGCGTGGAGTCGCCTTCATCCTCAATGACTGTCCAAAGCTCGCGGTTGCAACCTCTTGCGATGGCGTTCATATCGGGCAGAGGGATGGTTCTTGCACCGAAGCGCGGCGACTGCTTGGCCCGGATGGCATCGTCGGCGTTACCTGTCACGACAGTCGCCACCTAGCCATGATTGCGGGGGAGCAGGGTGCCGATTACGTTGCCTTTGGCGCTTTTTACCCCACCAACACCCACGCCACGCCTTACCGTCCTGACCCGGAGATATTGCGCTGGTGGAGCGAGCTGATTGAAATTCCCTGCGTTGCCATTGGCGGCATCACGCCCGGGAATTGCGCGCCGCTGGTCCGGGCCGGTGCCGACTTCATCGCTGCGGTTACTGCGGTGTGGAACCATCCCGATGGTCCCGCAGCGGCGGTTCGGGCGTTCAATCGGGCGATCGCTGACGCGCTGCGCGATCTTCCGGTCGCTGAAGCCGAAAGACGATAAAGTGCATCGCCTGCCGCTTGCCCCGCAGGGCAGGGCGTGCCACATTCGGCGGATGCTCCATATATTATTTGGTTGACCATGGCCGCCGCACCCCCCCCGACAACTGACTCTCCATGGGTAGTTGATCCCCTTCGTGATTTCGTCGTGTACTGGCTGGTTGCCCTCGCCGTCGTGGCGCTTGGTGAGACGTTCGCCGACGAGAAAATCGACAAGGGCTATCGCCGTTGGCTTAAGGGTACCCGGCGCAAGCCAAGGGCCGGCGCGAAGGCCGTCTGTGTTGAAACTGTGGCGCCCGTCCGGGAACTCTATGTCTGGAACCGTCCTGGTGGCTATGCCGTGCGGGTTATTGCTCGAGCCGATCTCAATAAATTTGTCGTTATGGTTGAGGAGGAGCATTTCCAGGCCGAGGTGACAGTGGGTTATGACGTTGATTCCGCTACCATGGAGGCGGCCAGTGTCGAGCGCTTTGTTGGCGACCGTCATAAGGCGATCGAGCTGGCCCGCCATTTTTGCGAGATCCACGAGGATGACGAATGCGACTCCGTGCAGGAGTCCCCCGATTCGGGGTCCACAGATTTTGATTCCATCATTGATTTTCTTGGTAGTCGGCTCAGAAATGGGGTGCTCAGAGATGCGCTGTTCGGCACTGGGCCGAATGGGCGCGGCTGCACGATGCCCATTGAACCGGAGCATAAGATGAGGGTAGCTGCGATCGTTTCACGGCTTGCCGAAGCTTCTTCTAGCCGGCAGGACGAGCCCAGGAACCCTGATGATGACCGGTTTCTTTCTAACAATCCCGATGCACTATGGGCCATTCGCGACGGATTTATCGAGCAGGTATCGGCTGGCGGAAGGGCTGATTTAAAACTTGTGCTGGCATGGCAAAGTCTGCTTGAGGCACAACTTGAGGAGATACGCTTCAAGGCTGAGCGTAATCATGGCTGGGCTCTCTCCATGATCGACCGCTATCAGGCCGACCTTTTGGCCATGGCTCATAATCCTGACGTCGATATCAATACTTGGCAGGCCTTGGTAATCGCGCTTGATCGCGCCAAGATTGAGATTAGTTCAGATGTGCGTGCCGCTTCGCTAGAACTTGCGGGCCGTGAGGCCGGGCTCTCCGTCGGGGCGAGCGATATCATGCGCTCAATGGAGGAGATCGTTGAGACTGGCGGCGGTGATCCCTTTCGTATCGCCAGCCACCTGTTTGACGCCATGACCATGATGCCGCCCGATTTCGCCAGCATCGCTGTGATGATGGTGTCCGATGCGCCGTTGCCCGCCTTGCGCGATGTGTTGCCGCTGATTTTGCTGGCGCCTGATCCGTCGTGCCGGCTTGCTGCGGCGGCGGCGCTGGAGCAAATGGCCGCGCAAAAGCGTTTGACCCCGGCCGGATTGCGGCGGTTGATCGCCCTGCGTTCGTGGATTCCCGAGTCGGAGCGACGGACGGTCGATCAGGCCATTCGTCGGGCGCGCCTAGCCGGAGTTGACTGTGCGCCCTGGCCGTCGGGGCAGGTCAAGGCGGTTCAAGCCACTATAATCGATGGTTCGGGTTGCCAAAGCCTAGTTGCTTCGGCGAAGGACGGCAGCCGCCAGATGTTTACCGGTATCCTGATCAAGCTGGGTTTTGGGGTCCGCGACGTCATCGCCGAACGCAGCCTGTTGCGGCGCGAGGTTCAGATCATGATGGCCGGGGTTACTGCGAATGTGCTGTCGCAACCGGTTGCTCGCGAATATTTAGATCGCATGGTCCAACATGCCCTCTGGACCGGTGTCGCGGCCGGGCATATGCCGCCGCTGGGCCTTCTGGAGGTCGCCGAGGTGTTGGGGGCTGCTGAGTGGCGGGCGCAGTCTTTGGACCCTGAGGCCGAAGTTTCGCGCCTGCTGGCCGAGGCGGCGCTGGCGTCGACGTTATCCATCAATCTAGCGGATGCCCTAAAGCGCAGTGCGGGCTGGCCCTTGATTCCGGGGCTGGCCGATTCGTGGTTCGAGGATGATAAACGGGCGCGCGATATTAGCACCCGTCATGCTCGCAATCGAAAAAAGGCGGTCGCGGCGGTCCTCGACGAGGTCATTGAGCCGCGCCGGATGGCCTGGGCCGAGCGGCTGGTTTGGATGGCGCTGTGGGCCAAGGCCGGTGGGGTCGTTCCCGGTTTGCCGTCCTGGCAGGACTTCGCCCTGGTCGCCAGTGCCCTTTACGAGGCCAAGCCGCTGGCCGGCATTCCTTTAATGGGAGAAATCGCCCGGCAAACGGTCGAACGCTTGGCGTGATTTAGGTGCTCAAAACCAAATAATACCCTGGAGAACGGACAAAAAAGAGCGGCGCTGTTGCACCGCTCTCATTATGTCACACAGATTATGTTACACAGAAAACGAGTGCCTATACTAGAAGGCGACTCTAAGAGCTGCGGCTATGCCGGTGTTTCCGACCTTTTCGTTCAGGAAAGTATACGAACCCTCAATGGTACCGGTGATACGGTCGGTGACGCTCCAATCGATACCAACTGAACTCACGAGTTCGCCAGTGGAATCGCCCTTGTGCGAATTATTGGAGAACCAAGGAACAGCATCGTAGAAGTAGTAGTGCGAAGTGTAGAACTCGAAAGCATTCCAGTCATAAGCAGCCTTAGCACCAAACTTTATATCGCCGACAAAGGTTCGGCTCTGCGGGCGCTCGAAACCGGCCGAGTCAGTAAGTGCCGGCATGTCTTCGGTCGCAAAGTTGAGGCCGATACCTGGTGTAAAGGATGCATTGCCGGAGGTGAACGTGTAGTTCAGGTTGGTTGCTGAGGTCCACCGGGTTGTGCCGTAGCTGTATTCGATCAAGCGGTCTAGTTCGGTCTGTGCGTTGCCGAGGCGACCATAGCCGAACATGAAGTCATAGATCAACTTGCCATCAAGGAACTTGGCACCAAAGTAGGGAGAAATCCCGAACCCGGTGCTGTCCTTGGTGCCGTTGTTGTAGGTAGTGTCAATGTAGGTGTTCTCACCTGACAACGCAATACCGAACAGAAACTGGTCGCTCACCATGTAATCAATGCCGGCCGTGCCACTTACCAAGCGACCGGTAGAAACCTTGTTAGTGTTGTCGTTACTCAGCCAGTTGTGGTTGAAGTTTGACCACACGCCAATTTTGCGGTCGCCGTCGCCACCGCTCATGCCCTGACCGAGCGTGATTTCAGCAGCTTGTTTTGGACCACGAAGCGTTTTGGCCAAAAACGACGAGATGCGGTTGCTGATCGTTTGAGTGGTGACATTGGTCGCGGCGCGTACAGATTGGGTCGCTACCGCGTTTGCGCTCTTGGTGGGCTCGAGGCCAACGGCGTCGAGCAGTCCTTTTAGTGTGGAACCGCGGACGTTGCCAATCCTACCATCATGAATAACCTTGCCATCGACCTTGACCAATAACATCGTGTCAGAGTTGGCGGTGGCGGGTGTGCCGTTGGCGGCGCTAGTTGTTGACGAACCGCTGCTTGTCCTGGTGGTTGTGCTGGTGGCGGTGGTGCGGACCTCAATTGATTTGTTGTTGAAAGTAACGGTCTGGGAAGCGGAATTTTTGTTAAAAGCCGGAGTGAGAATGTTAATAACGCCAAAAACTGCGTTCTTGTTTGCGTCATTTGCAGCCTGTGCTGGCACAGTTAGCGCCAACAGCGCGGTGGCTGCAACCGTCGAAAGGAGAAAATTGCGCCCAAAGGTGCGTTTTGCTGCCGTTGAGTTCCCCTTGTAGTCATAACGAGTCATGGTGTTTGCTCCGCCATTGATGATTTGCTTGGGCCGTGACTTAAGTTTGATACTTGCTTGTTGCGAGACTGGCTGGAAGCGCTTGGCAAGTCAATTGGCCGTTTTCCAATACCGAAAGCTTGTTGCAATTTGCGGCAAAATGGCAACAAGTCGCACCCCCCCCCATGACCCAATGACCCAATGACCCAATGACCACATGACCCGCTGACTCCATGACCCAATGGCGCGGTCTTGGCGCCGATAATTCATGGCCTCGCACCGGTTACCGCGACTCCGGCATCTTCGATCACCATGTAGGCGCGGTCTAGTTGCTCGTCGGTGACGCATAGTGGTGGTAACAGGTAGATAACTGGGCCGAGAGGGCGGATCAGCAGGTTGTTGTTGAGAAAATATTGCTTGAGGCGGCCGGCGATGGCGGCGGTATAGCCGAAATCATCGGTTTCAAGCTCGACCGCAACGATAGTACCGAGGACTCGCGGCCGGATAAGTCGCGGATGCACTGCCAGCCTTTGTATCCAATTGCGATGGCGGCGCTC
>SESH01079630.1_pt1 | contig 12802 bp, 14 predicted proteins | sample 3171561 | NCBI WGS metagenome assembly SESH01 (sample SAMN10866947, study PRJNA518727) | freshwater metagenome | biome: subpolar coniferous forest; feature: holomictic lake; material: water; isolation source: holomictic Lake 442 2011 16.5 m and 2014 13 m | place: Canada: near Kenora, Ontario
CTCCAGAAAATTGAGAATTATAGGATAGTTTAATTAAATGCGAAAGGATAAACACTTACTAATATTATGGCATATATCATATGTTATTGATTATTAAGGAATAACTGACGTTAATCACGAATTTTATTGACGCTGGCGGCAAAATTACCGATGAAAATCAGCACAAACATCACCGATATTAATAACAACAACTGCTTTGACAATGACATAATATCCAGCCTGTTTTGTGACCGAGACCCTGCTGCTAGGTTATCTTGACCTTGTCGATGGGGAAGATTCCCATGTCGGTCGTTCAATGGACGCACCAAGCCTGGGCATAAGGGCGTTGCCATGCACCCTTGTTGTCCAGAAAGCGCCCCCGGAAAGGTTTGGAAAATACTTAAAAACACCCTGGACGCCTTGCTAGATCAGGAATCAAGGCGATTGGCCCGGACTCTGCAAGGCAAATAAAACTGCCATTTTTCCCCAATTATTAGGAGCCTGATATGCTTATGAAACGCAACCTCGTATCCCTGAGCCTTCTGTGGAGTTTCGGTCATTTTAGCGCTGTTTGGGCGGAAGAAGCCCCCTTGCCGTTGACGGGAAGCGCGGCCCTAGTCTCTGACTATAAATTCCGGGGTGTGTCCCAAACCGACCGAAACCCGGCAGTCCAGGCCGGTCTCACCTATACGCATTCCAGTGGATTATACGCAGGGGTCTGGGGTTCCAACGTCAACTTCCAGGATGGTAACGAGGCCAACCTGGAGCTGGATCTGAAGGCCGGCTACACTCAAACGATCGACAAACTCTCCTACGATCTCTGGGTGGTTGGGTATTTCTATCCCGGCGCGACCCATGATCTCCACTACGACTTCATGGAAGTGGGAGGCAAGCTGGGCTACGACTTGGGTGTGGTCAAGCTGGCGGGCAGCCTCAATTATTCGCCCGAGTATTTTGGTAAAACCGGGGCGGCTTGGTACTATCTCCTGGAAGCCGCCGTGCCGCTCCCCATGAACTTTGATATCCACGGCCATTATGGCGTGTCGGATTTTGACCGCAAATTCCTGGACGATTATGGCGATTGGGCCTTGGGCATCAAAAAAAGCATTGGCACCTTCGATATCAACCTGGATTACATGGATACCACCGGCGTCGCGCATAAAACCAACTGGACGGATGGCCGCCTGATCCTGTCGCTGGCCAAAAACTTCTAGCCGTTGTGCTGCGGGGGCTTGGCTCTCGAACCGGTCATCCTGTTTGAGACAAGTCCCCGTCCCCTGGTTTTGGCGCAGGGAGAAATCGCCCTTTTCGCTGGAGAACATCCCATGATCGAGGAATGGCCCCACCTGGTGAAAATCCGTGACATACCACAGCATGTGGAAAGTTGGAGCGCGGCCCGTATCCCTGGCTTCGTCCCGGCGGTTTTGGCGCGTTGGCGCCGGGATCAGGGAGCCCTCTTGCCGGACAGTTTCTACATGGTGTTGTGTCCTCAGGCCGAACTCAACGCCCGGGGCGGTCTACCAGCGGCCGTGCAGGAACTCACCGATCCCCGGTTGCGCTGCCGGCATTTTACAGGTTGCCACAAGCCCTACTTTGTCGCGCTTTTCACCAGTTCCCAGGGGGATGAACACCGGGCCAGCGTACAGCGTTGGTTGCCCTGGTCGGAAGGGTATCAGGTGCGGATCTGGCCAGATCACATCGAGTTGATCTTGCGCGAGGCTGTGGAGGATGAGGCGGAAGAATCGATGGAAAACGCGGAATTGCAACGGATCTTGTCGACCGCCGACCTGATCAGCGTGCTGGCCTAGAACCGCCTAAGAACCCCCAATCCGCTCCCGCACCCAGGGTAGGACGAGGGCCAGTGCCTCGGCCAGTCCCTCCACACGAGAACCACCCGCCTGGGCCATTTCCGGGCGCCCCCCCCCCTTGCCGCCGACCTTCTCGGCGGCCAGCCGTGCCAGCTCCCCCGCCGGGCACCGCCCGCTGACATCCTGGGTTGCCCCCACCACCAGGCTGACCTTGCCGTCTGCGGTGGTGGCCAGGAGAATCACCGCCGAACCCAGTTGATCGCGTAAACGATCCAGGGTTTCCCGCAATATTTTGGTATCGGCATTGGGCAGTTGGGCCGCCAGCACATGGACACCCGCCACCGGCACCGCCCGAGAGGCCAAATCGGCACCCGCGCTTTGGGCCAGTTGGCTCTTGAGTTGATCCAGCGCCCGCTCAAGCTGGCGGTTATGCTCCAGCAGTTGCGTGACCTTGGTACCCAGGTCGTTGCGTCCGCCCCGTAGTCGCTCGCCGATCAGCCGTAAAACCGCCTCGCCCTCTTCAACCCAGTGCATTGCGCCTTCCCCGGTCATGGCCTCGATGCGCCGCACACCGGCCGCCACGCCGCTTTCCATGACCATTTTGAAGCAGCCAATATCTCCCAGGGCCCGCACATGGGTGCCCCCGCATAGCTCCGTGGAAAAGTCTCCCATACGCAGTACCCGCACCCGGTCACCGTATTTCTCGCCAAAGAGCGCCAACGCCCCGCTGGCCTTGGCCTCTTCAAGGGACATGATGCGCGTTTCAACTGGGCTATTGTCCCGGATCTTCTGGTTCACCAGCCGTTCCACGGCCAGTAATTGTTCGGAACTCAAAGGCTCAAAGTGAGCGAAATCGAACCGCAGGCGATTCGGTGCGACTTGAGAGCCTTTCTGCAGGACATGGGATCCCAAGAGTTGCCGCAGGGCGGCATGCAACAGATGGGTGGCGGAATGGTTAAGGGCGGTGGCTTGGCGTAACCCAACATCGACCTCGGCCGAGACCGTATTACCTACCACCCACTCGCCGTGGGCGACCCCCCTGTGCAAGATCACCCCCGCGCCCTGCTTGCGGGTATCTAACACCTCAAAAGTACCCCGGGCCGATCTCAGCCAGCCACAGTCCCCGACCTGACCGCCGGATTCGGCATAGAAGGGTGTCCGATTCAACACCACACAACCTTCTTCGCCGGCCTCTAGGCGATCAACCGATTGTCCTTCGCGGTAGAGGCCCATGATCAGTAAATCCGGCTCGACGAGGCGTTCATAGCCGGTAAACCGGGTTTCCCGATCCAGAGAGAGTACCAAGCCGTGATCCACCCCGAATTGACTCGCGGCCCGGGCGCGCTCGCGCTGTTGGTTCATTTCAACGTCAAAGGCCGCCAGATCAACCTCCAAACCTCGCTCACGGGCCACGTCGGCCGTCAGGTCAATGGGAAAACCATAGGTATCATAGAGTTTGAATAACACCTCCCCGGGGATGATGCCACACTCGGGAAGATCTCGGATGGCCTGCTCCAGCAACCCCATGCCGTGGCTCAAGGTCTCGGCGAATCGCCCTTCCTCGAGCTTCAGGACACGCTCCACGGTGGCTTGGGTCTGGATTAACACCGGATGGGCATCGCCCATCTCGATGGCGAGTGGCCCGGCCAATTCATGGAAGAAGGGTTCCTGGAGACCTAGCTGATAGCCATGACGAACCGCCCGGCGAATGATGCGGCGCAGCACATAACCGCGGCCCTCGTTACTCGGCAACACGCCATCGGCGATCAGAAAGGCCGCCGACCGGATGTGATCGGCAATGACCCGCAGTCCCTTGTGGGAGAGATCCGCCACGCCCATGATCCGGGCCGAGGCCTGGATCAGATGTTGGAAAAGGTCGATTTCATAGTTGCTATGAACCCCCTGAAGCACCGCAGCGAGGCGTTCGAGCCCCATGCCGGTATCCACCGAAGGCTTGGGCAGGGGGTGAAGTCGGCCTTTGGCGTCCCGGTCGTATTGCATGAACACCAGATTCCAGATCTCGACATAACGATCCGCCTCGGCGTCGAGCGACCCCGGCGGGCCGCCCGGGATATCCGGCCCATGATCGTAATAAATCTCGGAGCAGGGGCCACAAGGACCCGTCTCTCCCATCGCCCAGAAGTTGTCCTTTTCGCCGCAGCGCGAAAAGCTGGACGGACTCACGCCCACTTCGTCGAGCCAGATCCGGGTGGCCTCGTCGTCGTCGTTAAAAACTGTCACCCACAAGCGGGATGGGGGCAGTCCGAGTACTTGGGTCAAAAACTCCCAGGCAAAATGGATCGCGTCCCGCTTAAAATAGTCGCCAAAACTAAAATTGCCGAGCATCTCAAAGAAGGTGTGATGGCGAGCGGTATAGCCGACATTTTCCAGGTCGTTATGTTTGCCGCCGGCACGCACGCAGCGCTGGACGGTCACGGCGCGTGTATAGTCGCGGCGTTCCCGGCCCAAAAACACGTCCTTAAATTGCACCATCCCGGCGTTGGTGAAGAGCAGGGTAGGATCCGAGGCGGGCACCAAGGAGCTACTGGGCACCAGGGTGTGGCCTTTTCCGGCAAAGTAGTCGAGGAAGGCTTGGCGAATGTGGGCGCTGCTTTTCATGGAGGAGGCTCAATCAGGAATGGAAACAGGATTTTTCGGGGTCGGCGACTTCCCGGAAAAACCGGTGGATCTGCTCATGGGTAAACCCTCGACCGGCTAAAAAACGCATCCGTTTGGCCCGGTCACGGGCATCCACCACTGGCGTGGTGCCAAATCGCTTGGTGTAGGCCCGGCGCAGTGCCGCCAGGGGATCCTCGCCGCCGGGATCGGCGGCAGCACGAACCAAGCCGCGCTGCCGCAGGGCTTGGGTGATGCGCAGAGGCCCCTGGCCACGCCGTTCGAGTTGCTCCGCCAGCAGGATCGCACAGCGATGATCGTCGAGGGTGCCCTGTGCGATCAGGCGCTCGATAACCCCTGCCACGCCTTCCCCTTCGCCGGGGAAACGGCTTTCCAGTTTACGCCGGAGCTCCAATACCGAATGGTCGCGCAGGGTTAGGATGCGAAGCGCGGAGGCCTCGATATTGCCGAGCGCGTCACTGTGATCCGGCTTCGTCTCCACTGTCCTCCACCTCATCCACAACCCGCACCGGTAACGACGAGGCGCGCACCTTGGCTTCGACATCGGCGGCTATCTTGGGGTTATCCTTCAGAAACTGGCGAGCATTATCCCGGCCCTGACCGAGCTTTTGTCCACCGTAGCTATACCAGGCCCCGGATTTTTCGATGGCGTTGGCAATCACCCCCAAGTCAACGAGTTCGCCCAACCGGGAAATGCCCTCCCCGTAGAGAATCTCGAACAGAACCTCGCGGAAAGGCGGTGCCACCTTGTTCTTGACCACCTTGACCTTGGTCTCGGAACCGATGACCTCCTCGCCTTTTTTGATGCTGCCCTTACGGCGGATATCGAGCCGCACCGAGGCATAGAATTTGAGTGCGTTGCCCCCCGTGGTGGTCTCCGGGCTGCCATAGATCACCCCAATCTTCATCCGGATCTGGTTGATAAAGATCACAATACAGTTGGTGCGCTTGATATTGGCTGTGAGTTTTCTGAGTGCCTGGGACATCAGCCGGGCGTGTAAGCCAACGTGCGAATCCCCCATGTCGCCCTCGATTTCGGCCTTGGGTGTCAAGGCCGCCACCGAGTCGATCACCACCATGTCCACCGCCCCCGAGCGCACCAGCATGTCGGTCACCTCCAGGGCTTGTTCGCCATTGTCTGGCTGCGAGATCAGGAGATCCTGAAGATTCACACCGAGTTTCTCGGCATAGCCCGGATCCAGGGCGTGTTCGGCATCGACAAAGGCGCAGGTGCCGCCGACCTTCTGAGCCTGAGCGATGCTGGACAGGGCCAGGGTGGTTTTTCCCGAAGACTCGGGGCCAAAGATTTCGACAACCCGCCCCTTGGGAAACCCGCCAATGCCCAGCGCAATATCCAGGGAAAGCGAGCCCGTGGAGATCGCCTCGATGCTTCGCGAAACCCCATCCCCCATGCGCATCACCGTGCCCTTGCCAAACTGACGGTCAATCTGAACCAGGGCTGCGGTCAGGGCCTTCTTGCGATTCTCATCCATATTAAAATATCCTGCGGTGGCTAAAAACAGACGACGATTATTTCACAGCCTCCGGGCCTCGTCATGGGTATGGGCCGGGTTGACCTCATTGGCGTCGTCCCATTGCGGCCAGGCGGTGATCACCGCTTGAACCAGGGTGGCCAGTGGAATGGCGAAGAAGACGCCCCAAAACCCCCAAAGCCCGCCAAAGACCAAAATCGCCACGATGATGGCCACTGGGTGGAGGTTCACCGCCTCGGAAAACATCAAGGGCACCAGCACATTGCCATCAACCAGCTGGATCAGCCCATAGGTCGCCAGCATCCAGACGAAATCCGCCGATGTGCCCCACTGAAACCAGCCGATCAATACCACGGGCACCGTCACCACCGCCGCGCCAATGAAGGGAATGATCACCGACAAGCCCACCAGCAGGGACAACAACAAGGCATAGTTGAGGTGCAGCAGCGTAAAAGCCACGAAACTTGCCGACCAGACAAACAGGATTTCGAGAAATTTGCCACGGGTGTAGTTGCCAATTTGCCGATTGACATCCTCCAACACCTGATTGGTGATGGTGCGATGCTCCGGCAGGAGACGAGAAAGCCAGCCGATGAGAAGATCCTTGTCCTTAAGAAAAAACAGCACCAGTGTTGGGGTCAAAAACAGATACACGGCCAGGGTCATCAGACCCGTGACGGAAGCCAGCGACAGGGAAAGAACCCGCTGACCCCAGAGGGTAATTTCGCTCCGGATGAGGGAGATGACATTCTGGATCTGATCCGGCGAGATCAGATCAGGATAGCGTTGCGGGAGCTGCATGAGCGACTGCTGGCCCTGGCTGATCATGGCGGGTAATTGTTGCAGCAGCTGACTCAACTGGCGCGACATGAGCGGCAGCGCCCACAGCAACATCCCCGCCAGGAACAACAAAAAACCGGAAAATACGACCCACACCACCACGAGACGTGGAAGACGGATCCGCTGACAAGAACCAACCAACCCTTCCAATAGATAGGCCACGACCAGGCTGGCCAACACCGGTGCCAGCATATTGCCCATCAGCAACACCACCACAAACCCGCCGACCAGAACCACCGCCAGCGACAGAATGTGGGGGTTGTAAAAATATTGTTTGTACCAGCTGATGATCAGTCTTAAGGGGCTCTTGGAGGGCATGGCTCACCTGGGGGAGGGGAAATGGGTTGGGAAAAACTGTCCAGATAGCATTGGTATTGGGTGGCAAACAGTGCCTCGATTTCGTCGATGACCCCAGGGGCCGGATGCCCTTGCAGGAGATGCCCGGTCATCAGCGACGAGGTTCGATCCAGCAGGGCGTCTCGTTCCAGCATGGGGTAACGGGCCGATAGCCGGCGGATCGCCGCAACCACCGTTTCCTGGCCAGGACGCGGGATATTCTTGGGAGCCTGTGGCGGTGGCGCGGCGGTCTCGGGCTGGGGCGCAGCACGACTCGCCAGAAAGTCAATAAAGGCGGTCACGGTGGCCTGGTCGCCGGGGGAGAGTTTGGCAAACCGCCGCCATAACTCACGCCGCCGGCGGGCGGTAGGCACAGACAACACGGTCAGACGTTACTGCGCAGTGGTTGCTGGCAATAATCCCGGGCGAATTCGAGGAGTTCTTCGATGGTGCGCGTCCGGAATTTTTGCTTCTGATGCACAAACGAGAAAGGCCGCTCGAGCGGTGGATTCAACGTCAGCGCCACCAGGGTACCGAGTCTCAGCTCTTTTTGAATGGTGGCGCGGGATACAATCGAGACCCCCATCCCCGCCTCCACGGCACCCTTTACCGCCTCCGGACTTCCCAACTCAATGGCGACGTCAAGACTGGCATTCGGGCTGATACGGACCACATATTCGGCAATCACCTCGCGGGTGCCGGAGCCTTCCTCCCGGCAAATAAAAGGTTCTGTCAGCAAATCATTCAGGCTTACGGTGCGCTTGCCCGCCAGCGGGTGGTCGGGCGGCACAATGGCCACCAGCTGATCGATCCGGCAGGTTTGCACCACCAGGTTTTTGTTGCTGACAGGGGCCTCCACGACGCCCAGATCGATGGTGTTGTTTTCCACCATGGCCACGATGCCCTCGGTATTCGAGACCCGCAAGCGGATCGCCACATCCGGATAGCGCTTGTTAAAATCTCCCAATAACGAGGGCAACATGTATTCAGCTATCGTGGTACTGGCCCCGAAGGTCAGAATACCCCGAACCTCGCCGGTCATCTTCCTGACAGAATTTTCGAGTTCGTTGTAGAGCTTGAAAATTTGCTCGGCATATTCGTAGACCTGCCGACCCGCTTCGGTGAGACTGATCTTGTTGTGTGTGCGGTCGAACAGACGGGTATTAAAATACTCCTCTATCTGACGTATCTGGAAAGTAACGGCGGGTTGACTCATGTGCAAGGCCTCCGCTGCCTTGGTAAAACTCAGTAACCGAGCCACGGTATGAAAAACCTGAAGCCTACGATCAGCCATGCGGTACGCTCTCAAAATACTGGGTTGAATGCTGACGCCCGCAGGGTCAGCCCCCAGGCAAGAATCCATCGCAAAAGGTTGCGGAGTTTTTTGGCCCCCGCAGTGACACGATGACAAACGGTTATGATCGCAAAAGCATAACTTATTACCCGCTGCCCTGGCTAGGGATAGCCTGTTCCATGCGCCCATGTGCCGGGTTCAGGCTCGTTATCAAAAAACCGAAAATCTCGCGCAAGGCGGGCCTGGTAGTTGGTCGACTTGAGTTGGAATACTCGTTCCCGCTAAACTTGTACAATTTAATGAACAAGTGAGGCCGGTATGAAAGTCGTTACCTATTCCCACGCACGCAACGCGCTCAAGTCCATACTGGATGGCGTCGTCCAGGACTCGGATGTCACCATTATCAGCCGCCGCGACGCAGAAGGTGATGCCGTGGTCATGTCGTTGGACAGCTACAACAGCATCATGGAGACGTTATATTTAACCAGTCATCCGACGAATGCTGCGGCGTTAGCTCGAGCTATTGCACAGGATAAAGCCGGGCAAGCGCAGGATCGCCAATTGCTTCACGCCGATTAACCATGCGCACCATTCGTTTTGTGCCAGATGCCTGGGAAGCCTACCTGTATTGGCAAGATCAGGACAAAAAGACGCTCAAGCGCTTAAACCTGCTGATTACCGCTGCTGCGCGCGACCCGTTCGCCGGGATCGGCAAACCAGAACCACTTCGTGGTGAATTATCCGGCTACTGGTCAAGACGCATAGACGAAGCAAACCGTCTGGTGTATCGCGCCACTGACTCAGATTTGGTGATTATCGCCTGCCGTTTTCACTACCACAGCTAACCCACTCAAAACACCCATGTGGCAAGCATATTGCTAGGAACACAGGTAGTACACTTCTTGCCAAATGGAGAGATTCCCGATGTTTCCCGCACTATGGGTTGCCAAGACCGGACTCGATGCCCAGCAAACCAACATGCAGGCCATTGCCAATAATTTGGCGAACGTGAATACCACAGGTTTTAAGCGTGACCGGGCGGAGTTTCAGGATCTGATGTACCAGAACATTCGCCAGGTCGGAGCCACTTCATCTCAGAATTATACCCTGCCCTCCGGGTTGATGCTCGGTACGGGCGTGCGGGTAGTGGCCACCCAGAAAGAGCACAGCCAGGGCGGCATCACCAACACCAACAATGCCCTGGATGTGGCGATCGAGGGCAACGGCTATCTCCAGGTGCTACACCCCGACGGCTCCGTAGCCTATAGCCGTGACGGCAAGTTCTCGCTCAACCGTGACGGTCAGCTGGTGACCGCCAATGGCTATCCCATACAGCCCGCTATTACCATCGACCCCAATGCCATCAATGTCACCATTGGCCGGGATGGCACGGTGTCGGTGCAAATTGCTGGAGCGATCAACCCCACCAAGGCCGGACAACTGGAACTGGCGAATTTTGTCAACCCGCAAGGACTGCAGGCCGTTGGCGAAAACCTCTTTCGCGAGACCGCCTCCAGTGGCTCCCCGCAAACCGGCGCACCCGGTCAAAACAGCCTCGGTACTATATTGCAGGGTGCGGTCGAGGCTTCCAATGTTAACGTGGCGGAAGAATTGGTGAACATGATCGAGACTCAGCGGGCCTACGAGATGAATTCCAAAGCGATCAAGACCACCGATGACATGCTCGCGGGTCTCATCAACCGCGTCTAATCTCCGGGAGAGCCATCATGACACTAACCCCTAGACACCTCTTATGGCTTGCAGGTCTACTGTTGGCCGGTTGCAACTCGGCACCGCAACGCGATCCGGCGTATGCCCCGGTGCGTCCCGAACCCACCGCGCCATTGGCCAACAACAACGGCACCATATACCAGCCCGGCAGCAGCGTCTTTTGGGCCCAAGATCTGAGCGCCAATCGCATCGGCGATATTTTGACGGTAAAACTCATGGAAAAAACCACGTCCAAGAAGGACGCTAATAGCAAAACCAGCAAAACCAGCAGCAACACGACCTCCAATCCGACCCTGTTTGGTCAGGCTTCTCCCATCAATCTCCACACCAGCATCAGCGCCGACAACGCTTTCGAGGGCAAGGGTGAAAGCTCGCAAAACAACCAACTATCCGGAGACCTTAGCGTCACCGTGGTGGAGGTCTTGTCGAATGGTAATCTGGTGGTGCGTGGCGAGAAGCGCTTGGGCATCAATCAGGGCAATGAATATCTAAAGCTGTCGGGGATCATCCGGCCCTATGACATCAAAAAAGACAACAGCGTCGATTCCACCAAGATCGCCGACCCCACCATCGTCTATGTGGGCGAGGGAGACATGAACGACGTCAATGTCATGGGCTGGGTGGCGCGATTCTTCATCAGTAGTCTATTCCCCATCTGAAGGAGCACGATCATGTGTTACCCATTCGGTCAGCTCACACGGCGCATCTTGCTGTTGACCCTCGGTCTGTTAGCCGGTTTGTCCGAATTTCCGGCCCAAGCCCAAAGGATCAAGGATTTGGCGACGGTCGAGGGCATCCGCTCCAATCAGCTGTTGGGTTACGGGCTAGTGGTGGGTCTGGATGGCTCGGGTGACAAGGGCAGCGATTCTCCCCAGATGGTGCAGAGTCTGCGGAGCATGCTGGCGCGTCTTGGCGTCAATATTCCGGCCGACATGGATCTCAAACCGAAAAACGTCGCGGCGGTGATGCTACAGGCCGAATTGCCAGCCTTTGCCAAGGTTGGCCAGAAGATCGACGTCACCGCGTCTTCCATGGGTAACGCCTCCAGCTTGCGGGGTGGCAGCCTGTTGCTCGCGCCGCTTAGGGGTGCGGATGGCCAGGTCTATGGCATGGCCCAGGGCGATCTGCTCGTCGGTGGTTTGTCGGCGGGGGGGGCCGATGGTTCCAAAATCACCATCAACTCCGCTACCTCCGGACGAATTCCCGGTGGTGCCAGCGTGGAACGAACCATCGAGACCCCCTTTTCCTCCACGCCCACTCTGACCTTCAACCTCAAATGGCCCGATTTCACCACCGCCAATCACATCAGCGAGGCCATCAACCAGGCCTTCCAAATGCCGATTGCCCGCGCCAACGATGCCGGTAGCGTGGCGGTCATGGCCCCGCCGAATCCCGGCGAACGGGTGGCCTTCATGTCAAAACTTGAGGAACTCGAGGTTCAGACCGGTCGGGCACCCGCCAGGGTTGTCATCAACGCCCGTACCGGCACCGTGGTCATCAATGGTCAGGTTCGGGCCCAGCCAGCCGCAGTTTCCCACGGCAATCTGACCGTCAGCATCAATGAAAATGCCCAGGTATCCCAACCCAACCCCGCCTCTGGGGGCGAAACCGTGGTGACGCCTCAGAGCAACGTCAATGTCAGCGAAGAAAAAAAGCGCATGTTTGTTTTCAATCCGGGCGTGAAGCTTGAAGAAATCGTGCGGGCCGTCAATCAGGTGGGGGCATCGCCGAGCGATGTGGTCGCAATCTTGCAAGCCCTTAAATTGGCCGGTGCCCTGGAAGCCGACCTGGTCGTGAATTGAATCTTGCAACCGTGCGGAAAACCCCGTGGATTATTCGATGGCAACCTCTTCCTTGGTCTCTGGCGGACTCGCCAGTCTCAAGGCTGGGGTGCGCCAGCAGAAGGGCGACGCCCTGGATGCCGTGGCCCGCCAATTCGAGGCTCTGATCACCCAGACCATGCTTCGCACCATGCGCCAGGCGAGTCTCGGAGAAGGTGCTTTCGATTCCGAACAAACCAAACTTTACCAGGATCTCCACGACCAGCAGATTACCCAAAGCTTCGCCAACCGGCCGAACGGCCTCGGACTCGCCCAGGCCATCCGGCGTCAGATGGAACCTTTGGCCGCTAAGAAAGCCCAGACCGCTGATACCCAGTCCGGTGATGACGCCATCCGCGCCCAGTCAGCCAAAACGTTGGCGGACTACCGCGCGACGCCTGCGGTGACCGTGCCCCCCAGGGAATCGGTACGCGCCTCGTTGTCCACCTCCATAACAACCACCACCACAGCCGCCATGCCCCCCCCAATCGTCAATAATCCGGCAAAATCCGCCGGGCCGAATGGAACACCAGAAGCATCCAATGGCTGGGATTCTCCGGAAGAGTTTGTCCGCGACCTGTGGCCCTGGGCCCGAGAAGCCGCCGCGCGCGTGGGTCTGCAACCTGCGGCGCTGCTGGCCCAGGCCGCTCTGGAAACCGGCTGGGGCAGTCACATCATGGGGGCCAAGGGCACCACCAGCCACAATCTCTTTGGTATCAAGGCCCACAGCGGCTGGGACGGAGAGCGGGTGCGAGTGCCGACGGTGGAGTTCGAGGATGGCCTGGCGGTTCGTAAACAGGCGGAATTTCGCGCCTATGGTTCTTTTCAGGAATCCTTCCAGGATTACGCCGACTTCGTGACCGG
>SESH01037117.1_pt1 | contig 12778 bp, 14 predicted proteins | sample 3171561 | NCBI WGS metagenome assembly SESH01 (sample SAMN10866947, study PRJNA518727) | freshwater metagenome | biome: subpolar coniferous forest; feature: holomictic lake; material: water; isolation source: holomictic Lake 442 2011 16.5 m and 2014 13 m | place: Canada: near Kenora, Ontario
GTGGGGATGCATGAGGTGCTGCTGCGCCCTTACGCCAAGGATTTTCAGCCTCTCCTCCTCATTTCAGCATCTGGCGCTAACCCGAAATAGCCGATAGGTCATTCTCATGCCGTTTCTTGAGATCGTTAACCTCCATAAGCGCTACCCAGGCGGAGTCGCGGTGGAGCATGTTACCCTCGCCGTGGAGCAGGGTGAGTTCATTTCGCTCCTCGGCCCCAGCGGCTGCGGCAAGACCACCACGCTGCGCATGATCGCCGGCTTTGAGACGCCAACCTCCGGCAGCATTACCATCAATGGTGCCGATATGACGCGCACGCCCACAAATCGGCGCAACATCGGCATGGTCTTCCAGAGCTACGCGCTCTTTCCGAACATGAGCGTGGCCGACAATATCGGCTTTGGGCTGCGCGTGGCCGGGCGTCCGGCGGCTGAGATCCGTGAGCGGGTCGCTGAGTTGCTGGGAATCGTCCATCTGGCAGACTTCGCCCAGCGCTACCCGGCCCAGCTCTCGGGTGGCCAGCAGCAGCGGGTGGCGCTCGCCCGCGCACTCGCCATTCGCCCACAGGTATTGCTGCTCGATGAGCCACTCTCGGCACTGGACGCCAAAATCCGCGTCGTGCTGCGCCACGAGATCCGGGCCATCCAGCGTCAGCTTGACATAACGACAATCTACGTTACCCACGATCAGGAGGAGGCGATGGCGCTCTCCGACCGGGTCGTGGTGATGAACAACGGCCGGGTCGAGCAGATTGGTGCGCCTAGCGCGATCTACAACACGCCGCAGACCGCCTTTGTGGCCTCGTTCATCGGCACACTCAACGTGCTGCCAGCCCGAGTCGTCAACCGTGATGCCGGGCATCTGGAGGTGGGCGGGCAGGTGGTACGGGTCGGGCGGGCGCTGGCCGATGCAACCGGCAGCCAAGTCACCCTGGCCCTACGGCCCGAGATCTTCTCGCTCAACGGAGCCTACGGTCCAGACGCAAACCAACTGAGCGCCGTCGCTGAGGAGCTGAGCTTCCTCGGCCCAACCGTGCGTGTGCGTACCCACGTCGCAGGCCACGCGCTGAGCTTCGACCTCTTCAATACCACGGGCCTGGTGCTACCGCGTCTTGGTGAGCAGATCAATCTTCACTTTGCGCCCGAAGCATGTCTGGTGCTGCCGCCAGCATAGCCGGGTTACGCGGCCCACTCGGCGACCGCTGGCCCGGCCTCGAAGAAGATCGAGGGCCACCCCAGCCGCCGCTGCTGTTCCCGGCCCAGATCCCGGCGCACTGCGGGTCGGCGGCTGTGCGCGATAGGGCGTGATCCCCTGCGATCCCGGTGTAGCCCTGGGCGTGCAGTGCGCAGAGGTGCGCTGGTGCGCGGTTCGATTTCGCTTTGCCTCCGCTTCATCATCGCTTAACGCGCCCATACCGTGGGCACAACACCGTGCTGGTATGCTCCCCATGAGAATCCGTTTCTCGTGGGAGGAGCGCCGTATGGAAATCAATTACAGCAAAGCCGACCTGCATCTGCATACGACGGCCAGCGATGGGGCCGCGACGGTGCGTGAGCTACTCGCGCACGTCGCCCGCACCGATCTGCGGGTGATTGCGGTCACGGATCACGACACCATCACCGCTGCCCTGGAGGCACAGCAGATGGCCGGAGCCTATGGGGTCGAGGTGATCGTTGGCGAGGAGGTTTCGACGCGGGAGGGCCACCTGCTGGTGCTCTTCCTTGAGCAGGAGTTGCCGCCTGGCAGGCCGCTGGCCGAGACGGTGGCGGCCGCCCGTGCGCAGGACGCGCTGGTGATCGCCCCGCACCCGTTCGGCTTCCTGGTCAACTCGCTTGGGCGTACCGGCCCCCTCGGCTTCGGCAGGCACGCGATGCCAGCATGGGCAATGCACGTAGATGCGGTCGAGAGTTTCAACGCCGGGCTGTGGTCGCCGCGTAACAACACGCTGGCGGCGCAGTTCGCTGCCGCCCACGGGCTGTCGGTGGTTGGCGGCAGCGACTCGCACCACCTGCCGACGGTGGGCGCGGGCTACACGCGGTTTCCCGGTTGCACCGCCGCCGACTTACGCCACGCCATCGTGCAGCGACAGACACGGGCGGCGGGTGTCATGTGGGGTACCCTCCGCCAGGCTGAGGCCGGTGCGCTCCAAGTCCGGCGCGGCCTCAGCGGGCTGCTGACACCTGCGGCGGCGACCATATCGTAGGGATAAGGGACGACCACCATGCGCGTTGATACACTTGCAGACATCATCGCCGGAACGCCCGATCTCACGACCCTGACATCGCTCTTGCGTCTGGCTGGGCTCGATAGCATGCTCCGTGGGCCGGGGCACTACACGCTGTTCGCGCCCACCGACGAGGCATTCGTGTACCTGCGCCCCGGAGTCCTCGCGGCGCTGTGCGCCGACCTGCCACGGCTGCGGGACGTCCTCAGCGACCATATTGTCCCTGGCGCATTTGTGGCGGCCGATCTGATGGATATGCCGGCGGTGACGGCCCTCAGCGGAACCCGGATCACCCTCACTAGCACACACGGCCTGCAGGTGGCGCAGAGCTACCTCACCCAGGCCGATCAGATCACCGACAACGGCGTGCTGCACCAGATCGGCGCGGTGCTGCTGCTACGCTAAGCACATCCCACGTCGAGTACGATCTCGGCTACGTCCAGTTGGGTTCGCGGCCTCGTCAAGATGGCGTCAAGCAGCGCGATACCCCGGGCGCGTTTGCCGCGTGGCTCGGGTTCCAGCGAAAACCGCCGGGTGAGCGCCGCACAGAGCCCATCGAGATCCGCCAGTGTGCCTGCATCGCGCAGCTCGACCTCCAACTCGCGAAAGCCGACGATCCGGCCACCGGCTTCGATATGTCCTTCGTCGAGACATAGCTCAGCGACAGGCCGACCCTCCACGGACACATCAATACAGTGCCGCCGCGTGGATACGCTGACGCGGGCCACCAGCGGCTTCTGGCCCACGATGACCATAGCCCGCTTGCGCGCCTCGCTCGGCGGCCAGTGTCGCGGATGCACACCCGCATGGATCGGAGTCTCCCACTCATCGCGCACGTGCAGGCCGTCAACCGCGCCGTGCGACCGCTTCACCGTGGCGATACGCCGCCCGGCGACCGCACGCACCCGCAGGCTCGCACGTCGGGCACGGAACGCCTCATCGGGGGTATCAAAATAGATCGTGTGCTGCTGCTCTGGGGCAGCGTGTGGTATGAGGATTGCGGAACCGAGGGTAGACAGGCTTAGCAACTGCGTAAAGATCCGGTGGTCGGCGACGCGAAATTTGAACTCGATCTCCATACGGTCTCGTACATCGTTGTTGCACTGGCGTCATTGTGAGCCAATGGGGGAGTTTTCGCATGAGCCAGACGACCTTGTCTAATCGACATTCGGCGCGATCATACCACATCGGCGTAAGGGCGCAGCAGTACCTATGCATCCCCACAGGGCGGTTGCAACGTCGCCTCCGGCGGGGGTTTGGGGGTGGCAAAGCCACCCCCGAAAGATCTTTTTTTGGTTGGTTTTTGGCGGCTTCGCCGCCAAAAACCAACCAAAAGCGCGGTCTGGGGCGCAGCCCCAGCGACGTTGCATCAGCCCTATGCATCCCCACCCCTGACTCATCTGGGGCTGCTGCGTCCCCACCCCTGACTTAGCCAGGGCTGCGGTAGACCAATGTGCGCGCTCAGCCTGACAGGGTGACTTCTGCGCTATTGCCTTTACTTTACCGAGCCTTAACTCACACTTAGCATTCCTACTACGACGGGTTAACCCACATCACGCAGAATGCGGATGCTCACGTGTGATGATGCCGACCGGAAGGGAATCGCCCTATGGCCCTGCTAGAAATTCGCAATCTGCGGATGGTATATCCAAACGGCCACGAGGCGCTGCGGTCGATCTCGATGCAGGCGGAGCGCGGCGAGATCGTGGCGATCATCGGGCGCTCGGGGGCCGGCAAGAGTACGCTGCTGCGCTGTATCTGTGGCCTCCAGCGGGCCACGGGCGGGGCGATCCACCTCGGCGGCGAGGATATCGTGGCCGCCGACCCGCGCACGCTGCGGGCCATGCGTCGGCGGATTGGCTTCATCTGGCAGGAGTATAACCTCGTGGATCGCCTGCCCGCGATCACCAATGTCCTCACCGGGCGGCTGGGCTACGCCAACGCCGCCGCAAGCTTGATCGGCCTCTTCGACCGGACGCACCGCGAGATCGCTGTGCGCAACCTGGAGCGGGTTGGCTTGTACGAGAAGGCCAATCAGCGGGCCGACCGGCTCTCGGGCGGCGAGAAGCAGCGCGTCTCCATCGCGCGGGCGATGTCGCAGGATCCAACCATCCTGCTGGCCGACGAGCCGGTGGCCAGCCTCGACCCGGAGTTGGCCGAGCAGGTGATGGCCGACCTGGCCCGCGTGGCCCGCGAGGACGGCGTGACCACGCTGATCAACATTCATCAGGTCGAACTGGCCCGCGCCTTTGCCGACCGGGTGATCGGCATCGCCCAGGGCGCGGTGGTCTACGATGGGCCGCCGATTGGGCTGAGCGAGGCGGTGCTTGATCGCGTCTACCGCTTCGACCGCGCGCCGCGCCAGGCCGTTGAGGTTGGTTTTTCGCTCGCGTAGGGAGGAACACGGCATGGCCTCTGAGACCAAGGTGGGCGCGCAGTTGGAACGACCCGCTGCGGTGCCACGCGAGCGGCTGATCACCCCGTGGCCGCAGATCGGCGTGCGCCCGATCATCGTCACGGTCGTGCTGATCATGGTGATCGGCTGGGCGTTGAACGGCTCAAAGGCCAATCCGGCATCTCTGGTTGAGGGCGTGCCGCACATTGTAGATTTTGTGACCCGGCTCTTCCCGCCGAAGTGGGACATGGACACCACCCCGCTGGCGGTGCCCGCGCCGCTCCAGGGTGCGCTGGGCGATCACCTAACGCTGACCATCCCGCTGGTGCTGCCCTACATTGTCGAGACGCTCCAGATGGCGATTGTGGGTACCATCGTGGGCGTGTTGCTCTCGCTCCCTCTGGGCCTGCTGGCGGCGCGCAATGTCTCGCCGCACCCGGCGGTGTATCAGGCCACCCGGTTTATCCTAAACGTCAACCGGGCCATCCCCGAGATCATCTTCGCGCTGATCTTCGTGGCCGCCGTGGGACTCGGCCCCTTCGGCGGGGTGCTGGCCATCGGCGTGGGCGCGGTTGGCTCGCTGGCCAAGCTCTACGCCGAGTCAATTGAGCAGATTGATCCGCAGCAGGTCCTTGCCGTACGGGCCACCGGCGCGGGTTCGATCCAGACCTTTATCTACGGGGTGGTGCCCCAGGCGCTGCCGCTGATCGCCACCTACTCGCTGCTGAACTTCGAGCACAACGTGCGCTCGGCCACCATCCTGGGGCTGGTGGGAGCTGGCGGCATCGGCTTCATCCTGCAGAAGTACATCAGCCTGTTTCAGTACCGCAATCTGATGAGTACGCTGATCATCATCATCGTGATGGTCACGGTGATCGACCGGGTCAGCGACTATCTGCGGAAGAAATTGATCTAGACGGGCATCCTGGAGCTATAGCAATCCTCTTGGAACCGTGAAGAGGAGTCAAGGCTTTAGCCGGCTGAAGCCTTGACTCCTCTTCACAACCGGGATGCGACTGCTATATACCTTCCGTAGCCATAGACGTTTCGGTACAGATACCTCAGACGAGAAGGAGTGATCCGTGTTTCGTAAGCTTATGCCTGTGACCTGGACTCTGGTGCTGACGACCATCCTGACCGCCTGTGGCGGTGCCTCGGCGGCGAAAGCTCCGACCACCGCCCCGGCTGCCACCGCCGCCGCCACCACCGCGCCGGTCACCACCGTCGCCGCCACTGTCGCCGCCAGCGCTGGCCCGATTGCCGCTGACCGCACCGGCTGGCCGACCACGTTCCGCCTCGGCCTATTCGCCAACGACGACTCCAAGGCCACCCTTCAGCTCTACGACGCATTCCGTAAGCAGCTTGAGGATCGGCTGGGCCTCCCGGTTGAGATCACCACCGGCACCAGTTACTCTGCCGTGGTCGAGGCCATGCGCGCCGGGCAGGTTGAGGGTATGGAAGTTGGGCCGTTCGCCTACGTGCTGGCCGTGCAGGAGGCCAACGCCGAGGCTATTGCCGTGGTGATAACCCCCGGCACAAGCAAGAGCGATGTCGTCTACGACCCGAAGGCACCTACCGCCTACTTCAGCACGATCATCACCAAGAAGGGCTCGGGCATCGCCACCCTCGCCGACCTGAAGGGCAAGAGTTTCGCCTTCGTGGATCCGGCCTCGACCTCGGGACACCTCTCGCCAAAGACCCTGCTGGTCAAATCGGGGCTGAACCCGGACACCGAACTGAAGGCTACCTTCGCGGGCAGCCACCCGACGGCGGTGTTGGCCGTGTGGAACGGTAGCACTCAGGCCGGGGCCACCTTCGAGGGGAATCTCTACACCTTGGCCAGCCAGGGCCAGATCGAGTTCTGCGGTTTCCCCGACGGTGCCATCGGCAAGCCCCGCAGCCCCGCCGAGATCAAGGCGGTCTACGATAGTTGCCCCGATGGCAAGATTGCGATCATCGCCTACTCCGACCCCATCCCGAACACGCCCTTCGCGGTGAACAAGAACCTGCCCGAGTCCTTCAAGACGGCGCTGCGCAGTGTTTTACAGGAAGTCAAAGACAACCCCGAGATCGTCAAGGGCCTCAAGCAGTGGTACGTAGATCCGACCAAGGACATGGGCCTGACCCAACTGGACGCCTATTACGACTCGCTGCGCGACATCGCCAAGCTGCTGAACCTGGATCTGAAGAAGCTGGCGAAGTAATCAATAACGGCGCGGCGCAGCGAGGCTGCGCCGCGCCAGCATTGGATGGGTTGCTATGGATCAGAATACCCTGCTTTCTGTCCTGGCCCGCGCCAACGTCGATGCGGTGAAGGCATGTGCCGAGGCGCTTATCCCTAAGCTTGAACCGATCAGCGTCGTCGTGAACCGCACCGGCCTGGCTATGCTGCCGATGGAGGATACCGTCTCCGGCGAGGCGTTCTACCTCGGCGAGGTGCTGCTGGCCGAGGCCCACGTGCGGGCCGCCGGGGTCGAGGGTTATGCCGCTTGCCTGGGCCGCGATCTGGAACTGGCGCTGGCAATCGCCCTGCTCGACGCGGCCTACACCGCCGGGCGCGACCGCGCACGCATCGCGGCGTTTGTGGCCGTCCAGGCCACCGCCCTCGCCGCCGCAGACGCGATCCTCGGCCAGCAGGTCGAGCAGACCCGCGTAGCGTTGGAGACATTCTGACATGACCACACCTGTGATGAGTCCCGTCGATGCACGTCAGCACGACACCTTCACGACGCTGATGTGGGCGTTGAGCTACCCCGGTCACGCCACATATCTTCTCGCCACTGGCGCGGATGCGTTCGCCCTGATCGGCGAGACGCTGGTGGATCTGGAGACCGGCTTCTTTACGCCCGACGCGCTCCTGACGGCTCGCCTGGCCCGCACCGGCGGGCGTAGCCTGCCCGCCGAATCTGCGCCTTACCAGTTCTACCCGCGCCTCGGCATCTCTGAGCTTGACCTGCTCGCGGCCGCGCCCGTGGGCAGCCACGCCGCGCCCGACCTCGGGGCCACGATTGTGATCGGCTGCACCTTCGGGCGGGGTACCTGCCTGCGCCTACGCGGCCCTGGCATCCCAGGCATACGCGAGGTGCTGGTTGGCGATCTGCCGGACGGCCTGTGGGATCTGCGCGCCACCAAGGTTCATGCGCCGCTGGGCTGGGATATTTTTCTGGTCGCGGGAGACGCCGTGCTGGGCCTGCCGCGCACCACCGCTGTGGAGGTGCGCTGATGGCCTATGTGGCGACCCGTGGCGGCGAGCAGGCGATTGCGGCGGCCGAGGATCTGCACACGACGCTGAACGGCCCGCTTAGCGCCGAGCTCGTGCGCTCGATTGCGCGCCAGTTGCCTTACCTGGTGGATCGGGTTATGGGCGAGGGTTCGCTCTACGCGCCGGATTTGGCCGCCCTGGCCCTGGCCCAAACCGGCGGCGACCTCTACGAGGCGGTGCTGCTCCTGCGAGCCTACCGCAGCACGCAGCCGCGCATCGCCTACGCCCGGCCCGTACACCAGAGCGAACTGCGCACCGTGCGCCGCATCTCCGCCGCCTTCAAAGATATCCCTGGCGGCCAGATCCTCGGCCCCTCGCTCGACTACAGCCATCGCCTGCTGCGGCTGGATGTGCTTGATGAACAAGGAACAGCAGGTGAGGAACAGAACTATCGCCCTCAGCCCTCAGCCTTCAGCCCTCAGCCCTCAGCCCTCCCCGCCGTGGCCGACTGGCAGCGCGAAAACGGCCTGCTGGCCCCGCTGCCCGCGCGCGAGTCGCCCGATCCATCGGCCCTGCCCGATGTCACCCGCGAGCCGATCAGCTTCCCCGCGCCGCGTGCCCACCGGCTGCAGTCCCTGGCTCGCGCCGACACCGGCGGGGTGCTGGCCCTCGGCTACGCCAGCATGCGCGGCTACGGGATGTCGCACCCGACCGTGAACGAACTGCGCCTGGGCTACGCCGAGGTGACGCTGCGCCACCCGGTCACCGGGGCCGAGTTCAGCGCCGGGCGCGTGCGGGTCAGCCAAGCCGAGATCGTGGATACGGGAGCCGGTGCGCCTGGTGACGTGCCGCTGCGCTTAGGCTTCACCGCAACTATTGGCTGGAATGAGGTGAAGACCATCGCGGGCGCGATGCTCGATCTAGAGATGAGCGCGCCGAATCCGCACCCGGCCCACCAGGAAGAGTTTGTGCTCTACCACACCGAGCCGGTCGAGTCCTCGGGCTTCTGCATCCACTACAAGCTGCCGCACTACGTCACCTTCGGCAGCGCCCTGGACAACCTGCGCAAGGCGACCAAGACGGGAGAGCCATCATGATCCTCGCGGATCTCGCGCACCCACGCCAGGACTACAGCTACGGATTTCTGGACGCCTTCGCCCGCCGCGAGTTGCGCCGACGCATCCTCAAGGCCATCGCTATCCCCGGCTACCAAGTACCCTACGCCAGCCGCGAGCTGCCGATTGCCCGTGGCTGGGGCACCGGCGGCCTTCAGGCCACCCTCAGCGTGGCTGGCCCGCAGGACGTGGTGAAGGTGATTGACCAAGGCGCTGACGACTCGGTGAATGCGGCCAACCTGCGCCGCTTCATCGCGCGCATGACCGGCGTGGCGACGACGACCGACACCACCATGGCGACGATCATCCAGAGCCGCCACCGCATCCCCGAGGAGCGCCTGACCGAGGGCCAGTTGCTGGTACTTCAGGTGCCTGATCCCGAGCCGCTGCGCGCGGTGCAGCCCGACAGCTCGCAGGCCCGCGAGATGCACGCCGACGCTGATTATGCCCAGATGTGGTTGAGCCTTTACGAGCAACTGGTGCGCTTCGGGCGCTTTATGCAGGGGGCCAGCTACCCGGTCATCGTGAACCGGCGCTACCTGATGAGCCCTAGCCCCATCCCGCGCTGGGATACCCCGGCCCTGCATCAGTCTGCCCACCTGACCATCCTCTCGGCCGGGCGCGAGAAGCGGATCTACGCGGTGCCACCCTACACCGACGTGCGCCCGATTGAGTTTAGCGATGTCTTCTTCCAGGTCGAAGACCAGACCGGGCGGGTCTGCACGCTCACGGGGGCCGGCCAGAAATATATGGACGAACTGCCCCAGCCCGGCGGCGAATCGCACTTCCGCATCTCCGACACCGGCTATGTGGAGAAGCTGCTCAAAACGGCGCACGGCGAACCGTCTGACATCGGCCCGACCTACTACGACGACACGGGGCGATTCTTTCTGCCGGGGGTGATCAGGGCGTAGGGGGATCATCATATAGTGTAAGGCCGAAGCATTCTGCGGAGGCACGGAGCGCCTCCGCAGAATGCTTCGGCCCTACGAGGTATGGATATGGTACCGACATATTTTGACCCGCCGCGCCTCACCGCAGCCCGCCCGCTGCTGACGGCGTGGGGGCTGCGGAAAACGTACGGGCGGGTGACGGCGGTATCCGGCGTGGATCTGGAGGTCTACCCCGGCGAAACGCTGGGCATCGTGGGCGAGTCGGGGTCGGGCAAGAGCACGGTGCTGCGGATGCTGAATCTGGAGGAGCCCGCCGACGCGGGCGACTACCGGCTGGATCTGACGGCCTACGCGGGCCAGAACCTGCTGGGGCTGGATCGCTACCAGCGGCGCGAGTTGCGGGTGACGCAGATCGGCATCGTCTACCAGCAGCCGCACATGGGCCTGCGCATGCGCGCCAGCAGCGGGGGCAACGTGGCCGAGCGACTGATCATGGCCGGCGAGCGCAGCTTCACCAGCCTGCGCGCGGCCGCCCGCGAGTCCCTCGCCGAGTCGGAGTTCCCGCTCGACCGGCTCGACGACCCGCCACGGGTACTCTCGGGCGGCATGCAGCAGCGCGTCCAGCTGGCCAAGGCCATCGCCATGCGCCCGGCCCTGCTCCTGCTCGACGAGCCAACCACCGGCCTCGATGTCTCCATCCAGGCGCTCGTCCTCGATACCCTGCTGCGCCTGCGCCGCGAACGCCACATCACCACCGTCGTCGTCTCGCACGACCTCGGCGTGATCCGTACCCTGGCCGACCGGGTGCTGGTGATGCGCGGCGGCCACGTGATCGAACACGGCCTGGCCGACCAGGTACTCGACGACCCGCAGCACCCGTATACGCAGCAGTTGGTACACGCGAAATTGTAGTAGGGCCGAAGCGATGGGCTGGGCGCGCAGCGCCCAGCCCATCGCTTCGGCCCTACGTGGGCCTATATATGAACATCTTAACTGTCGATGGCCTCTCGAAAACCTTCACCATCCACGCGATCAACCGCGCGGTGCCCGCCTTCACCAACGTCTCCTTTCGGCTGCGGCCGGGCGAACTGCTGGTGGCCCGTGGTGCCAACGGCGTCGGTAAATCCTCGCTGCTGCGCTGTCTCTACCGCACCTACCTGCCCAGCGCGGGCCGCGCAATCTACCGGACGCAGCGCGACGTGGTGGATCTGGCTCGCGCCGCCGAGGTGGACATCGCCCTGCTGCGGCGCAGCGAGATCGGCTATGTCTCGCAGTTCCTGCGCCCGCGCCCACGGGTGAGCGCGATCGAACTGGTGATGGAGCCGCTGCTGCTCGCCGGGGTTCCGGTCGACGAGGCTCGCGCGCGGGCGGGCGACTGGCTGGGTCGGCTCGGCCTGAAGGCGGCGATCTGGCCGGCCTACCCGAGTACCTTCTCGGGCGGTGAGCAGCAGAAGATTAACTTGGCCCGCGCGCTGATCGCCCCGCGCCGCCTGCTGCTGCTCGATGAGCCAAATGCCGCGCTCGACCCCGACGCTCGCGCGGCCCTGCGCGAGCGGCTGGCCGCCCTCAAGGCCGAGGGCGTGGCGATGATCGGCGTCTTCCACCATAGCGAGGATGTGCGCGATCTGGTGGACTCCGAGGTGGTGCTGGAGTCTGTGGCTGTGTAGGGCGCAGCAGCGGCGGGGGATGGACGTAGCGCGCTGCGTCCATCCCCCGCCGCTGCTGCGCCCACCTGAGGAAATAATATGCTGCTGACACATCTGAAGATCGTGCTGCCGGATGCGGTGATCGTGGGCGGCTCCCTGCTACTGGAATCGGGGCAGATCGCCGGGGTGTATGCGGGCGACGCCCCCAGTTACAGCGGCCGGACGGTCAACGGGGCCGGGCTCACCGCCATCCCCGGCATCATCGACCTGCACGGCGACATGCTGGAGCGCGAGATCGAGCCACGCCCCGGCACCTTCTTCCCCGTGGACATGGCCGTCCACGAGCTCGATAAGCGCCTGGCCGCCGCCGGCGTCACCACCGCCTACGCCGCCCTCTCCTTCTGGGACGTGGATCGACCGGAGAGCGTGCGCGGCGAGGCGATGGTGCAGCAGATCATCCGCGACCTGGGCCGCCTGCGCCCCACCCTGCTCACCGACCTGCGCATCCACGCCCGCTTCGAGGTTTCGACGCCCACGGTGGCCCCGCTGCTGGCCGAGTTGATCGCGGCTGGCCAGATCCAGATGCTCTCACTGATGGATCACACGCCCGGCCAGGGCCAGTACCGTAACATCGAACACTATGTCAACTTCGTCGCCAAGTGGCGGCAGGTTGACCCCGGCCACGTCGAGGAAGAAGTGCGCGCGCGCCTGGCCCGTTCCGGCGATCTGATGGAGCGCTGGGCAATCGCCCGTGACATCGCCGCCCTGGCCCGTGACATGGGCCTGCCGATCTCTTCGCACGACGACGACACCCTAGAGAAGGTTGATCTCGTGGCCAGCATGGGCGCGACGATCAGCGAGTTTCCGGTGACGCTGGAGGCCGCCGAGGAGGCCCGCAGGCGTGGCATGCACATTATTATGGGCGCGCCGAACGCGCTGCGCGGCGGCTCGCACTCGGGCAACATCAGCGCCCGCGAGGCGATTGCCGCCGGTGTGGTGGACGCCCTGGCCGCCGACTATCACCCGGCCACGCTGGTGCAGGCGGCCTTCGGCCTCGCCGCCGCCGGGGTGCTGAGCCTGCCCGCCGCCGTGGCCCTGGTGAGCGTCGGCCCGGCCGCCGCCCTCGGGCTAGACGACCGTGGCGGGATCGCCGAGGGTCTCAGCGCCGACCTGGCCTTGGTGGAGGACGGCCCGCGTCCACGTGTGCGCGCCACCATCCGCGTCGGCGTGCCGATCTACTGGGACGCCGCGATGGCCGGGCGGTGAGGCTGCGCCAGAGCCTTGAGTGGCGCCGGCTCCCGCTAA
>SESH01043023.1_pt1 | contig 12773 bp, 10 predicted proteins | sample 3171561 | NCBI WGS metagenome assembly SESH01 (sample SAMN10866947, study PRJNA518727) | freshwater metagenome | biome: subpolar coniferous forest; feature: holomictic lake; material: water; isolation source: holomictic Lake 442 2011 16.5 m and 2014 13 m | place: Canada: near Kenora, Ontario
GCGACCAGTTCCGAGTTGCAGGCCTTGCGCGAGCAGAAAGCCGCCTCTGACAGCGAGTTCAGCGCGCGGATTGAGTCGCTTTCCGTGGAGAACGCGGAACAGAAAGCGGAGATTGACGATCAGCAGGATGAGATTACCCGGCTGACCGGCTCACTGGAGCAGGCAGGGGCGGAGCTTGGGGCGTCGAAGACCGAGTTCCAGACGCTCAGCGAGCAGAAGCAGGCCTCCGAGCAGGAACTCAGTGCGAAGATTGAGACGTTGTCCGGCGAGAAGGAACAGCTATCCGCCCGTATCGGGCAGTTGCAGGGCGAGCTATCCACGCTTGCCGGTTCGCTAGACAAGACCAGCGGCGATCTTGGTGTGGCCACAGCTGAACTCCAGTCGCTGCGTGAGCAGAAAGCCATGCGCGAGCAGGATCTCGGGGCAAGGATCCAGTCGTTGGAGACGGATCTGGCCGCCGTCGTGGCTGCGCGCAGACAGGCGGAGCATTCCCTGGAAGAACTCAGGCGGACGCACGAGAATGCCAGCCGTGAAAACGGCGAGCGGGAACACGACCTCAAGTCCCAGCTTACATCGCTAGGCGAACAGTTGGGTGTCGTCAGCGGGTCCCTCGAGGTGTCGCGCAAACAGCTCGAGGAGCGGAGCGCCGCCTATGCCGCGCTTCAGGCCCAGAGAGAAGCGGAGATTGAAGCCCATCGGAAGCAGTTGCAGGACGTCAAGCAGCTGCTTGTCGAGGACGCGGTGAGGAAAGAGACGGAGTCCGTCGAGGACCAGGACTTCCTGAAGGCGATACATGGCGCCTTCGGTGAGAGGGCGGCGCTGATGTCGAAGAGGGCCGAGGAAATTCGGCGCATCATCGGCGACGACTTCGAGGAGAGGATGAGCCTGCACCGCAGGCAGAAGCAGGCCCTTGACCAGCTCGAGCCAATCAGCGAAGAGCTCACAAGGATTCGCGGCGAGTATGCTGAGGCGCAGGAACGTGTTCGCGAGATCGAGGCCCGGCTCGGTGCCGAGGTCAAGACCCTTCGCGAGCAGAACGAAGGTCTGCGCGAAGCGATGGAAGAGATCGAGGGCGAGGCCGCCAGGAACCGCGCCCTTGTCGCGGATTTGAAGGACCGCAGCAAGAGTGGCGAGCAGGAGCTGATCAAGCGCATCGAACGGCTGCAGGAACAGAACCAGGACCTGAGCAGGAAGGCGAGCGAGGCCGAGCTTCATCTTGAGGAGAGGGCAAAGGAGCTCAACGACGCCGATGTCGAGGGCAGGCGCCGCGAGGACGAGCTGAAGCACAAGGCTGCCGCCTACGAAGCCGAGCTGATCGATCTGCGGCAGCGGGAAGCCGATCTCTCGGCCCGCCTTGATGAATTGCGCCAGAAACACAATTCCGACGCCGAGCAGTCCGAGCAGTTCGAGTGGGAGGCCAGGCGGCGCGAAGGGGCGCTCTCCGAGGAGCTGGTACAGTCGTCGCGCAGGAGAGAGGCTCTTGAGAAGGACATGGAGGAGACGAGTCTTGCCCTCGAGGAGGCCAAGCGGCAGATAGTCGGCCTCAATGAGAAGGTAGGGTTCCTCGAGAGGAGCAGGGAAGACAGGGAGCGTGAAATGGCGGAGCGCGTGGCCGCGCTGGACAAGGATCGCCAGATTGCCATGACCCAGGTCCAGGCTCTGCAGGACAATGTGGAGAAGGAGAAGTCTCTGCAGGTTGAGTTGCAGTCCAGCAGCAGGCAGAAAGAGGACACACTTGCCAAGCAGGTGCGTGCCCTGTCGGAAAAACTTGAGGCCGTGGAGCGGCAGCGTAAACAGCTTGAGCTTGAGCAGAAGCGCGTCGTACAGCTCCAGGAGGAATTGCAGCTCCAGAAGAAGGGCATGCGCGACGAGCAGTTGAAGGCCGCAGACCTGGAGCAGAAGCTCTTCGAGGTGAGGAAGGGCCAGGAGGAATCCAACCTGCGCGGGCAGCAGTTCAGGGATGAGCTGGCGAGGCGGCTGGAGGAGCTCAGCGAGGAGAAGAACCGCAAGGCGCAGCTTGAAGCTCTTCTGGACCAGGAAAAGACTGTAGCCAGGGATCTTGCCGCCCGCGGGCAGGCAGAGGTCCAGGAGCTCATGCAGCGCATCGAGCAGATGCAGTCGGTACAGGGCGAGACGGCGTCGCGGCTCGATGAGGCCACGCAGACTTTTGACCGTGAGAAGGCGGTGATGGAGGATTCGCTGCGCCAGAGGGAGGTTGTCGAGCAGGAGCTGCGCAACCAGCTCGGGCAGGTCCGGCAGGAGTACGAGGCGCTGACAGTCGAGCTTGAGCAGCGGACGCAGTATGCCGAGCAGCAGCGTATTGTCTACGAGGACGAGCAGGACAAGAACAGGCTGCGCATGCAGGAGCTCCAGCAGCAGATCGAGCAGCTCAGCCAGGACAGCAAGACCACCGCCGCCCGGCTGCAGCAGCAGAAGAAATTCTACGACGAGGAACGCGAGCTGCGCAGGCAGAAGGAAGTGGAGCTGATGCAGCAGAAGAAGGCTCTGCAGGACACCCAGACGCTGGTCCGCCAGAAGGAGCAGACGTTTACGCACCAGAAGAAGCTCCATGACGACGAGCTTCTGCGTGCCAGGCAGAAGGAAGAGACTCTGTTGCGCCGGATTGAGCAGTTGCAGAAGGACTGGCGCGCAGCGGCCGGCAAGCTGGAGCAGGTTGGGAAAGAAGTGGCGATGCAGCGCAAGGAGGCAGTCGCGAAGTTCGTACGCCCCGCACCCGAGGAAGATGTTCGCCGCCGCCAGGCTGTCGCTGACGTCCGGAAGAGCACCCCGACGGTAGAGACTCCTGCCGCCGCCGCACCTGCCCCCGCCGAGCCGTCGGCCAGCCTGCGCGCGCTTGAGGCCAAGGCACAGGCTGAGCTTGCGGCGTGGCAGCGGATGCAGACAGCATCCCGCACCCAGGCTGCCCCCGCGCCGGTCGAGAAGCCGGACCAGGAGCCAGTCCAGCCGCAGGCCGATGACGCCTCCGAAAAGGGCGCCCAGTCGCAGCAGGACGCAGGCAAGGGATTGTTCGGTGACGCCCAGAAACCAAAAGAACGCTTCAGGGTCCGGCCCTGGATCAGCCTGAAGTAGGGGACCTGCCGGCGCGGCCCGGGACGCCGGCGGGCGGCTGATGGAGATTTGACATCGTGGAAGCACCACCAAGGATGACCGAGCGTATCGCAGCGGAATTACTGGCGCCGGTCAAGCGCGAGTCCAGCAGGGATGGCGATAACGCCCTTGCCGGGAGGGATGCCTTTGCCTCGCTGCCGGTCCTCGGCGCGGTCCGGCAGTTCATAGACAACGAGCGGCGCCGGACACGACGGATGATCCTGAGCCTTGTGCTGATGTTTGCCGTGATCCTGGTCGGCCTTGTCGGAATATTCATTTTCGTTGCCGAAGTGCAGATGCGGCGGGTGAAGGTGGATCTCGAGAACGGCCAGAGGTCAATAGCCAACGCAGCGTCGCAGATAGGGATGTTGAAGAAGGAGATTACGGAGGAGGCGCAACGGTTGAGCCTGCGACTTGCCGATGGCGGAAAGCAGGCGGAATCAGCCCTGGCCGCTGTGAAGTTTCTTGATATGAGCATCACCAATGCCGTCCTGGAACTGCAGATTCTCAAGCACAGCATGAGCAGTGTGGATGAACTCAGGGACCGGAGCGGGATGATGCTTGAAAATCTTGCGGGCAAATGGAACTCGCTCAATATGCGGCTCGATGCGCTTGCAGAGCAGAATTCCGTGCTCAGGGCGAGGTTGGCCTCACGGGGGGAAGACATTGAAACCAGTGAGCCGGTCATGGCCGCCACGATTCCCCGTGAAGAGGCATACCTGAGCCCGGCACCCACGAATACGGGACTGAAGTTCAACTGGCGTCTGCCGGTGCCGTGAATACCATCAAACCAAAGGAGAGACCCATGCTTTCACGCTTGAGGACAAATGCGTTCATGACATGCTCGCTTGTGACGATCGGGCTCGTTCTTGGCGGATGCACCACTGTGCCGGGCAAGGAAGAGCGTGCCAGGGCCGGAATGCAGACCGGCATCCGGAACATGCAGGAGGATATCAACCGGATCAATGGCCGGCAGGACCAGTTGGAGGTCACGGTGGAGGATCTGCGCAGGGATATCCTGGCCACGGGCGCTGGTGATGCGGGCGGGAAAGCCTCCATCGAGCAGCGGCTCACGGCCATGGAGAACCGGATCAAGTTTATCGATGAGGCGCGAGAGGCGGACAAGCGCGAGATCATTGAGAAACTCAGCCAGCGGGTTGCCGATGTAATCAACAAGGATCGCGGTGTGAGCTCTGGCCCGGCGGGTGGTGGCGTGCGGGTTTCGACCGGCGAGGGTGCTGCAGGCGAGGCCAGGCACGTCGTGAAGGAGAAGGAAACCCTTTCGGGAATTGCCCAGAAATACGGTGTCACGGTGGAAGCGCTTGTGACGGCGAACCGCCTCAAGAGCGCCAATGTCGTGAGGGTTGGCCAGACACTGGTTATCCCCCGATGACACGTTTGAATTACCCCCTTCTGTTCCGGCCCGCATACAAAGACTACATCTGGGGTGGGGACCGCTTGTCGCGAAAGTACGGTCGTGTCATCCACTCCGGTGTCTGCGCTGAGTCGTGGGAGATTTCTGACAGGCCGGAGGGGATGAGTGTGGTCGCAAACGGGCCGTTGGCCGGCAGGAGCCTCGCCTCGCTGGTGAAGGACTTCGGGTCCGGGCTCATTGGAGGCTCCTGCGGCAGTGACCGCTTTCCGCTCCTGATGAAGATCATTGACGCCAGGGAGCAGCTGAGCGTGCAGATACATCCGGCGGACGAGAATGCCGGTGCGGTCAACGGGGAAGCCAAGACCGAGATGTGGTATGTGCTTGATGCTGAAGCCGGGGCCGTGGTGCTGGCTGGTCTGAAGAAGACGGTATCGAAGCGCATCTTCACTGCCGCCGCCGGGTCCAGGAAGATGGCTCCGCTCCTCCGGAGGGTCAAGGTTCGGGCGGGTGATGCGATTCTTGTTCCGGGCGGGACAGTCCATGCCATCGGCGAGGGGCTCCTGATTTTTGAAGTGCAGCAGAATTCCAATACCACCTTCAGGCTCTATGACTGGGACAGGACCGGGCCTGACGGCAAACAGAGGCCGCTCCACATTTCAGAGGCAGTCAGGACCGTGCTCTGGCCAGGGAAACGGCCGGCAAAAGCGCGGCAGCGTGTCACGGTCCGTGACGGAAGGATCACGGTAAGGAATGTACTCGCGTGTCCGTACTTCCGTGTGGAACGGATTGACCTTGGCGGCCCGTTCGAGTGCTGCAATGACGGCCGCAGCTTTCACGCTTTCTTCGTCACCGAAGGGGCTGTGGGGATTCGCGCCGGAAGACGCCTGGTATCGGCGGGGGCGGGAATGTCGTGCCTTGTTCCCGCATCAATTGGCAGGTACACGCTTTCCCCCGCAACCGCGAAAGCTGCTGTGCTGAAGATAACCCTGGGCTGAGCAGTCCGCCTGCTGCACGTGCCCTTGAAGTTCCCGGGTCAGCCTCGGGCCGGGGGCGTGAGCGAGCGGGTCGCGTCTGTTCCAGCGATACCCACTGCTATGGCGGACAGCTCCCCGATTTCGACGCCGAGGTTGCTGGGGGCGATCGTGCAGGCCTTGCGAGGCCATTCCCAGGTGTACTTGCGCAGCTTTTCCTTGAGTGGCTTCATCACAAGACTACCTTCGTGAATTGCCATGGTTCCCAGGACGATGGCTTTGGGGTTCAGGATCATGATGATGTTGCCTATGCCGTGGGCCAGGTGCTCCATGAAAGAGTCCCATTCTGCCACGGCGAAGGGGTCCCCGGCCCGTGTGGCCTCAGCGAGCGACTTCGCCGTGATGCGATCGATGTCGCCGCCTGCCTTATCAACGATGAGTGTCTTTATGTTGCCGGCGCGGATCTTCGCCTTGAGACGTTCCGCCAGGTTCCTGCCGCCGACGTAGGCCTCCCAGCAGCCCCTCCTGCCGCAGCCGCATTCTGCCCCGTTGATGTCGAGGGTCTGGTGGCCAACCTCTCCACCCATGTCGTTTACTCCCTGGACCAGGCGCCCGGCGGCAATGATACCGCCACCCATGCCGGTGCTGAAAGTCAGGTAGATGAGATCCCGGGTGCCCTTGAACTTGCCGAAGTAGTACTCCGCAAGCACCGCGGCGTTTGCGTCGTTATTGAGGATGACAGGGCGCCCGAGCATGTCCTCCATCACCCTGACGACCGGCACGTTCTTCCATCCGGGGTTGTTGGGCGGGGCGAGGAGCATGCCTTTAGGCACGCTGAGTGGACCCGGCGCGGAGATGCCAACCGCGTCGATATCCCGCATCTTGAGGCCGGCCTGGTCCATCGCCTCATCGCACTTGAGTTTGATCTGCCGGAAGTAGTCCTTCATTGAAGTGGCAGTAAGTGTGGGGATGCGGATGGATGAGAGTATCTTGCCGGTTCCGCTGCCGACGCAGATCGCAGTCTTGGTGCCGCCGATGTCTATGCCGAGAATACGCACGCTGTCTCTCCTTGGTACACGTCCTGGTTTCGAGTTGAACCGTTCAAACCCGCGAATTCCAGTGCTCCTGCAGGCCTCTGCCAGCAGACGAATGGCCGATTGCCATTCGCAAGCCCGCTGATTGCCCTGCTGTCAGAACGCCGCTGATCTGGCAACATATATACGAGCAGTCGGCCCGACGGCAAGGCCCGATGTCTACTCTTTAGGCGCCATGAGCGCCTCCAGGTGCGCCTGGACAGAGTCGGCAAGGGCCTCGAGGTTGTAGCCGCCCTCCAGGACCGATACTATCCGGCCGCCGCAGTGGGCGTCCGCCATCCTTAGAACCTCACGGGTCATCTCGGCGAAGCCGGCGGTAGATACCATGGTTCGTGAGAGCGGGTCATCAGAATGAGCGTCGAAGCCGGCTGAAATGAGGATGAACTCGGGCTTGAACCGGTCGATGGCGGGCCGGAGTGTGTTCCGGATCGCGTCGAGGAAGTCGGTATCGGTCGAACCGGCCGCCACCGGTACGTTCACGGTAAAGCCTTTCCCGCGTGCCTGGCCGGAGTCGTCCCGGCGGCCGGTGCCGGGGTAGTGCGGCCACTGGTGGATGCTGAAGTAGAGCACCGAGGGATCTGTGTCGAAGATATGCTGGGTGCCGTTGCCGTGGTGAACATCCCAGTCGACTATTGCGACTCGTTTCACGCCGTGCCTGTCCTGGAGGTGCCTTGCGCCGACGGCGACATTGTTGAAGAAGCAGAAGCCCATGGCCTCGGAGTGTTCGGCGTGGTGGCCCGGAGGCCGCACGGCGCAGAATGCGTTTGCGGCGTCGCCGCGCATCACGCTGTCCACCGCGCACATGACGGCGCCGGCTGACATGAGCGCGGCCTGGTAGGTTGCCGACGAGCCGGCGGTGTCGGGGCCTTCGTAGAAATGCCCGCCCCGGCGAGACATCTCCGCTATGTGCTCGACGTAGCCGGCGGAGTGTACGCGTGTGATTGCTTCGAGGGGGGCTGGTGAGACGGCGAGCCTGAGCAGCCCATCCATCAAGCCCGACGATTCAAGGCGCGCCATGATCGCTGCCAGCCGTTTCGGCGACTCCGGATGGCCCGGTCCAGTCTCGTGTTTCAGGAAGACCGGATCGTATGCAAATGCGGTCTGTGACATGGTGAACCCTATGGCGTGCTTTGTGTTTCAGGAACCGCTGTCGCGGTCTCCGGTGCCGTAGAGAACGAATATGCCGGATCGCTGGTGAATAGTGTCCTGTCCCGGATACTAGCGCCCAGGAATGTCTCGAGAGTCGCAGTCTTCGCCGTGACGATGACCGGCTCCTTGTCGCCCGGCCGGTCGGGGCTTTCCGCAATGCTGATCATGTTCGAGAGTGCCCGTGCTTCAAAACCTTGCCGTGACAGCGGATAAAGCCGCATGGTGTTTGTCGACAGCTCGACCCTGAACAGCATATGGACCGGCAGCAGGGCGCCCGGACTGTTTGCGGTTGCCTTTTCGCCTGGGCCGAGCTGGAGCAGAAGCGCGTCGCCCACTGTGTGCATGGTGCCACGGTACTGCGTTGTCGCCTGGTTGCCGGCGCTCTTCAGCGTCAGGTCATAGTAACTATTCCGAGGCTCAAAACTGAACGTAGCCGACTGGTTCTGGTTTGTATCGACCCAGTCGCCGGCAAGAGATGGCGTTGCCACGGCCTTCTTCGGGTCGATCCACGGGTTGACCGACACAACCAGGCAGCCGGATATCAGCGCTGTTGCCAGCAGCAACATCAGAGCCTGGCCAGTCAGTCTGGCAGTTGGAATTGCGCTCACGTGTGTCTCCCGGGTTGAGTCATTTGATCTGCATCCTTCTTCATAAGCTAACTGCGACGGAAAACGTCAGGTTCTCTCTGGACAGGTGTGGCGGCATGTTCTGCCGTGGGGAGCGGTGTAATCATCTTTGCCCGTCGCCTGAACCGCATGTAGTCGGTATAGCCTGCTTCGCGGGCGAGTCGCAACGCCTTGTCGAAGTCCTGTCCAACCTGTTGCGGCTCGTGCGCATCTGAGCCGAAGCAGATCGGGATTCCCCTCTCGCGGGCCAGTGAAAGAAGAAGGGCGGAGGGGTAGATCTCCGCGGCCGGCTTTCGCAACCCGCCGGTGTTGAGTTCCACGGTCATTCCTGCCGCTGCGATCTTGTCCAGTACTGGCTGGGCCATCTCCTTGAGGATGCCGTCGCGCAGGCGGTGACCGAACTTCTTTGGCAAGTCGATGTGGCCGACGACATCAAACAGCCTGGATTCCGCCGCTTCGCCGAGCAACTCGAAGTACCTCAGCCAGACGCCCTTCACGTCGGCGGATTTCCAGCCGTCCATTTCATCCGGATTGTCGAATCCCCAGTTCCCGAGATAGTGGACGGAGCAGAGTACCAGGTCGAAACTGTTTGCAGAAAGCCAGCCGGACAGGTGTCGCCTGCAGGCGGGATAGTAATCGGCCTCGATGCCGAAGAAAACGGTTGGTTGTCGTCCATCCTGAAGCTCGCGGATCATCCCCCTGTAGTCGTCGAACTGGGACATATCCATTCCGTAGAGGGCGCCCACGCCATCGGGGTTTGGGGCGTGGTCGGTGAAGCACAGTTCGGCCATGTTCAACGACCTGGCAACCTCGCGGTATTCCGCCGGTGCGCCGGATGCGTGCTTACACAGAGGAGTATGCATATGGGTGTCAGGAAGCATCGCACAGTATAGGAGGCATTCTGACGGGCAATCAAGTGCGAAAGGGAAGTCCCGGCCCGTTGCCTTGGCAACGGGCGCGGCTCCGCACCGGGTTGTGTGAGTCGCGCGGAGATGGCGCCTGCGAGGGGAAGCGCGCCTATTGCTCCGCAGTGGCAAGAATTGCGGCGCGCAGGGCGCTGACGGTGGAGCGGACGAGATCGTGTGTCACGTTCAGCGGGAGCATGAGATACACGGTGTTGCCGAGGGGCCGGATCAGGATATGGTTGCGGGCGAGGAGCCTGTCGCGGATACGCCCGGCGGCCGGAGTCTCGAATGCGCCGATCATGCCGAGAGTACGGATCCCGGAAACGCCGGGCAGACCCTCAAGCTGGTTCATTTCCCCTGCGAGCGTCTGGCCCAGCTTCTCAGCGCCGGTGACGATGTCCTCGCTGCGGTAGATGGACAATGTGGCGAGCGCTGCTGCGCAGGCTATGGGGTTTCCGGCAAAAGTGTGACCGTGGTAGAACGTATGGTCAGCCGGCTGATCCGAGAACGCGTCGTAGATCTTCTTCTTCACGACGGTGGCGCTGATTGGAAGATAGCCGCCGGACAGACCCTTTCCAATGCATACGATATCGGGATGAATCCCGGCGTGCTGGAACGCGAACATCTTTCCGGTCCGCCCCATGCCTACGGCGATTTCGTCCGAGACCAGCAGGATATCGTACCGGCGGCAGATGGCGGCCAGCTTGCGCAGGTATCGCGGGGAGTATATGCGCATGCCCGCCGCGCCCTGGCAGAGCGGCTCAACGATTACGGCGGCGAGTTCATCGCGATGCTCTTCGATTATCTTCCGCATTGAGGCAAAGCACTCTACCGAACACTTGTCCGGTTTTCCGCCGTGTCTGCAGGCGGCGCAGCAGGGCGATTCAGCCCGGTGGACCTTGAACAGGGAGCGGCGGAAGGCCTTGTGGAAGCCGGGCAGGTATCCCACCGACACCGCCCCGAGAGTGTCGCCGTGGTAGGCGTCGTTGAGGGATGCGAACCTGCAGCGTTCCGGTTTGCCGGTGTCGTGCCAGTATTGCAGCGCTATCTTCAGCGCTGCTTCAACCGCGCTTGCGCCGTCACTTGCGAACAGTACGCGCCGCGGCCCGTCTCCGAACAGTTCCACAATCCCTGACGCGAGCTCTATTGCGCGGGGATGCGAGAGATTCCCGAGGATGCTGTGCTGGAGCGTCTTCGCCTGCATGGCGATTGCCTTGACGATATGCGGGTTGCCGTGCCCCAGGTTGCAGGCCCACCAGGAAGAGACGGCATCGAGATAGCGGTGGCCATCCAGGTCGTAGAGGTACGGGCCTTTGCCCCTGGCAATAACCGGAAGCCCTGCGGCCGCTTTTGAGTGCCTTGTGTACGGGTGCCAGATGCACTGGCGGTCAAGCTGCTGGTACTTGTGTTGTCGTGATGCCTTCATTGCTGCCTGTCAGGTGCTTTCTTGATGTCTCCCGGCAGGCCGGCGCAAATTGCCCGAACGTCCAGGTTCGACCCTGCCCACTTCCGAAAGGCCTGTCCGCGCCGGTTCTGGGTATTACGCCCTGGCATGAAAGGCAGCGAACCCAGGATACGCACCTTGCCGTGGCGGGACACCGCGTCAATGTTGTCTTTTTCGATGTAGCTGTGGGGCCCGGGTGTCGCCTCGTTGAAGACGACCCCGGCGACATCCAGGCCGGCGCCTCGAAGCGCGCGCAGGGAGAGGAGGGTGTGATTGATGGTTCCCAGCCCGGGTCGCGCCACCAGGATCACCGGGCTGCCGAGCTTCCTCATCACATCAAGCATGGTCTGGCCCGGACCGATCGGGACAAGAACGCCGCCGGCGCCTTCGATCACCACAAAATCGTGGGATGCCTGCAGGATGGCGAAGTGCCTTGAGATCACGTCTGTTGATATGGTCCTGCGTGCAAGCCTGGCTGCGAGGTGGGGTGAGCAGGCCGGCCTGAACCTGTAGGGCGCCAGATGAATCATCTCAGAGCGGTCCGGTTTCAATCCGGCGGCTGCGAGTGAGAACTTCAGGTCTGGCGCCGTGAGGAGGCCGTTGCGTGATGTGCAGCCGGTCTGGATCGGCTTCATTGGCACGGCATCGATGCCGCGGCCGCGCAGCACAGACAGGATTGCGGCTGCAACCATGGTCTTGCCCACGCCTGTATCCGTGCCGGTTATGAAGATGGAGTTTGCCTTGATTGGGGATCTGCTTCGGCCATGCATGTCGGGTCAGGCCTTCCTCCGCGGAATGGCAGAAACGTAAAGCACACGGTAGGTGGCGAATACGCCGCCCTCCGGCGTTGAATAGCATGCATCGTAGTCGGCAAGCCACTGGGCCAGTTCAAGGCGTGTCAGCGGGCGGCCAGAGGATGACAGGCTGCCGCCTGTGACACCGACATTATGGAGCGAGTAGAGCAAGTCGGTCGCGGAGGGGAAGTCAACCTGTGTCACCTCCTCATGCTTGTCAATCACCACAAGGTTGGCGGTGTCGAGCGCCGCGAGGGCCTGTTGCGCGTTAGGGAGGACAGACAACGCCTGCTTGTCGTGAGCCACGCGACGCCTGGATTCGTGGAGCTCGATCAAAGTTCCGCGCAACATTATGCTGAAGACCAGGTTGCCGTCCGGCTCCAGCATTCCGGCGATGTTGCTGAAGAGGTCCTCCATGGGAGTGATCCAGTGGAATGTCGATGCACTCACGACGAGCTGAACCGGCCGCCGCGGTTTGAATGTCATGGCGTTTGCGACTTCAAAAGACACTCTGTTGTTGCCAGTGAACCGGCGGCGCGCGATTTCCAGGAGGTTCCCGGCAATATCGACACCGAGAAGGTCGGCGTCCGGGAAGCGGTCCGCGACCAGTTGAGTCAGGAGGCCGGTGCCGCAACCCATGTCAACTATACGAGCCGGCGCCTGGATATCGGCCATGAAACGCATGAGTTTGAGAGCAACGCTGAGTTGCACACTTGCGGTGTGTTCGTATGTCTGTGCTGCCGCAGAGAAGCGCGATGCGACGGATCGAGTATGGAAGTCAGGGTTCACTGTATAGCGCGTCAATATACCCGTCTGACTGCAAGAAAGCAACAGATTGACGGGATGTTTTTGGAGGTTCGAAGAGGACACCGTTCAACTTCGGTCTTCCGCGGGCCAGGAGACTGCTCGTCGCGCTACGCTGTCTCAGGATACGGTGCGCGCATTGCTTCCGGGGCGAGCCGGGCGTGGGGCGGCGGATATAGCGTGGGTGGCAGGAGAAGGTTGTGGCGGGTGAGCCATCAAGGGGTGTACGGTTTTGCGGCACTGGTGCGCCTGGCGCGGATCGAACGCGCAACCTACAGCTTCGGAGGCTGTCACTCTATCCAATTGAGCTACAGGCGCATTGCGAAAGAGAGGCATCGTAGGGGTTGCACTTTCCAAAGTCAAGGGGCGGCTTATGAGTGTTGGGATAGAACATCTATCGCCGGATGAAGACGATAGATGTTGGTTTGGCGCATGGTTGGGCGTTCGATGGTGAATGGCGGCTGTTACTCAACCTGGTCAAGCCGTGTGGCTGCTTCTTCCCG
>SESH01043340.1_pt1 | contig 12753 bp, 10 predicted proteins | sample 3171561 | NCBI WGS metagenome assembly SESH01 (sample SAMN10866947, study PRJNA518727) | freshwater metagenome | biome: subpolar coniferous forest; feature: holomictic lake; material: water; isolation source: holomictic Lake 442 2011 16.5 m and 2014 13 m | place: Canada: near Kenora, Ontario
CCAGGTGCCCTGGCCGAAGAAGAGCCAGGCGAGGGGCGAGCGGCGGATGCGGGCGTCTGTGAACCCGAGGCTCTGGTAGAGGCTGCGCGCGCAGGTGTTGCGGGCGCTGACATAGAGGCCGAGGAAGCGCTTGCGGCGGGCGCGGGCATCCTCCTCGGCGCGGGCGATCAGGCTGTGGGCGACGCCGCTGTGCCGGTACGCCTCAAGGACGGCCACATCGGCCAGAAAGCCCTCGTGATGATCGATGTGGTGGTTGAGCAGCGAGAGCGCGAAGAGCGAGCGGGCGGCACCCCAGACGCCGAGTATCTCCTGAAAGGCCAACTCAGCAGAGTCGGCATCGTCGCAGACCATCTCCCAGGTGCGCAGGGTGGTGGTGCCGATCATCTGGCCATCCCGCTCGGCCACGAGCATGCCGCGCATCGCGACCGCGCCCTGGCGTCGCCACGCGGCGGCGATGGCCTGGGTGCCGCGCTCGATACCGCCACGGCCAAACGCGCCGCCGAAGGTATCGGCGAAGGCCCGGCTGTGCAGATCAATAATCGCAGCGATATCGCCCAGACGCGCCGGGCGGATCAGCATCGCGCTGGCGGGGGCCGCATCCGCACATGGCGGTATGATCTCTGGCTGGCGTTGAAGCGCGTGTGTGATCATGCTCCCGCACCCGGCGCTAGCGCGCGGTCAACTCAGCGACGCGACGGTCCAGGCGGGCGGAGATATCGCGGTACATATTGCCGCGCATCTGCTCGGCACTGAGCTGTCGGCGCAGGGTGATCACGTACACGGCGACACCGGACAGCAAGGTCAGCAGCAGCAGGTTCAGCTTCATTATCGGTAGATCTCCTCAGAGGGGTCTCGTCCCGCCAACTATTTTAGCGCAGGGTGGCGGAGCAGCGCAAGGGGCGTAGGGTGGATCCGCACGGCGCGGCTACGCCCTTACGGCGGCGACATCCCTACGGCCTACTTCGCTGGCGCCAGGCATTATACAGGGCGATGCTGCCGGCCACCGAGGCGTTGAGCGAGGCGATCTGGCCGGCCATCGGCAGGCGCACCAGGAAATCGCAGCGCTCGCGCACCAGGCGGGCCAGGCCGGATCCCTCGGCACCGACCACCAGGGCCAGGGGCAGGTTCAGGTCGGCACCGTCGAGATCCTGGGCCTGCTCATCGTCTTCCAGGCCCACGACCCACACGCCCTGTTTCTGGAGGGTGGCGATTGTCTGGGAGAGGTTGCCCACCAGCACAATCTTCAGATGCTCGGTGGCCCCGCTGGAGGCGTTCACCACCGCCGGGGTGATCTCGGCGGCGCGGCGACCGGGCAGGGCCACGCCGTGGACGCCGACCACCTCGGCGGTGCGCAGCAGCGTGCCGATGTTCTGCGGATCCTGCAGGTGGTCGAGCAGCAGCAGCAGAGGCGGCTCGCCGCGCTCGGCGGCCAGGGCCAGGCACTCGTCCAGTTCCACATAGGGATACGCGCCGGTTTCGAGCATCACGCCCTGGTGGTTGGCGTCGCGCAGTTGCTTATCGAGGATCTGGCGCTCGACGCGCTGGATGGGCATGCCAGCCAGTTCGGCCGACTTGACGATCTCGGCGATCACGCCCGTCTCTTGGACTCCGTTGGAGACCACAAGGCGCTGCATGCTACGCCGGCCCGCCCGGATGGTCTCGCGCACCGCGTTGCGGCCATATAAGAGCTCGCTCATATCGATCCTTCATACGTCTGTAGGGGCGGCTCGCGAGCCACCCCTACGCGAGCCGCCCCTACAGGATTTTCTCACAGCCCTAGCGCATCTTTGATCCGGCCCAGGAAGCCCTCATCGCGCTCGCCCTGAACCTCAGGATCGAAGGTGCGCGCGAGTTCCTGGAGCAGCTTGCGCTGGTGGTCGGTCAGTTTGGTCGGCACCATCACCCGGCAGACGATGATCTGGTCGCCGCGCCCGCTCTGGCGCAGAAAGGGCACGCCCTTGCCGCGCAGCTTGAACGTCTGCCCGGTCTGCGTGCCGGGCGGGATGCGCAGCCGCTCGGTGCCGTCGAGGGTAGACACCTCGATATCCTCGCCAAGCGTGGCCTGGGCCAGGTTGAGCCTCAGCTCCAGGATGATATCATTGCCGTCGCGCAGGAAGAGCGGATGCTGCTGCACATCGAGGGCGACGTAGAGGTTGCCGAAGGGGCCGCCCCTGGGGCCAGACTCGCCCTCGCCGCTCATGCGGATCTGCTGGTTGCTATCGACGCCAGCGGGCACCTTCACGATAATGCGGTGGCTCTGGCGCACCCGGCCCTCGCCACGACACTCGCGGCAGGGGATGGGGATGACCGAGCCGCTGCCCCCGCAGGAGTCGCAGGTGGTGACGGTGACCATATTAAACAGCGGGGCGCGCTGGCGCACCTCGCCACTGCCGCCGCACTTGGGGCAGCGCACCGGGTCGGTGCCGGGTTCGGCCCCGCTGCCCTTGCAGCTCGGGCAGCCCTCAAGGCGGCGGAACTCGATCTCCTTCTCGCAGCCGAAGACCGCATCCTCAAACGTCAGGCGCAGATTATAGCGCAGGTCGGCGCCGCGCTGGGGGCCGCGCTGGCCGCCGCGCTGGCCGCCGCCGCCGCCCGCCCCGCCGAAGAAGGCGTCAAAGATCGTGCTGAAGGCGTCCCCGCCGCCAAAGGGGTCGTACCCACCGGCCCCGCCGCCGGGCGTGCTGTGGCCGAAGCGGTCGTACATCGCCCGCTTCTGCTCATCGGACAGCACCTCGTACGCCTCGTTGATCTCTTTGAACTTGGCCTCGGCGCTGCCCTCTTTATTCACGTCGGGGTGGAACTGGCGAGCCAGACGCCGGTACGCCTTCTTAATCTCATCGGGAGAGGCTCCTCGGCTCACCCCGAGTACCTCGTAGTAGTCACGCTTCGCGCCTGTTGTCATACGGCTTCCTCTTGTCGCCTACCGCTGGGGCGGCTGCGCCGCCAAGATATCTCTTGTGAGGGCTGGGCGGCTTCGCCGTCCAGCCCTCACAAAGAGCGAGTTCGGGGCGCAGCCCTAACGGGCACAGGCTACTCCGCCCTATACTCGCCGTCCACCACACCGTCGGGCTGGCTGTTGGCGGCGCTGTAGATAGCCTCGCTCGCATGCTGCATGGCCACCGAGAGTTCGGCGGTGCGGTTGCGGATCTCCTCGACATCCTCGCCAGAGAGGGCACCGCGCAGGGCGGCGATCCGGTTCTCGACGGCAGCGCGGGTCGGGCCGTCCAGCTTATCGCCGGTCTCGCGCAGCGCCTTCTCCGCCGCGTAGATCATGCTATCGGCGGTGTTACGCACCTCGATCTGCTCGCGGCGCTGCTTATCCTCTTCGGCGTGCAGCTCGGCGTCCTTCACCATCTGCGCGACCTCAGCCTCGCTGAGGCCCGACGAGGCGGTGATGGTGATGCGCTGCTCCTTTTCGGTGGCCTTATCGGTGGCCGTCACATTCACAATACCGTTAGCGTCGATGTCGAACGTCACCTCGATCTGGGGCATGCCACGGGGCATAAACGGGATGCCGGAAAGCTCAAACTTGCCCAGGCTTTTATTGTAGCGTACCTCCGCCCGCTCACCCTGGAGGACGTGGATCTCCACGCTGCTCTGGTTGTCGCTGGCGGTGGAGAAGACCTGGCCCTTGCGGGTGGGGATGGTGGTGTTGCGCTCGATCAGCGGGGTCATCACGCCGCCCAAGGTCTCGATGCCCAAGGTCAGGGGGGTGACATCGAGCAGCAGCACGTCCTTGACCTCGCCGCCGAGGACACCGGCCTGCACGGCGGCGCCCACCGCCACCACTTCATCGGGGTTGACGGTGCGGTTCGGCTCCTTGCCGAAGAACTTGCGCACGGCCTCCTGCACGGCGGGCATGCGGGTCTGTCCGCCCACCAGGATGACCTCATCGATCTGGCTGGGCTTCACATCGGCGTCCTTGAGCGCCTGGCGCACCGGCCCCATGCTGCGCTCGATCAAATCGCCGGTAATCTGATCCAGCTTCGCCCGCGAGAGGATGTAGCTCATATGCCTCGGGCCGCTGGCGTCAGCGGTGATGAAGGGCAGGTTGAGTTCCGTCTGCATCACCGTAGAGAGTTCCATCTTGGCCTTTTCGGCGGCCTCCTTGAGCCGCTGGAGGGCCATGCGGTCGGAGCGCAGGTCGATGCCATACTCCTTCTGGAACTCGACGCCGAGCCACTCGATGATGCGCTGGTCAAAGTCATCGCCGCCAAGGTGCGTATCACCGCTGGTAGACTTCACCTCAACCACGCCCTCACTCAGCTCCAGCACCGATACGTCGAAGGTGCCGCCGCCGAGGTCGTAGACCACCACCAGCTCGTCCTTACCCTTCTTATCGAGGCCATAGGCCAGGGCACTGGCGGTCGGCTCGTTGACGATGCGCAACACCTCCAGGCCCGCGATCTTCCCGGCGTCCTTGGTGGCCTGGCGCTGGCTGTCGTTAAAGTAGGCAGGCACCGTGATCACCGCCTGCGTGACCGGCTCGCCCAGGTATGCCTCGGCGTCGGCCTTGAGCTTCTGGAGGATCATCGCCGAAACCTCGGGCGGGGCGTAATCGCGGTCGCCCATCATCACCCGCACATCGCCGTTAGCCGCACCCACAAGCTTATAGGGCACCAGCTCGCGGTCGCGCTGCACGGTGGCGTCGGCGAACTTACGGCCAATAAAGCGCTTCACGGAGAAAATCGTATTTTCGGGGTTGGTGACGGCCTGGCGGCGGGCAACCTGGCCGACCATGCGCTCACCGGACTTCGTCATCGCCACGACCGACGGCGTCAGCCGAGCACCCTCGGCGTTAGGGATGACCACCGCCTCGCCGCCTTCCACCACTGCAACAACGGAATTGGTTGTCCCAAGATCGATACCAATAACTTTAGGCATACGTATTCTGTATTCTTCCGTTGGGGCGAAGCATTCGATGTGGGCACGAAGCGCCCACATCGAATGCTTCGCCCCTACTAGCCGCGTCCCACCTTCACCATTGCCGGGCGGAGCACGCGCTCGCGGAGCCGGTAGCCACGCTGGAGTTCCGCGATCACCTTACCGTCCTGGCCCTCGGCGTCCTCATAGAGTACCGCCTCGTGGATGTTCGGGTCAAAATCCTGGCCGAGGGTTTCAATCGTCTTGACGCCCTCGCTCTCCAGCAGGGTGCGCAGCTTCTGGGCGATCATCTGGGTGCCGCCCCACCAGGGCGTCTCCGCGATCTCGGCGGGGATATTGGCGATGGCGCGGTCGAAGTCATCTACGACGGGGAGGATCTTCAGCAGCAGGCCAGCGCCGGCGCTACGGATCAACTCGCCCCGCTCGATGTCGGCACGGCGCTTAAAGTTCTTATAGTCGGCGGTGGCGCGCAGCCACTGATCCTTATACTCGGCGGCCTGGGCCTCAGCCTGAGACAGGCGGGCCTCGAGATCCGCCATGAGGGCGGCGGTCGTCTCAGCTACATCCTCCACCACCTCGGCGGTGGGCTGGCCATTCATCTCGGGCTCGGTGGTCATCTGCTCCTCGCTCATGGTGTTCCTCGCGGCATACATACCGATGGAGCGGCGGAGCCGCTCCAGGGTGTCTCCAATGACAACATGGGGTCTATCTACTGACCGCCTTCAACGTGTGGTCGGGTTTCGCCGGCGTAGAGATCGCCGAGCAGGTTGCTCATCAGCGACGAGATATAGCGCACCGTCGAGATCGAACGTGGGTAAGCCATGCGGGTGGGGCCGATCACGCCGAGGACGCCGGTGACGGTACCGCCGACCCCGTAGCGGGCCAGGACGACGCTATACTCACGCATCTCGTCCTCGCTATGCTCGCCGCCGATGATCACCTGGACGCCCTCGCTGGCCAAAGCCTGCGGGATAAGCTGGCCGAACCCGCGCCCGCTCTTGAGGATCTCCAAGGCGCGGCGCAGGCGCTCGACGGCGCGCTCGGCGTCGTCGCGGGTCAGCGAGGGGATAAACTCCGGCTGGCTGAGCATCTCCAGCAAGCCATCGGAGTGGATCTGCTCGCGGGCCTGCTCCTCAAACGTCTGCATGGCGTGGATCACCATATCGATCACACCGCGCTCAAAGTCGCCGAAGAGCGGGGCGAGTTGCTGGGCATCGTGGGCGATCACATCCTCAACCTGGCTGATCGTCAGGTCGGCGAGATGGTCGCTGATCCGACCGGCGCTGCGGCGCAGATCCTCGGCGCTGCGGGCCGTATCGGGCGAGAACGTCTGCTGCTTGACGATTCCGCCGTGGAAGACCAGCACCGCGAGTACCATCGTCTCGTGGATACCGATCAGCTCCAGGTTCTTAAAGCGCAGGTGTTCAGCGCGGGGCGGCGTAACCAGGGAGGCGTTCTGGGCCGTGCGGGCGAGTACCGCCCCGGCGAGCTGGATCCACTGATCAAGCTCGCCGCGCACCTGATAAAACTGGTGGCGGATCATGCGCTGCTCGGCCAGCGAGAGCGAGGTGCGCTCCATCAGGTTCTCGACAAAGAAGCGGTAGCCTGCGTCAGTCGGCACGCGCCCGGCCGAAGTGTGCAGGTGCGTCAGGTAGCCAAGGTCCTCAAGGGTAGCCAGCTCGTTGCGCACGGTGGCCGAGGAGAATCCCAGGCCATACTTGCGCACCAGCATCTCCGAGGCGACCGGCGTAGCCGTCTCGACGAACTCCTGGATCACAATTTTGAGGATGAACAGTCGCCGCTCGGTGAGGGTCGCCGCCATGGCAGCACGTCCTGACGAGCTTCGCGACGGTTGGCCCGCCGCCCCGGCGTCGCACGCCAGAACTGCGGCCCCAGGTCAACCCGCTGCGCTCATTGGTCGCTTTAGCACTCACAGTACGAGAGTGCTAAGGATCAAGGCTAAATGATTGGCGTGCAACCAGTGCACGCCGGTCGCTATGATACCATGACTCCCGCCGCTTGTCACGGGCGGAAGCGCCAGCGCGCAGGACATGAGCAAAGTCGCCTCTAGCGGGGGTTTGGGGATGGCTTCGCCACCCCCGAAAGATCTTTTTTTGGGGATGTTTGGCGGCGAAGCCGCCAAACATCCCCAAAAAGCGCGGGCTGGGGCGCAACCCCAGCGACGTTGCAACCGCCCTGGCGTCGGCGGGGGCCGCGCATTCCCAGTTGCCAAACTGGCCCGCCTTAGGTATAGTGAGAGGCGCGAGGGGCTGTAGCTCAGTTGGAATAGAGCAGCGACCTTCTAAGTCGTTGGTCGTGCGTTCGAGTCGCACCAGCCCCGCCGTTCTTTCCGCCTGGTAATTTGAGAAATATCCCCGGTGTTTCAGAGAAACGCCCCCGGCGTTTTGAGAAATCAACCCCCTGTTGATACTCTTAAGATGCCGGGGGCGGGCAAAAACGCGCCACCTCGGGTATTTCTCAGGTTGCCGGATCCTCCCAGTTCGGGAAGACCTTCTTCAGCACATCCGGCATCAGCTGCCGAAGCTTCTCCTTCTTTGGCCCCAGAGCCACCTCAACGTCCTCGTAGAGTCCTCTGATACTCACCCAGTCGCCCAGAGTGCGTTGCTACCACGTGCGTCGGCCTATCTGCCCTTTGCGCGCCTGCTCAGCGGGTGTCTCGGCGCTGGTATGCAGTACCACCCGCTGCGGGATACGAAAGCGCGGCGTGTCCGTTTTGCGCGACGTGTCGGGTAAGGGGGCGGTGTCGCCACCGCCACCCTCCCCTAAGAACCGTACGTGACAGTTACCCATCATACGGCTCAAGTTCTCTGCATCTCGGTGAGGTACTTCCCCCGTGAATATGCTTGTGACATTCGGCGTGAACCCGCATCAGATTGACCTCTGCGTCGTCGCCGCCGTCGGTCACGCGCTGTTCGTGGTGGGTATGGATGCGCTCCTCGTCAAACAGGTGGTTTCGACCGCTTGGGCATCGCCACCCCTGGCGCTCTGCTACCCGATAGCGCTTCGAGTCCGCAATGTCGTGGGTCTTGCCGTATTTCGTCCGGCGTGCCATCCAATAGGCGTTCAAGGCTGGGTCGTCGGGCGAGGCGGTGCCTCGCACCTTGACGTGACGGGTGATTTTGGTGGTGGCGAGTCGGAATAGGTAGTAGTCCCGCCATTGTCCGCGTCGGTCACGTGACCGAGCGGTAACGTTTACGCCTATGGGTCAGAGACCCTGTTACGTGGGGACAGCGGGACGGAATCCGCTGGAACAGCAGGTGTGCTGCGGTTTGCGCATATCGAGGTTGCACCTTCTACACTCAGCTTGCTCGCTGGCGGCCTCGCCGTCGAAAACCAACCCAAAGTGCGGTCTGGGGCGCAGACCCAAGGACGTTGCCGCAGCCCGAAGGACGTGATGTGCTCGCTTGACAATGATCACTGGCCTGCGTATAGTGCTATAACTGTTGTCGGGCCTACTGCAAGGCTGCCCGCGCTGCGCTTATTCGTTCTTTGGAGCTGAGCCGCCGAATGGCCGGGTCTATTCGGTCGCAGAAAGAATCTATGGGCGACAAAATTGTGATCGTCGAGTCGCCTGCGAAGGCGAAGACGATACAGAAATACCTTGGTAAAGATTACCGCGTCACCTCCAGCATGGGGCACGTCCGCGATCTGCCGAAGCGCAATCTCTCCATCGATGTGGAGAATAACTTCGAGCCGGTCTACGAGGTGACGAAGCAGAAGGTGGTCAACGAGCTGCGTCAGGCGGTGCGCGGTGCCGACGCGATCTACCTTGCGACCGACCCTGACCGTGAGGGTGAGGCGATCGCTTGGCATATTACCCAAGCGGTGAATGTGCCTAAGCGCATCCCCATCCACCGCGTGGTCTTTCAGGAGATCACCCGCAACGCGGTGCAGCAGGCGATCAATAACCCGCGCCAGATCGATACGAATCTGGTGGATGCCCAGCAGGCCCGCCGGGTTCTCGACCGGCTGGTCGGCTACCAGATCAGCCCTTTGCTCTGGGATAAGGTGAAGCGCGGTATCTCGGCTGGTCGCGTGCAGTCGGTGGCGGTGCGCCTGATCGTCGAGCGCGAGCAGATGATCGAGATCTTTATCGCTCAGGAGTACTGGTCGATTGAGGTCGACCTCTCGAAGCAGGGCGGCGCGACGAAGCGCGATACTTTCCGCGCCGTGATGATCGTGCGCGACGGCAAGAAGCTCGATAAGTTCGCCGTGGAGAATAAGGCCCAGGCCGACGTGATCATCGCTGACCTCAGCGGCGCTAGCTATGTGGTGCAGAAGATCGTCCGCCGCGACAAGCGCCGGAGCGCGGCCCCGCCCTTCACTACCAGCACGCTCCAGCAGGAGGCCGGGCGCAAGCTTGGCTTCAGCGCGAAGAAGACGATGACTCTGGCCCAGCGCCTCTACGAGGGTATCGATGTCGGCGGCAATGAAGGTACGGTTGGCCTGATTACCTATATGCGTACCGATAGCACCAATGTGGCCGCTGAGGCCCAGCAGGAGGCGCGCACGGTGATCGGCGAACTCTATGGCGCCGACTACCTGCCCGAGAAGCTGCCGATCTATAAGACGCGCTCCAAGGGTGCCCAGGAGGCCCACGAGGCGATCCGCCCCACCAGCTCGGCCCGCCACCCCGATCAGATGGCCGCAAAACTCGACCGCGACCTGCTGCGGCTCTACGACCTGATCTGGAAGCGCTTTGTGGCCAGCCAGATGGCCCCCGCAGTGTTTGATAGCACCACGGTGGATATCGGTGCCTTTATCCGTGACACGGTAAAAAATACGGACACCGCGCCCTACACCTTTCGCGCCACCGGCAGCGTGCTGAAGTTCCCCGGCTTCCTGGCGGTCTATAACGTGAGCCTGGACGAGGGCGAGGAGGATGAGGACAGCGAGCGACGTTTGCCTCCGCTCGGCGAGGGCGAGGCGTTGAATCTGCTGGCCCTGCTGCCGCTCCAGCATTTCACCGAGCCCCCGCCACGCTTTACCGAGGCGAGCCTGGTGAAGGATCTGGAGCAGCTTGGCATCGGGCGGCCCTCCACCTACGCCTCGATCATCTCAACCATCCAGGACCGCGAGTACGTCGAGCTATCTGAAAAGAAGCTGATCCCCACCACCCTCGGCCGCATCGTCACCGACCTGCTGGTGAAGCACTTCCCGAAAATTGTCGACTACGACTTCACCTCGTCGCTGGAGCAGCAGCTCGACGATATCGCCGATGGCACGAAGCGCTGGATCCCCGTGCTGCGCGAGTTCTATGGCCCGTTTCAGGCTACCCTGGCCACCGCCAAGCAGGAGATGCGCAACGTGAAGCGTGAGGAGATCCTCACCGATGTGGTCTGCCCGAAGTGTGGCCAGGGCTCGCTGGCGATCAAGTTCGGGCGCAACGGCGAGTTTCTGGCATGCTCGCGCTACAGCAAGGAGAGCGGGCTGGACTCTTGTGACTTCACCAGCGACTTTCACCGCGATCCCGACGGCAAGATTGTGGTCGATAAGGCCAGCTCCCCTGAGACCAGCGATGTGATGTGTAACCTGTGCGGGCGGCCAATGGTGATCAAGAAGAGCCGCTTCGGGCCGTTTCTGGGCTGCTCCGGCTACCCCGAGTGCGCCAATACGCGCCGCATGGGCAAGGATGGCAAGCCGATGCCGCTGCCCGTGCCCACCGGCGTGGCCTGCCCAAAGTGCAGCGAAGGTGAACTGATGGGGCGGCGTGGTAAATTTGGCCGACCGTTCTATGGCTGCTCGCGCTACCCTAAGTGCGACTACGCCACCAACAGCCTTGAGGTGCTGGCTCCGGTGGTGCATACTGAACCTGTCGCCAAGCCCGCCGCCAAGTCGAAGTCCATCACCAAGAGCGCGCCAGATGCCGTGAAGAAGCCGGCGACCGTAAAGAAGCCGGCGGCCAAGCCCGCCACCACCGCTCGCCGTACGACAAAGAAGAGCGCCTGAGGCATGGGTTAAACCCGCTTGACCGCTTGACCGCTTGACCGTTTGACCGTTTGGACGATGCGGCGATGCGGCGATCAGATCGCCGCATCGCCGCATCGCCTCCCCGTAGTGCGTCACACGACGCCGAGCGCCTGCCCGTCCTCGTCAGAGGAACTATAGCCCATCTTAATCCAGCCGCGCTTAATGGCGTAGATCACCGCCATGGTGCGGTCATTCACCTGGAGCTTCGAGAGGATCGAGGTGATATGGTTCTTGACCGTCTGCCCGCTGATGTTCAGCTCGTTGGCGATCTCCTTATTTGAGAGGCCACGGGCGATACAGTCGAGGATCTCGATCTCGCGGCTGGTGAGCGGTGCGAAGAGGATACTGGTCTGCTCATCCTCGGAGGCAGCCAACTCACGGAACTGATGCAGCACGCGGGTGGCGACATTGGGCTTGGCCAGCACCGAGTCGTTGATCAGGTAGCGCCCGGTGGCCACCTTGCGGATATAGTAGAGCAGATCCTCGGGGTTGACATCCTTGGACGAGTAGGCGGCAGCGCCAACCTTGATCGCCTGAAAGAGCTGGTCGTCGTCCTCGTAGACGCTGAGCACAATAATGCCCGTGCGCGGGTCGCGGCGTTTGATCACGCGGGCGACCTCCAGGCCGTTCAGGCCGGGCAAGTTTATATCGACCAGCACGACATCCGGGTTAAGGCGCTCGGTGAGCTTAATGGCCTCCTGGCCGTTCTCGGCCTCGCCCACAACCTCCATATCATCGGCGTCCTCAAGGCTCCAGCGGATGCCCTGGCGAAACAACGGGTGATCATCAATGATCAATACCCTAATTTTTGCATTTGTCGATAGGGGCTTTTTCATCACCTTACCTTTGCACAATTGGCATTGTTACCGCCACTTGTGTTCCATGTCCGGGACGGGTGGTGACGACAAAGTGGGCACCGACTAGCTCGGCTCGCTCGCGCATACTCGTCAGTCCCCAGCTCTCGCGCCCAGCCCGACGGCCAACCTCGCGAGTGTCGAAGCCGGGACCCTCGTCGCGCACCGTTAGCTGGAGTTCGCCCTTGCGGGCGGTCAGCAACACATGGACTGGGGCGCCACGGGCGTGCTTGTGGGCATTCTGGAGCGATTCCTGGATGATCCGGTAGAGGACAATTTCGGTTTCGTTGGGCATGCGCGGCAGCGGATCGGCCTCAAAGCTCACCTGCGCGCTGACGGTGTCGCGGTAGCGCCGCACATAGTCGGCGAGGGCACCGGCCAGCCCCTGCTCGTCGAGCTTGCCCGGTCGCAGGTCGGAGATAAAGCGGCGCACCTCGCGCAGCCCCTCGCGGGCCGACTCGCCCAACTGGCTGAGGATCTCGGCCAGGCGCTCAAGGCGCTGGGCCTTGAGCAGGTTCTGACAATGTTCGAGGCCCATCAGGGCATTGGCGAGAACCTGGGCCGGGCCGTCGTGAACCTCGCGGGCCAGACGGGTGCGCTCCTCCTCGCGGCCCATGATCACCTGGGCGCGCAGCGCCTGCACCCACGGGTCGCTGGGATCGCCCTCGCCGGTGCCGCTGAGGGTGGCGCTGCTCATGTCGATCTGGCGCACCAGTTGGTCGAGTTGGCGCAGGGCGCGGTGCCCCGCCTCGTACTCCTGGGCGAGTATCTCGTGGCCGACCCGCAACTGCTGCTCGCGCTCCACCAGCGCCGCGACACTGGCGAGCCCGCGCTCGACGGCGAAGCGCCGCTGTATGCTTGCCTCGTCGAGCAGCCGCGCCGACTGACGCAGCTCGCTCTCAAGCTGCACGTAGCGCCGCTGCGCCGACTGGTGCAGCTCGCGCAGGCGGGCGAGTTGCTCGGCAACAATTGCGTGGGCGGCATCAAGCAGAGCTGATGGCTCAGCGCTCACAGCTCATTCTCC
>SESH01087815.1_pt1 | contig 12750 bp, 13 predicted proteins | sample 3171561 | NCBI WGS metagenome assembly SESH01 (sample SAMN10866947, study PRJNA518727) | freshwater metagenome | biome: subpolar coniferous forest; feature: holomictic lake; material: water; isolation source: holomictic Lake 442 2011 16.5 m and 2014 13 m | place: Canada: near Kenora, Ontario
TTATCTCATGCAGGCGCTGCGCGCGGCCATGCTCGCGGCAGCGAGCAACAAACTCGACGACGCCGGCGTCGCCCGACTGTTCGGCGTGGCGCACTTCGAGGCCGAGCCATTTCAGCGGTGAGAGTTCGAGTTCGCCAGGTGCGGTAGCGGGATACCAGGTCGCCAGCAGATAGTCGCCCATCCTTAGGACATAGGCGCTGTAACGAGAGCGCATCAATGCCTCGGGTGTTGGCGCGTGCTCTGCGAGCTTGAGCCCTAGGTGCCAGCGCCCGCAACACTCGGCATAGGATTGAGCGCTGCCGCAAGGGCAAGGCAGGTGGCCCGGCTGCATGGTTCAGAGCTGCAGACGCAGCGTTTTTGCGACGGCCTTCAGCGCTTCCGGGCTGTCCCATTCCTGGGCGCCGTAGTATTTGTCAACAACCTTGCCCTGCGCATCCACCAGCAGGGTCAATGGAAGGCGATCGGCACCGAGCATGTTTTCGAGTTGCAACCTGCTGTCAATGAAATGATTGAACGTGGTTTTTGATTTCGTCAGGAAGCCCTTGGCCGCTTCGGGGTAGTCATCGGTTGAAATGCCTATCATCGTCAGCTGCTTGCCAAGCTTGCTGCGCGAGAGTCGCTCCAACGATCCCATTTCCTGACGGCACGGACCACACCAACTGGCCCAGACGTTGATGATCAGCGGCTTGCCGCGAAACTCCGACAGTTTGCGCGATGGTCCGGACAAACCCTGCATCTGGATGTCGCGAAGGGTTCCGCCAATCTCGACCTCTCCTGGCGTTTTCGCCAGCGCCAGCGATGAAGTGCTGACGAGGCAGAACAGCAGCAGTGACAAAATCGATTTCATTCGCAGAAGTCTACCAGCCACCCGAGCCGGAGGGCCGTTCCTTGCTGGCACGCTCGTAGAGCGGCATCACTTTGGGCAGATTTTGTTGAATCACGGCAATGCGTGACTTGCCAGAGGGGTGAGTAGAGAGCCACTGGGGCGGTGCACCCTTGCTGGCAGCGCCCATCTTTTGCCACAGGCTGACGCCAGCGCGGGGATCGTAGCCGGCGCGTGCTGCCAACTCCATGCCGACCAGATCAGCTTCGGACTCATCCTCACGGCTGAATTCCAGCGTCAGCAGATTGGCGCCACCGCGCGCCAGACCGTCCGTCAGGCGCGGATCAACGCCAACGACGCCTGCAACGATCGCACCTCCAATGCGGGCTGCGCCCTGGGTCACGGCATTCTTGGCCATGCGCTCACGCGCATGTTCACGCAAGGCGTGGGCAATTTCATGTCCCATGACCATCGCCACTTCATCGTCCGTGAGCTTGAGCTGCTGCAGAATGCCGCTGTAAAAGGCAATCTTCCCGCCCGGCATGCAAAACGCGTTGATTTGCTGACTGCCGATCAGGTTGACCTCCCAACGCCAGTCCTTGGCGCGCGGATTCCAGGCTGCGGCAAAGGGGATGATGCGCTGGGCAATGGCACGCAGGCGCTTCAACTGGGCTTGATCTTTGCCCGCCAGGGCGTTCTTGCTGGACGCTTGCTGCAGCATCTGGGCGTACTGCTGAGCCGCTGAGCGTTCCACGCCGTCGGCCGGGACCAGTCTGCTGAACGCCGAGTTCTTGCCGACGTCGACACCCTCGCGTGCCATCGCCCGGGGCAGGCCCTGGCTTGACAGGACCAAAGCCAGGGCGCACAGCAGCACAGCGGGCATGAGCGGGCGGCGGCGCGCGTGCTTCGGCTGCGGTGAATCAAGGGGCATGCTGAACATCGGGTCGGGTAGGAGGCTGCGCGTATTATTCACGCATGACAGCAAGTGCACCCAAGGTCAGTGAAATCAAGCCCGGCTGGCTCGCCAGTTTCAAGGTTTATCTGGAACCAGCCACCTTGCGCATGTTGTCGCTGGGTTTTTCTGCCGGCCTGCCTTTGCTGCTGGTGCTGGGCACCCTGAGTTTCTGGCTGCGCGAAGCCGGTATTGACCGCACGACCATCGGATACCTGAGCTGGGTTGGCCTGGCCTACGCCTTCAAATGGGTCTGGGCGCCACTGGTGGACCGGTTGCCCATTCCGCTGCTCACAAGCTGGCTCGGACGGCGGCGCAGTTGGCTGCTGCTGGCACAGTTGGCAATCATGGCAGGTCTGGTCGCGATGTCCTTTAACGACCCGCGAGTGGCCCTGCAGCCGGTCGTCTGGGGCGCTCTGGCGGTGGCTTTTGGTTCGGCAACGCAGGACATTGCGCTGGATGCTTTTCGCATCGAGTCGGCCGGCAGCGAGCGCCAGGCTGCACTGGCAGCTGCCTATCAGACCGGTTATCGGCTGGCCATGATCTGGGCCGGTGCCGGAGTGCTTTGGCTCGCTGCGCGCGCTGAAGTGGCCGGTGTCGCAAATTATCAGCATGGGGCCTGGCAGCGTGCCTATCTGGTGATGGCGGCCTCCATGCTGCTTGGCATGCTGACGGTACTGCTATCACCTGAGCCGGCGCGCCGAGTCAGTACCAAGTCCAGCAACTGGCGGGCCTGGCTGCACAGCGCTTTGATCGAACCCTTTGCCGATTTTCTGCGACGCTATGGCAAGCAGGCGGTGCTGATTCTGGCGCTGATTGCCGTCTACCGCATCAGCGATGTCGTGATGGGCATCATGGCCAATCCGTTTTATGTCGATATGGGCTACAGCAAGGACGAGGTCGCGGCGGTCACCAAGATCTACGGTGTTCTGATGACGCTGGCCGGTGCATTCGTTGGCGGCGCCATGGCCTTGCGCTGGGGTGTCATGCGGGTGCTGATGCTGGGCGCCATCCTGAGCGCTGCCAGCAATCTGCTGTTTGCATGGCTCGGCAGTCGGGGTCACGATGTGACGGCACTCATCTTCGTGATCTCGGCCGACAATCTTTCCAGCGGCATCGCTTCGGCCGCCTTCATCGCCTACATGTCGAGCCTGACAAATATCCAGTATTCGGCCACGCAGTACGCGATATTCAGTTCGATGATGTTGCTGGCGCCAAAATTCCTGGCCGGCTATTCGGGTCGTTACGTCGATGCTTTCGGCTACCAGGATTTCTTTGTTGCAACCGCCCTGCTGGGTGTGCCGGTACTGCTGCTGGTGGCGCTGGCTTCAAGAATAGAAACCCGCTAGCGTGCGCCGGATTTCATTTACTTAACTTTACTGTTACTTCAAGCACTCGGGCTCGCGCTGCCATAGACTGCATCCATGAGTCAAAACTTGCTAATGATTGAGGACGATGCTCGCCTGGCCCAGATGGTCGGCGAGTACCTGGGCCAGTCCGGTTTTGCCCTGCATCACGCGGGCGACGGTCACAGCGGCCTGCTGGCCCTGCAGGCCAGTCCACCTGATCTGGTGATACTTGACCTGATGCTGCCGGACATGGACGGGCTGGAGGTTTGTCGCCGCATCCGTTCCTTGCCTGGCGCTCTGGCGCAAATACCGGTGCTGATGCTCACCGCCAAGGGCGATCCGATGGACCGCATCATCGGACTTGAAATTGGTGCTGATGACTACCTGCCCAAACCATTCGAGCCGCGCGAATTGCTGGCACGCATTCGCGCCGTCCTGCGCCGGCGTGGCGAGGGCCTACCCCAGGTCAGCAGGCAACTTCGCTTTGGCACACTCGAGATTGATCGAGATGCCCGTACCGTTAGCGTGGCGGGTCAAGCCTGTGATCTGACTTCCTACCAGTTCGATCTGCTGGTGGCGCTGGCCGAGCGGGCCGGGCGCGTCCTGACGCGCGATCAGATCATGGAGGCGGTGCGTGGCCGCGAACTCGACGCCTTTGATCGCTCAATTGATGTCCACATGGGGCGCATTCGGGCTGCCATCGAGCTCGATGCCAAGGATCCCAAGCGGATTCTGACGGTGCGCGGCGTGGGCTACGTGTTTGCCCGCCAGCAAGACTGAGCGAGCGCAGCGTGTTCCTGAGGCGCCTGTACACACGGATCTGGCTGGCGGTGGTGCTGGCGGTAGCGGTGCTGACCTTTCTGGTTGGCTGGGCCTGGCGCCTTACGGTCGAGCCACCACTGCGTGACGTCGTCATTCGCAACGAAGCAGGACAGATTATCGGTAACGGCCACTCCCGCCGGCGCCGAGCCCCGGGTGCCGGCATTGGTGCCCATCCGCAGGGGGAACCCGAAGCGCAAGCACCTTCCTTTGGCCTGCAAAGTCAGAGCGGTTCGGGTCCTGAATTTGTGGTGCTCATGCTTGATGGCCAGATCGTGCACATGCAGTTGCCGCGTGGGCCGCGCTCTCCGTGGAATCTGGCGCCGTACGGATTTTTCTGGACCCTGACACTGGTGGGGCTGGCGGTCGCCCTGGCCACCTATCCGATTATTCGAAAGCTCACACGTCGCCTTGAGTTGTTGCAGAACGGAGTCGAAAAATGGGGCGAGGGAAACCTGTCCACCCGCGTCTCCGAGGACGGGCAGGATGAGGTGGCTTTTCTGGGGGCACGTTTCAATCACGCGGCCGAGCGTATCGAAAATCTCGTCAAGTCACATGAGTCTCTGCTGGCCTCGCAAAAATCACTGCTGGCCAATGCCTCACATGAATTGCGCTCGCCGCTGACACGTATCCGCATGGGACTCGAACTGATGGGCTCGGGCTCTTCGCCAAGCTTCAAGAACGAAATTGCGCGCAATATAGGCGAACTCGATCTGTTGATTGAAGAAATCTTGCTGGCCAGTCGGCTCGATGCACGGGAAGCTGATCTGGGCACGATCGAGTCGGTTGATCTGATCGGCCTGGCGGCAGAAGAGTGCGCTCGCATCGGCGCCGAGTTGGAGGTTTTGCCCGGGCCGGACCCGACCGATTCTGCCTTGTCGGTGCAGGGTGTCGCCAAACTGTTGCGCAGAGTCATGCGCAATCTGCTGGAGAATGCACGTCGCCACGCAGCGGGCGAAATCACGGTGACGCTGAGTCGAACGGACACGCATGCGGTGATCCAGGTTGGCGACCGTGGCCCCGGCGTGCCGGCCGAACTGCGCGAGCGCATATTCGAGCCTTTCTACCGCTTGCCAGGTGCCACCGAACGTGATGGCGGCGTTGGCTTGGGTTTGGCCCTGGTCAAATCGATCACCATTCGTCATGGTGGCACGGTGCAATGCGAGAACCGACCCGATGGTGGCGCCTCATTTGTTGTTTCGTTGCCACTGGGCGTCGGCGGCACGAGCGAATTATTGTCAAAAAGCCCATAAAGCCGGGTGAATTGCTGCCATATCCCCCAAATGGGGGATGGCGTTGCCGGCTGATGCTGGCTAAAGTCGGCACAACTGCTGTCACAGTGATTCAGGCGAAAGCTCCAACGAGTCCTCCTCGGGGGATTTTTCAAAGCCACCTCCGGGTGGCTTTTTTTTACTCGAATGACGCTAACTCATGAATGCGTTGCAACACCTGGCTGACTGAAATGTCGCGCAGGCAGCGCGTGTGGCCGAATCGGCAACTGCGCTCAAAGCAGGGCGCACAGCCAAGCACGGGCTGGTAGCTGGGCTCATTCTTGAGCCAGAGCACGGCGGCACTGTCATTGAGGGGTGGCGTGTGCAGTGGACTGCTGGAGCCAAAAATTGCCACCTGGCTCACGCCCAGTGCAGCGGCGACATGCATCAGGCCAGAATCATTGCTGATCGTGCACTGCGCGGCAGCTATCAGATGAAAAGCCTGGATGAGGTTTGTTCTTCCCGCCAGGTTCAGGCACTTGCCAACTTGTAGTGCGTTGGCCGGGACTGCGATTTCTTCGCACAGTGCATGTTCCTTGGCTGAGCCCAACAACACGACGGGCTGGCCAAGACCGCGCGCCAGTTCGGCAAAATGGTCGGTCGGCCAGCGTTTGGCCGGGCCGAATTCGGCACCCGGTGCAAACACATAGTAGCCAGCCCGTGACAGGCCCAGTTGCTGCAGCGTCTGCTCGACTGCGGCCTTGTCGGCTTGCAGCAGCGGTTGGTCCCTGGCAAGGTCGCGCTCGCCACTGAGGGCCGAGTAGAACGCCACCATCGGTGGTCGCTGGTGCTTTGGTGGATTTTTCAGGCGCTGTGTCAGCAGTCCGAAACGCGCCTCACCCAGGTAGCCAACCCGCTGCTGGATGCCAGCCAGAAACGGCAGCAGTGCACTTTTTAGGGAATTGGGGCAGACATAGGCGCTATCAAAGCGGCCCCTGATGCTCCGTGCCAGACTGCATCTGGCCTGCCATTGCAGGCCGCCATGGGTAAAAGGCAACTCGATCACTTCGCTGATCTGCGGCATCAGCCGGTAGACCGGTGCCACCCAGGGCAGTGCACCGACCGTCAGACGCTCGCCGCGGGCAGCCAGGCGACGCAGCAGCGGCTCGGTCATCACCGCGTCACCTATCCACTGAGGCGCGATGATCAGGCTGTCCGGGCCTGGCTTCATCGTCACTCAGTGATGAGCGTCGAAGTGCTCGCCTTCCTTGAGTTGGTAGACGCTGCCGCAATAAGGGCACTTGGCCTGGCCGCTGTGCGCCACATCCAGATAGACCCTGGGGTGACTGTTCCAGAGTTTCATGTCGGCCAGTGGGCTCGGGCAAAACACGCCACCCTGATGGTTCAGCTCTTTCGCCAGCAATTGAATAAGGGACTTGCTCATGAGGATACCTTTGTCAGCCAGTGTGAATACTTCGGATTGCGGCCATTGACGATGTCAAAGAAAGCACTCTGGATCTTCTCGGTGATGGGACCGCGTGAACCGCTGCCGAGTTCGATGCGGTCAAGCTCCCGGATCGGTGTCACTTCGGCTGCCGTGCCGGTAAAGAAAGCTTCGTCGCTGATGTAGACCTCGTCGCGTGTGATGCGCTTCTGGATCAGTTCAAGGCCCAGATCCTTGCAAATGTGGAACACCGTGTTGCGCGTGATGCCGTTGAGGGCTCCGGCCGACAGGTCGGGCGTGTAAACCACGCCACCTTTGACCACAAACAGGTTCTCGCCAGCACCTTCGGAGACAAAGCCATTGGCGTCGAGCAGCATGGCTTCGTCGTAGCCCTCGTCGGTGACTTCCATATTGGCCAGAATCGAATTGGTGTAGTTGCTGACCGCCTTGGCCTGCGTCATCGTGATGTTGACGTGGTGCCGTGTGTAGCTCGAGATCTTCACGCGGATGCCGCGCTTCAAGCCTTCTTCACCCAGGTAGGCACCCCAGGGCCAGGCAGCCACCATCAGGTGAATCGTGTTGCCCTTGGGCGAAACGCCCAGCTTCTTGTCGCCAATCCAGGTGAGTGGCCGCAGGTAGCAGGATTCCAGATTGTTCTCGCGGACCACGGCCTTCTGCGCTTCGTTGACCTGCTCTTTGGTAAACGGGATGTTCATGCGCAGGATCTTGGCACTGTTGAACAGACGATCCGTGTGATCGTCAAGTCGGAAGATGGCTGTGCCATTGACGGTGTTGTAGGCGCGAACACCTTCAAATGCGCCGCAGCCGTAATGCAAGGTATGGGTCAGAACGTGGATCTTGGCTTCGCGCCAGTCGACCATCTGGCCATCCATCCAGATCTTTCCGTCACGGTCAGACATCGAGGGGGGAAGTGGGCTCATCGGTATTTCCTTGTGAAGAGGTTCCTGCATGCAAAAGCAGATTTTACGAGGCTTGGGCGCCACCAGATGATGGCGCTGTGGTCTCGCTCGTCGCCGGGCGGTGCAACTGCCACTTTCTCAGCTTGCCGTGGTGAAACTCACAGCTGACATGCGACTGTGTTTCATCGGTCCAGCGAAAGATTTCGGGCTGTGCGCCCTTGCTGCTTTCAAGCGCCCCCAGCGCCCTGGTCATGGCCACCACATGCAACAGGCTGACCCCGCTTCTGAGTTTGGCGTAGAGCATGACGGCGCTGTCAACGTAGCCGATGGGCCGATTCGCTGCGCGCTTGAGTACCTGCATCAGCCGAGTGAAATGCAAGAGCAGCCACATCACCAGCAAGCCACTGGCGATGGCAACTCCGGGCCAGCCATACGAACTGTAGGCAGCCATCACGCCGGCAACAGCCGCAACAGGAACAAGAATTTTTTGGAACTGCATGGCACGATTCTGACCGATGTTGCAGCCTGCGGGCGAAGCTTCAGACCTGGGTTACCTTCGGCCAATGCACGGTGACCGCCAAGCCACCCAGCATCTCGGAACGCTTGACCTCGATGGTGGCATTCAGGACGGCGGCGATTCGCGTAACGATGGACCAACCCAGGCCGTTGCCCGGCTGTTCCGTACCCAGGACGCGGAAAAACCGTTCACCCAAGCGCGCCAGTTCGGTCTCCGTCATGCCTGGTCCGCTGTCCTGCACCCGCAACACTGTTTGGCCGGATTCGCTCTGGACGCTGACCCGGATCCGCGCCTGATCCGGACTGTAGCGAATGGCGTTATCGATCAGGTTGCGCGCCATCACCGCCACCAGCATCTCGGCACCAAGCACGGCGCAGGGCCTGGCGGCGTCAAGCTCGATGGACTGTTGTCGGGCCAAGGCGGCCGGGGCCAGATCGGCCGCGACGCGTCGCAGCAGCGCGCTCAGGTCGACGCTGGCCAGTGAGCTCACCGGAGCCTCCTCCAGCCGTGCCAGCGTCAGCAACTGCTCGACCAGTCGGGTGGCACGGTCACAACCGGCCAGCGTGGCCTGCAGAGCGTGGTCGCGCTGTGCCAGGTCGTCGAGCGCACCCATGGCGACCTGCGCCTGGGCGCGGATCGCGGCAATCGGCGTGCGCAGTTCATGGGCGGCGTCGGCGGTGAAGCGACGCTCGGCAGCCACCATGTGTTCGATCCGGTCAAACAGGGCATTGAGTGCCTGCACTACCGGCTCCATCTCGGATGGCAGGCGTTCCATTTTCAAGGGTTCCAGGGCCTGCGGACGCCGCTGTCCCAGCAACTGGCTGAGCTGGCGCAAGGGTGCCAGTCCCTGACGCACCGACCACCAGCCGACCAGCGCCAACAGGGGCAAGGCGAAGGCCAGGGGCAACAAGACACCCTGCAGTACAGCCATGAGAATGGCGTCGCGGGAATCGGTATGTTCACCGACATAAACCAGTACATCCTCCTCGGCGCCAAGGGTCGAGAACACGCGCCAGAGCTGGCCGTCTCTCAAACGTTCGGTGGAAAAGCCCGGGCCGTGGCTTGAAATCGGCGAAATGCCGGCATTGGCCGAGCGCAGCACCAGACGCCCCTCGTGAAACACCTGGAACATCACGCGGGGTGCGTACTTGTGCAGCGAGGGCGAATCTTCAACGCCGTCGTGGTCGGTCTCACCCGCCTGTTGCATGACCAGCAGGGCGGCCGCCTGCGCCAGATGGCCATCGAGCAACTCATCGAGTTCATGGCGCACGTCGAACCAAGTCATTAGCACGGTAGCTAGCCAGACTGCCGCCAGCAGCGCCAGCAGGGGCACCAGCAGACGCGTCTGCAGGGACTTCAGATGTCGAGGCGCTGTCACGCCGAGTCCTTGTACCGAGCCACCGTGTAACCAATGCCGCGCACCGTCTGAATCAGCTCAGCTTGCAGCTTGCGCCGCAGATGGTGAATGTGCACCTCGATCGCGTTGCTATCGACTTCGTAGCCCCAGCTGTAGAGCTTTTGCTCCAACTGCTCACGTGACATGACGCGCCCGGCGCTGAGCATCAAGGCGTACAGCAAATCAAATTCCCGCGTCGATAGCAGAACCGCCTCGCCATGCAGCGTGACCTGCCGCGCTGAAGGGTCGAGTGAGACCGCGCCGCAACGCAACACATCCTGCAACTGACCGTGCGCGCGACGTGCCAGAGAGCGCAAGCGGGCGCCGAGTTCGTGCAGGTCAACCGGTTTGACCACGTAGTCGTCGGCCCCCAGATCCAGGCCACGGATGCGATCAGGTACAGCGTCACGTGCGGTCAGCACCAGCACGGGGGTCGCGATCTTGCGTGCGCGCAGGGACTGTAGAACGTCAATTCCGTCTTTCACCGGCAAGCCCAGATCGAGCACGGCCGCCGCGTAGTCGCCGGATGCAATTTCGCGTTCGGCGGCAGCGCCGTCGCGCACCCAGTCAACCTGAAAGCCGAGCTGGCGCAAGCCCGCACGCAAGCCGTCGCCCAGCATGGGATCGTCTTCAGCCAGCAGTATGCGCATCAGGAATTCTCCGTTTGACTCAGCTTGGCATCATGCCCGAATGAATGCAGCACTTGTCATCAGTTCGGAATTTTGATGTCGCGTTCGCCGAAGTTGCCCTGAGCAGCATGGGTGTGGCAGGCACCGCAGTTGGATGCGCTGCGAATCGATGCGCGCTTCCAGACATCGGGGGGCACTTCACCGGGGCGGTGCTTCTGCAGGAACCAGGCAGACATGGTGATGCGGTCCTGCGGTGGCTCTTCCTTGACCCGCTTGTAGCTGCCAGCCTGGTTCTTGAGCCAGGCGCCGATCTCACGTGTCGTCGCCTCATCGAGCGAGGCGTCGGCACCGTAATGCTTGCCCAGCGTGCCCATCATGCGCTGCCAGGAGCTTGCTGGCAGCATGCCAGCCGGGTAGGCGATGTGGCAGGCCGCGCATTCCTGCTGGTATCTGGCCAGGGGCGAAGCGCCGGCAGAACTGGATGCGCCCTGGGCTGCACCCAGGCAGCTTGCGGCCAGCAGTCCCATGAGTGCCGCTCGTCTGAATGTGGAATGGATCATTTGGTGTTACCGAGAAGATGTGAATGGGCGGCTTGCAAGTTTGTCATTGCGGCCCCGCAGGTGTGTCATTGCGGCCCTCAGGAGTGTCATTGCGGCCCTCAGGTGTGTCATTGCGTCCCCGGATCAGGTCCGGGGTTTCAGCACCCGCAATCCAGTGCATGCGTGGCACTGGATCCCGGATCGAGTCCGGGATGACAAACGGCTAGTCCGGGATGACAAGCGGCTAGTCCGGGATGACAAACTGCGAGTCTGGCATGACCAAGGAACGGTTGAAATTTCTGTTTCCCTTAGCGTTTGAGCGTCAGCAGCCAGGCCAGCACGTCGGCCTTTTCGCCCGCCGTGCACTCGCGACCCATCACGTCATTGCAATTGCGGCGAAACCACTTTTCGGCTTTGGCAGCATCGGCAAAACGCTCCGGGTTGAAGGCGGGTGCCATCGGCGCGATGGCCTTGCCGGTCGTGGCATGTTTGCCTTCCACCGTGGGTGTGACTGTATGGCAGGAGGAGCAGCTCCATTCCTTGCCGTGCTTGCTGGTAAAGAGCGTCTGGCCACGAGCGGCCTGCGCCGGCGCGCCGGCCTGTGCTGTGTAGGCGGCGAGTTGTTCGGTGGCGGTGATGGCGTTGGCAGAAGTGCAGAGCGCTCCAAACAGAGCAGTGCTGGCAGCAAGGAGGGAAAGTAGTTTCATGGCGGTTCCTATGGAAGCAGCCAACGATAACCAGGCTTGATTAAGCTTTTCTTAAAGGCACGCCTTCAGGCGAGGCCGCGTACCACTTCCATCGCCTGCTCGACGCGCTCCACCGCGTGAATGGTCAGCCCTTCAATCGCCTTCTTCGGCGCGTTAGCCTTGGGCACCACGGCCACAGAGAAGCCAAGTTTGGCTGCTTCCTTGAGGCGCTCCTGGCCGCGTGGCGCGGGTCGCACTTCGCCGGCGAGTCCGACTTCGCCAAAAGCAAAAAAGCCTTTGGGCAGCGGTTTGCCACGCAGGCTTGAAGTGATCGCCAGCAGCACGGCCAGATCCGAGGCGGGCTCGCTGATGCGCACACCGCCCACGGCATTGACAAAGACATCCTGGTCCATGCAGGCCACCCCGGCGTGGCGGTGCAATACCGCCAGCAGCATGGCCAGGCGGTCCCGGTCCAGGCCTACCGACAAGCGTCTGGGAGAGGGGCCACCGCTGTCCACCAGGGCCTGGATCTCGACCAGCATCGGTCGCGTGCCTTCGAGCGTCACCATGACGCAGCTGCCGGGCACCGGCTCGCTGTGCTGGCTCAGGAAGATGGCACTCGGGTTGGAGACGCCCTTCAGCCCTTTTTCGGTCATGGCAAAGACGCCAATCTCGTTGACTGCGCCAAAACGGTTCTTGATGGCGCGCACCAAGCGGAAGGTGCTGTGGGTGTCGCCCTCAAAGTAGAGCACGGTGTCCACCATGTGCTCCAGCACGCGCGGCCCGGCCAGCGCGCCGTCCTTGGTGACGTGACCGACCAGCACGATGCTGACTCCGGTGGCCTTGGCGGCACGCGTCAGGTGGGCGGCGCATTCGCGCACCTGCGCCACCGAGCCGGGTGCCGAAGTGAGCTGGTCCGAGTAGACGGTCTGAATCGAGTCGATCACAGCGATGTCGGGCTGCGTCGACTCCAGCGTTGCCAGAATCCGCTCCAGCTGAATTTCCGCCAGCACCTTCACCTGGCTGTTGTTCAGGCCCAGACGACGTGAGCGCAGCGCCACTTGAGCGCCGCTTTCTTCGCCCGTCACATAGAGCGTGTTCTGACCGCTGCGCTGCAGTGAATCGAGCGCTTGCAGCAGCAGGGTGGACTTGCCGATGCCGGGGTCGCCGCCAATCAGCACCACACCGCCTTCCACCATGCCGCCGCCCAGCACGCGATCGAGTTCCTCGTGGCCGGTGGGCGTGCGGGCCATGTCCACCGCGTCAATCTCTCCCAGCGTCGCTACTTCAGCCGTTTTGGCGAGCGAGGCAAACCGGTTCTTCGCTGGAGCTGTGCTTTCTGGAAGCGACTCCACCAGCGTGTTCCAGGCGTTGCAGCTCGGGCACTTGCCCAACCACTTGGGACTGCTGCCGCCGCAGTCAGAGCAGACGTAAACCGTTTTTTCCTTGGCCATGTTTAGGGAGA
>SESH01109711.1_pt1 | contig 12719 bp, 8 predicted proteins | sample 3171561 | NCBI WGS metagenome assembly SESH01 (sample SAMN10866947, study PRJNA518727) | freshwater metagenome | biome: subpolar coniferous forest; feature: holomictic lake; material: water; isolation source: holomictic Lake 442 2011 16.5 m and 2014 13 m | place: Canada: near Kenora, Ontario
TTCCGGCGGTGACTTGAATGGCGATCAGGGCGGGCCAGGACATGGGCAACAGGCTGGCTGCCAGACCTGCCCACAAGCCGGCATGCAGCACCCAGACCAGCAACGAGACCAACATGAATGGCCGGCTGCCCGTGCGGTCCACCAGAGGACCAAGCAGAGGCAAAAGGAGTAATTGGGTCGACGAGGCGATCACCGGCAGCATCGCGATCAGGCTGTCCTTCTGATGATAGAGATCCCGAAGCACCGGAACCCATAACAGGCCCAGCGCAGCCAGGGCAATATGGAACAGGAGACTGCAGCCGAGCAGGAGCTTAAAGGGTCGGTACGAGAGCATGACTTGCCACGGCACGCACCCGAGGTCGCCCTCAGCCTCAATGGGAGCATCGGGGATGCGCGACATGACCCAGGACGCGGCGAAGCCCGTGAGGCACCCCCAGCCGAAAACGATGGCGAACCCGCAAGGCCCGGGTAGCGCGGCGAAGATGGCGGCATAACTCAAGCCACAGACGATGAGCGTGGCCTGCGTCAGCGCCCCCACCCAGGCGAGATAGTGGCCGCGCTGCGCCTCCGGCACCAGCTGCGTAATCCAGGGCAGCCATGCGCAACTCGCCACACCGCGCAGGGTGGTGAAACCGGCCAGCAGCAGCAGGAAAACCCACATGGCGCAGGTCGTGCCGAGGTAAGGGGAAAAAAGAATGACACCGGCCATCAGCCCGGCCATCACGGTTCGCGCCATCCAGCCGCGCAGCATCAGACTGCGGTAGCCATAGTGCGGCAGCAGACGCGCGCCTCCAAGCTGCAGCGCGCCGGTGAGCGGCAGCATCGCCACGGCCAGGCCAAGCACAGTGGCCGAGGCCCCCAGACTCTTGAGCACCAGCATCAGCGGGGCGCCGAGGACGGCAGACCACGAGCAGGTGTTGACGACCTCGAAGGCGAGTGCCAGGCGACGGTTTTCGGGATGATGAAGACTGTACATAATTGTGAAAAGACAGGGAGACAATATCGCAAAGCCCGCGTACTGTCCACGGGAGGGTCGTACGGATCGCCCCATGGTCTTTTCCTGAAGCGGTCGGGAATTCTCATGATGGCGCCGACACGCCTTACGGCGTCACAACAAACGGCCTAGAAATGGCAAAAATCCGTTCATAGTGTGCCCGCAAGGGCATTCGTGTCGCCATCATGAGAATTGCTGGATGGCGGCGCGCGGCATGTGCTACGCTGATGTCGTGCTGGTTAACCGGAAAGGCCAACCATGACGCAATGCATCTGTCGTCGCAGGCCAATCGTCTGGTTTCTTACGCTGGGCTGCATGCTGGCGCAGGGCGCCGCAGTTCCGGCCATGCCGCCGGAGGCCACGGCCGTGCGCACCAACACGCCCCCGGAGCTGGCGCGCGAAATGCGCGTCTATTATGTGCGCCCCCGCGTGTTCGAATATCTCTTCACCGGTGCCGGCACAGGCGCGAGTTCCAACTCCACTCCCCTGCTCTTTTTCCGCGATCTGGGCGGAAACACCCCGGCCGTGCGCATCTACGAGCCGCTCGGCGCCTACACCGTGACCGGCTTCACCCCGCGCAAGGCCCGCGTCTTCAAGGATACGATACATGCCTTTGTAGACGAAGACACCAGCACGGTCACCATCCGCGACAACGCCGGATCCAACCGCGTCCTGACCGTTGGCAAACCGTTGACCGAACCCGGCCTGATGGCCTGCCTGGTATCCACCAATTCCGGTGGCTGGGGTCATGTACGCGCCGGCGACGCCCTGGAGATCGAGGACGTGGATGTGACGATTACAAGCATCACCACCACTTCCGCCACGCTCCGCGCCAACGCCCAGGACATCTCGGTCCCCCTGGCGACCGACGCCGAGCGCAAGGCCGTGATGGCGCTCTGGGACGCGCGCCGACGCGAGGCCGAAGAGCAGCAGGCGCGTGCCCAAGCACTGGCAGAGGAGAAGCGACTGGCTGCAGCAATCGCCGCCGAGGTGGACGCGGCGTCGGTACCTGCTGCCACTTGGCCGCCCCCGCGGCCTGCCAGCACCGCTCCCCTAACCACGGGCACATCCCTGCAGGGAGCTTTCTTCGGCACCGAGGTGCACTATCCGACGGTCTTTGAGGTCGTGCCGTACACCTATATCTATCCCGATGGACACCTCTACTCGCAGGGTTTCCGTGCGCCATCCTGCTTCGAGTATCGCCCGCGCCGGCGCGACCGCCGCTGGCGCTAGCAGCCTGTCGGGCTTAGCCTTCTGGAAGTACAAACCGTCTGCCGACCAGGCTGCTAGTTGGCAATCCGCGGCTAGCGGGTTGCGACGCCGTTCCCACTCCTGCGAAAACCTCCCACGCCAGACACCAAACAAAATGATGGGAGACTGCGAACCAAGCGATGCACCCGCGACCAAATGTAAGCAAGTCGGTGGCCCTGAATGGGTGGCAGGTGGTGGCATTCATGCCCGGTTGTTGCGGCCTTTGTCGTAAGCTTTTGTCGTGAACTGTTGTCGACAAAAGATTACGACAAGCGCTTGCGACAAAGGTTTGTTTGCGGGAGGGGCGATGGCTGGATAGCCGCACCATACGTCGGTGGAGCCAACCGGCGCCAGGCGACTGTCAGGCTTTCGTCATTGCTTACCATGGTCTTTCCTGAAGCGTCACAATTTGTCCAACCGCCAAAACGCGGCTTATGTGGTGCTTCAGGGAAAGACCATGCATTGCTTGCATCCACCTGCATTCCGCGCTTGACGAGCCGCGGCCGGTGGCGGACACTCCTGCGCGCACACCGGAACCAGCCTCGCATACCACGCCACACCGTCCCGCACAAGGAAACAGGCCATGATTCTGATCAACGAAAATTACGCCAAGCTGCAATCCTCTTACCTCTTCTCCGAGATCGCCAAACGCGTCAAAGCCTACCAGGCGGAAAACCCCGACCAGCGCGTGATCCGACTGGGGATCGGCGATGTCACGCAGCCGCTGCCGCCGGCCTGCATTGCGGCCATGCACAAGGCTGTGGACGAGATGGCGGATGCGTCCACCTTTCGCGGCTATGGACCGGAGCAGGGGTACGACTTCCTGCGCGAAGCCATTGCGACCCACGACTACCGGGCGCGCGGTGCGGCCATTGATGCCAGTGAAGTGTTTGTCAGCGATGGCGCCAAGTGTGACACCGCCAACATCCAGGAGATCTTCGGCGCCAAGATCAAGATTGCCCTGCCGGACCCGGTTTATCCCGTCTATGTCGACACCAACGTTATGGCGGGGCGCACCGGACGTCTCCGCGGCGGACGTTACAGCGGCCTGACCTATCTCCCCTGCACGGCCGAAAATGGCTATGTACCGGACCTTCCGGCTGAACCGGTAGATTTGATCTACCTCTGCTTCCCGAACAACCCGACCGGTGCCACGGCCACGCGCGAGCAGCTTACCCGCTGGGTGGAGTACGCGCGCGCCAACCGGGCGCTGATCCTGTTCGATGCCGCCTACGAAGCCTTCATTCGCGACCCCGCGATCCCGCACAGCATCTACGAAATCGAGGGCGCGCGCGAAGTGGCCATCGAGTTCCGGAGTTTTTCCAAAACCGCCGGATTCACCGGCACACGCTGCGCGTTTGCCGTGGTGCCCAAGACCTGTGTTGGATATACGCGCAAGGGCGAGGCTGTGCCGCTGCATCCGCTCTGGAACCGTCGCCAGACGACCAAGTTCAACGGGGTCTCCTACCCCATCCAGCGCGCCGCCGAAGCCGTTTACTCGCCGGAAGGGCAGACCCAGATCCACGCCATCAACGATTTTTATCTCGGCAATGCCCGTCTGATCCGCGAAACCGTCACGGACCTCGGGTACCAGCTGACCGGCGGCGTCAACGGGCCCTACATCTGGATCAAGACCGGCAAGAACTCATGGAAGTTCTTTGATCTGTTGCTGCAGAAGGCGCAGGTGGTGACCACACCCGGCACCGGCTTTGGCCCGTGCGGCGAGGGGTACATCCGCATCAGCGCCTTCAACAGCCGCGAAAACGTGGTGGAAGCCATGACGCGGATCCGCAAGGTGCTGTAATTTGGCCGTGCCGGCAAAATTCTTTTCGGCAGGAAACCAGCCATTTGGCGTGCGGCGGCAAGCGGTAGGGACGGCTTTACGCCGTCAATTGCCTGGCATTTGCGGGTAGACGGCGTAAAGCCGTCTCTACCCAAATGCAGCGGCAAGTCAATGAATCGCAGATGCGTCCGAACTGCTGGTGGCATCGCAGAACGCTTGCCGCAACCCGCACAGAAGTGATAAAGTTACGCCCAACTCATTGAACCCATTGGAGAACACACATGCGCGAAAACGGACGCCCTGACTTTGATGCTCTGGCCAAGACCGGCCGCTCGTTCCAGATTGCCGAATCCAGCCTGATCGGGCATACCCCCACGATTGCGATTACGCCGGTGGCCGATGGCCGGACCGGCGCCTTCGAAGGGAACGCCGCCAAGACCTGGCAGATGGTCGAGCGGGTTTACAGCCTGATTTCAGAAAATGTCTTTCTCCCGGACGGACGCCCCGTGCGGCTGGTGGTGGCGCCGGAGATTGTGTACGGTGCGCGCAGCGGGGCCGTGGCCCAGGCCTATTACGCCAAGCAGGGCGTGTGCGCCAATATCTGGGTCAGCCGGTCCTGGGCGTACAGCGACGAACTGATGACCGCCATTCTCGGCATCGGCAGCAGCGAGTGGCAGCATGCCGCCTATGGCTTGAACCAGACCGACCGCCCCGGTGCCGTCTGGCTAAAGGCCTTCACCTCCGCCATGGACGAGAAGAACCGTCCGATCTTCTCGATCTACAGCCCGGATCTCGAGGACGAAGAGAAGCGCCTGAACGATTTCGTATCCACACGTCTGCTGCGCTTTGCCCGTTGCGCCGCCACCACCGGCTATTTGCGCGGCAAGAATTACCTCGGCATTGGCGGCGTCTCCATGGGGATCATCGGCTCAGACCTGCGCCGCAACACGCTGCAACACTACCTCGGCATGGGCTCCGCCTCGTTCGACATGGCCGGGCTGCGTGGCCGCATCGAAACACACTTCTACGACCACGAAGAACTGGAGCGCGCGTTTCAATACATGAAGAAGCGCTTCGACTATAGCTTCGGCAAAGGAAAACGTCCGCTGCCGCCGGACGATTTGCTGCGCGAGTGCGTGAAGATCACCCTGATCGTCCGCGACCTGATGATCGGTAACCCCCGCCTCGCCGATCCCGCCGTCGGCCGCGCCCAGGGGTTCCGCGCCGACATCGAGCAGGCGCAGGGGTACAACGCCGTTGCCGCCGGCACACAAGGGCAGCGTCAGTGGACCGACTACTATCCGAACTTCGACCTCACCGAGTCGATCCTCTGCAGCTCTTTCGACTGGAACGGATTCCGCTCGCCCATGGTCGTGGCCACGGAAAATGACGCCAAGAACGGCATCGGCATGATCATCGCCAACCTGCTCTCCGGCGGTGCCGCGCAGCTCTTTGCAGACATCCGCACCAACTGGACACCCGCCAGCATTAAGCAGGCCACCGGCGTGGATGTGTCCAGGATCTGCCCGAACGGCATCATTGACAAGCGCAACTCCGGCGCCGGTGCGCTGGATTACGCCATAAACCCCTTCGGGCTCGTCCCGGGCGGCAAGAAGCTCAGCATCCAGGCGCTGATGGCTGCCCTGCGCGCGAACCGGAACGCCCAGGAGTCGTTGATTGCGGGCGCCATTGCCGGCACCCGTTACATGGCCGCCAGCCTGGAGTATTTCCCCGGCGACGGGCTTTCCAGTCACTACCGCACGCCCGGGCATATACCGATGACATCGTATCGTTATAACGTCGTCGGCGACCTGCTCACCTGCTCCGTAGTTGAGGGCGATACGGTGGAACTTCCGATCAAGGTGGCTGACCTGATCAGCACGCGCACTGACCCCACCTGGCCGGAAACGTATTGGACGCCACGCGGCATGAGTTCATTCGAATACATGAACCGCATCGGCCCCAATCACGACGCCAACTCGTTCGGGTTGGTGGGCGCGGATCTGCTGACCTTTAATGCCATGCTGCGCATCCCGGTGGATATGCACAATGTCGCGCCGTCCGACGTGTTCCGGCCCACCATGTGGGACCGCTTCGGCAACGACGATTTCCGCGTTTGCCAGCGACTCGGCCCCCTGTATATCTAACGGCGCTACCGGTTATCCCTGCGTTGACATGCCACCACGACTGCCGTACACTTGTAAGGGTCTTTTTTAGAGACCGGAGGGAAGCGGCTGATGCCTTACCTGGTTGTCATGAATGGCCCACAAAAGGGCCGTCGGCTAGCAATTACCGGCATCACTACCCGCATCGGACGCGTCGTGGGCAACCACATCGTGCTCGACAACGTCTCGGTTTCCAGCGAGCACGCTGAAATTGCGCGCAAAGAGGATCTTTTTCGTCTGCGGGATCTGGATTCCACCAATGGCACGCGCGTCAACGGACACCGTGTGACAGACACCCTCCTGTTTCGTGACGACGCGGTGTCCTTTGGCGATCTGTCTACCGTGTTCAGCGGCGACGACGCGCCCGTCCGACAGGGGCAGAACGCCACGTCCGACATGCCGACTGAAACTAAATCCCTGCCCATCTCGCGCCCTCAGCTCACGATCGCTTCGTCCGCGAGCGGCAAACATGCCACCGTCTCCATGCCGCCGGATTTCCGAAAACGCATGGATGCCAGAATTATCTGGGTGGCCGTGATCGCGATGCTGCTCGTGGGAATCGGATTCGGCGTCTGGAAGTTCTACCATTCTCTTTTCAGCAAGGGTTTGCCGTGAGGCTACAGGATCCAGCCCTCGAACGTCGCCCGCAATAAAGGGACTGCCTGGCGCTCCTCGGTTTGGTTGTCGCGCCGGACCTTTACCGTCACGCCCGCCTCCGTCGCGCGAGCATCGGAATAGCCGGCGCAGATTCCGCACGCCAGCTCCACATCCCCGGGCACGGCTCTACCGGGAAGCAGCAGCGTGGGGCCGGGAACCGTGACCGGCCAGATCAGCACATCCGACGGCGTGGCCGCAGCTTCCAGCGTCTCATTATCGGCCCGGTTGCGACCAGCCACGCACTTGCTTCCGCCGGGCAGGCGCAGATGACGCCCGGTCCGCAAGAGGTAGGCCAGTCGCATCTCCCCCATGCCCTCATGTGCCAGCAAGTCTGCCACACGCCGGCAGAACTGGGACTCCGTCAGCAGGCAGCCTCCAGCAGGCGACGGATACTCACGAATGCCATATTGTCTGGCCAGCTCGATTTGTGCCTGCCGGGACCGACCGTTCAACGCCAGCAGGCGCGACCGGTCAATCAGCCCGCGCCGTTCCGGCTCCGTGGGATCCAGCAGTTGTGCGCACAGCGGACGCACCAGCCGGTCGGCATAGCCGCAGTCCTGCGAGACGATGTTCAGCGAGCGACGGTTTTGCGACATGGGCCTCTGGTTCAGCACTTCGCCGGTGGCGAGGAAGTCGAACCCAAGTTCCGTCATGAATGCACCGGCGCGACGGATCATCGCCGCATGGCAGTCAATGCACGGATTCATGGCGCCGCCAAAGCCGTGCGGCGGATTCTGCACCAGCGTCACGATGTCCGCATCAAAGTTGAGAATGTGCAGGCGCACGCCGATCCGATCAGCAGCCAGCCGTGCCGCCCGGCTGCTGAAGAACGGGCTCTCAAAAACCACCGCCTCGATGTGCAGCCCCTGCGCACGAAGCACGCAAATAGCCAACATGCTATCCAACCCGCCGGAGAGCAGGCAGAGTCCGCGCCCGCACGACGCGGGACCGGATGTTTGTGCGTCAGAGGGAGGTACTGTCATGCCCGCGGATCATAGCCGCAGCGCCCCGCTAGAGCAATGTAGGAAATAGTGTAGCCGCAGAAAGCTTAGATCGTGTCCCCCGCGCGCTTCCTTTCGCTGAGCCACGCGGCAGCCGCAAACAGAACCATCCCGATCAGCAGATGCACCGGATCGGCTTTTCCGCCAAAAACCAGCAGCGAAACCCCGGTCGCCAGCGGAATTTTCAAATTGTTGCAAACCGCCAGTGTGCCGGCTGATGTGCGCCGCGCACCCGCATTCCAAAGGAAGAACCCCAGCCCGGAGGCGACCACACCCAGATACACGATGGTCGCCACCTGCCAATTCGTAAGTGGCACAACCCAGCCGGGCCCCGTCAGCAGCGCCCATGGCAGGGCGGCCAGCACCCCGCCCAGGTAGAGCCAGCCCATCACGGCCCGGTCGTCCGGACGGTCAGCTACGCGCGCCCACGCACGGTACGCGAGTTGCCCCGCGGCAAAGCAGACGTTGGCCCCCTGTACCAGCAGAAAACCGCACATGGAATGCCACCGGCTGCCGCTTTGCCACAGCACCACGCCTGCACCAACCGTTGCCAGCAGGGCAGCGAACAGCGCGTTCCACGACAGCTTCCGTTGCTTCAGATCGTGCAGCAGCGTGACATAGACCGGTGTAAAAACAGTGAACAAAACCACTTCATGCGGCTGCAAAAAGATAAAGCTGTCATTATAGCAAACATACATGAGGCCGAACTGTACCCCGCCGATGAACAGCAGCATCAGCAGGTGTCGCGCCGGCACCCGGCGCAGGAACGGCAGAAAGATGCATGCCGCCAGCGCCAGTCGCATGCAAGTCAGAAAAGATCCCGGCACACCTGCAAGCGTCTTGCCGATCAGTCCGAACGAGAACGCCCAGATGAGCGATGCTATGAGCAGGTAGATCATGGTAGAAAAACAGGCCGGAATCAGATGTCAGCTGGCCGCACACGTGCCTCTTCAGCCATCGGCTTTGACCGCCGCCGGTTCTTCCACCGGTTCCAGCATGCCATGATAGCGCAGGTAGGAGTCTGCAACCTCGTTGCCCATGTACCTCCGCAGAATCTTGGGATCCGCGCCCTTCAGGTCAACCAGGATCAGCCCGTCCACCACGAAACTGAAATCCGGGTCCACGTTGAACGCGACCAGCCGTCCGCCCAGTTTGAGATACTGCCGCAGCAGCACCGGCATTCCCTTGTGATCCGGCTCAACTTCCTCGACCAGCCCGGCGACCCGATCCATATCGTCAAAGAAATCACGGTACTCGAGCTGGTTCCATTCCGCGGCTCGCGGGGGGCGCGGGGGCAGGCGCGGCTTAACCAGATCGGCAAGGTCAGAGGACATGCGGACACGCCGCAGCGATTCGATAATCATGTTGCGTGACGCCTCGCGATACTCATTCGTAATACTGACCGGGCCGAACAAGATGCGGTAGCGCGGGTGCTTGCCGATGAAGGCGGAGATGCCCTTCCAAAGCAGCAGCAGCGAGGTGTATGCCCGCTGGTATTCCGGGCGGACAAACGAGCGGCCCAGTTCGATCGCCGGCTGGATACGGTTTAGAAAACGTTCGTCAAAACGGAAGATCGTGCGCGTGTAAAGCCCCTTGACGCCATAGTCCTCGACAATGCGGTCAACCATGCCGAGGCGATAACCACCCACCACCTCCTGGCGCGCCTTGTTCCACATGAACAGGTGCCAGTAGTACTTGTCAAAGCGGTCCACATCCAGCGCCTCGCCGGTCCCCTCGCCCACGGCGCGGAACGTGATTTCGCGCAGGCGCCCGATTTCGCGCATCAGCGCTGGCGCCTGTCGCGCCAGGGCCACATAGACCACCATGTCACCGGACTCGATCAGCTTTTGCTCCGGTGGCAGCGCCGCGATTTCTCCGGCATACGTTTCGACCGGCGCAGGCAGACAGACTGGATCGGCTGGCAGCGCACGCGGCAAACGAATGAAAAACGGGCGGCGGCGATGACTTTCGCGCTCTGCCAGCAGATAGGTGCGCAGGCGCAAAAAACGGATGAGCTTTTCATCACTGGCTATACCTTCCATGTCCTTCCATGGGATCGGCGACCCGATCCGCATCCGGATCTCCTGCCCGCGCTTGTTGGCGAGCTGCCGTGGCAGCAACAGCGTTCGCAGGCGGGGATGGATCACGCCGGCGGCCTGAAAAAATGGGCCGTTGTGACCGAGAACGTAAAGCGGAAGCACCGTGGCTTGTGTGCGCCGCACAATGGAGGCAATCTTATGGTCCCAGGCCGGATCCCGTATCAGACCGCTGTGCAGATCCAGGCTGGACACCTCGCCGGACGGGAAAACGCCGAGCATGCCGCCTTTTTGCAGCAAGCGCAGACATTCCTTCATCGGCTGAATGTTTTTGGCTGCCGAACTGCGCGCGCCAAACGGGTCCACAAGGATGAATTGATCGCGCAGTTCCGGTATCACCCCCAACAAATAATTGGCCATGAATCGTGCGTCCGGGCGCACGGAACGAAGCAGCGACAGCAGGATAATCCCCTCTATGCCGCCAAACGGGTGGTTGGCCACGACCACCACCGGCCCCTTTAGCGGAATCAAGGCCCGCTCATCGTCCGCCACGGCATACGTTATCCCCAACGATTGCAGCGTGCGATCCGCAAATGGCAGCGCCGAATCCATCGCGCCTGCTGCACGATGCGTTTCGTTCAGCATCGGAATGCCCAATATCCATTCCAGCAGCGGACGCGCCGGCAACAGCAGATTACGCAGCACCCGGTTCGAAATCTGCTCCACGGGCAGGCGGAACGCAGCGGGCGATTTTGTTTCTTGTACCATAGAATCCAAACTCCACCTGCAGGACTTTGCCCGCAAGCTCAACGCTCAAGACTGCCGGCGACCCATGTTGCCGGCCGCACCGTTAGGCGGATAATCCGGGCTCCGCCAACGGCGACGGTGCCTCTGCTGCCGGCTGGAAACACCTGCATGATCCGTCCCCCCTGTGGACACATCGGGCAGGACGTCTGGCGGCTGGTTACGCGACCATTCCGATAACAACCGTGCCACAACCAGCAACAGCGCCAGCTGCAGCCCGATCCCGCGCACCAGCAGCGAATGCCAGATTGCCGTCACGGCAAACGCGGCCAAGCCACCGGCCATGCCGTAGAGCAGCCCCTTGCGCCAGCCCGCATACCGGCCCGCCGCCGTGCCGGCACCAAATGCCGGCCCGAGCAACATTGCCAAAAAGCCGAAAAGCGCCGGCAATCCCATGGTGGAACCGATTACCAGATAGAGATTCTGGATGTCCGGCTCAGACGGGCCGGTGGGCAGCGGCGTCGTGCCCGTGTACTGTTTAACGCAGCGCTGATAGTTGCCGATCCCCACACCCAGCCAGGGGTGCGTCAAGATCACCTCCAGGGCAGTCTGCCACTGCGGATAGCGACGTTCCGGCTGCCCATCTTTGTAGAAAGCCACGGACTCAAACAAAACCTGCTGGCTGGTTACGCACACCGGGGCATCCGGCGGGTTAAACCGGCCCGCGTACCCTGTCACCACGGCCACCCAGAACGTGGCCGCCAGCACCGCCACGGCAAACGTCCGCCAGCCGCGCGTCGCCGCAATCAAGAGCATCACGCCCAGGACAGCACCCAGCGCAGCGGCCGAGAGAATGACCAGAAGCCCGCCAGCTACCACCAGCCACAGCCCGGCACGCACGTACATGTCACGCGCGTACAACGCCACGCCAAAAACAATCGGCAACATCATGGCCAGCCAACCGCCCAGCACATTGCGGCTTTTGAAGCTGCCGCAAACCATGCCCACCGGATCCCCGCGGCAGGCGAAAAACTGCCCGAGCGCCAGCAACACAATCAGCACGACAACGCCCAGCGCCAGATAGAATACGGTCCGCATGCGGTGCGGGTGATGGCGCAGCAGATCGTCATACAGGATGTACCCCACAACAAAATATTCAACCACCTTGAACAGCTCACGCAGCGCATCGCCCGCGCCATCCGCACCAACCATGAAAATCGACAGCGCTGCAGGCAACACAAAAGCCACCACCTGCCATGGCACCGGCCAGGACATCCGCAGCCCGTCGCCCCGTGCAACGCCCCGAACGATCCAACAGAGCACCGCTAACAGAATCAGAGGATCCACAAGCGAAACATGCGCGCCACGCAGCGAGAAAACATCCCACTGGGTGGACGAGACCACGATGGTGGCAAACACAGCCCCGCGACACAAGATCGCCGCCCATTCCGCCACCTGTTCGCGCGCCAGAAACTTCACGGGCTAACTCCAGTCTTCTCCGTGCCCACCGGCACAAAACGAGCGCTGGTGGTCAGCAGCAACTGATCCACGCGCACGCCGTCCTCGCGGTGCAGGATGGTCAAGGTATGCCCCCCCTGGGTCATGACCGGAGGGGGTGTCATCTTCGAGACCGGAAACTTGACCCAGTGCCAGGTGCGATAGGTGGCATCCGCACCAACCAGAAACGGCGGCTGGTCATCAATCTGCACCAGCACCGTATTACTGCACTCGCCCTCCCAATAGGTCCGCAGCCACAAGGTGTAGGAACCGGCAGCGGGTATCTCCACGGCAATTTTAGCCGTCCCGGCCTTGACCTTGGGAGTCTTGCCCGCCCCGAGGGGCACCTCCAGATAGGCATTTCCAGATGCCCCTTCAAGCGCCTTGCGGCCGGTTGAAGGAGCATCAGCACGAATCACCGCCATCGGCGACTCATTTGTCGCACACGTCTCCGCCTCGACACAGACGGTAGCGGCTTGTGTAGTAAGCGCCAGACTTGCCACGATCAAAAGCAATGCAACAAACTTTATCGGCTTCATGCAGACGCATAATACCCGACCGAACGCCATCCGGCAACCCAAGGCTGCTGAA
>SESH01026176.1_pt1 | contig 12718 bp, 14 predicted proteins | sample 3171561 | NCBI WGS metagenome assembly SESH01 (sample SAMN10866947, study PRJNA518727) | freshwater metagenome | biome: subpolar coniferous forest; feature: holomictic lake; material: water; isolation source: holomictic Lake 442 2011 16.5 m and 2014 13 m | place: Canada: near Kenora, Ontario
AATGATGGTACGGCCACGGCTCATCTGGTCGATGATCTCTAGGATTGTTGCTCCGGGTTTGAAAAGATACTCACCCGCCCGCACATCCTTTCCGCCGGTCAGCCGCGAAATCTCCGCAGCCATAGAAAATAGCGGGGCCAGCCGCACCACTCCGTAATCCTTAAGCTGGCTGCCAATCTGGATAATGCCGGTCCCACGCGGGATAATCAGGGTACGATCCTCAACGGCCGGACCGGGCCGATGCAGTTCCCAATCAAGCCATGTCACGCCTGCGGCCAGGATAGCAAATAGAACAACTGCCCCAGCGACGAGCCAGAGCATTGTTCGGCGAGAAATACACATCATGGCTATCGCATTAACGGGGCGGCCCGCTGGTGATTGTCTGCATCACGAGAAAGCCCGGAAGACTAGGGACGCATTCGTGCCACCAAAGCCGAATGAATTCGACAAGGCTACATTAACCTTACGGTTCTTGGCAAACTTAGCGACCAAATCGACACCGAGACAACTTTCGGATGGATTCTCAAGATTGAGCGTCGGCGGGACTACACCATCATTGATTGCTTTAATTGAGAATATCGCCTCGACCGCACCTGCGGCACCAAGAAGATGGCCAATCGACGACTTAGTCGAAGACATTGAGACATTGTCAATCGCTGAACCGAATAAACGCTTGACTGCGCCCAACTCAATCTCGTCTCCCAGCGGCGTCGAGGTACCGTGAGCATTAATGTAGTCGATATCTTCTGGAGCCAATCCGGCCCGCTTGAGCGCATTGCGCATTGAACGGAAGCCGCCATTGCCATCTGACGGCGGTGATGTTATGTGGTAGGCATCGCCTGACATACCGTAACCAATCACTTCGGCATAAATGCGGGCGCCGCGCTTACGAGCATGTTCAAGTTCCTCGAGTACGACGATGCCGGCTCCCTCTCCCATAACGAAGCCGTCTCGTCCCTGATCGTAAGGACGCGACGCCTTTTCCGGGGTGTCGTTGTAGGCGGTGGAGAGCGCCCGAGCCGCCGCAAAGCCAGCGATACCGAGTCGACTAACAGCCCCTTCTGCTCCACCAGCGAGCATAACGTCTGCGTCCTCCCACTGGATCAGCCGCATGGCGTCGCCAATGGCGTGAGCCCCGCTGGAACAAGCGGTAACCACGGCATGATTCGGCCCCTTGAACCCGTACTGAATGGAAATATGACCAGATGCCAAGTTGATCAGGCAAGAAGGGATAAAGAATGGCGAGACCCGACGCGGCCCCTTCTCTTTGAGCAGGATCGCCCCCTCGGCGATACCGGGTAAACCTCCAATACCCGAGCCAATCATAACTCCGGTTCGCTCCAAAGACTCCTCGTCAGTCGGCTGCCATCCTGCATCACGGACCGCTTCATGGGCCGCAGCCAGCGCAAATAGGATGAAATCATCCATCTTGCGCTGATCTTTCGGCGTAACGAAGTCGTCGGGACAGAACAATCCCAGCGAAGTCGCGCCCTTTGGTATCTGGCCCGCAATTTTTGCCGCCAAGTCGGAAACATCAAAGGACTTGATGGTGTTAATCCCCGACTCGCTATTCAATAGTCGCGACCAGACATTCCTATGTCCGATTCCAAGAGGCGTGACCATCCCGAGCCCGGTTACCACGACGCGTCTCATGGCATTACCCGATATTATCTCCGTGAAACTAAAAAAGCGCCCAGGCCCGGCACGGCCGTAGCCTGGAGCCCACCTGCCGCTGGAAACGCCTAATCAACCCGGGGCATGGGCTTTTATGAAGACTATGGCGTCATTGACTGTCAAAATCTTTTCTGCGGCATCATCGGGAATTTCGCATCCGAACTCCTCCTCAAATGCCATGACCAGCTCGACTGTGTCCAGGCTATCTGCGCCCAGATCATCGATAAAGCTGGCATTCTCGACTACCTTTGACTCCTCGACGCCAAGATGCTCGACGACGATCTTTTTCACGCGCTCGGCAATATCACCGCTCATGTCTTCTTACCTTTTCCTGTTCAATAAACAAGGTTTCGAGGGTTCGGCGTCGAATTATGCGGCAGCACCGCGTCGGACCTGATTTTGGCTGCCCCCGCATTCTCGAAAAGTCAGGTCGTATAACATAATATACTACCCTTGACCAGTATCACCGACGGGCAAGTTTCATCTCACCAAAGCGGGCTAGATCATGGCCATACCGCCATTGATATGGATGGTCTGGCCGGTGACGTAGGCGGCCTCATCGCTGGAAAGATAGACGACGGCGGACGCTATATCGGCAGGCGAACCCAGGCGACCGCACGGAATGGCGTTGACGAGTCGCTCCTTCTGAGCGGCATCAAGCGCATCAGTCATCGGCGTCGCAATGAAGCCGGGAGCTATGCAGTTGACGGTGATTGCACGCGAGGCAACTTCCGCCGCCATCGCCTTGGACATGCCGATCATACCAGCCTTGGAGGCAGCGTAATTGGCCTGCCCGGGATTGCCGGTAACGCCGACTATGGAGGTGATGCCGATGATCCGGCCCCAGCGCCGCTTCATCATGCCGCGCATGGCGGCGCGGGCGAGACGGAAGCCGGCGGTCAAGTTTACGTCAAGAACCGTCTGCCAGTCTTCGTCTTTCATCCTCATGACCAAGCCGTCGCGGGTCAGTCCGGCGTTGTTGACCAATATGTCTATCTTGCCGCCTAGCGTCCTTTCGGCTTCCTTAAACAGCGCCTCTGTCGCTATCGCGTCGGCAAGGTTGCCAGGGACAGCCTTGACCCGTTGGTCTTCCCCAGTTGCGCTCGCAAGTTCGGCGACAAGCGCCTCAAGCGCCTCAACGCGGGTACCGGACAAGGCCACCATTGCACCCTGGGCGTGTAGAGCCCTGACAATTGCCGCGCCTATACCACCCGAAGCGCCGGTTACCAGCGCGCATTTTCCGCTTAGGTTGAACATTGCTGCCGTCGTTTCGTTCGGGATAAGCCAGGATAAGATTATGGGAAGTCAAAGAGATTTCAAAAAGGACTCTATATCGGCGGGCGTTTGAACCGAAATACCTAGCAGTTCTTTATCGATACGCTTGGCCAGACCGGTCAATACCTTGCCGTTGCCCAGTTCCACCACTGTGTCGACGCCCTGAGACTTGATGTACTGCATAGACTCACGCCAACGCACCATGCCGGTAACCTGCTCGACGAGCAAGTGCCGAATTTCGTCGGGATCAATCGTCGCGACAGCAGTAATATTGGCGACCACGGCAATTACCGGTGCTCGCAACTGAACCTCGGCAAGCGCCGTTTGCATGGCCTCGGCGGCCGGCTTCATTAATGCGCAGTGGAAAGGCGCGCTTACCGGCAGTCTAATGGCCCGTTTGAAACCACGCGCCGCAGCAATGGCGATGGCCCGTTCGACAGCATCGACTTCGCCGCTCAACACCACCTGTCCCGGGGCATTATCATTGGCGACGGCGCAAACCCTGCCCGACTCGGTAGCAGCTTCGGCGACGATGGCAAGTGCCTCCTCGAGTTCGGCTCCCAGTAACGCGGCCATTGCCCCCTGCCCCACCGGCACTGCTTTTTGCATTGAACGGCCGCGCAATTTAAGCAGCCGGGCTGTGTCAGAAAGCGACAACGAACCGGCGACGCATAAAGCTGAATACTCGCCAAGCGAGTGACCAGCAACGAACGATGCTGATTTAACAAGATCCAGCCCGCCTTGTTTCGTTAGTACCCGTGCTATCGCGACACTAACCGCCATCAAAGCTGGCTGAGCATTCTCGGTCAGGGTGAGGTTAGGCTCCGATCCTTCAAACATTATGGCCGACAGCTTTTGGCTGAGTGCCTCATCGACCTCGGCGAAAACATCGCGAGCATCGACAAAAGCCGCCGCCAGCTCACGGCCCATGCCTACCGTCTGACTGCCTTGCCCTGGAAAAACGAATGACCGCGTCATGAGTTTAGAACCCTTATGCTAACCAAACCGCCCAAGATACGCCCCCAGCCTTGATGCACAGTCGCCCCTGTCGAGGCACAAAGTCAAGCTTAGCCGATTCTGGTTGGCCTTCCTAGGCTAACAATGTCCACCGAGGTCGGGATGGCCGGTCAAGGCACTGTGGCAATTTCCCGGGCGATCGTGGCGGCAAGTTTAATGACATCGCGAAACCGCGACTCCGCAGCGTCGATGTTGCCGACAGTCTTTTCAACAAAAGAGCGGGATGAGTTACCTACCAGAGGCTCAATTTCCGTCAAGAGCAAGGCCAAACTAATAGGCAGCGCCGCCTCGCCAAGCACAACAACATCGCGAACTAGCGGCGACAAGCGCCAGTCCTGCGGAGTGTCGGCTATAAGTGACATAAGTACCGAGGCCGCCAGCCGGTGTGCTATAGCCACACGGCCACCGCCCGGACGTTGCCACAAATCTTCTGCCAGTTTTTGATGGGCTATCGCCAATGTTTCGGCCTCAACCCGTACATCAGGCACCGTTGCCCCGGCGTCAATTAGTGGCAAGTCAGATTGACAGCGCCCGTCAAGGGCGAGCTGATCAAGGTCGATCTGGTCAAGGGCGTCAAAGCCTATAACGGAATTACTACTCCTGAGAGTATCCATGTTGCCCCCCCCACCCCGGTCGGCCCCGATGCGATCTTGCCGACAGACGATTTATTAACTCTAAGGTAAGCGCGCTTGCCAGTCTATGAGCTTGGTCCAGAAATTAGGGTAAGGCAATATTGCGATCGGGTACGTCCTGGCCCTTGCAATCCTGTTCTTCCCGTGTATATTTCCGTGCTCCGAAACTCCTTACCGGCGTCGTGGCGCCGGTTAGGCGCGGGCGGCTGACGGGGCATGTTCAATTCACAAAATGCTCAGTACAGCGCCGGGCCGTGTAACAGCCATGGGGAGTCGCAATGCCTTTCTATGAAACCGTCTTTATTGCACGTCAGGACATTTCTACCGCACAGGTTGAGCTACTGACGGAGACCTTCGCTGAAATTGTCAAAAACAGCGGCGGGCAGGTTGCCAAAATTGAACAGTGGGGCCTCAAAACCCTTACTTATAAGATTAAGAAGAACCGCAAAGGGCATTATGTGCTGTTCCAGCTCGACGCGCCTCCTGCGGCTGTGGCCGAGATGGAGCGCAATATGGGCATCAACGAGGATGTTCTGCGTTTCATGACCGTCCGTGTTGAAGCCCTCGAGCCCGGACTGTCGGCTATGATGCAGGCCCGCAGCGAACGGACTGAACGTGGTGAACGCGGTGATCGCGGCGATCGCGGCGATCGCGGACGCCGCAGTGAAGGCGACCGCGGTGATCGTGGTGATCGCGGTGATCGTCCTCGCGGTCCCCGTCGTCCTGAACCCGAAGGAGAAGTGGTATGATGACACCAGGTGCCTCCGGGCCACGTGCGGGCGGGACCCGTCGCCCATTTTTTCGTCGGCGCAAAACATGCCCGTTTTCGGGTGCTAATGCCCCAGCGATCGACTATAAGGACATTAAGTTGCTGTCCCGCTTTATCTCTGAGCGAGGAAAGATCGTACCCAGCCGAATTACAGCGGTTTCGGCGAAGAAGCAGCGTGAACTGGCGCGGGCGATTAAGAGGTCGCGCTATCTCGCCTTGTTACCATACATGGTGAAATAACGAACCTGACTACCCGACACCAAGGCCGCGCGCCATGTCAACTGCTCTGATTGCCGCATTAGGTGCTGGCTTTGTCGCCGCCGTCATGAATCTGACGGTGCTTTCTGCCTCGCCCGGTGGGCTTATACTGGTCTATCTTTCGCCCCTACCGTTATTCGGGGTGGGGCTAGCGTTGGGGCTGGCGGCGGCGTTGGTAGCTTCGGTTGCTTCGGTTTTGGTAATTGCCGTTGTCGCCCAGGGCGTTGTGCTTCCGCTTACCTTTGCGGCTCTATCGGTGATGCCCGTTTTGGTTCTTGTCCGCCAAGCCCTGTTGTCTCGCCGCGATAATAGCGGGTCCATCCAGTGGTATCCTCCTGGCCTGTTACTGGTTGTGCTGGCCGGGCTTGGGATGACCGCGATTCTGTTTGCGGTGCTTGCACTGGGAAGCGGTGATGATCTAAAGGATGCAATTCGTGCGATGCTAGCCGGCTCGCTGGCCGAAGTTTTCAGCAGCAACGGTATTTCAGAGGCAAACAGCCCCAGTAATGCTACTGTTGAGGTATTGTCTCAGGTATTTCCCGGTGCTCTGGCTGTGTCGTGGTTGATGATGGTATTCGTTAATGGCCTTCTTGCACAGTCGTTGCTGGAGAGGTTCAATCGTTTATCGCGGCCCCCGTTGGCAATGGTGGAGGTGGAGCTTCCGGCTTGGGCGCCGCTGATTCTGTCCTTAACCTTACTCGGTGCTGTATTCTTGGAGGGCGGGGCGGGCTTCCTGATGGTCAATTTGGCGATCGTCGAGGCGGTACCTTTCATGTTCGCCGGTTTAGCAGTTGTTCACGTTCTGGCCGCTAAGCGGGCGTCAGGCGTCATGGTGCTGGTAGGTTTTTACTTGGTATTGTTATTATTGGCCTGGCCGGTACTCGTCGTGATTGGGCTGGGTCTCATCGAGCAATGGGCCGGGTTGCGTCGGCGCTTCGCCGCCAGCAGTCCCGGCCGGGGAGAGGCGTGATGAACGTTATTCTGTTGGAAAGGGTCGAGAAACTCGGCCAATTGGGGCAAGTGGTCAAGGTTAAACAGGGTTACGCCCGGAATTACCTTCTGCCGCAGAAGAAGGCCCTCCGGGCGACTAAGGAGAACCTCTCCTACTTCGAAAGCCAGAAGACGGCGCTCCAGGCGATTAACTTGGAACAGCGGAAGGAAGCCGAGTACGTTTCGGCCAAAATGAACGGTGTGATGGTTATTGTCATCCGTCAAGCTGGCGATACTGGCATCCTCTATGGTTCGGTTAGCGCCCGCGATGTTTCCGAAGCGCTCGAGATGGTCGGCTACAAGGTTGATCGAACTCAAGTTGCCATTGAGAATCCGATCAAGACTCTTGGTCTGTTCAAGGTTCGGGTTCTATTGCATCCTGAAGTCAGCGTCATGGTAACCATCAATGTCGCGCGCTCCCAGGAAGAAGCCGTGACTCAGGCCCAGCGTGGCGGTATGGTAACTGCCGCCGATTTGGCCGCGCAGGAGAAGGCCGTTGCCGAGGCGGAAGCCAGGGCCGATGCCGATGCCGATGCCGAGGAAGACCAGAGATAGTTCTTCTAGTACTGGATGCGGCCGGACCGGCGATGTCGGTTCCGGCGGCCCGAACGGTCTAAAGCGATAAAATAGCTTTAAGTTTGACCGGTCGGCGCTAAGTTGATTTGCGATTGTTCCGGCGGCGTGCCGGATCGGCTTCTGTTCGGAGGTAGTTTGAATTATGGGGTCTTTCAGCATCTTTCACTGGTTGGTTGTCTTGGTTGTGATTATGATTCTTTTCGGTGCGGGACGCCTGCCATCCGTAATGGGCGACTTTGCAAAGGGGATCAAGGCATTCCGAGCCGGGCTTAAGGATGAGGTAGACGCGCCGAATACCTCGTCCCCTTCGACTACCTCCCAAGTTCAGGCCCCTATGCAGGTTCAAGCTCAAAAGGCCGCGCCGTTCCACACCGCAACCGCCACGCCGTCTGCTTCTGATCAGTCAAGTGGCTGCAAATCGGCATGATTTTGCGGAGCGGGATGGATTTTCGGTGGCGAGCCAGCATCGTTTCGTGACAGTTTGTCAGCCTTGTTTTATATGCGATACCCCCTCCCCCATGGTGGATCCTTTCGTGATGATCTTGGGATGATCTCGTTTAGAAGGCTATGAAACATTTACTGAAGCGTTGATCCTTGGAGGCTTGCCACTCGGCAACCATTTACCGTCCAGTCACAATTCGGCGTGTCCCGCCCGTCCTCTTGGCCAAAAAAGTCAAAGAACCAGCCCGTCCTACCGCCGAATCAGAACTCGGACAAGCTAAAAATCGGCAGGACTATGCCGCGCCTCAAGGGGATGCCGACGCGAATTCAGCTGTTTCGGACGGTCACGCGGATATGGTCAGGATTATGAAGTCACTTCGCGACTCGATCCCTTACCAGTATTCCGAGGATGAAAAGGCTGAAGTCGAAACTCATGAGGGACGAGGCCTGGTTGAAGCGCGAATACGAGATGTTCCTGATTCGCGCCTTTTTAAAGACCACAATGAAGAACGCGAAGGCGAGGGTGCCGCTGCCTTCGACTCAGGCATATATGATCCTGATGTTTACGAACCCGAAGAGTATGATGATGAAGAGACCATCCCAGAGACGGAAATAGAACCATTTCGTGGACTTGCAAGCCAAACCGATGGGGGCAAACCAGAAACCCCCGACAACGGTGATGACTTTAGCCGATTGCTGCGAACCCTTCGCGAATCGATACCCGATAATCCCGAGCCATCCGAACCACCAATAGCGGCCGAAGAAATACCGCGTACAGAAGGACAAGCTTCCAGATTCCCCGAAACTGGCGATATACCCGCGTTGCCGCAGCGAGCCGGGCAGCTCCTTGACCGAGGTGACCATGACCGTGAAATTGGTCCAGGCGAAGGCGAAGTAATCGCCGATCTCCTGCGCTCACTGCACGATTCGGCACCGCGCCGTCCCGTGATCGGCAATGTTCACAGCGATGATGAATTGCCCTTGGGCGATGAGGAAGACGAAGACGACCAGGCGGAACGCTGGCAGATATGGAAAATCGCCTTGGCCTTAGGCAGTGCCGCCGGGCTTGGGTTGGTGATCGCACTATTCAATCCATTTGGCGATACCCCTACAACCATACCTATTAGCCGAGTCGTGGTGCCAGTACCTATGCTTTCGGCTCCCGCTACATCGGTAGCCTTGGTTGCGCCGGTAGCAGCGCCCGAGCCGGAGATTAAGCCCAAGGCGCCTTTACCTCAAGTCCCGTTGCCCAGCGTACTGCAATACATGCCGCCGCCGCCAGTTGCCGAACCGCCGCCAGTTGCCGAACCGCCGCCAGTTGCCGAACCGCCGCCAGTTGCCGAACCGCCGCCTGTGGCCGCACCTCCTCCTGTTGCCGAACTGCCGCCTGCACCCGAGCCACCTCCCGCCCGGGTCACTGTCCTGGCCCTTCAACCGGCACAGCCGCTGTTCGTCATGCCGCTACCGCTGGCCGAACTGCCGCCAGCCCCCCCGCAGCCTACCTTGCCAGCGCCACCGCTGGGTGCCATTATCCAGACCCTGCCTTCAGTAAAAATAGCTAGTGTGACGCCGCCGGTCCAGGTCCGGGGCGCTCCGACACCGCCGCTGGCCATCGCTTCCGCTGTCAAGGAGCCAGCTGTCAAGGAGCCAGCTGTTAAGGGGCCAGCTGTAAAGGGACCGGTTTTTCATACCATCCAACTTGGTAGTTTCCGAGTCGCGGAAAATGCCACCCGGCTGATCAAGGTACTTACCGACCAGGGATACGACGCCTATGATAAGGAGTGGGTCGATGCATCCGGCGCGCTCTGGCATGTAGTCAGGGTCGGCCATTTTTCCGATCACATCGCCGCCAATTCCCTGGCCCGCAAACTTGGTAACCGCCCTGGGTTGGAAGCCGTGGTCATGAAAGTCCGTTGAGCATTCCCCCCATCAGTGTTTGCCTGCATCCACCCTTTGCAAATGTATGCAAGATTTGTTGCGGAGGCAGGCTCCTTTTGATAAGCCTAGGGTGGCAAGAATGTTGGTGATGGTTTACGGATAGTGTACCATGGCGGAGCTTGCCACAGAGATTGCCGCGCCTGACGGATGAGTTGAGGCGATCGGCAAAATGAGGGCGGAGAAACTTCCACCATGAAACCGACGATACTGGTTGCCGACGACGAGCCAAGCATACTGCTAGCATTACAGGTGTTGTTACAGAAGGCCGGCTTTGTCGTGCGGGTAGCACACGACGGCGAGGAGGCGATACAGGCGCTGTTGGAATCAACCCCTAGCTTGATTCTACTTGATGCCATGATGCCCAAGCGTGATGGTTTTGATGTTTGTCAGACTATCCGCGCCAATCCCGCCTATAAAGACCTCCCCATCATCATGCTGACAGCCAAGAGCCGGGACGTCGAGCGTGAAAAAGGAATGGCGCTTGGCGCCACCGATTACATAACAAAACCATTTTCAACCCGCGATTTGGTTGATACGGTTCGTAGATATTTAGAAATCGAAACGAATTAATACTCATAGAGGGCGTCGGCATGCACGGCCCCCCTGAACACACGGAGCGCGGCGAGACGCTGTTCGAACAGGCGCCTGATCGGACCGGTCGTCACATAGTTGCGTTACTTTTTACGATTACCGGAGTCACCGCAACGGCAGCGGCGGCGGTATTGCCAACCTTGATGGTTGCGGACGGCGCCCAATCACTGGCCCAGGAAGAGGGGGTTGTGATGGCCGGTTTGGTCGCGTGTACGGTTTTTTGGCTGTGGAGTGCGGTTTATCGCTGCCTACTACGCCCGGCCGAGCGTTTGGCGGCTGATATACACCTTTTGGCTGCAAATGTCACTGGTAGCATCCTCATAGACGGCAATGATTATCCCGACCTTGACCCTTTGCCGGGAGCTATCAATGCCCTCACCACCAGGCTGGCGGCCACCATACGGGATGTGGATAATGCGAATGCATTCGTCGCTAAGTCTAAGTCCGAAACTAACACGCAACTTACGGCTATACTGCGTGATTTACCCATGGGAGTGCTGGTGTGCAACCTGCAGCATCATGTTGTTTTGCACAACCCGGCGGCGCTGCGCCTACTTCGAGTCGACTGCTGGCCAGATAAAGTAACGGGCGACGGGCATGACTTGTTTTCGCTGATGTTAGCAGAGCCTGTCTACCATACATTCTATCGCTTGACTAGGCAGGCCGGCCTTGTACCGCTGTATGGCAATGAACAGGACGATGCGGCCCGCTTTATCGCCGGAACACTTGATGGTGCCACCCTCTTCGATGGCCGTATGACTTTAATCTTACATGGAAATTCAGCATCATTACCGGGATTGGCGTTTGGCGGCGGAGTCATTACCGGATATGTTCTGGTTTTTACTGATGCCACCCACGAACTGACAGCGCTGGGCCAGCGCGATGCACTACTGCGTGCAACTACCGAGGATTTGCGCGTACCGCTGGCTAATTTGCGGGCAGTTGTGGATACACTGACAGATAATCCTGATTTGGACGCGCCATCTCGAATCGGTTTTGAAAAAGCGATTGCCGCCGAATGCGAATCATTGACTGATCGCCTTGAAGGTCTTGTTTCGCAATATAGAGTCGCCCTTACCGGCAACTGGCCAATGTGCGATTTGCGTTCTCGTACTGTCATTGAATTGGTGCGTCACCGTGTCATGGCGCGGAAAGTCGTTACTATTAATCAGACCGGTATACCGTGTCGGTTGCATGGCGACAGCTTTAGCCTAGTGGCGTTACTTGATCACTTAATCGATCGACTGGGGGTTGTTACTGGGGTTGCCGAGTTTGATCTTTCGGCCGAACCCGCCGCACGCTGGATATTTTTTGACCTGACATGGCGTGGCACTGCGGTCGGAGCGCCGCTTATCGATCTCTGGAAGGCAGAGCCTTTGCCGGCGGCGCTTGGCGGACTAACTGTCGGAGACGTACTTCGTCACCACCGCAGCGACCTGTGGAGCGACACTCGCCCCGATGGACTGGCTCGCCTACGCCTGCCATTGCCGCCTGCCCGCGAGACATTCGAGGTGACAGCACGACCGACTCGGGCGGTGAAGGCCGCAGATATTGCCATGCCTCGCCAGGAACCAGACAACAGCGAATTCCACTCCTGTCCGCTGGCTGACCTCACCTTTGTCGCCTTCAGCATCGAGAGCACCGGCGGCAAATCGACTGATGGTGGCGATATAGTCGCGGTCGCGGCTGTTCGCATCGTCGGCTGCCGTATTCTGGTGGGCGAGTCGTTTTTGGCGCTGTTCAATACCGAACTTGCGATTTCACTCGAAGCACTACCGCGCCATGGCATCACGGACAAGCGGCCGCGTGAATGTCGAGATGTTGTGGAGGTGCTTCACAGATTTCACAGTTTCGTAGGAAGCGCCGTACTGGTCGCCCATGACGCCGCTTTTGATCTTAATTTTCTCCGCTCCCGCGAGCGAGCTTGCGGAGTTCGCTTCGATAATCCGGTGTTCGACACCATGCTGCTGTCGCACCATCTGCGCGGTCGGACCGGCGACAACTCGCTCGACGGCCTTGCCCGCCGTTTGGGCATCGACGGCATTGATCGGCACACCGAACTCGGCGAAAGCCTGATTATTGCCGCCGCTATGGTTGCCATGATCGAGCCATTGCGCGAGCGCGGGATTATTACTCTCGCCGACGTACTACGCTTGTCCAACAGTCGCCTTGAAAACCATGTCAAGGAGCGCCTGCCATGATCCCTTCGGCTTCTGAAACTCAGCCGCCTCCGGCCAGATCGCGAAACGACCGTTTGATAGCCCTGTTCTTGCTTGGCGGAGTGTTTTTCTCGCCATTGCTGCTGCGAGTGTTCGGCAACGCAACCACTGTATTTGGCTGTCCGGTGCTATTCGTCTATGTGTTCGCGGCGTGGGCGGTGCTTGTGTTGCTCACCGCCCTCGCTCTGGAGCGAAGGACCGATGAAAAAAACCAGCAAGATAGGGGGCAGCTGCTGCCCTGAGCTTTGGTACATTTGTCTCGCTTTGGCTATTTATCACCAAATAGGTCGCTCAACCATGTGATGAGAGTTTTGGCGTGTTGACAGTCTGCATCTAAA
>SESH01086111.1_pt1 | contig 12707 bp, 7 predicted proteins | sample 3171561 | NCBI WGS metagenome assembly SESH01 (sample SAMN10866947, study PRJNA518727) | freshwater metagenome | biome: subpolar coniferous forest; feature: holomictic lake; material: water; isolation source: holomictic Lake 442 2011 16.5 m and 2014 13 m | place: Canada: near Kenora, Ontario
ACGCACATGAAGACAAGGCCGCCAAAATCAACCCGCCTCAGGCGCACCGCGCCTTACAGACGGACTGGCGCAAAGGCATAGAAATCAAAGGAAGGACACCCCGTATGAACAATCAGCCCCCTTTTTTCATGATGGTGCAACCCGGCGGTGGATTCGGAAACCTGTCGCAGGAGAATCTCACTTTCCTGAGCATGAATGACGGCATCCATGGCGCCTACATCGCCAATGGCCCGAACTTTACGCTTCAGCGTCCGCACCCCAATACAAAGCCTCAGCTATTTGACAACCACCCAGACGGGAGAACAACCATGACCAAGCAGGAACGGGCGGAAATGTACCGGAGCTACCTAGCGGAAGAGGGGTATGTTCCCAAAATAGACAGCGACGGGGATGTCGCATTTAAGTGCGAAGGACGCACCTACGTCATCCTCATTGACCCGGATGACGACACCTTTTTTAACATCGCGCTCCCCTGTTTCTGGAGTATTGAAAGCGAGGAGGAGCGTGCGAAAGTGGCGCATGCCGCCCAGTATGCCACAGCTCATACCAAGGTGGCCAAGATCTACCCTACAAAAGACAACACCATCGCGGCTGTCGAGATGTTCTGCTCGCCCCCGGAAGCATTCAAGGCCGTATTCGAGCGTGCCATACGCGCCTTGCAGAGCAGCGTGATGAGTTTCCGGAACAAAATGAACGAGGAACAGCATTAATTTGAGAAAATCTCAAGGAATTTGCAGATTTGGCGCCAGCATATCGAACGCTGGTTTGATGGTTTGAACAACCTCATAATTCGCTTGTCGTCTTGACCATGACGGGCTAAGGTTCAAATGCACTGACGCCAAATGACCTTCAGCCGAAAGCTATTGAATCCCGCAGAACTGACACCGGAGAGCAATTAATGAATCAACCACAATCCAGCATTGCTGTCGGCCAACACCAACAAACTCGCACAGGCGGTCGCACGATCATTTCGATCGCCGAAGATCGCACCCAAATGCGTGTTCGCTGGGATGATGGACGCGAGGAAGAGGTCCCGATCTCCAAGCCGAAGCCAGTCCCTGCCGTCGCGTCCACGCGCAACTCGCCACGCAAGAGCAAGCCTTCATCACGATCAAGTAACGGGCGTTTTTTCACAGGCCTTCAAGATGTGGACTTCCCCCGCGAAACTCCTGGCCATGACGGTGTAACAGGCACACACTGGCGGTCTAGTCCGCACCTCGGCGGGGCTGCTGCGGCTCACGTCGACTCCACCCGGTGCCTTAAATCGTGGCCTGTGTGGCACCAACCAGAAGTGCATTATGCCGATGCCCTTTGCTTTCCAGGCAAGAGAGAAGAGACAAACCAAAGGGCATATCACGCCAAATTTACAACGTGGACCGACCGCGCAGAATTTTGCGCCGGATTCTACATTGAGCGACTCAAAGCTGGCGATAAGCCCAGCGATGACTGGAACAGGTTTATCGCCTGGTTATCCGGAGAGGGTGACGCCATCCTGGCCGCCATCATGCTTGCACACAAGTTGCACATGGTCTTGCGGGGGAACGAAAACGGGGACACAGCGCATAACGATACAATTCAGCGGGAAAACGACAGCTGGGTGCATACTCACGCTGGCGTAAGCGCCCAGATTCCTGCCTCACTTGCAGAGTTTCTTACAACCATCAACGCTGGCGGCTGGCTCGGCGTTGCAGCTGTGCAGCGTGTGCCCAAGAACGACGCCATCGCACGTGGCGCTGAACTCGCCACAGACATCGGCAAGGTCTTCACTGCGCTTCTGCCAGCATACGATGCAGCAACCCCCGCCAATCTTTAAAAGGCATCGAACGAGGGGCTCGCGTTCGGGCAGAAACTCAATGCAATCAAACAGCAGTCATCCCGCCTTCAAGATCACTGAGATCCACAAGTTCGATCCGCGCAAGGGGTGCAAGCGGTGTGTGCCCCCCGGCGTGGGCGTAGAGGTTTCCGGGGAGACGCGAGGCGCCAGGCCGGTCGCCGACTTCTGGAAGAATCGTGAGGGCCGCCTGGTCGGGCGCTTCTCCTGCCAGGGGGAACGATTCTGGTTCGAGGCAACCCTTGCGTCCGGCGCTCCAATCCTGCAAGACCAAATGATTGCCTTTGAGGAGTACATTGCAGAGCTTTTGCTGGGATGGCTAGCGGAAGGCATCCACGAAGTGGACTCTATTTCGGATTGGGTACGTGATTAATATTTAATGTGTGCCATGGGCATTGCGCCTGTGCTGAAATTGGAGCTGAACATGCCAATGACCGTTACTTGGAGCGATTCTCTGGAAAAGCTCGCAAAGGCGCTATTTTCGCGGGCTGTAACGCGAACAGATCCGTTTGAAATGGAGTGCACGGTGGTCGGCAGTCCCGTGATGGCGGGTTGGCTGAAGCAGTACTTCCTGTACGACTGCCCCAAGAAATTCAAAACAAACCGAGTGTTGGCCGGTTGGGATTTCAAGATGCTGCATCCGTTTGTGAACGACTGGCTGGCAAAGGCTTGCGCCAGGACACCCCTCGGCCAGCGTGACTCGTCACGGCACCCCTATTCTGCTGAGGTTTTCCAGTGGCGGATCTGGAATGAACTCTCAGAGAGCAATCGTCTGGCGGAATATGGTCCCCTGCATGCGTATGTGGGCGCAGATGCACAAGCCAAGGACCGGAAGCGGTGGGGTCTAGCCGCTCGACTAACCCAACTTTTTGACGACTACCAGAACTACCGGGGTGACCTCCTAACGAATTGGGCGAAGGGGGGCCACTCGGGGCTGAGCGATGACCTGCTGTGGCAGTCGGTGATGTGGCGGAGGCTCGTGACGGCAGAACCGGAGACCTACCTGAAGCAATTCATGGAAATGCGAGGAAAGTTTGAGAACTGTGGCATTAAGGACACTTACAAGCGCATCACGGTCTTCCACACAACGGCCATGCCGCGGGCCTACATGGAGTTTTTCGTCGAGCTTGGGAAGATCATGGACGTCCAGATGTTCTTCTTTAATCCATCAAGGGAATTCTGGATCGACGATCAGACCGTCAAAAGCCACTTCAAGGAAATGGCTCAGAACGTCGAGACACTTACCTGGCTGGATCCGCCGCACTCAATATTGAGCGGGTTTGGCCGGGGCACGCAGGCACTTCTGGCCACCGTCCTGGATGTGACAGAGGGCAATGTCGACGACGGAAAATGGGCTGCTGACGAAGATGGGGCTCTTCTGGGGAAAATCCAGGCGGACATCCGAAGGAGGGGAGGGTCAACGATCCGGGATGCGAAGGACGACAAGTCGGTTCAGTTTCACGTCTGCCATGGCCCCCTGCGGGAAGTGGAGGTCGCCAAGGACCTGATACTGAGGTGGTTTGATGAGCACGACGCGTCGCAGCCGCGGGATGTTCAAGTTCTGGTGCCGGACATGGAAACCTACGCACCGTTTATTGAAGCGGTGTTTCAGGTCAATGCCCACAATCCGCCCATTCCGTGTTCGATCAGCAAGCGTCCCGCAGTGAGCGCAGGCGCGGTGGGGTCGGCGTTCGTCAGGCTGATGAAATTCAACGAGAGCCGAATGACCGCGCCCGAGGCGGTTGAACTGCTGGAACTGGACCCGGTGAGGGAGCGGTACGGGCTTGAGCCCGAGGACTTGTCCGAGGTGCGCGGACTAATGAATGCGGCAAAAATTCGATGGGGAAGAGATGGCGAGCACCTGGCGAACGTGGTGGAGGGGGCGGATCTTCCTGACACGGTGACATGGAGAAGAGGACTGGACCGCCTGCTGGCCGGATTTGCCGTGGGACGCTGCGCCGAAGGCCGCGATGTAGTTTTGGCCGGTGCGCTCGGATCGCTGCGGGTGCACGATGGGGTGGAAGGCAACACGGCGGACCTGCTCGGGAAACTGGGGCAGTACTTTGAGGATCTATGCGAGACAGCTGACCAGATCTCCAGGCACGAACAGCGCAAAGTGTCCAAATGGGCCAAGCTTTTCACGGATATGCTGGAGAGGTTCTTCCTCGGGACGGAGAGCTCCTTTATTGAACTTGCGGAGATCAGGAGAGGCATCGCGGCCGTAGGCCGGGCGGCTGGCATTGCCGGCGATCCCGAGGTGGGCGCCGATGTCATGGCGGCGGCACTTGAGGCGCAGCTGGGCGGCATGGCGCCGGCGGACAAGTCTGATGTCAACGCGGTATTGTTTAGTCCAATGCGCACAATGCAGGTGACGCCGCGCAAGCTGATCATCATGCTTGGTCTGAATGAAGGGGTGTTTCCAAGGGCCGACCAGCGGGCGGCGTTTGACCTGCTGGCCATCAAGCCGCGATATGGCGACCGTTCATTGAGGCAGGAAGACCGACTGGCCTTTCTTGAGGGGCTCATGTCCGCGCGAGAGCGGCTCATCATCACCTACACAGGGCGGAACGCGTCAAACAACAAGGAAGTCCCGCCGTCGCCGGCAGTGACGGAGTTCCGGCAGTACCTTGATAAATTCTCGGCAGGAGCGGACAAGGATGGCCGGAGAACGGCGCTGGTGGCCCCGACGGTGCACAAGCTCCACGGATTCAACCCCGAATACTACCGAAAGGACAGCCGGCTGTTCTCCTATTCGCAGTCCAACTACGCGGCAGCACGCAAGCTGGCCGCCCCGCCACCAATGGCCGATTGCGAAGACGATGACAACACACACACACAGCCGGTGCCCGGAGGTGTGTTGGTCGCGGATGGCGGGAAGCCTTCTGACCAGATATTCGTGACCCTAGAGGAACTCCAGGAGTTCTTCGTCAACCCTGCGAAGATCTTCTACACGAAGGTGCTGCAGGTCCAACTGATAGACCCTGCACGAGATAACGTGTCGGACAGCGAGATGTTTGACGGGGATACGCTCGACGATTACGAAATCAACCAGATCATGGTGGAGGACCTCCTCGGCAGGTCCAAATCCACGGAGCAAGCAGACTTTTCCCCTGAGGCCGGGTACTACAAACGGCTCCAGGAACAGTCGCTGATTCCGCTGGGCACGTTTGGGCTGGGTCGGACGAAGCAGAAACTTTCTGCAATTGAAAAATTCCTGAACGAACCGAGAGGCTACAGCGCTCACGCAAATCTCTACCAGGCGCTGCAGGATCTACGCAGACAGGCGAAGGCTCCGATAGACGTCAAAGTTGAGCTCGAGAAATACGCAGTGACCGGCAGCCTGCCCGTCATTCGACACGAGGGACGCTCCTTCCTTTTGAGATTCCGGTATGCAACGATCAAGGGCAAAGATCGCATACGCGCCTGGGTGGCACATGTCGTTGGGCATGCCGCAGGAGAAACTTTCTACACTGATCTGATCGGAAAGGATAAGAGCGAGGCAATACCCCCCCTCTCCGAGGCAGATGCCAGAAAAATACTATCGGACATGCTGATGCTCTACGCCAGCGGCAACAAGGCACCACTCCCATTTGCGCCGATTTGTACCTATGACTATGTAGAGGCTTTATTACTAGAGAATAAAACAGAAGAAGATGCCAAAGAAGCTGCTTGCGAAGCATGGGACGATTATAAATTTCCTGAGCACAAGGACCCCTATCTTCGTGAGGCCTGGGGCGAGGATGGCCCCATGGAGGACAGCGGGTTTGGCGCTTGTGCCCAGACAATCTGGTCTAAGTTTATAACGCCTCTAACCGCCGGACCGGCAGTTGACGATGCAGCTAAGCAGGAGGATGGTCATGAGTGACTTGACAGGGCGGATTGCAGATCTCAGTGACTCCTCCTTTTCACCGGATCAGATCAAGAAGCTGCATTTGCTGGCGGCCAGCGCAGGAACTGGAAAGACCTACAGCATTCAGACCCTGTATCTGCGCCTGATCCTTATCGAAGGGCTGACGGTTCAACAGATCCTGGTTGTGACTTTCACCAAAGACGCCACGAAAGAACTGCGGGACCGTCTGCAGCACGTACTGCGCGAGGCACTGGATTATCTTGAAGGCACGATTGCGATCACGGACCCCGGCGACAGAACGAAGATACTCGTGGACGTGGCGCGAAGCAACCCGGACAAGAAGACCGCCAAGCATCGCCTCCAGCTGGCGCTACTGGACTTTGACATGGCCGCGATCTATACGATCCACGGCTTCTGCCAGCGGGTGCTGAACCGGTTCGCGTTCGAAACCGGCCAGCCTTTTGATGTCGAACCGGCGGGCGACACGTCCGACGAGATCGAGCTGCTATGCAAGGACTGGTGGCGGCGCAACGTCTATCCCATGGACGAGAAGGTCACCGTCTTCCTGAGCGGGAGCAAGGAGTTCTCGTTAAAAGCCATTACCACCCTGGCGCAAAAGCTGATCAGTAAGCCGGACGCGAAGCTGTTTCCGGAGGTCGCGGCGAAGGACAATATTGATCGCAAGATACCACAGGTGCTCCAAACGTTCACGGAACTGAACCCCGCTAAAGCGGAAGAGTCGAACCCGTATCCTAGTGCCTTGGCTGAAGTGCGAGATGCCGTTGGGAAAGTCCAGAAACATATCCAGATTTTCAGGAAAAGCGTTGCGGCTGAGAAATGGGACACGGCTCTCGAAGCCCTGCTCACAACGACAGGTCTTGAGATGAAGATTGCGACCTCCTGCCTGGACCACGCCACCGCACTTGCCAATGCGTGCACGGCATTTATGGAGAAAGTCCCACCATCGACGAAGGTAAAAACCTTTAAATTTGATGCCGCCGGCTGCCTTTGGAGCGAGAAGTGCGTGAACCTGACACCATCGCATACCGCGGCCATAATAACAGCTGCGCAGGCTCTAAACCTGATGGAACTTGTCGGAAAGTACACGCCTGCGTCTCTCTACCAGAAGAAGGCTTTCGAAAGCACTTTATTGCTGTGCCGGCATTTTATCAACAACCCGCCGTGCACCGCCCCGGACCTGCTACAGGCCATCAAGACGATCGCCAAGGATGGGGCCGGAATAACAGTCCAAGTGAAGATTTCGGTTGACGCCATCAATCCGGCTTTCAGGCAACTCGCGGATTCCCTGCTCGCGGAATGCGGGCATGCGGTCTGTCGCGCGGCGTTGGATGTCAAGGAGCAGTACCGGCAGGGGCGCCCGGCGGCCACCTCCGCCTCCTTTGACGACTACCTTGTGAACCTGCGAAATGCGCTAAACGCCGAGACAACCGGCGGTGGGGGGTTGGTGAAGGCGCTTCGGGATGAATTCAAGGCCGCGCTGATTGACGAGTTTCAGGACACCGACCCCATTCAATGGGGAATCTTTGAAAAGCTGTTCAAGGGCACCGTGATTCCCTGCTTCCTTGTGGGCGATCCGAAGCAGGCGATCTATCGCTTCAGGAACGGGGATGTCGAAACCTACCTGAAAGCTACCCAAGCGATAGCCGAGACTGCACGATATCCCCTGCAAAAGAATCACCGTTCGGAAAAGCGGCTGATAGATGCCGTCAATCAGCTGTTTATGGATGGAAACGGGGTAAAGACGTTCGGAGATGGCATCGACTATTTGGAACCCTTGGACGCGGTGGGCAAGGATGATGAGAAGAGTCTGCTGCACGCCGGTCTTGTGGATACCCATCCATTCAAGATTGTTCTGATCGAAAACAGCGCCAAACAACTGCCGGGCAAAAATAGCCTGTCGGCCCGATGTGCGTACAGGTGGACCGCGTGCGAAATTGCCCGGATCCTGAAAGACGATAATCTCTCGATAGGCGGCCGTCGCGTCAGTCGGCGTGACATCGCTGTTCTGGTCAACAAGCACATAGAGGGGGAATACATCGCGCAGGAGCTGGGCGCGCTAAACATCCCCGCCGTGCGCCAAGGTACAGGCGATGTCTGGATGACGGACGAGGGGCGAACCTTATGGGTCTTCTTGGAGGCAATACTGGACACCCGCAACCTGTCCAATGTGAGGCGCGCCCTGCTCTCGCCCTGGTGTGGTCTGACCATCGAGAAACTGCAATGCTTGAATGATGGAAAACGCATCGACGGGGCTGCCGGTGAGCGGACCGAGGAATACGGACTGGAAGACTGGGTGGCTGTCTTTGTGGGACTTCGCGAGACCTGGCTGAAGCGGGGCTTCCCTGCCATGTTCCGGAAGCTGACCGCATCTCTCGGGCTTAAGAAACGTCTCTTGAGCTTGAATGACAACCAGGGCCAGCGCCGTCTGGCCAATATCGGCCAACTATGCGAACTCGTCGAACAAACCATCCTCGAAGGACGCAAGACACCGGAGGGAGCGCTTTCCTGGGTCAGGCGGCAGTTTGCCAAGGAGACTGCAGACGGCGGGGACGAAGTAAAGTTGCGCCTTGAGACGGATGACGATGCCGTCAGGATCATGACCATCTTCACCAGCAAGGGGCTGGAATTTCCCATCGTCTTTGCGCCCACGCTGTTCATGATGAAGTCATCGCAGCGTGGAGGCGTGTACGAGTATCACGATGCCCAGAGGGATCTGTGCATTACGAGAAAGACAGACAATGATCCTCAGAGCAAAGAGGCCAAAGACTGGGAAAAAGAGGAGATGCAGCGGGAGCATGTCCGCCAGATCTACGTTGCCCTGACCCGCGCAGTGCATCGCACGGTGGTTGTGGCTTTGAACGACGGAGATGACGACGGCAAGGCCAAGAACAAAAAGCAGGAATACAAGATGAAGGGAGTCCTTGGCGAGGTCCTGCGCCTGCCAATGAAGATGGTCGTAGAAAATCAGCAGGAGAAAATCGTCGTCGCGCTGGAGGGCGTGGATGCGCGATTCCGGAATGTTGAGGGCGTCCAACCCGCGGTCAAAGTTACGGTGGCGGACCTTGGCGAAGTAGATGCCATGATGGCTGACATTCGAGCGGTGGACCGAGAACCCGACAAGCTCAAGCCCGCACCCGACACCTCCAGGGGGCACGGCAGTTTTACCGCCCTTGCTCCGCACGATCAGAAGAAAACTGAAGAGTCGGCCACGGCCTTCGGATCCGAAGCGGATTCACGAAACCGTGACAGCGAAACTGCCGGGCAACCCGCCGATCAGGTTGAACAGAAGCCGGAAGGAATCTTTGCGTTCCCGAGCGGGGCCAAAACCGGAACTTGCTGGCACGAGATATTTGAGGACCTGGCGTTCAATGCCGACAACCATGCGATCCGGCAGATGGTCGAGGAGAAGCTCAAGATTCACGGCTTTCTCAAGAACGAATCCTGGCGTGAGATGCGGATAGACGTCACGATAAAGATGGTGCGGAATGTCCTGCGAACGCTCCTCCCGGGGCTGAATGAGGCAAAGCCTTTTGCCCTCTCAATGGTCGACGAAAAAGATCGGAAGACGGAATGGGAATTTAGCTTCGCAGGCCTGTCAGGAAAGAGGACTTCGGATTTGAAAGCAGCAATTTCAATGCATGCGCCGTACCTGCACTTTATGGAGGCTCTTGGAGAGTGGAACAAGGAACTTCCCGGAGGCTATCTGACGGGTTTTGTGGATTTGTTGTTCCGGGTGGAGAATCGCTACTTCATCGCAGACTGGAAGTCCAATCGGCGCGGAGGCAGGCAATCGGACTTCACGAAAAGCGGTTTGGTGGAAGAAATGGCCCGGCACAGCTACTGGCTGCAGTACCTGATCTATAGTGTCGCCGTGCACCAATTCCTTTCAAAAGCGCTGCCAGATTACGACTACGAAAAGCACTTCGGCGGAGTGTACTACATATTCCTGCGGGGGGTTGATGGAAACAATGACGAGAACGGTAATGCCAACGGCGTGTATGCCGACCGTCCGCCCCACGAGTTGGTGGAAGAGCTTTCCCGGATATTGGGGGACTTTCTATGAGCTTAGAGAACATCAAGAGGCTGAAGGAAGCCGGCCTTTTTTCGGCGCTGGACATACAGATGGCCGGCCTGGTCTCGCGGATAGAGCCGGAAGCCGATGACCTGCTCATCGTGGCTTGTGCGCTGGCCAGTCGGGCCACACGCGGGGGCCATGTATGTGTCGACCTGGCCGAGTATGCCGGCAAGAGCTGGGCGGATCTATTGAAGAAAAGTCTGCCGGTGAGCCGTGAAAATGAAGCATCTAACGGAAGTGACGATCTGGAGCCTAATGGTCCACAGCGTGATCTTGGGAACCTTCCAGCGCTTGAGGCATGGAAGAAAGCGCTGAAAGCGCCGGTCGTGGGGAATGGCGCTGAAACCGGCGAGAATCGAACGATCCTTGTGCTGAAAGGCAGCAGGCTATACTTGCGGCGCTACTGGGACTACGAGCGCAAGGTGGAAGATGCACTGAAGCGACTGAACGTCAATAACGGTATCAAAGCGGATGGTGACAGACTGGATCGCTATTTCGACGAGCCGGGGTCTGACGAGCAAAAAGGGGCCGCCCGGAACGCCATCGAGAGACGGCTGAGCCTGTTAAGCGGTGGGCCCGGCACAGGCAAGACCCATACCCTGGCCCGGGCAGTGGCGCTGCTCGCCGAAATGAAAAAGAAGGAAGGAAGATCGTTAATCGTGCATCTGGTCGCACCCACCGGAAAGGCCGCCGTGCGCATGGTGGAGAGCATCAAGAAGGCTAAAAAACGTTTGCTGGAAGCAGGAATTGACAAGAACATTGTGGATAAGATTCCGGAAGAGGCATCCACGATACACCGACTGCTGAAGCCGCAGTATCATTCCCCGTATTTCAAGCACGAAGCGTGTAACCTCCTGACGGCCGACATGGTGATCGTTGATGAGGCCAGCATGGTGGACCTGCCGCTGATGGCGAAGCTGGTGGACGCCCTGCCGAAGGAATGCTCCCTTATGCTGGTGGGGGATATTGACCAGCTGGCGTCGGTGGAGCCAGGCCGCGTGTATGGCGATGTGTGCCTTGCGGCCCGTAAAGACGGGCCCCTGGCCGGATGCCTCTGCCACCTGACGAGAAGCCGACGCTTTCCGGAGACTTCAGCAATCGGCACGGTCAGCAGGATGATCAATGCCGGCGACGATGGCGCATGGGATGAGCTGCAGAAATCCAGAGACAGCCAGTATCTGGAAGTGGCGGACTCGGCAACGCTGTTGGTCGAGAAAGGCCGATTCAGGATGCTGGTCGAAGAGAAGATGGCGGGCTTCCTTGCCGCAAAGGACCATGCGGATGCATTGAAGGCCATAAACAACTTTCGCATACTCTGCGCCCTGCGAGAGGGCCCATACGGCGTGAGACAATTGAACCGCCGCGTGGAGAAGATCCTTTCCGAAAAGGGACTGAATCCCGTGGGCAGGTTTTATGACCATCAACTGATCATGATCAAAGTCAACACTCCGGCTTTGCAGCTTTACAATGGCGATGTCGGAGTGGTGCTGGCAAAGGACGGGGCAGGAAAAAAAGACTTTGTAGCCTGGTTTCCCGCCAGCGACGAGAAGGCAAGATCAGTCCCGGTAACTCTTCTGCCGGAGCATGAGACGGCCTTTGCCATGACTATTCACAAGTCGCAAGGCTCGGAATTCCCACATGTGGCGCTGATTCTGCCGGACACGGCGGATTCGCTCATCCTGACCCGGGAACTACTTTATACGGGGATGACCCGCGTTCAGATCGATGAAGAAAAGCAGACGGGAAAATTGTCAATGTGGTGCACCGAGGCAAGTTTCAGGAAGGCGGCAGGAACAAAAACAGTTCGAACCACCGGCTTGTTTGCAGAACACAAGGAGTAGAAAGATGACACAAGAGGACTTTGCTCAGAAATTACGAACTGGCGTAGTGGTTTTTTCATACAAAAAGAAGGATGGCAACCTGCGTCATGCCAAGGGAACCTTGAAGATGGCTTTGATTCCCGTGGCCGATCATCCGAAAAACGGATCCGGTTCGAGTGCCGAGTCGTCTGGTAGCAGTCCATCTGCCAAACAGACCTATTATGACTTGGACGCAAATGGCTGGAGGAGTTTCATGTGGGAGAATTTTGGCGATTCAAGCAACTGATGCTGCTTCCGATCGTCGTGGCGCTGGACACCTCCGGGAGCATGTCTGCCGAACTACTGCGCGCCGTGGCCCAGGAGCTGCGCGGTATTGCCGCCCAGGCCGGCGAGGCCACCCTGATTGTTGCCGACAGCAAGATCCACGAGGTAGTAGCGCTGGAGGAGCTGGAAAACTGGATTGCCAGCGCCCGGCCCAAGGGCGGCGGCGTGACCGATCATCGCCCGGTCTCCGCCACATCAAGGAGCATCGCCTGCAGCCGGACGTCTTCATCGGACTCACCGACCTCCAAACGTCCCTGCCGGTTGCCCCACCCCAGTATCCCGTCCTCTGGGTCGTCCCGGAAAAGCACGGCTAAGCGCCGTGGGGGCAGGTGCTCACCGCGGAAGCGTATCCCCGCGCCTCCCAAAGTAGGCCGGGCGCTACAGATTGATGGTGAAGGCGTCTGCAAAATATGAGAGACCCCATCGCATTCTCAGTTGGCCGCCATTGCGAAGTCGTGATTAGCGCCCTCAGACTGGCAAACCCGCAATGGACGCCACTGCGCGACGAAGCACCTGAATGGATGCAGATAGGTTTCGCCCTGTACGGAGCCTTAGCGGCATTCCAACACCTCTACGAAGTCTTTCCGTCTGCCGCTTACACCGCTCTTGCCGGACTGGCGACACCGAAAGTCACACTGGACTTTGCCAGTTTTAAACCCGGCCCGAAGGACGTGCTCGACGCCTGCGTTGCCGCGCTGACAGTCCATGAGTTTGTGAACCAGCGCGGGTGGCAAGCTGGTGGCGGCGATGGTCTGGGCGCAATCATCCTGCCTGGTGCCGCTCCCA
>SESH01008401.1_pt1 | contig 12703 bp, 12 predicted proteins | sample 3171561 | NCBI WGS metagenome assembly SESH01 (sample SAMN10866947, study PRJNA518727) | freshwater metagenome | biome: subpolar coniferous forest; feature: holomictic lake; material: water; isolation source: holomictic Lake 442 2011 16.5 m and 2014 13 m | place: Canada: near Kenora, Ontario
CGCGAAACCGGTTTGCCGCCATGCTTGCCGATCCGGATGCCGCCACTGCAACGGAGCGAGCCACGGGCCGTGTTCTTGACACCATCACCGCCTCGACCATCCCAGGCACCACGGAAGCCCTGGCCTGGACTCGCTTTGTCCGCCTGGCGGACCGGGCTTTTCGCCGGAGCCACGTGGGACTCGGCACAGTCGTCGGCTACACGGGACTCAGGCGACTGGAAGTGGCGAACCTTGTCACACTCTCGGAGGGATTGAGGATGAAGGTGCCCGGTGAATCAATCCGGCCGCGCATGATCCCGCGGGCGAACACGGAGGCAGCCCATGTTTAGCGCGGTGTCAATGCTGCGGCTGAGCGTTGTGGTGCTCGAGAGGGACGAACGCGCCGTCCTTCGCGAACTGGGACGACTCGGCGCCGTTCAACTGCTGCGCCAGCGGGCCGGCCCGAACACCGCCCCCCTTGAACCCCGCGACCGCACTGCGGAACTGGCCCGCTGCGACAACCTGCTCGCCCGCTCGGCGAAGCTGCGTGACTCCCTTGGCATCCCGCCCACGGACGTTGCACCCCCGGAATCCCAGGCCACATCACTCGACATCGAGGACGGCAACCTGCTGGCAATGGAATCGCAGGCCGGCGAACTTCTCGCCAGCCAACGGGGCCTGTCCCGGCACCTCAACGACACCAACACACTCGCCGGAAAGCTCACGGCCTACCGGGGCGTGGAAATCCCGCTTGACCGCATTGGCGACTTCTCATTCCTTCACTTTGTGACCGGCAGCCTGCCCGTGGAGAACCTCGCACAGCTCCAGGCTACCGTCGGCAACAACGTCGCACTGCTGCCAATGCCCGGCGGAAAGGAATGCAGGCAGTTGATCGCAATGACCACGCGCAGCGGCCGGGATGCGCTGGATAAAGCCCTGCAGCAAGCCGGATTCCTCAGCGAAGCGCTTCCTGCCGTCGACGACTCCACCCCTGACACAGTCGTGGAGCGAAGCCTTATAGACCGCGACAAGACAACGAAAGAGCTGGAAGGCCTGGACACGGCGATCAAGGCTCTTGCATCGTCACTTGCCGGGCCGGTGTCCCGCCTTGAGCAGGCCGTGAACACCGAGAGACACATGCTCAACGCCGAGCAGAGCTGTCCGAGGACCGGTTCCGCCGTACTCCTCACCGGCTGGCTCCCCGCCGGAGAGTCGGCGGCCGTCGAAGCCGGGCTGAGGGCGATCACTGGCGGAAGATGCTCGATAGCCGCCACGCCGCCAGAGGGTATCCCCGAGGAGGATATCCCCGTGCTCGTCCGGCACCACCGCCTGCTTCGTCCGTTCGGCATGCTCGTCGCAGCCTACAGCCTGCCGAAGTACAGGGAGCTTGACCCGGCGCTCTTCGTGGCGGTCAGCTACGTGCTCATGTTCGGCATGATGTTCGGGGACGCCGGCCACGGTGCAGTCCTTGCCATCGGGGGGTTGGCGGCGCTGCTTGCCGGGCGCACCGCCACCACGCGCGACATGGGCCTCCTGCTGTTGATGGGCGGGATTTCCAGCGTCGGGTTCGGCATCATCTACGGCAGCTACTTCGGGATCACCGCGGTCAAACAATACGCCATCTGGCATGACCCGATCGAAGGCGACCCCATGGGCATCATCTACTGCGCGGTCGGCATGGGTATTGCGCTGATAAGTACCGGCATGATTCTCAACATCATCAACCACCTGCGGCGCGGCGACATACTCGGCGGCATACTGGACAAGTTCGGCGCAATCGGCCTTCTCTTCTACTGGGGCTCCCTCTTCATGGTGACCAACTATGCTGCCATCAATGCAGTCGGCCTGGCAACCGCCGCGGGCATCCTGTTCCTCGGCCTGCCGATCCTCGGCTGGTCGCTGAAGGAGCCGATCCAATACGCGAGACATCGCCTCGGTGGGCTCCGGCCGGAACCGGGCGGACTGTTTGTCGCCGTGACCGAATCGCTGGTTGGCGCGTTCGAGGCCGCTCTCAGCTATCTGGCGAACACGATCAGCTTCGTGCGTCTGGCTGCCTACGCCATGAGCCATGCGGCGCTCCTCATGGCGACGTTCATGCTCGCCGCGGAGGTCAGGCACACACCAGCAGTCGGGCCGGCACTGGGAGTACTGGTCATCATCGGCGGCAACCTTGTCGCCATCGCGCTTGAGGGCCTGATCGGGGCCGTGCAGGCATTGCGCCTGGAGTACTACGAGTTCTTCGGCAAGTTCTTCTCCGGCGGCGGGCGGCCGTTCACCCCGTTCCGGCTTGCGCCGGGCTGCGGCCCCTTTATGCCGGACAGAGAGGCGCCTTGAGCATCGTCAGTCCGGTTGGCCGGATGAATGGCGGGGATGAAGGTGAATCGGGCGGTGTAACAGCAACAACAGCGGGAGGTGTGCCATGACAAGAGTCACTTGTTGGATGAGAAGGGCGGTCTTTGCCTGCGCGGCAATGGCCGCGTCGGCGGCTGCTGCCCAGGCAGCGGCGGAAAGCGCCGCGCCGGCCGACGGGACCCAGGCCTACAAAGCCATTGGACTGGGCGCAGCCGCGGCTTTAGCCATCGGCCTGAGCGTCCTGGGGGCCGGCTACGCCGTTGGAAGGATCGGGTCCGCCGCGCTGGGCGCCGCAACCGAAAAGCCTGAACTTCTCACCCGCAGCATACTGTTCGTCGCCCTGGCGGAAGGACTGGCGGTGCTCGGTTTCGCAATAGCCATGATGCTGCTGCAGAAGATCTAGGCGGAGGGTGACCTGTGGATTTCTACTGCATAGCCGACGAGGACACGGTTCGCGCGTTCCGGCTGGCAGGCGTTACGGGGGAAGTTGCCTGCTCCGCCCCGGAGACCGCCGCTGCGATCGAGAGGGCCGCTGCCAGGCAGTCGTGCGGTATCCTGATCATCACCCGAAGGCTGGCCGCCGGCGTTCGGGCCCAGGTGGACGCCATCAGGCTTGAGCGCGGCCACCCGTTGATCGTCGAGATTCCAGGGCCGGGAGAACCGCAGGCGGGCCGGAAGAGCCTCCGGGACCTGGTGCAGCAGGCCGTGGGAATCAAGGTTGAACGGAAAGAAGGTGAATGAACGTGACTGCGGACGGCAAACAGCAGGATGCGCTGTGCGAGGGTATCCTTTCCGACGCCAGGAACGAATGCGAACTGGCGCTCAACAGAGCGCGCCAGGATGCCGTGGCACTGCTCGAGAAGGCCGCCGCGGAGGCTGAATCGGCACGCAGGGAGAAGCTCGTCCAGGCGGGGGCCGAATCCGACCGCAGGCGGGAACTGATCCTGGCAACCGTCCCGGTGGAAGCCACGCGACTGCACACCTCATACGTCGAGGGACTTCTCCAGGCGGTTCATGCCGACATCCTCAAGGGGCTCGCGGCAGTCCCGCGCGCGCCGGACTACCGGGAAACTGTCCTCTCCCTCGTCCTCGATGCGCTGCCCGGAATGACCGGGGACTCGTTTGTGGTGAAGCTTTCCACCGCCGACCGGAGGGAATTCGGCGACTGGCTGGCCGGCGAAACTGTCCGCCGCGCGGGACGCGCATCCCTCAAGGTCACCGTCGCGGATGACCAGTCGATTGCTGGTGGCGGCGCGGTCGTCGAGGACTCCGCCGGGCGCCAGGCGTGGGATAACAGGCTTGAGGCCAGGCTCGAGCGAATGTGGCCGGAACTGCGCCGGCGCATTGCCGGACTCATCATACCGGCCGCAGCGGAAGCCGCCCAGAGAGGCCACACATGACACCGGCCACAGGCAACTCGGCGACCGTAACGCGTATCAGCGGACCAATTGTGACTGCCACCGGCATGGCAGAGGCGCAGATGTACGAGGTGGTGAACGTCGGCGAACTGGGCCTCGTCGGCGAGGTGGTGCGGTTGGTCGGTGATCGCGCGACCATCCAGGTCTATGAGGACACCACGATGCTCAAGCCCGGCGCGCCGGTGAAGCGCACGCACGCACCGCTGTCCGTCTGGCTCGGGCCCGGGCTGATCGGCAACATATACGATGGCATCCAGCGGCCACTGGCCGAGATGCAGGCACAGAGCGGCGCCTGGCTGAGGCGCGGCGAGAAGATCGACCCTCTGAACACCACCAGACCCTGGACATTCGAGCCGCTGATGAAGCCCGGCGACTGCGTGGCCGCAGGGCAGGCAATCGGCTGCGTTGCAGAAACACCCCTTGTGAAACACATGATAATGACCCCGCCGGATGTCTCCGGCACAGTGGAGTCCATCGTCGCCAGGGGCGATTACACCCTGCGCGACACCGTGGCGATCATAAGCACGCCGGCCGGCCGCCGTGAAATTGCAATGCTGCAGCGCTGGCCGGTTCGATTGCCGCGGCCCATCCTCGAACGCCTTCGCGTCGAGGAACCACTCATCACCGGCCAGCGGATCATCGACACATTCTTTCCCATCGGCAAGGGCGGCGCGGCCGCCATCCCGGGTGGCTTCGGCACAGGCAAGACAATCACACAGCACCAGCTGGCGAAGTGGTCCGATGCCGAGATCATAGTGTTCGTAGGATGCGGCGAGCGGGGCAACGAGATGACCGAAGTGCTGCGGGAATTCCCGCAACTCAGGGATCCTCGCTCCGGCCGGCCGCTTATGGAACGGACAATACTGATAGCGAACACGTCGAACATGCCGGTCGCCGCCCGCGAGGTGTCAATCTACACCGGAATCACGCTGGCCGAGTACTATCGCGACATGGGCCTGAATGTCGCGGTCTTCGCCGACTCAACCAGCCGCTGGGCCGAGGCGCTGCGCGAGCTCGCCGCGCGCCTGGAGGAAATGCCTGCAGAGGAGGGCTTCCCGGCCACGCTCCCGACCAGGCTGGCCCAGTTCTACGAGCGCGGCGGCGCCGTCACCACCATCTCCGGCAAGAGGGCTTCCGTGAGCATAGTGGGCGCCGTGAGTCCGCCCGGCGGCGATTTTTCGGAACCGGTGACGCAGCACACCCGCCGGTTCATCCGCTGCTTCTGGGCGCTCGACACCGAGCTCGCCAACGCCCGGCATTATCCGTCCATCCACTGGCTTCACTCCTACTCGGAATATGTCGAGGATGTTGTCGCGCACTGGGAGAAAATGGCGCCAGACTGGAGCGACCTGCGGACCGAGGCGTTGACGCTGCTTCAGCGCGAGGACCGCCTCCAGCAGATCGCAAAGCTCGTTGGAACCGATGTCCTTCCCGAATCCCAGCGCTGGATCCTGTTTGTCGCCGAGATCCTGAAGGACGGCTTCCTGGCACAGAGCGCCTTTGACGAGAAGGACGCCTATTGCACCCCGGAGAGACAGGTGGCGCTCCTGCGCCTCATCATGACGTTCTATCGCCGTGGCCGCGACCTGCTCCAGGCCGGCGCCACACTGGCCGCGCTGCGAAGCCTGGCATGCGTTCCGCAGATCATGCGCGCCAAGTCCGCCATTGGCAACGAGGATATGAACAAACTCGCTGAGCTCGAAACGCGCGTCCAGGCGGAACTCGACGCACTTGCTCCGGAACCGGCAAAGAGAGGTACCTGACATGCCCGATATTACATTCAACGTGGAGGACCGCGGCTTGCAGTACGTCGGGGCGGCACGGATCGAGGGACCCCTTGTCGTGGTCGAGAATGTCCGCGACGTGGGCTTTGACGAGATGGTTGAGATCATCGACCGGGACGGCCGCCCGCGCATCGGCCGCGTACTGGATATATCTGACAAGCAGGCGATCGTACAGGTCCTCGAGGGCACCAGCGGCCTCTCGAGCCAGACCCTCCGCGCGCGCTTTCTAGGCGAAAGCTTCCGCCTGCCGGTTTCGCGGCAGATGCTCGGACGCGTCTTCGACGGTCTTGGCCGCCCCGCCGACGGCGGGGCGCCGGCGCTTTCCGGCGACTGCCGCGACGTGAACGGTCTGCCGATCAACCCCACCGCGCGACGCTATCCCCGCGAATTCATTCAGACCGGCCTGTCGGCGATCGACGGCATGAACGCGCTCGTGCGCGGGCAGAAATTGCCCATATTCTCGGGCAACGGGCTTCCCCACGACCGCGTCTCGGCCCAGATTGTCCGGCAGGCGCGACTGCTCGAGGAAGAGGTGGAGTTCTCAATCGTTTTCGCGGCGATGGGCGTCAAGCACGACGTGGCCGAGTTCTTCATACGGAACTTCCGTGACTCCGGCGCGCTGGCGCGGGCGGTCATGTTCTTCTCGCTGGCCGATGCCCCGAGCGTGGAACGCCTGCTTACGCCGCGCGTCGCGCTGACAATGGCGGAACACCTGGCTTTCGACTGCGGCCAGCACGTACTGGTCCTGCTTACGGACATGACTAACTATTGCGAGAGCCTTCGCGAGGTCGGAACGGCGCGAGGCGAAATACCCGGCCGCAAGGGTTACCCCGGCTACCTGTACTCCGACCTCGCCAGCATCTACGAACGCGCCGGACGTATCGAGGGGTCACCCGGCTCAATCACCCAGGTGGCTATCCTGACAATGCCCTCCGACGACATCAGCCACCCAGTCCCCGACCTCACAGGCTACATCACCGAGGGCCAGATCGTGCTGGACCGCGACCTGTTCCAGCGCGGCGTCTACCCGCCCATAGCCGGGCTGCCGAGCCTGTCACGGCTCATGAAGGACGGCGTGGGCAAGGGTTTTACGCGCGACGACCACCCCGCCCTCGCAAGCCAGCTGTTCGCGTGCTATGCCACCGTGAAGAAAGTCCGCGGACTGGCCGATGTGATCGGGGAAGAGGAATTGAGCGCGGCGGACAAGCTCTACCTCAAGTTCGGCGAGGCGTTTGAAACCAGGTTCCTCAACCAGGGCGAGCACGAAAACAGATCAGTGGAAACCACGCTTGAACTGGGCTGGGACATTTTGTCGATACTGCCGCGCGACGAACTGCATCGCCTGAACGCCGCGCTCCTTGACCAGCACTACCGGAAGGGCTGACCACGTGGCAAAACTGAATATAGCACCCACGAAATCAAACCTTCTCAACCTGAAAAGGCAGCTCGCCTTCGCGGAAGAGGGCTATGATCTTCTCGAGCAGAAGCGCCAGATCCTGGTCTTTGAACTCATGAGCAGGCTGGCACGCGCAGGAGAGGCGGAACGCGCAGTCGCCAAAGCCCTCGAAGACGCCTTCGGTTCACTGCGCGAGGCCACACTCGATATTGGCTCTGAGGCCGTAGCGAGCGCGGCCCTGGGTGTAAAACCTGGACATACGGTCGGCTTGTCGGACCAGCACCTGATGGGCATGCGCATACCGCATGTGACGGCGGACATCGACACTGCCGGCGCCAGGTTCGGTGTGGGAGGAACCTCGGCGGACACTGATGTGGCCATGCGCCGTTTCGTCGACTTGTTGAAGCTTATCGCCAATCTTGCTGAACTGGAAAATGCGGTCATCCGCCTCGCACGCGAACTCCGCAAAACCCAGCGCCGATGCAATGCGCTGTCGAAGGTGTTCATTCCGGGGTACCGGGAGACAATCGCCTACATCACGGGCTCGCTGGAGGAGCGCGAGCGCGAGTCGTTCATCATTCTGAAAATGATCCGCGACCGCCTGGCGGCAAGGGACGCGTGACCCGCCCCGCCCGCCTTTCCGGATTCCCGCACCTTTTTGCAACACAATGAGTGCATTTCCTAACGTGTTCTGCCATAGTTTCACCCATGAAAGCGCGATCTGATGCCATGCGTCACCGGCGTTCGTCCACACCTCCGGCTGCAAGGAGTTCCTCACGGAAGGCAAAAGAGACGCGAACATCGTCATCCCGCGGAAGCGGGCCGGGAGTTCACTCGCAGCCGGACATGCACGGGAGCGACGCCACGGCCAAGTACAAGGCCCTCTTTGAACAGGCGGCCGACGCCATAGTGCTGTTTGACGTGAAGACCCTCGATATTGTGGACTTCAATGACGAAGCCTGCCGGCACCTCGGCTATTCTCGCGCAGAATTCGCCAGGCTGAAGGTGTCGGACTTGGAGGTCATCGAGTCATCTGGTGAGACAAAACGCCACGCCAGTCGCATTACCGCCAGCAGTGTCGAGGTCTTCGAGACCAAACAACGGACGAAGAGCGGCACCATACTGGATATCGAGGTCAGGGCCAGGAGGATTACGCTGGGCAGGCGCATCCTTGTCCAGGGCATCTGGCGCGATATCACCGGACGCAGGCGCACGGAGGAGCGACTCCGCAGGAGCGAGGCGCTGCTGGCCACGACTGAGCGCATCAGCCTCGTCGGCGGCTGGGAGTACGATCTGACCACACGACTCAGCACGTGGACAGATGAAACCTACCGGATCTATGATTTATCCAGGGACGAGTTCACCCCCGGCGACGCGACCCGCGAAATCAACTTCTATGCCCCTGAAGCCCGGAAGCCCCTGAGAAAGGCCTTTGTCGCCCTGGCGAAGAACGGCACACCTTACGATCTTGAGCTGCAGTTCACGTCCGCAAAGGGCCGTCGTTTATGGGTTCGCACAGCGGGACAGGCCGAGCGCAGGGATGGCAAAGTCGTCAGGATCTTCGGCAACATCATGGACATCACAGCCCGCAAGCAGGCCGAGGATGGATTGAAAGCGAGCCAGAATCTCTACAGCCTATTCGCAAAGAACGCCAGCGATGTAGTCTGGATTATGAACCTGGACGGCAAATTCACATTCGTCGGACCGACAACCTTCCGGCTGCGCGGCTACACGGCGGAAGAGGTACTGCAGCAGCCGCTCGAGCAACAGATAGCGCCTGGATCACTGCAAGCTGCCGGCGATGCCATCGGCTCACTGATTGCAAACGGCCGCAAGGGACGGGTCGGCTGGCACACATCACGCGAGATTGAACAAGTGCGCAAGGACGGATCAACCGTCTGGACCGAAGTCGTCTGTGATCTCGTCAAGGACCCCCTGAGCGGCGAGATAATCATACTGGGCATCACGCGGGACATTTCCGCTCGCAGGAAGGCGGAGGACGCCATCCGCACCATGGCAGCCGACCTTGAGCGCAGGGTGGCGGAACGCACGGCTGAGTTGAATCAGGGAGTAGAGAGACTCGAATCGATACTGAACTCGGCACACGTCGTTGCGTGGGAACTCTATCCGGCCAGTGGTGCAATCTTTGAAAACGGTCCTGTCGCGGAACTGTTCGACAGGCCACACGGATACCGGCACAACAACCTCTCAAGCTTCTACAAGAGCATTCACCCAGACGATCGGCAGATGGTGCGGACGAGAATGGAAAAAGCGATCAAGGAGAGGAGAAGCTACGATGCGGTGGAGTTCCGGGTGATCCTCCACGACGGTCTGGTCCGCTGGCTGGCAATTGCCGGCAGCACAGAGTACGACGGCGCCGGCTGGCCGCTCCGGATCCGCGGCATTACGCGCGACATCACCGAGCACCGGCGCAATCAGGTCGCGCTGGCCCGTACGAATCGCGCCTTGCGTGTACTCACCGAATGCGGGCACGAGTTGCTTCGAAGTTCGAGCGAACAGGAATTGCTGACAGCCGCGTGCAGGATTGCTGTACGAACCGGCGGATACCAGATGGCCTGGGTGGGCTATACCGGGCACGACACCGTCAAATCACTCCGACCCATCGCGTCGTTCGGATTCGACAGGAATCACCTCCTGCACATGAACGCGACCTTGGCCAGCCATGACCAGGGCATTGGCCCGGCCGGGGCGGCAATCAGCACCGGGCAGCCAACCATATGCCGCGACGCGGTGAAAGATCACCTATTGGAGGGATTATCGTCAACCGGCGGGGATGGCACTCACCACTATGCCCTGGCGCTGCCGCTTGTTAGCGAGACGGGCTGTTTTGGGGCCCTGACGATATACTCGGGCGACCCGGAAGCTTTCGACGACTCTGAGGTGCGGCTGCTCCAACAGCTTGCGAGCGACCTGTCATTCGGTATCATGGCGCTCCGGGGGCGCATCGAACGGACCGAGCTTCAACGGCAGGTGCTCGACATAAGCGAGCAGGTACAGCGCCGCATCGGCCAGGACCTGCACGACGGTGTCGGCCAATCACTTGCCGGGATTCGCTACCTCATAAACGCCGTACAGCACTCTCTCGCGGAACGGTCGACACCAGAGGTGGAGGAGCTGGAACGCATATCACAGATGGTGGGGAGAACCGTGCAACAGGCGCAGAACCTGTCTCACGGCCTGTTCCCTGGCCAGCTGTGGAAAGGCAGACTCGCAGACAGCCTGCGGGAGCTGGCGGTGAATACCCAGGACACGTTCCGTATTGCCTGCACCTACTCCGGCCCGCAAACGGTCGCGCTGGCAGACGACAGCATTGCGCACCAACTCTACCGCATAGCCGGTGAGGCGGTACACAACGCAGTGAAGCACAGCAAGGCAGGCAGGATAGACATTCGCCTTTCGCGCGGGAGGAATTGCCTGACCCTCATCGTCGCCGACAACGGCGCTGGAATGCCGCGCGAATCGGCCAATGGCACCGGTATGGGCCAGCGCATCATGAGGTACAGGGCGGACGTAATCGGGGCAACGATTGCAATCACGAGCACTCGCGACCAGGGCACGACAGTGACATGCACGCTGCCGGCGGGTCGCCCGCACGGGGAGGCCAAGTCATGAGCAAGACAACTCAATCGCGCGCATCCGGAAAGAAGAAGATCCTGATAGTCGACGACCATCCACTCCTGCGCGAGGGACTCGGGCGGATCATCAACCAGCAGGCGGATCTCATGGTCTGCGCGGACGCCGGCAGCGCACCAGCCGGACTCTCCGCGGTGGATACGCACCGCCCTGACGCCGTAATCGTCGACATATCCCTCGAGGAAGGCAGCGGACTCGAGTTGATAAAGAACATCCACGCGGCACACCCGCTAACGCCCATCCTGGCCTTGTCGATGCACCACGAGGATCTCTACGCCGACCGCGCCATCATGGCTGGCGCAAAGGGATACGTGATGAAACGCGAGTCCGCCGACACAATCATAGCAGCCATCCGCAAGGTGCTGGGCGGCCAACTGGCCCTCAGCGACAACATCGTCAGCCGGCTGGTGAGTCGCCGGATGAGCGGCAGCCAACAACCCGGGAAGTCCCCGACGGAACTGCTCAGCGATCGCGAGCTTGAAGTCTACCGCTGCCTCGGTGAAGGACTCAGCACCAGCGAGGTTGCGCGCAAATTCAAGATTGCAGTCAGCACCGTTGAATCCCACCGCGCCCGCATCAAGGAAAAGCTGGACATCAGGAACAGTACATCCCTTGTCTCGAACGCAGCACGCTTTGTGGCTGAATCGGACAAGTAGACACCTCCCGTATTCCACTACAGCGCAATCGTGTTCAGCACGATATTTACTTGCCTCGCGCTTTGATACACATACCTTGGCTGTTCGGGTGTATTCCGACAGACACGGTGTTTGAGGGGTGAAGTTGCTGGAATGGGGACTTGCTGTGCGTATAATCCTTATTGAGGATGATGCTTCGGCGCTCGCTGTTGTGGCCAACCTGATGACGCACATGGGGCACGAAGTGCAGCCTTTTACCAATCCCAGGGCTGCACTGGCCGGCCTCACTGAGCAGGTCGACCTGGTGGTCAGCGGTGTTGCGCTTCAGGACCTCAACGGTTTTGATGTGGCGCTATCGGTCCATGCGAAGCTGGGCGACCGCCTTCCAAGGGTTCTGCTGATGACGGGCGACAGCTGCGAGGATGTGCTTACCGCCTATCCGCCTTCCGTCGTCATCGGGATAGTGCATAAGCCGATCCGTTACACCAGCCTGGAGCGGATCCTCACGCTCCTGCAGAAGACCCGTGGCAGGTGCCCCGGCGCTTTCCGCGAGTCGTTGTGCACCGCCATGCAACACGGCAGGAATGCAACCACCGGCCCATGCAAGGCCACCGGCCTTTGTTTCACGTCCACATACGCTCTTTGCCCGAACTACAACACCGGTTGCGGAAGGACTCTGCGGGAAACGATCGCGGCACGTGGCAAAACATGTCTGGAGCCCTGTACGATACGCCACGATGGGCAGGCGCTGATCTGTGACGCTCAAGAGAATTAGCCTCATGTTTTCTGCCAGCCCTGATAGTGGCTTGCCCGATACAGTCTGATACGCCGCTCTGATAGAAGCCGCGGGTTGATAGCGGAGGAGTGCCTTATGAAAGCTGAAATACCTATTGAGTTCCGACTGTGTAAGCCACCGGGATGCAAGGTGGCTGTGGCAGGCACATTCAATGACTGGAACCCCATGTCCGCTCCTTTGCAGGACGAGTCCGGAAACGGGCACTTCAGGGCGATCGTTCGAGTACCACCGGGTCGCCATGAATACAGATTTATCGTGGACGGCAAGTGGCACATTGACCCTAATTGCACCGTGTCTGTCCGGACCGGGTACGGCTCCGTCAACAGCATCCTCCTTGTGCCGGCCGAGACCTGAATGACCGGCCATCTCACTTCCTAACGCGTCGTTGCTGAGTTCCGCCCCTCACCAGATGAATCGCCACGCATGTGCCACCTGCACACCGCCTGCATCAATCTTGCGTTTGTCGGCAGCTTCTGCGAAAGTGGGGACTTCTTTCAAATGGGTGTTGTGGCCCGCCGAAAGGGTGATGATGAGCGCAGCGAAGCTGGTGTTCGTGTCCGGCAAGGATCCCCTCTCGGAAACCATGGGAGGGCATTCGAGCTACGTCAGGGCATATGCACGCGCAGCATGTGCCGCCGGCTATAGCCCCGAGATCTTCTGTGTTTCCTCCAGAAATGAGATTGTCGCTG
>SESH01064442.1_pt1 | contig 12698 bp, 8 predicted proteins | sample 3171561 | NCBI WGS metagenome assembly SESH01 (sample SAMN10866947, study PRJNA518727) | freshwater metagenome | biome: subpolar coniferous forest; feature: holomictic lake; material: water; isolation source: holomictic Lake 442 2011 16.5 m and 2014 13 m | place: Canada: near Kenora, Ontario
GCATGCGGGCATGGCCTACGCGATGGGTTTTCTGCAGGCCGGACTCCAGTCCCTGCCGCCCGCCCCCTGAGCCGGCCGGCGCCGGTCCTCCGTCCCGATTCACCAATCCCCACGACATGAAACCCGCCCAATGGGAAATTTTTAAGCGCGCCGCGCGGCTCGAGAAACTCGACCAGATCCCGTTGGCTCTGATCATCGACAGCCCGTGGATCCCCGGCTACGTCGGCGTCCCGCACCTCGACTTCTTCCTCGATCCGGAGGTCTGGTTCCGGTCGCACCACCAGGTCCACCAGGAATACCCCGACATCATCTTCGTGCCCGGCTGGTGGATGGAATACGGCATGGCCGCCGAGCCGTCCGTGCTCGGGGCCAAGATCAAGTTCTGGCCGAACAGCCCGCCGAGCGAATATCCGATGCTGTTCAACCTGGACGACCTGGACCGGATCCCCGCCTACGAGGTGGAGCACGACGCTTTCATGGCGATGACGCTCCAGCGGATCCGCATGCAGAAGCAGCGCGTGTTCGACACCGGCGAGATTATGCCGCTGGTCACCTCGCGCGGCCCGATGTGCACCGCCGGGTTTGTGCGCGGGACGACGGAACTCATGCTCGACCTGATCGAGCAGCCCGCGCGGGTCCACCAGTTGCTCGACCTCTCGACGCGCCTGATCATCGACTGGCTCAAGGCCCAGCAGCGGGCGATCGGACCGGGCGTCGAGGGCATCTTCATCCTCGATGACATCGTCGGCTTCGTGAACGAGCAGCACTACCTGGAGTTCTGCCATCCGTACCTGAAGCGCATCTGCGACGCCTTTCCGCCGGACTGGGTGAAGATCTACCACAACGACGCCGGGATCGAGGCGTGCCTGGAGCATCTCCCCGCGGTCGGCTTCAACGTGCTCAACTGGGGCAAGCAGACCAGCTTCGCCGCCGTGAAGGCGCGGGTGGGCGGCCGGATGTGCCTGATGGGGAATGTGAATCCGCTCGAGGTCGGGGTGCGCGGCACGCCCGCCGAGGTGCGCGCCGCGACGCTCGACGTGCTCGAGCAGAGCGGCGGCGAGGGCATCATCCTCTCGCTGGGCGGGGGCACGAGCCCCGGCATGCCGCGCGCCAACATTCAGGCGATGCAGGCCGCCCTGGCGGACTTCAACGGCCAGCGGTCCGGCCGCTGAGCCGCCGGCGCGACCGCCGCTAGGCCGTCCGCGCGGCCGGCTCGCCGGTGAAGTGCCGGATGACGCCCAGCTCGCCGATCAGCCAGCACACGACCGCGAAGGTGAGCAGGTGCATCACCGAGCACACGAGGAACACGGGGGTGTAGGAGACGTGCTGCACGGTCCAGCCGATGGCCTGTTGGGTGAGGATGCCGGCGATGCCGCCGAAGGCCCCGGCAAACCCCGTGACGGAACCGACCACGTGTTTGGGAAAAACCTCGGTGGGCAGGGCCATGTTGGCCCAGGCCGCGTGGGCGAACATGGCGACGCTGATCATGGCGATGGCCGCCACGGGGCTCGGCAGCAGGATGATGGTGACGAGGCTGACGGGCATCACGGCGGAGGCGGTGAGCATGACGCGCTTCCGGGCCCGGTCGAGGGACCAGCCCCGGCGGAGGAGGTAGCCGGGCACGGCGCCGCCCGCGAGGTTGCCGAGGGCGAGGCCGACAAACGGGATCCAGCCGTACCGGCCGAGGTCGGCGAGGTTGAAGCCCCGTTCCTGCTGCAGGAACTTCGGCATCCAGAAAATGAAGAAATACGAAATGGGGTCGGTCAGGACGCGGGCCATGATGCAGCCCCAGACGGCGCGGGTGGAGAGCAGGCGCCGGATCGGCACCGGCGGGGCGGCCGCGGCGGCGGGGTCCTGACCCTCCTCGATCTGCGCCAGTTCCCGGGGGTCGAGCCAGGCGTGCAGCCGGGGCAGGCGGAAAACGACGGCCCATGCGACGACCCAGACTAGGCCGAGGGCTCCGCCGACGATGAAGGCGTAGCGCCAGCCCCACGCGAGGGTCACCCACGCCACCATCGGCGCGGCCACGGCGGCACCGATGGCGGTGCCGGCATTGAAGATGCCCACCGCGAGGGCGCGCTCGCGCAGGGGGAACCACTCCGTCACCGCCCGGATGCCCGCGGGAAAACTCATGGGCTCGGTGGCGCCCAGCAGGAAGCGGCAGACGGAGAACTGGGCCGCGGTCCGGGCGAACGTGTGGAGCATGTTTGCGACCGACCAGCCGGAGACGAAAAAGATGAAGGAGTAGCGCGTGCCCAGCACGTCCACCAGCCGGCCGCAGACCGCGTACATGATGGTGTAGCTGACGAGGAAGGCCGAGGTGATGTTGGCATACTGCATCGTGGTGATGCCCAGCTCATCCTGGATGGTCTGGGCGAGCACCGAGAGGGTCTGCCGGTCGAGATAGTTCAGCTCGGAGGCCAGGCAGAGCAGGGCGACGATGTACCAGCGGAGCCCGGGGATCTTGCCTTTCATGCGGAGTGTCGGGGAGTGGGTTGGGTGGCGCCGCGGGCGCGCGGCGCGGTGGCCGCCCGGCCCGGGGAGAACGGGGCCAAGTCCGGCGGCCGGCTCAAGGGTGGACGCGGGCGGCGCGGCAAACGGAGGAATCGGCGGGCAGCCGCGAGGCGGCGTCCCGGTCGAGGAACAGCGAGGCCCGGGGGTGGGTGCGCAGCAAGGTGGCGGGGCAGGCGGGTCCGATCGGCCCGAGGAGGGTGTGCTCGACCGCGGCGGCCTTGCGCACGGTGGGCACAACGCAGGAGAGCAGGCCCGCCTGGGCGAACACCGGCAGCGTGATGGTCAGCGCGTGGCGCGGCACGTCGGCGATGGTCGGGAAGCAGCCGTCGTTCACCTGCTGCTGCCGGCAGGCGTGGTCCATTTCGACGACCTTGACGAGGACGGGGTCCTGGAAATCGGCGACCGGCGGATCATTGAAGGCGATGTGGCCGTTTTCCCCGATGCCGAGGCAGATGACGTCGATCGGGGCCGCGGCGAGCAGGGCGGCGTAGCGCTGGGCCTCGGCGGCGGGATCGGCGGCCTCGCCCTGGAGCGGGTGGAAGGCGGCGACCGGCACGGCCGAGAGCAAGTGCTGCTGGAGGTAGTGCCGGAAGCTCTGCGGATGCGCGGCCGTCAGGCCCACGTAGTCGTCCATGTGAAACACCTCAACCTGCCGCCAGGTGGCCGGGGCCGCCTGGGCCTCCGCCACGAGGGCAACGAAGAAATCATCCTGCGAGGGGGCGCAGCCGAAGATCATCCGGCACCGGCCCTGGCGGTCGACCGCTTGCTGGACGGCGGCGGCGACGTGGCGGCCGGCGGCGGTGCCGGCCTGGGCCCGGGTGGGAAAGATCGAGAGGATGGGTGAGGTGCAGGACATGGCTCTGGCCCGAGCTTTCGCGCTCCGAGCCAGATCACCAGACCTAAACGGCGGGGGAGGGGCCGTCCCGGAGAGGGCGAGCCTGTCATTGCGTCAGCCGGCGGGCGGGTCATGGTGGCGGCATGGCCGCCCAACCCCTCCCGCCGCCCCATGCCCGCCTGAACCGGTGCCGCGCCACCCTGGGTTGCCAGGCGGCGGACCGCGCGCCGCTCTATGCGCCGGCGATTTCCTGCGGCGTCTCGTCCGCGCTCCTCGGCCGGCCGGTGCACACCGGCACCGGCTCGCTGCACTACGCCGAGGTGGCCGCATGGGCGGACGGCGAGGCGGCGCATGCCGAGTTTGAGGCCCGGCTGGTGGAGGACGTGGTGGCGGTGCACCGGGCGCTGGACCTCGATGTGCTGCGCATGCCGTGGCGGATGAATGTGCGGCCCGACGCGCGGCTGGATAAATACACCTTCCGCTTCGGGCCCGAGGCCGGCGAGCACACCCTCTGGCAGTACCAGCCGTCGACGGCGGATTTCAGCCCGATGTACCAGTCGCCACGGGCCGACCCGCCCGAGGTCCGGCTGCGGCGCGAGGTGGCCCGGCTGGAGGCCGAGCTGGCCGACCCGCTGCCGGCGGCGCGGGCGCTGATCGCGCCGACGGTGGCGCTGTGGCGGGAGTTCGGCGCGGAGTTTTTCGTCTGCGGGGCGAACGCGCACATCGCGGTGGGGCTCGAGCCGGACGACCTGGAACTGCTGGTGACGGTGCCGGACCTGGTGCTCCAGCGGACGCTGCTGCAGGCGGGGCAGGCGATCGCGATGGGCCGGGCACTGAAGGAGACGGGCTGCCCGGCGATCATCCTGGGCGGCGGCGACCTGGCCGGGAACCAGGGGCCCTTTTATTCGCCGGCGATGTTCCGGGCCCTGGTCCTGCCGGGCTATGTGCAGGCGCTGGCCGAGCTGAACCGGATGGGCGTGCACTACTTCTTTCGCAGCGACGGCAACCTGTGGGCGCTGATGGACATGCTGTTTGCCGAGGCGGGGTGCCCGGGCTACGGCGAGACGGACCGCGTCGCCACGATGACGGTGGCGGCGGTGCGGGCGCGGTTTCCGCACCTGGTCATCTGGGGCAATGTGTCCTCGTCGCTGCTGGCAGGCGGCACTCCCGCGCAGGTCCGGGCGCAGGCGCGCACGGCGCTGACGGAGGCCGGGGGCCGGGGCTATTTCCAGGGCTGCTCCAACGCGCTGGTGCAGGGCACGCCGCTGGAAAACGTGCGGGCGATGTACGCCGAGCGCTGAGGCGCGGGGCGGATCAGGCCGCGCCGGCGGGAGCGGGGAGTCCCTCCAGCAGTTCAATCTGCAGGATCAGGCTGCGGGGCAGGTGGAAGGGGTCCTTCACGGGCAGGGCGATCACGCCCGTCAGCGGGGCCAGGGAGCGGTCCAGCTTCTGGCGCCACTCGCCGTTTTCCCAGTCGACGTAGTGGTCCAGGCAGAGGCGCCAGACGCGCTCATACCAGTCGAGAAACTCGGGGCGGCCGGTCTGCACCGCGCCCAGCAGCGTCGCGTAGAGCGCCTCGGTCTGCGGCCACCACAGCTTGGTGTCGGCGAAGTTCCAGCCCACGGGCTCGGCGCCGTCGGCGTCGACCGCGAGGAGGAGGCCGCCGCCGCGGGCCTGGTCCCAGCCGAGCTCCAGGTGGCGCAGCACCAGCCGGAGCATTTCCCCGGTCGCGACCGGCGGGCGGCCCGTCAGCTGCGCCGTGTGCACCTGGAACCACATGTCCTCGATCACATGGCCCGGGACGACGGCGGTCCCCTGCGGCGCGGGATAGGCGCGGCCGTCGGCCTGGACGAGCTCGAGGCAGAGGTCGCGGTCGGGCCGGTAGAAGTCCCGGAAGATTTCCGCGGAGAGCGCCGCCGCGGCGTCGAGATAGCGCGGCTCCCCGAGCGCGTGTCCCAGCTCCGCCAGGGTGAGCGACCAGAGCATGGGGATGCCGTGGGGCTTGGCGCCGACGGGGATGGGGTAGGGAAAATGCGGGAGGGAGTCGTAGGGCCGGGCCAGTTTCCGCAGGGCGGCGTCGGCGGTCCGGCAGGCCAGCTGGCGGATGGCCGGGTCGCGCGTCGCCTGGTAGAGCTCGGTGAGCCCGTAAATGGCGAAGGCATCGACGTAGATGCTCTCGCAGCCGCGCAGGATGGCGCCCGACGGCGACACGGTCAGGGCCCAGCCCTCGGCGCGCTCGTCCCATCCGGTGCGCGCGCAGAACGCGGCGATCCGGGTGGCGTGGCGCAGCCAGCGCGGGTCGGGGTCGAGCCGGTTGTAGATCCGGCTGAACACCCAGACGGCGCGCCACTGGCTCCAGAGCCACTTGTCGGTGCTCAGGACGGCGCCCGTGTCGCTGACGCAGGTGGAAAGGCCATCGGCGGCCTCCCGGGCGTGCGGCTCCCAGAAGGGCAGCACGTGCTCGAACAGATGGGAGCGGAGCCATTGGGCCATGGGCGCCCGCGCCCCCTGGCGCAGCTGCCGCAGGGCGGCCGCGCAGGCCTGCTTGGACTCGGGAGCGTTCGTCATGGCCGTGACGGAGTGGGGGATGAAGGGGCGTCGCCGCGGGCGTGGTCAGGTCAGGGCTCGTGCCGTGATCCGGCCGCGGGAAGCGCGCCGCGGTTCACCAGATCTCGTCGCCGCGGTCGAGGACGCCCTGGACGGCGGCCGCCCAGGCGGCGGGATCGCGGGCCTTGAGGATCTCGCCGGCGGTGGCGAAGGAGAGGAAGGCGAGGCCGGAGGCAAAATCATTGGCGTAGAGACCGTAGTAGAGCTTCCCCCCGTTCCCCGCCATGAAGCGCAGCTGCTTCGCGGCGATGGACTCGAGCCAGGCCTGGCCCGCGACATTCCGAGAGGCGTCGAGGAGCAGCCAGGCGAGCCCGGGCTCGTAGCAGCGGAAATGGTCGTTGGCCCCGTGCTCGAAGGAGCCGTCGGCCATCTGGTTCTGGTGCTGCCAGTCGGCGAACTCGGCGAAGCGGGCGACGAGGCGGGACCAGATGGTGTCGCCGGCGCTGACGCGGGCGGCGGCCAGCTCGGCCGTGACCTGGTTGGGGGCCTGGGCGGGGATGACGGCCTCGGGCTCGGCCTTGGGGCTGAACTGGATCACGTGGCGCAGCGGGACCATGAGGCGCTTTTTCATGGCGGGGCTGGCGAGGGCGGCGATGAGCCCCTCGGAGGCGTAGAGCAGGATCTGCTGCGGGGCGCTCTTCTTCCACTCGCCCAGGATGTTGTTCTTATAGTCCCAAGTGCTGATGTATTCGATCATCGGCACGGCCGCGTCGTAGTACGATTCCTCGCCGGTGAGGTCGGCGTAGCGGATGAGGGCGGCGGCGAAGAGCGCGTCGGCGCACCAGTATTCCTCGAGGCCGGGCTCGTTGATCTTGTGGTTGACGATGCCGACGCCCATCACGCCCTTGCTGGTGAGGTAGTTTTTGCGGCAGTGGTCGAGGTAGCGCTTCAGGCTGGCCAGTACCTGCCGGTTCTCCGGGAGGTGCGGGAAGTAGCGGGCGCCCTCGAGCATGCCGTTGGCCGTGGAGGCGTTGTCGGCGACGCAGGAGCAGTTGACCATGCCCTGGGCGTCGAGGTTGTACCCGTAGCCCATGTCGTACATGTCGGGCCAGTGGACGCCCTGGAAGAGCATCATCCGGGCGTTGAAGCGCCGGCAGATGCCGGTCATGCGCGCGTCGCTCAGGAGGTCCGTCGTGCGGGCCGCGCCCATGACCACGTAGGCCTCCTCGAAGCAGGCCTGCATCGGGTGGGCCATGCCATCCGTCTGGGCGATGATGTGATGGGAAAAATAATTCCAGTGCTTGAGCAGGCCGCGGGCGACGACGGTGGGATCGAGTTTCACGGTGGGGGGCGACGGAGTGCGGGTGCCGCCTACCAGATTTCCTCGCCGCGATCGAAGATGCCCTTCAGCGCGGCCTCCCAGACGACGGGGTCGCGCCGCCGGAGGATTTCGCCGGCGGTGGCGAACGAGACCAGCGCCATGCCCGAGGCAAAGTCGTTTGCGTAGAGTCCGTAGTAGAGCTTGCCGGCGTTGGTGGACATGAAGCGGAGCTGCTTGGCGGCGATGGGCTCGAGCCAGGCCAGGTCCGCGGCGCGCACGGAGGCGTCGAGCAGCAGGCCGGCCACGAGGGGCTCGTAGCAGCGGAAGTGGTCGTTGACCGGGTGCTCGAAGCAGCCGTCGGCCATTTGGTTCTGGTGGAACCAGTCGGCGTACTCGGCGAAGCGGGCGACGAGGCGGGACCAGATGGTGTCGCCGGCGCTGACGCGGGCGGCGGCCAGTTCGGCCGTGACCTGGTTGGGGGCCTGGGCGGGGATGACGGCCTCGGGCTCGGCCTTGGGGCTGAACTGGATGACCTGGCGGAGCGGGACGCTGAGGCGCTTTTTCATCTCGGCGCTGGCGAGGGCAGCGATGAGCCCCTCGGAGGTGTAGATGAGGATCTGCTGCGGGGCGCTCTTGGACCACTCGCCCCAGAGGGTGTTCTTGTAGTCGTAGGTGCTGATGTACTCCACCAGCGGCACGGCGGCGTCGTAATACCGGGCCTCGCCGGTGAGGTCCGCGTAGCGGATGAGGGTGACGGCGAAGAGGGCGTTGGCGCACCAGTATTCCTCCATGCCCTTGGGGTTGACCTGGTGGTTGAGGACGCCGACGCCCATCACGCCCTTGCTGGTGAGGTAGTTTTTCAGGCAGTGGTCGATGAAGCGCTTGACGCTGGCGAGGACGGCGGGGTTTTCCGGGAGGTGGGGGAAGGTGCGGACGCCCTCGAGCATGCCGTTGGCGGAGGAGGCGTTGTCGGCGACGCAGGAGCAGTTGACCATGCCGGCGGCGTTGCGGTTGTAGCCGTAGCCCATGTCGAGCATGTCCGGGTAGTGCACCCCCTGGTACTGCATCATGCGGCCGTTGAACCGGCGGCAGACGGCGGTCATGCGCGCGTCTCCCAGCAGGTCCATGGTACGGGCGGCGCCGATGACGACGTAGGATTCCTCAAAGCAGGCCTGCATCGGGTGGGCCATGCCCGGGCTCGCGATGATATGGTGCGAGAAATAGTTCCAGTGCTTGACCAGCCCGCGGGCGGTGACGGTGGGATCGAGTTTCATGGGAAGGGGGATAAACCTTGGCTGCTCGTGTTGGACTGCAGCCGGAAAGTCCGGAAAAAGCGAAACGGAAGAAAGTTTGATATGAGGAGAAGGGGAGGAGTTGCAATCCCTGGTGAGGGAGACGGATGGGATAAAGTTTGAACTTTTCGCCGGTTGGGTGAGTGCGCGCCGCGGGGCCCGCGGGCTCAGGGGCCGGCGGGCTCGAGGCGGAACAGTTCCACGCCGTGACGCGGGACGCGGCCGGACCACCCGGCGGCGTCCGCCGGGATCCAGCGACCGCGCCACAGGTCGCGGACGCGCCAGGTGCCGGGCAGCCCGAGCTGGGCCCAGGTGACCTGCGCCGCCGCGGGTTCCTCGTCGCGGTTGAAAAGTCCGACAGCCACCGCCCCGCCGGCGAGCGGCCGCACCCAGGCCTCCTGCACGTCGCTCAGCACCACCCGCCGCGCGGGCTGGGCGAGCGGGTCCCGGTCCAGGGCGATCACCTCGTCGTTCGTCAGCAGGGCCGCGGTGGCGGCGTCGAGCGCGCAGGGGTCGCCGCCGAGGATCAGAGGGGAGGAGCGCAGGCACCACAGCGCAAAGTGGGTGCGCTGCTCGTCGCGGGTCAGCCGCACGGGGTGCAGGTTCCGCTCCCAGCCGATGGAGCCCAGCATGAGGAAGCAGAGGTCGTTCCAGCGGCCGGGACCGGCGTGTCGGTCGCGCTCCTCGCCGAAGAAGCCGGCGCCGGCGACCGCGCCCCAGGTGTCCATCAGGTCCTGGTCGACGCGCCACGACTGTCCGCCCACCTTCGCGCCCCACGTCCAGACGCTGGCGTGGCCGTACTGGCAGAGGTTGAAGACGATGTCGCGCGGCTGCGCGCGGAGGGCGGCGCCCATGCGGGCGTAGGGCCGCTCCCAGTCCGCCTGCTCCAGCCCCTCGGTTTCGAGCGAGTAGGCGCACCAGTCGTACATCAGGAAATCGAAGCCCCAGGCGGCGAACTGCGCGGCATCCTCCGTCTCGTGGCCGAAGCTGCCGGTGCAGCCGCCGCAGGTGAGCACGCCGGGGGAGCTGTAGATGCCGGCCTGCAGGCCGCGGGCGTGCAGCCAGGCCGTGAGCGCCGGCATGTCGGGGAAGCGCGCGTTGGGGAGGATGCGCCCCTGGGCGTCCCGGGCGGGCCCGGCAAACGTCGGGTCGTTCACCACGCCCTTCCAGTAGCCGGGCGACCGGCCCAGTTTTTCCTGCGCCCGGAGGCGCACCAGCCGCGGGTCGTCGGGGCCGGGGCGCGTCATCCAGGCCTCGTCGAGCTTCACCAGCGTCCAGCCATGATCGGCGAGCCTGGTGCGCAGCAGCGCCTCGGCGGCCTCGCGCACCCAGGCGTCGGAGACCTTGAAGGACATGCCATACCAGGAGCTCCAGCCCTGCGAGGGGGTGAGCGCCAGGGTGTCGCCCACCACGAGGCGCAGGGCGCACTCGGCGCGGCCGGCGTGGTTTTCCGCGTGCAGGAGGATCGTGTGTTCGCCCGGCTCGGCGGGGGCGACGCCCTCGAGCACCTGGCGTTCCGCATTGAAGGTGATGCCCCGGGGCAGGTGCTCGGCGACGAGCTGAAGCGGCCGGGCGCCGGCGACGTTCACCCGTTGCAGGAAGGGGTGGCCGGGGCGCACGCCCACGGCGGCCGGCAGGTTGAAGCGCGGCGCGACCGCGGGGGGCGGAGCCAGAATCTCGCCCACGGCGGACTCCGGGGCGACCGCGACCGGCGGCGCGCCGGCATGGGTGAGGACGGGCGCGAGCCAGTCGGCGCGGGCGTAGGGTTCGCCGCGGACGTCGGCGACGAGCGCGAGCCGCTGCACTCCGCGCACCTCCACCTGTAGCGGCACTGCGGGCCCGAAGCGCTGCTGCCACGGGCCGCGGTAAAGCACCCGGCCGTCGCCAACCACGAGAAAGCGCACGCTGGCCAGCGGACCGGAGGTGTCGTCGACTCCGGTCCGGGCCGTCAGCGTTTCGCCGCGCCCGTCCAGCGCGAGTTCGAGCCGGCTGGCGCCGCTGGTGCCGAACCCCGCGGGGTAGGTGGTCCGGCCCACGCGGAGCGGGCCGCCGCCCGAGGCCTCGCCCGGCCGCGAGGCGGGGGCGTAGGCCTGCTGGATTTCGCGCAGGTCGAGCTGCTCGACGCGTAGTTCCGCGGCGGTCAAGGCGCCGCCGGCGCCCAGCCGGCAGGCGAGGCCGAGCAGGAGCAGCCGAGCCGCCCCGCGGGGGAAGTCCTGCGGAAACCGAAGTCGTGGCCGGGTGGAAGCGGGAAGGGTCATGGGGCGGGTCGGTGACGGTGACGGTGACGGACAGGGGTCGGCGCGGGAGGGCCCGTCATCGCTACACCCAAAGGCTCTGCCGCTACAGCCGAAATTGTCCGCCACGCTCGGCGCCGCCTGGCCGGATCACGGAATCTCGTAGATCTCGACGAGGGTGATGCCGGAGACATTACCGACCCCGGTGACCTTGGCGGAATAGACGCCGGGATCCAGGGTCACGAGGAGCACGGCGTCCCGGCTCGCCGGATCGGGCAGGGCGAATGCGCCGACGCTCGAGCCGGTGAGGGTGATCAGCGCCGCGCCGCCCCAGTTGTCGTTCGTGAGCAGCAGGCGGTCGCTATTCGCCTGGCGGACGTAGAGGTCCAGCTGCGGATCCGACATGGCGGCCCCCGGGGCGAAGAACTGCGCGAGGAACGGGCCGATCGCGCGGATCAGGACGGTCTTGGCGGTTGCGCCGCCGATGACAAACCCGGCGATCAGCGGGTTGTCATTGGCCATCGGGGCCCGCGCGGAAATGTTGATCAGGCGCGGCGCGGCGGGATCGAAGGTTGCGGGCTGGGCGTCGTAGATCTCGGCCAGCACGGTGCCCGTGGTGTTGTTGCGGCCGGGGACCTGCGCCGAAAAGACCCCGGGCGCGAGGCGGGTCACCAGCGCCGCGTCCAGGCTGGCGGCGTTCGGCAGGGGGAAGGCGCCCACCGCGTTGGCCGTGGCCAGCACGGTGGCGTCGCCATTCCAATTGTCGTTGCTCTCGCTGGGCTGCGCCGCCCCCTGCGGGATGAGCTGGAGGATCGGGTCGGCCATGGCTCCCGGGACGCCGAAGGACGTCAGGGTGGGGCCGATGCCGCGGATCAGCAGCGGCTTGGTGCCGCTGGTGCCGGTGCCGCCCGTGACAAAGCCCATGATCAGGACATCGGCGCCGGTGCCGGAGACGATCCGCACCGAGACGTTGATCAGGCGGCCGGGATCGCTGGTGGTCACGACAGATAGGACCGCAGCCTGGCTCGTCACCGCGCCGGCGGGGCTGGTCGCCGTCACGGTGTAGCTGCCGGCATCGGCGGCCTGGGCCGGGGACAGCAGGAGCTGGCTGGCGGTGGCGCCGCTGAGGATGACGCCGTCCTTCCGCCATTGGTACGACAGGCCGCTGCCGGCAACCTCCGCGCCCAGGACGACCGAGCCGCCCGCGGCCACGGTGTGCCCCTGCGGCTCGGTCAGGATGACCGGCACGGCCGCCGGCGACACGGTCAGGACCGCGCCCGTGCTGGTGACGGTGCCTGCGGAATTGGTGGCCACCGCCCGGTAGGTCGCAGCGTCCGCGGTCTGGACGTTGGTCAGGGTGAGCGCCAGGCCGGTCGCGCCCGCGAGGTCCGCGCCCGCCCGCTGCCACTGGATCGTTGGCGCGGGGCTGCCGGTGACGACGACGGTGAAGGAGACCGAGCCGCCGGCCGTGACGGTCTGGCTGGCCGGCGAGGTCGTGAAGGCGGGCGCGGTGGCGGCGGACTGGCCCTGCCGGGCGGGGTCGCGGTGAAACGCCGGCCACGGGGCGCCCGCCGGGGTCGCCTGGCCGTTACCCGTCAGCGAGTAGAGCTTCCGGTCGAGGCAGCCCACATAAATGGTGCCGTTCGGGACGATGAGCGGCGATGAATCCACCCAGTCGCCCGTTGTGGTGGTCCAGCGCGTGCTGCCGTTGCTGGTGTCGAGGCAGACGATGGAGTTGGCGCTGGTGCCCAGGATGAGGCTGCCCGTCCGCAGGGCGGGGGTGGAGACCAGTCCGCCGGTGCTCGTGTAGGTCCAGCGCAGGGCGCCGGCGGCGGTCAGGGCGTACAGCTTGCCATCCGTGGAGGCGATGTAGACCGACCCATCGGCATCGACCACCGGCGAGCTTTCGATGCTCGCGCCGGTGGCAAACTCCCAGAGCTTGGTGCCGTTCGGAG